>OGYH01000212.1_pt1 | contig 61021 bp, 54 predicted proteins | sample 1576511 | NCBI WGS metagenome assembly OGYH01 (sample SAMEA3541522, study PRJEB24748) | human gut metagenome | biome: human gut; feature: human-associated habitat; material: faeces | place: China | collected 2012
GCAGCGTTTAACGGCTGACACGGTAAGCAGTAAGGTTGCCGTGTCCTCGGCAGTATCCGATGTGCAGATCTGGTCTGTGGAGCAGAATGGCAGTGAAAACGATTTTGCAGTCGTGTTCACAGTGGCGCAGACGATTTCGAACGGCAAGAAAAAAGACACTGTATCCAGCGTGTACAAAACAGCGGTTCACAAGGACGATAATGGAGATATGGTCATTACGCAAGCACCGACGATCAACGGCAAGCCTGCAAAATCTGCATATACGCCAAAAGCCGCAGAACCCGATGGAACGGTTTCTGCGGCTGAGAGCGAAGATATTGCGGATTTCCTGACCACTTTTTTCACGCTGTATCCGACGGCTACGGAAAAAGAGCTGTCTTACTACGTCAGCGGGGATTCCATGCCGCCGGTAAAGTGCGTGGACTATGCGTTCAATCAACTTAAAAGCACGGTGCTGAACAAGGACGGCGATACCGTAACGGCAACTGTGGCGGTGGAATATCTGGACAGCGTTACACAAATGACGCAGATTTCGCAGTTTGAGCTTGTGCTGAAACTGGTGGATGGGAATTGGAAGATCGTTGGGTGATAGCGGTACACATATAGCTTATATAGAGTACGTGGATTTTTGATGTAAGAAATCACATATTATTATAGTAAGGAAAGGAGATTTGTAATCGAAAAGGAATTTGAGTATGAAAAATATTTGCCTGATTGATTTCTCCATACCATACAAAACTTGCAGTACACTGTTGATGAGGACGGTAGATGGAATTTAATGTTGATGTACCAATAGAAATAAAATAAGGGAATTTGTTATGTAATTTTATGTTTATAGAATTATTTTTCAAGTTATAATTATCATATATTCCTGATAGAGATGATAGAAATGTATTGTGATCAACAGATAAATTAAAATTTGATTGATTCAGTGTGATGGCGGCGATAGGGATTTTGTATTCGCGTAAATCCCAACATAGAATATCACTATTGAATTCCCAACGGGAGGTTCCAGCTGTGGAAACGTCTGGAGAATCAATTAATACATAGGGTAAAAAAATAATAGCATTATCGGTGTTTTCAGAACCTTCATATTGAATATAAAAGTTGCCCCAAACAAGATGTTGTGTCTGTTTCTTGGGGATTATAGATGAGATTTCATGTTGTAAGCGCTGATCACTAAGGAGTTTTTCGTGTTGAATGGAATGAACGGGAATTACGCGTAAATGATTATTTGAATTGTGATTATAAATAAAAATGAGTGATAATAAGATTAATAAGCCTAATAATAAACGTTTATAGAATGGGGTGGTATAATTATCAATAAACATAATTCTCCTTCATATTTCAATAGCCAAAAGACCATTTATATGGTCTTTTGGCTATTGAATAGGTCGTAAGCTATCAGACATTGACGCGATAATTCAGATTGCTAGATAAGGTGTCATTAGAATACGTTGGCGCAGTAGCACCGAGGCCGAAATATACGTCATAGGTCCATTTTGTCATAGCGCAGGTTAGTACATTCCGCTGAAGTTTAGAATTGGATGTAGATAAACTACTATCCATTCTGAAAAAATCTCCAGTATCAAATAATACGTTTTTGTTATTAAATTTGGCACCTACAGCGCGGGTAGGAGTAGAACCAGTAACGTTTTTCGTGATAGTATAGGGACTGCTTGAAGGGAAGTTGATAACAGAAAGCGCAGATGAAATCGCTTTGAGTGTCGTGTAGTCAGATAGACTCGTTACTAATTGAAATAGAGCTTTTATATCGACAGGATTTAGATCGTTAGCTTGACCAGATACTGAGACTGCATTTGTAAACTCACTATTAACTCCGCATCCCATAGTAGCGCGGACGTTGCGATAACGGATTGCATTATTCCATAGATTGTTGGGTTTGTTGTTTACAGTGATAGCTTCATTGACTTTAAATTCAGTTGCAATACTTGCGCTACTCGAAGTTCCTACATCAACTACAGTAAAATAAATAGTAGGAATGGAAGTGTAGCATGCTTCATCTCCAGCATAATTAATGGTGGTTCGATATGCAGTTGGGCGTGTAGCAGTAGCGTGGTTAGTGGTATAAGGTACTGAATCATTAATTTTGTCAAGAAGAATTTGTAAATTTACATCTTTCGACAATTCGTCTGCGGATAGGGTCGTTAAATCAATTTTCTCGTAGGTAACATCGGCCAGTCCCTGCTCTACAGCTGCCCAAAGTTCATCTTCGGTGATAACATGGTCAGAATCTAACGCAGTAGCGTTAATAGTGCAGAGAACACACAGAGTGAGCATAGAAGCGAATATACGTTTTAATATTTTTTTTCATATGAACACCTCCCAAAAGATAAAATCCCAAATATTACTTCAACTGCGTGGGAATTTTCGGCTGGTACATACCGCTGTACGAGGCCGTACCTACCGAAACGATTGCGGCAAGGAAAGCACAAGCCGCCAGTTTGGTGCATACCTGATAGATAATGTTTTTCATGTCTTTTTCCTCCTTGAATTAAATGAGTGAATATCTATCGCCGGAATCATGCACAGAGACACAATCCAGAGCGCCAAAGAAATTACGGTGCTTTCCGTACAATTATAATAATCCAAGAGGAAAGCAATGACGATTAATCCTACAGTGAATATGATTGAGGTTATTCGATTTCGATGGTATGTTTTAGAAGAAAGTGGTTTGTTTGCGTGTGTAATGGGTGCAAACAGAATAATAGGAATAGATGAGATGCAATCCCCCCATAGGAGCATAGTACTTCTATCACCTAGCATGTGTAGTAGCCCTAAAAATACAATATACACGCCAATAGTGCATATATGACATTTTAAATGCGTTTTTGCATGATAGCCACCGCATACACTTCGCAGTCCAACAAAAATGATAAGATATAATATGGTTTTCCATAGTTTACAGCATAGTGTACCAATTAGTAAAATTATTGAGAAATTGATGAAATCAGCAATTAGTAAGTCGAAACCATATTCATATACTTCTTTATTTTTTGTAGAAACTATGTTTTGCTCAATCAAAAAAGCAGTTATTTTAGTAGATAAATTCATTTTGCAACACCTCATTGTTGCTATGCTCTATCTGTAAGATAACTGCTTTTGAGTTGAATTGCAATAGGTCGTTCCTACTTGGTAACTATTCGTTCCTACTTTGCATATTGAGCAGTAAAATATCACACTCAAAACGATGATCCTGCTCCAAAAATTGAATCATACCTTGATTGCGTTCAACGGCTTGACGCATATTTTTTATACCGAAACCATGTTGAGAACGTTTGGCTTTGGTTGTGGATAGTGAAGGGTTATTGGTTAGGACTGAATGGGCAATATCATTAGCGATTACAATAGAATAATATGCTCCTTGCGGTTGGATATGGAGATCAACAGTTTTGCCGGTACTGTCTTTAGCTGCACGGATTGCATTATCTAAAGCATTGCCGATTATGATGGTAATATCCTCGGGGGAAATATCAGATAGAGAGGTCGTTATGATTGCATGTAGCTGGACACCAGCGCGTTCTGCGGTGGCACTTTTACTGTTTACAATAGCATCCAGTGCTTTATTGCCCGAAAATGTAATTAACTTGTTTACAACACTTTGTTGCTGTAAGAGTTGTTGGGTATATTGCTGAATACTGGTTATATCTTTTTCATTTGCCATCGAAGAAATACAAAGCAAGTGATTTTTGAGATCATGTCGTAGTGCACGTACAGTGTCATACATATTTTCAATATCTTTTGAGTTTTCTTGTAGGCACTCATTTTGCAGACCCAGCAATGCGATTTCGGTCTGCATTTTATTTGTTTTAGCTAATCGAATAAATAAAAAATAAATTAATACGTTAAGCGAGAGAACAGTACATACAGCAAAAAATATAATATTTTGAATATGCGGTTCCTGTATAGCGGCATACATCATCAAAGTGATGGTGATAATAGATACCGTTGGAATGATGACAAGCGGTATAAAGTCTATTAATTTGATGGTTCCGTTTTCTTTTATTCGTAGAATAATGCGTGTTATAATAAAAAATAATAATTTTGTCAATAGAATAGATATAAAACGCATTTTGCTAAATTGATTTAGTAAGAAGGTTACTTGATTTCCGGATAATTTAGCAATTAAAAGTGTTGTAAATGTGGAAATGATTGCTATAATCCCCATTGTAAATGCAGATACAAATATTTTTTGCAGTATTGAACCCTGTAAGAAGATACAACAGAATATAATATTAATTAATATCTGCAATAGACTAGCATAATTTTCATACGAATGTGTCCATGAAAAGAATCCTAAAATAGCAAATGAAATGCACCATATGGCAGAGGTTCCTAAGTAATTGATCGAAGCGGGAAGTTTATATCCGAAATATTGAATTAAAAAACTTAAAATGAGAGTTACATCTAATGCATTAATCATCATTTCAAAATAAAAATTCATGGTCGTAAACTCCTCATATATGTCATAAAGATATTTTGAACTTCATCAGCTTTGGCACGGCTGACAGGAATTGTTTGATCAGTTATCAAAGTGATGCTTGTACGATTACATATTTTAATGAAACGGCAATTGACTAAGAACCCTATATGACATCGTATAAAAGAATATTTATTCAGTTCACTTTCTAGATCGCTCATTCGCGCTTTGAAACGAATAGGTTTTGTTCGGGTATATGCGATAATATAATGTCCATCACTTTCAAAATATAAAATATCTAGAAGAGAAATACAAGTATTACTACCATTGATATTGATAGTATACTGTACTTGTTGAGCAGATAAAAGATGCAATAGTTTTTCGATCACTGTAGGTAAATCCTCCAGATGCATTTTTCGAAGGAACCAAAATGGTTGAAAAGCGAATGATTGATATACTAAATGATCTAAACTGGATAGGAAAATGATTAACGGTTTGTTTGCCATAGCAGACAATTCATTCGCTACAGAAAAGCCATCTTGTTGCGGCATATCAATATCTAAAAATAAAACATCAGTTGGCTGACGAGTGATTTCTCGTAATGCATCAAGACCGGTATGTGTCGGAATGATTTGGGGGATAATACCATGTTTTTTAAAAATGGGAAATAATTGTTTTGAAAATGATTGCATGAATTGTGTATCATCATCGCAAAGTATAATACGCATAGTTACTCCTCCAAGCTAAAAGTAATTTTGGAATAACTATATCATAAAATATATTATAAACACAGTATATTCCAGAAAATCAAATATTGCAATACTGGTATTTAATGCATAGGCGCTATTTCGTTCATAATCTTATTCAAAGGAAGTGAACGAATGATGTTTCCAGAACGGATAAAATACCTACGTCAAACGCAAGGATTGAATCAGGTACAGCTTGCAGACAAATTAGGAACTACTAAGCAAAGCATTAGCAACTGGGAAAATGATAATATCGTTCCTTCGGTTGATATGCTTGAAAAAATTGCAGATTTTTTTAGAGTTAGCACAGATTATCTTTTGGGACGAGAGGAAAAGCCTGTGACTGGAGTTCGTTTGATTGATGTAACAGGTTTGACTTCAACGCAGATTTCTCATATTATGGCATTGATTGACGATCTGCGTAATTAAATATCATGTGTTTGCCGATACCGTATGTGGTATCGGCTTTTTTATTATAACAAAAAATTTGTATATTCTATATGCAAAGTAGGAACGAATAGTTACCAAGTAGGAACGATGTGTTGCTTAACCATAGATTCTTTGATAGCTTATGTTGGAATATGTTTTCTAAGATAGGTTAAACACTCATATTGTTCCTTGGCAAATCAAATAGATTCAAACATAGTTTTTCATATGGCAAACTTGCTATACGAAGGACTTTATTTTTTTGTCCCAAAAGCAAAAAACAAGGGCCAGTTCGCTCTTTTTTAGACTGCTGGCAAGCCAGTGTCGCCCGCTATCCATAATCTCTAATCTCAAATAAAAACTTTGAGATTGGAGCTTGAAAATGAAAAACTGGCAGAAAAACCGCAACTACAAGCGGGTTAGGGATAAGGACGGCAATGTGGTTGCAAACATCATCACTGTGTTCGGACAGGATGTAGAGGTTTCAGACGAGATATTTGATACATACTCGCAGATGGACCGGCGTGCAAGATATATCGGAGAGGATATTCCCGCAGAGAGCGAAATATCGCTGGAACGCACGATTGAGGATGGTATACATATCGAAACGTTGGAAAACGCAGAACCGAGCGCGGAAGAAATCTGCTTGGAACACGAAAATGCAAAAATGAGAGAAGAACAGGCAAAACACTTGCCGGTTGTGCTTGCTCAGTTGAACGACGATGAGAAAAGGCTGATAGACGCGCTGTACTTTCGCGGACTTGGGGTACGAGAATATGCTCGTGAAATCGGGGTGTCGCATACAAGGGTTCGCAGAGAACGGGATTGCATTTTGGAGAAGCTGAAAAAATATTTTTCAAAATTCTAATTTTTTCTGTTCCAGCGGCTGTTTTTCTTGGGGGTACAGTGAGGGGATAAATATTCTCTCACTGCTCCTTGGCAACTGAACATCAAACATCAGGTACAAATTCTGTGCGGAGAGCTGCGGCGCAAAGCCGCAAACTGTCGGGCGGCTCCCGACAAGGCGACGACCCGCACAGATGATAATGATACTCCCGATCAGTCACCGTCCGAGCGTGAAAAGCGTCGCAGGCCATGAGATCGGATGACGAGATAGGTGCAATGCCTGTGAGGTCGGTACGCCGCCGACCGCCTGATGTTTCCCGGCAGTCGGGGGTGAGGACGAATAGGCTGACAGAGAAATGCGAGGTGATGATATATATGATAGTGTAAAAATCCGGACAACAGAATAATCACAAACCGGAAGAATCGCATGAATTCCTCCGGTTTTGTTTTTGGAGGTCATCTATGGAATGGAAAAACGCAAATAAGATACTGCCGGAACGCGGCCATCGGGTTCTGTGCCTGTATCCGAACGGCAAAATGGATGTACAGCTTTACTTAGGCCGTGAGAGTTTTGTTCACGATCTGTACGGCCGCTGTATTTTCTGGACAGAACTGCCGAAACGTCCCAAAGCCTACTTCAAACTCATGGGGCGCAATGAATAAGGAACAGCAGGCAATCGCTCGTCTGCGGCTGGCTGCGGAAATGAGCGAAACCTACTACCATGCGCCGCTCGTTATAACCACTTCGGGCGGCAAGGACAGCGATGTGTGTCTTGCGCTGGCGCGGGCGGCCGGTATCCGGTACGAAGTCCAGCATAACCATACCTCGGTTGACGCGCCGGAAACCGTCTACCATGTGCGCGAAACTTTCCGCTGGCTGGAAAACGAGGGCATCAAGTGTACCGTCAACCTGCCGACCTACAAAGGTCAGCGCGTGACGATGTGGAATTTGATACCGCAGAAACTCATGCCGCCGACGCGCGTTGTGCGATACTGCTGTTCCGTGCTGAAAGAGCAGGGCGGCAAGGGACGCATGATAACAACAGGCGTCCGCTGGGCGGAAAGCGCCAAACGCCGCAAGAACCGCGGTATTTACGAAAAACAATCCGCAGACATAAGCCGCAGAATCACGATCAGCAACGATAACGACGATACACGGCGGCTGTTCGAGAACTGCCGCTTGCAGGCAAAACGCGTTTGCAATCCAATCGTGGACTGGACGGACAGCGATGTGTGGGATTACATTCGTTCCGAGCATATCCCGGTCAATCCGCTGTACGAGCGCGGCTTTCATCGTGTCGGCTGTATCGGTTGTCCGTTGGCGGGCCGTGCCGGACGGCAGTTTGAGTTTGGTCGGTATCCGACCTATCGGCGGGCGTATCTGCACGCATTTGAACATATGCTGACGGAACGCCGCCGCAGAAACCTGCCTGCTGTCTGGCAGCGCGGGGAAGAAGTACTGCACTGGTGGCTGCAGGATGGCGTGCTGCCGGGGCAGTTGAGTATTTCAGATTACTTAGCAGAAACGGAGTGAAATAATGTCAATTATAAAGCGAATCACCTCAGCGGGACTGTCGCTGGTGATGGCGGCAACGATTATCCCAAGTTCGTTTGCCGTCAGCACGAAGTCTGCAAGTACGCTGTCCTCGGTGACGGCAAAATATCTTGACGCAGAAAACGGCAAGGAGATTGCCCAAAAGCAGACATACAGCGTCACGCACGAGGAAAAGTCCCCGCAGACGATCACAAACTACACCTACGCGGATTATACCGAAAGTGTTGAGTATGTGTATTCGCACAAGGACTTGACCTACATCATCGGTTATCCCGACAAGGGCGTACATCCGAACGGCGATCTGACCCGCGCCGAAGCGGCTATGATCTTCTATCGTTTGTACGACGGTGATTATCCCAGCTTTACGCGGCGTATGTCAAACGGCACTTTCAAGGATGTAAGCGCAAAGAACTGGTTCTATGAGCCGGTCGAAACGCTGTACAATATCGGTCTGCTGGAGGGCAAGTCCAAAGACAGCTTTGTACCGAACGCGCCGATCAGCCGTGCCGAGTTCGCCGCGCTGGCGGCTCGTTTCCAGAACCTCAAATACACCAGCGGCAAGGTTTTCTCTGATGTGGAAAAGGGTCACTGGGCGTACAGCTATATCAATGCTGCCAGCGAAGCAGGCTGGATTCAGGGCTACCCGGACGGCACTTTCCGTCCCGATAAGGAGATTACCCGAACCGAAACCGTAACGCTGGTAAACAGCATGATTAACCGCACTGTTACCCGCGAAAAGCTAAAGGCACTGAATGTGCGAAATCCGTACAACGATCTTGCAGAATCGTTCTGGGGTTATACAGACCTCATGGAAGCAACGGTATCCCATACCGCCGAGGAATGGCATGACGCGAAGTACAATGATGGCAAGTACAATATCATCGTTGAGAAATTCGTAGACACCAACGGCAAGGAGATCGCAAAGTCTGTCACTACGGCGGGCAAGGCAGAATCCGCGCCCAAGTCCATTCCGGCGTATGAGTATCGCGGCTATATCCGCACGATTACTTATAAGTACAGCACCGGTGACGCGCTCCCGTCCATCGAAAAGACGGCAAGCGTTAAGGACGCTAAGGTAGGCGATGAGATCACTTACACGATCAAGCTGTCAAACGATAAAAAGGCAAGTTCCGCATGGAAAAGCGTCGTGCTGACCGATAAAATCCCGTCCGGCATGACCTTTATCGAGGGCAGCGTCTATGTGAACAATGTAGCGGCTACCCATACCGTCAAGAACGGTACGCTGACCGTAAACCTCGGTGATATTGCCGCCGGTAAGACCGTAACTGTCACTTTCAAGGCAAAAATCAACGGCGATATGTACAATCAGACGATCTACAACACCGCTGTTGCCAAGGGCACGAACGGTTATGTGACCGCCACGGACGGCAAGAAAACCAATTCCTACGAGGATAAGGACGATGGCGTGTATGTCAAAAAGGGCGATACCGCGCCGTATGTGACCAAGACTGCGGATAAAGAAACCGCAAATGTCGGTGACAAGCTCACCTACACCGTCAAGGTCGGCAACGGTGACGGTGCTGTTTACGAAATCGAAAACGCTAAAATGGTCGATACCATTTCGACTGAATTTGACTTCGTAGACGGCAGCGTGCAGGTGGATGGCAAGTCTTATCCGTACAGCTATGACAACGCCAGCCGCAAGCTGTCTGTGCAGATCGGCAATTTGAAGCCGAACACTGCCCGCACCGTCACTTTCGCTGTGACCGTGGGCAAGTCGGCTTACGGCAAGACTGTACACAACACTGCTGTCCTCTCCGGCGATAACATCAAGGACACCGAGGGCAAGGACAACGGCGTAACCGTTGGTGACGGCAAGGCAAAGCCGCAGATCGACAAGTCTGCGAACAAGTCCTCTGCCCGCGTGGGCGATAAGATCGCGTACACGCTGACCGTCAAGAACGATGATACCGCAACTGTTCCGGTTGAGAATGGCGTTATTACCGATGTTCTTCCGGCTGGACTGACCTTTGAATACGGTTCTGTCACGCTGAATGGCAAGAACACCAACGATTATACCTACGATGAGAATACCCGCCTGCTGACCGTCAATGTCGGCACGATTGAGCCGGACGCAAAGCAGGTTATCGGTTTCACTGCAACGGTAAACGAATCCGCATACAACACCACCATCCAGAACCTTGCAACGCTGACCTCTGATAATGCAGACCCGGTGCAGGACAAGGACGATGGCGTAGCAATCGCGGACGGTGATGTGCTGCTGACCGTTTCCAAGTCCGCAGACAAAACCACTGCCAAGATTGGCGATACGATCACCTACACCGTAAACGCAGCGAATGCGACCGGTGCGGATGTGAATATCCGCGACGCGGTTATGACCGATACCATTCCGAACGGACTGACTTTCCGCGGCAATGTAACCGTAGACGGCTACTCCGCAGAATATCAGTACGACAATACCGGCAAGACCCTGACCGTATCGCTCGGTGAGATCGCGCCGAACCAGACCAAGGCTATCCGCTTTGATGTAACTGTGAACAGCGATGCTTACGGTATGCACATTGAAAATACCGCCCTCGTCAGCGGCAGCAATACGCCGGACAAGAGCGGTACGGATAACGGTGTGGATATTGAGGATGGCATGGCAGACGGTCATGCGGGCAACAAGACCGCAAGCAAGACCACAGCAGTAGTTGGCGATACGATCACTTACTCCATTCGCCTTTCCAATGGCGCAGCAGCTACCGCTGATTGGGAGAACATGAAAGTGATTGACGTTCTGCCTGACGGCGTAAGTTTTGCAGGAAACGTGCAGGAGAATGGTTCGGCAACGGTCAATTATTCGTACAATGCTACGATGAAAACAATTACGTTCACGCCGAATGCTATCGCAGCAGGCGCACAGACCGTTCTTAGCTTCGATGTAACCGTAGATGATGGTTCGCAGGGCAAGTTCATTGTCAATACCGCTATCCTCGATGATAACGGCAAGGAAACGCCCATGCCGGATGGCGGCGTGCAGATTGACCAGGGCGAAGCTGCTCCGATTGTCAACAAGACTGCCAGCGTCACCACTGCCAATGTAGGCGATACCTTCACCTACACGATCACTGCAAAGAACGGCAACAAGGCAACTGCCGCATGGAAGAATGTCGTAATGACCGATACCCTCCCGACTGGTGTTAAGCTGGTGGGCGGCGTGTATATCAACAACGAATTTGCGCTGTATCATTTGAGCGGCAATGCGCTATCTGTGTTCGTAGGTGATCTCGAACCGGGCGAATCGGCTGAAATCACTTTTGACGTGCAGGTGCTTGAAAGTGCGGCTGGTACAACGATTACCAACACTGTTTCGCTTGATAGCGATAACGGTCACGGCACTGCAACGGATAAGGGTGTAACGATTCCTGACACGGCAGAACAGCCGGACGTTAACACAAATTTTTATGTAACCAAAGAGGTTGATAAAACTGTGGTGAATGTGGGTTCTGGCGTTTCGGCAGACCGCAAACGTGCCACTTTTACCATCACGGTTGGCAACGATTCTAACCAGACGTGGAAACGGGTTATCCTCAAAGACACGCTGGATACTACGCTGGTGACGCCGGTTTTGAAGAACAACGTCTATGTGGATGGCGTTCTGAACAGCAAGTGGAGTTTCCGGAACAAAGTATTTACGCTGGAGCTTGGTGACATTGCGCCGAACGAAAAGCGCGTGGTGAAAATCACGGTTGAGTTTAAGACCGATGCGGGCGGCAAGACGTACACCAACCTTGCCGCGGCTACGGGTGACAATGGTTCGGCTTCGGGCCGTTCGCCGGAGATTGAAGTCGTTTCGTCTGGTTCGTCCGGTACACCGGTGCTGACGGATATTCACTATCAGTTGTTCGGTGGTTACGCGGACGGCCTGTGGCGACCAAACGACCGCGTTTCTTTGCAGGAAGCCTGCACGGTTGTATATCGTCTGATTGCAAACGGCGGCAACACTTGGCTGCCGCGCGGCACGGCTACCGTTCCGAAATACCAGTACGATATTCCGGAAGAAGCAAAGTATTTCGTTTCCATCGGTGTTCTGCCTGCGTCCGCGTTTGATACCGCTCGCATGGATGAGGGTGACGATTACGAGATCAACTACACAATCTCTAAGAACGGCTATCTGCGTATCTGGGCTGCGTCTGGTCAGCTGAACTCGCTGGTGGCGTATGCGACAAAGGCAAACATTGGCCTGAGCGGTGATGTATCCCGTCTGACGTTCGCAAAGGCAATCTGCCAGATTACCGGCCGCGATACCTCGCCGGATGTTTCCGGTTACAGCGGCAATCTCCGCACATGGGCGGACGCTCTCTCGTCTGTTGTAACCGAGGTTTCGCACGAACATGATTTCATTATGGACAGCGACCGCAACGAATACTGGATTTGAGAGTAGAATGAGAAAACCCGCCTGTTTTGCAGCAGGCGGGTTTTCTAAAGGAATAAAATGCGTATGGATAGAAATAAAAACAAACCAGACTTGGTGTTCAGTTCATTGCCGGATATTTTGACCGTAAAGGATTTGCAAATGGCTTTGCGCATTGGTAAGAGCACCGCATATAAGCTGATTCAAGACGGCGAAATCCAACATTTTTGTATTGGAAAATCCATTAGAATTTACAAACAATCTGTTGTTGCATACCTAAACAGAGCGCTATATAATAATGGTAACGTGTCGAACAGTAGCGTTCCGACAAAGGAGAATAATGTATGATGAATATGAACGCTACGATATATGAAAAACACGGAAAATATCAGATTTCGATTTCTTGGACTGTAAATGGCAAGCGTTTTCGCAAAAGCAAGGCGACCGGGCTGCCTGTCAAGGGAAATAAGCGCAAGGCACAGGCCATGGCCGATGCGTTCATGGCAGAGCTGGAGAGCAAGGTTTCGGACGGATATACAGATATGCTGTTTTCTGATTACATGAAGCAGTGGTTGGAAGATGTAAAATTCAGCATTTCGGAATCAACCTACGAGGAGTATTACCGTCAAATTCACAATCGCATTTGCCCGTGGTTTGCGGCACAGGGCCTTCGCCTTTGTGACCTGAAAGCATATCACATTGATAAGTTCTACAAGCTCAAGATGAAGAACGACAAGGTGAGTGCGAAAACGGTGCTCCGTTACCATGCAAACATCAGAAAGGCGCTGCAGCGTGCGGTAAAGCTGGATATGATTCCGACCAATCCCGCAGACAGGGTTGATCTGCCGAAAGTAAAGAAGTTCCGCGGCAGTTACTACACGCCGGAAGAATTGCAGAAACTGTTTGAGTGCTCTAAAGGTACGCGGTTTGAAACGGTAATTCTTTTAGCAGGCTATCTGGGAGTGCGTCAGGGTGAAGCGTGCGGCTTGCGCTGGAAAGATGTAGACTTCGAGAAGAATACGGTTTCCATTTGCGGTTCGCTGAAAGCGCATGATCTCTATAAGGACTTGTACTACGGCGAAACCAAAACGGAGATGAGCTATCGTACGCTGCCTATGCCGGAGCCGTTGGCACGGTATCTGAAACAGCTTCGTAAAAAGCAGCTGGAGCAGAAGATGATGGGCGGCGAAAGTTATCATCGGAAGTGGGACGGATATGTTTGCGTAGATCAGATGGGGGATATTATCAACCCGAAATATATTTCACGCTACTTTGCAGACTTGCTTGCGAAGAACAATTTACGTCGAATCCGTTTCCATGACTTGCGCCATTCGTGCGCTACGCTGCTGCTCGAAAATGGGGCAACGCTCAAGCAGGTGCAGGAGTGGCTGGGCCATCACAGTTATGTGGTAACGGCGGATACCTACGGCCATGTACTGGTAGAATCGAAAAAAACAATGGCAGAAACTATGTCGAATCTTTTGGGAAGCAGCAATGCGGTTTGACCGTTTCAAAACTTTTTGACAGACGATTGGCAGACATCCAAAACATGGGAACTTGAAGCCTTTCAAAAAGTTATGAAAAAACCGTGTTTTCGATGAAAACACGGTTTTGGAGTGGCAGCCGAAGAAGGATTCGAACCCTCACAAACAGAGTCAGAGTCTGTCGTGCTACCTTTACACAATTCGGCTATTTGTTAAGTTTTGCTGTCGTTTTGATGACTCATCGCTGACGACTTGTTTAGTATATATCAGAATCCGGGATTCGTCAACCCTTTTTTCAAAAAAAATAAAAATTTTTTTCGGAAGGGGACAACCGTCGCTTTTACGGCGGCCGTCCCTCGCGTTCGAGAGCCTCCCGCAGCTTTTCGAGCGCACGCTTTTCAATGCGCGAAACATAGCTGCGCGAAATACCCAGCCGCGCGGCAATCTCACGCTGCGGCAGGGGAGATGCCAGACCGATGCCGTACCGCAGGCGGATGATCTCGCGTTCACGCGGAGAGAGACAGCCTGCCAGCGCGCGGTGCATGGCATGGTACCGGTCCTGCTCCTCAACGGCAGTGAGACCGCTGTCCTCGCAGCAGATAATATCCTGCAGGGCAAGCGCATTGCCGTCACCGTCCGACTCGAGCGTGTCCGAGAGCGAAAGCTCGCCTGCACTCTTGCGCTTCTGCCGAAAATACATCAGCAGCTCGTTCTGGATGCATTTGGAGGCGTATGTCGCCAGCCGGATATTCTTATCCGCCTTAAAGGTGTTCACGGCTTTAATAAGCCCGATCGTGCCGATGGAAAGCAGATCGTCCTGCTCCGTACTTACGGCGTAATACTTTTTTACAATATGCGCTACCAGTCTGAGATTGTGCTCGATCAGCTTTTCCCGTGCCTCGGCGTCCCCGTCCTGCTGCATGCGGCGCAGCAGAACCGCCTCCTCATCGGGCGTGAGCGGCTTGGGAAACGATCCGTCCGCGCCCTGTACACGCAGCACAAAGAAGAAAAATGCACCGCCGAGCGCAAATAAAGCAGGGAAAAGCATGGTCAGCACCTCGTTTCGATAAGATACTGCTATTTTATGCTGTGAATAGCTTAAGTAGCACAAATAAAGAGGCAGTACCGCATAATACAGCAAGAGCGATTTACGAGTAAATTTTGCGTACTGATTAGGCGCGGTTTCTTGCAATACTTTGTGTATTGCAAGAAATTGCGGCAGCGCGGATGGAACTCGCGCAAGGAACCGAGGCCGACATCAGGACAAAAAATCTCCGTAAAGCGCCGCAGCTGAATTATGTGGTATTGCCTCCAAAAAAGGCTTGTAATTTGACAGAATATCCAGTATAATATAGTGAGTATTTACAGCAAATTGCATAGGGAGGTGTAACCATGGTTATGGCATTGGACAAAATGCCGGCTCTGTCGGATTATGGCGCGATCATCGCGCAGTTTTTGCCGTTTGTAGTTCTGATCGTCGTATTCTACTTTTTCCTGATCCGTCCGCAGCGCAAGCGCGACAAACAGGAGCGCGATATGCGTAACTCCATCGAGATCGGTGATGAGATTTCCACCATCGGTGGTTTTATCGGCCGCGTTGTCAGCATCAAGGACGACGTTCTGGTCATCGAGTCTTCGAGCGACCGCACGAAGCTCAAGATTTACCGCTGGGCGATCCGCGGTAAGGAGGCTCCGGCGACCGAGACGGTCGAGGCGCCCAAGGAAGCAAAGAAGGACGCAAAGTAATAACCCCATTTCTTGCCGAATAGCATGACATATAAATAAAATTCGGCGGGAGGCTATGAAATGATGAGAAAAACCAATGAGGGTCAGTCACCGGTCGGTATCCTTTTACCGTCGGTGCTTGCCGGATTGCTCGGTACTCTGCTGCTGATGCTGCTCGGTGCGGTGCTCGTTCACCGCGGCACATTGGCAGAGGGTGCAATAGCGCCTTGTGCGCTAGTGTTCCTTGCACTCGGCAGTGCGCTTGCCGCACTGGTCGCTGCAAAGCGCGCAGGCGAAAACCAGTTTTACTGGTCGCTCGGCGCAGGTTTTGCGGTTTTTCTGATCCTGCTGATCGTTGCGGTGCTGCCGCTCGGTCAATCCATTCATTTTGTACGCACGGTGATCAGCCTGCTCTGCTCGTTGATCGCCTCGGCACTGGGCGGTTACGCCGGTGCCAATATGCGGAAAAAGAAGCGTTACAGCCACATCAAAAAATAGGAGGGAAATCAAATGAAGCATATTTCTACCCTGACTTCTGCAACCCTGAAGCAGACTGCAGCACACGGCGGCTGCGGCGAGTGCCAGACTTCCTGCCAGTCCGCATGCAAGACCTCTTGCACCGTGGCAAACCAGAAGTGCGAGCACGCAAAGTAATCACGCTTAAAAGGAATATGCAAGGCGCGCCTGCGGGTGCGCCTTGTTCCTGTATATCGGAGGAAAATAAATGATTCATCGTTATCAGAAAAAAGGGCTGAATTTCGTGCTCGATGTCAACTCGGGCGCGGTACATCTGCTCGATGATATCAGCTATGCAGTGTCCGGACTGCTGGATGAAAACATGGGTGATACCTGTCCGCAGAGCATCATTGACGCCCTGCCGGACTACACCGCGGACGAGATCCGCGAGGCATATGACGAGCTGTACGAGCTGAAAAAGGCCGGTCAGCTGTTCGCGCAGGATGACTACATCGACGTAAGCCGCTACATTCCGGTGAATGCACCGGTCAAGGCTCTGTGCCTGCATGTAGCGCACGACTGCAACCTGCGCTGCCAGTACTGCTTCGCATCCACCGGCGACTTTGGTCAGGGCCGCAAGATCATGCCGCCCGAGATCGCCAAGAAGGCCATCGACTTTGTTATCGCGCGTTCCGGTGTGCGTCACAACATCGAGGTCGATTTCTTCGGCGGCGAGCCGCTCATGGCGTGGGATACCGTTACCCAGACGGTCGATTATGCCCGCAGCCTGGAGGAGAAGTATAACAAGAAGTTCCGCTTTACCATCACTACCAACGGTCTGCTGCTCGATGAGGACAAGCGCAAGTACATCAACGAGAACATGGACAACTGCGTGCTGTCGCTCGACGGTCGCCGTGAGGTCAACGACGAGTTCCGCAAGACGGTAGCCGGTACGGGCAGCTATGACACCATCGTGCCCAAGTTCAAGGCGCTGGTGGACGAGCGCGACCCGAACCTCGATTACTACGCACGCGGTACGTTCACCTCGCACAACCTCGATTTTGCCGAGGATGTGCTGAGCATTGCAGATGCAGGTTTTGACCGTCTGTCCGTTGAGCCGGTAACGGCAGACCCGGGCTGCGGCTACGACTTGACCGAGGACGATCTGCCGAAGATCGAGGCCGAGTACGACCGTCTGACCGATATCATGCTCGAGCGTAAGAAGGAAGGCAAGCCGTTTACCTTCTTCCACTTCATGGTCGATCTGGATCAGGGTCCGTGTGTTGTCAAGCGTCTGCGCGGCTGCGGCGCGGGCTACGAGTATGTAGCCGTAACGCCGGACGGCGACATCTATCCCTGCCACCAGTTCGTCGGCAAGGATGAGTTCAAGCAGGGCAGCGTGCTCGACCAGTCCTTCAATATGGACATCGCGCAGAAGTTTGCCGGCATGAACATCTATTCTCGTCCGAAGTGCCAGAAGTGCTGGGCAAAGTTCTACTGCTCGGGCGGCTGCTCGGCAGCAAACTACAACATGAACCACGACATGAACGACTCCTACGACCTCGGCTGCGAGATGGAGCGTAAGCGTCTGGAATGTGCAATTTACCTAAAGGCAATGGATAAAATTTGTGCAAATCAGTCGAAATGATGAATTGTAAAAAGAATCTGTAAAATTCGTTGCGAAACGGACTGTTTGTGCGTATAATTGCTCTTGTATTTGTACTGCCCTGTGAAGGAGATGATATTATGCCGCAGAATGTACTGGTTTCCGTGCTTGGTGAAGGTGAATATCTTCAGAAGCTGATCCGCGCCATCCTGGAGAAGGAGGTCGTACCGCAGCGCAATCTGTTCCTGTCCGCGAAGAATGCGGCGGCCTGCAAGGCTGCAGAGGGCTACGACGAGGTTCGTATCTGCGAGGACGAACTTGCTGCCATGATCAAGAGCGAGATTGTGCTGCTCACCGCTTCCAAGCGTGAAATGCCGACCGAGCTTGCCAAGATTTCCAGCAGCTCGCAAAAGCGCGTGGTAGTTTCCGTGTGCGACAGCGAAAAGGTGGATCTTGCGTACCTGGCTGATCGCATCGCCGCTGCAACCGAGCTGATCGCAGCCGTGCTGCACCGTGACGAGGAAGGCAAGCTGTATGCAACCTACGAGATCAACAAAAAGGCACGCCCGTTCCTGCGCCAGCCCTGCAAGGACATGGTGGACGCGATGTGCGAGATGATCAACGAGGAAGGCTAAGTCCGTCTGTTGTTCTAAAAAGATAAAACCGGGAATATGCTGTTCTATGACTTTTCCAAGGGGGAAGACGTATGAACAAACAGCATATTCTCGGTTTTTTTGACGATTTGGTGCGGACACCGGTGTTCCTGTTCCTGTGTGCGATGTTCCTGTGCGGTGCAGCGGCGGGCGGTCTGACCGGTCTGCGGGCCGGCGAAGGGGACGGCGCGGCAGTGCTTTCCGGTCTGCTGGCTGAATTGCCCGCGCATGTGGTGCAGAGCACGCTGTGCGCGCTCATCTGGGTGCTGCTGCCGCTCGTGTGCGCCTTTCTGCGCCCGAGAGAGCTGCTGTTGAGTGCGGTTGCCGCAGCACGCGGCTTCGTGCTTGCCATGACCGTCGCGGTCAGCGTGGGAGAAGGAAGCGTCCTCATCATCGGAGCAGCCGGCGTACCCGCCGTGCTGAGCGTCTCCGCGCTGCTTGCCGCATGCTCTATGGTCTGGCAGGGCGGCGAAGCCACCGGACGGTATTCGCTTCGAACGTGCAGGATGCCGTATTTCCTGTGTGTTACGCTCGCCGTGCTGAGCGCCCTCCTGAGGGCCGCGATAGCGGCACTGTGCAATGTGTAAGTTTATACAAAATGCACAAATGCACAGCCGGGATGGCGTGAAACATAGATTGAAAGTTTTGCAAAGGGTGAAGAGATTCCGTAAGTTAGGAGTGAGGAGACAGGAGTTGGCCGACAGGCATAATTCTCAGCGGAGATGAAAACGCATGTGTAGCAGTACGCTGTCTATGAACTGCGAATATTTCACGAAATAAAAGCAAGAGTGACCCGACTGCCGTTCTCCTTTTCGAAGCGGTCGCCGTTCTCCGATTTTCGCCAGACTAAGAAATAAAGGAAACTGGAGTCCCAAGAGGATAGAAACCTTGGTGTCTATCTTTTTGGACCTCCCAGCCAAAGGTTGGCAACCATTCCACCTGCTTTAGCGAAAACTCCATATATCCGAAGGCACAATCTTACGATTGCGCCTTTTTGTTGCAATTTCGACAAATCCATGCTAATATTTAGTTAGATTAACGAACTAACGGAGGGACAGCGCGAACATGGAAGACGCAGAGCAGCTCAATTCCTTTCTGGTCGATGTGTTCGGCCGGATCAACAAAATCGAAGAACGCGCCATGGCCGGCGGACTGGGCAGCGCGGTGTCCATCACCGAAATCCACATCATCGAGAAGATCGGTGACAGGGAACCTGTGCGTATGAGCGAGGTTGCCAGGTCAATCGGCGTAACACTGGCTACGCTGACGGTTGCGTGCGACAAGCTGGTCGCCAAGGGACTGGTGCGCCGTGTGCGCAGCCAGGAGGACCGCCGCGTCGTCAATATCATGCTCACCGACAAGGGCAGAGCCGCCTACGAGTACCACAAGGACTTTCACGAGCGCATGATCGCGTCTTTGGTGGATACGCTCTCGCCCGAGCAGACCGCGCTTTTAGCGCAGAGCTTAGAGAAACTGCAGGACTTCTTCCGCCACGAGGAAGCAGCCGTGGAGGGAGAAACCAATGGATAACCTGATATTCTGTCTGAATGCCACCGTGCCGATTTTTGCGATCATCGTGCTTGGCCGCTGGCTGCGCAGCAAAAGCTTTTTCACCAAGCAGACGCTGACCGACATTGACCGTCTGTCGTTCAAGGTGCTGCTGCCGATCCTGCTGTTCCGCGATATCGCACAGGGACGCATCACCGAGCAGTTCGATCCCGTGTTTTTCTTTTTCTGTGCGGGTGCGACGACGGTGTATTTTTTTGCCGTCTGGATCGGCGCGTCCCTCTTTCTTAAAGATAAGAGTATGGTGGGCGCGTTCACACAGGGCACCTTCCGCGGCTCGCAGGCGATACTGGGTGTGGCCTTTGTGCAGAATCTGTACGGAAATGCCGGTCTTGTGCCGCTGATGATCGTGGCAAGCGTGCCGCTGTACAATATCTTTTCGGTGCTGGTGCTGACTGTCACCGCGCCGGACGCACAGCAGGCGGACCACCGCGGTCTGGTCGGCAAAACGCTGCGCGGTATCATCACCAATCCGATCATACTGGGTATTTTCGCGGGTCTGCCGTTCTCGCTCCTGGCAATCGACTTTCCGCCGATGCTGGACAAGGGTCTGTCCATGCTGGGCAACTGCGCAACGCCTATGGCGCTGCTGAGTATCGGCGCAGGCTTTGAGGGCGCAAAGGCCATCAAAAAGCTCGGCCCGACCTGTGCAGCCGTGTTTATCAAGCTGGTGCTGCTGAGTGCTATCTTTCTGCCGATGGGCGTGGCGCTCGGCTTCCGCGAGCAGACACTGGTGGCTATCGTCATCCTGTGCGGTGCGCCGAGCACAGCCTCCGGTTATGTTATGGCGAAAAATATGGGCGGCGATCATGTTTTGTCATCGTCGATTATTGTGCTCAGCACGGCGCTGAGTGCGGTTACGCTGACATTGACGCTGTTCATTCTGCGTTCGATGGCGCTTATTTAACGTAAGTTTTTCGCCTTCGAGGCGAGGGGAACGCCGGCGGTTTCGCCGGGGAAACCAAAAGGGTAGACACCTGCGGTTTCTACCCTCTTGGGACTCCCGTTTCCCTTTGGGAGAGCACGGCGAAATTTGCAGAGCTGAGGCTATAAGGAAACGGCAGAGGATCTTTTCTACCGTAGGGGAGCACAGTGTGCTCCCATGTCGAAACCTATATGCAGTGCCGGATACCATACTGCTACACATACGGGCAATTCACCTTGTGTCGCGCCTGCTGGAAGCAGCCGGTCTGTGTAGCAGTAAGCTATCCGGGAACTGCAAATATTTTACGAAACAAACGCAAGAGTAACCCGACTGCCGTACCCCTATTTTCGCAGCGGTCGCCGGTCTCTGGTCTGCGCCAGACTATGACAGGAAACGGGTGATTCACAAGAGGGTAGAAACCTTGGTGTCTACCCTCTTGTGCGCCCGCGCGGTGTTAGCGCAGATTTCGTTCGCTTCGCAAGCGATAACTCATAAAATCAGCACAGATTTTGCAAAAGACGCAAAGAAAGGAGCCTCCGGCCATGCTGACTTACCATCTCAAACCGCACGACCAACAGCCGCTCTACGAGCAGCTCTACCACGCTGTCCGCGCGGACATCATGTCCGGCGCCTTGCCCGGCGGCACGCGCCTGCCGAGCAAACGCCAGCTGGCGGCCAATCTGCGCGTCAGCCAGATCACCGTGGAAACCGCTTACGGTCAGCTTGCCGCCGAAGGCTACATCGCCTCTGCGCCAAGGCGCGGCTACTTTGTGCAGGAGCAGCTTGCCGTGCCGGTCTCCGAGCCGCAGGAGCCATTTACACCGCCTTTGTCGCCGATTTCCGCCTCTGAGGAGACCTATCCTTACGATTTTCGCACGGATTTTGTCGATAACGGCTGCTTTCCGTTCTCCACATGGGCGCGGCTGTCGCGCAGTGTGCTGAGCGAATACTCGAGTGCGCTGCTCCGTGCGACCGACCCATGCGGCGCGGCGGAACTTCGAGAGGAGATCGTGCGCTACCTGCACGACTTCCGCGGCATCAATGTCTCGCCGGACAACATCCTCATCGGCGCAGGCTCGGAGTATCTGATGCACCTTGTCATTCAGCTGCTCGGCCGCGACCGCGTGTACGCGCTCGAGAACCCCGGCTACCGCAAGCTGTATCAGATTTTCGCAGTGAACGGTGTGACCGTGCGTCCGACACCGCTGGACAAGCACGGTCTGCGTGCTGACGCGCTGGCCGCGAGTGACGCATCGGTGGTATACCTTACGCCGTCGCACCATTTCCCGCTGGGCACGGTTATGACGGCTGCCCGCCGACTGGAAATCCTCCGCTGGGCGTCGGAAGCGCCCGACCGCTACATCATCGAGGATGACTACGACAGCGAATTCCGCTACGCCTCCCGCCCGATTCCGGCGTTGGGAGAGCTGGACAGGACCGGACGCGTTGTGTACGTCAACACCTTCGCGAAAAGCCTTGCCCCCGGACTGCGCATCGGCTATCTGGTGCTGCCGAATGCGTTGATGGCGCGCTATCGTGAACGGTTTTCGCGGTACTCATCTACCGTGCCGAGCTTTGACCAGTACACGCTGGCGGCCTTCATGCACACCGGCGGCTTCGAGCGGCACATCAGCCGCAGCCGCAAGGTCTATCAGGCACGCCGCGACGCGCTCATGGCTGCGCTTGACCGCGAGCTGGCTGACCTGCCGCATGAGGTCTCGCGCTCGGAAGCCGGTCTGCACCTGCTGCTGCACATGCGCAACGGCATGCTCGAGCACGAACTTATTGAGCGTGCAAAGGCGGTCGGTGTGCGTGTTTACCCGCTTTCGGCGTACTATACGCCGCCGGTCAAGCCACCGCGAGCAACGCTTGTGCTCGGCTATGCCGGTCTGACCGAACAGCAGATCGGCGAGGCGGCAAAGCTGCTCAAGCAAGCCTGGACAAAATAAATGCAACCCGAAGTGCGATAAATTTCTGCGAAGATTTGTAGCACTTCGGGTTTTTATTTCGTATTATCGGTGAAAGGAGGATGGAGCATGACCACCAAAACACCCGAACAACTCGTCAGCGTCTACGGCGACATGGTATACCGATTGGCGTATGCGCAGACGCGCAGCCGTCACGACGCGGACGATATTTTTCAGGAGGTCTTTCTCCAGACCGTGCGTAAACGACCGGTTTTCGACAGTGTGGAGCACGAAAAGGCATGGCTGCTGCGGGTGACGCTCAACTGCCTGAAAAGCCACTGGCGCATGGCATGGCGGCGGCACGACACACCGCTCGATGACCGCATTCCGTTTCCCGAGCCGGAGGACAGCGCACTGGATGAAGCCCTGCGGCGGCTGACGCCCAAGTACCGCGCGGCAGTGCATTTATTCTACTACGAGGGTTACACCGCAGAGGAGATTGCGCGCATGAACGGGGAAAAACCGTCCGCGATACGTACACGGCTGACACGCGCACGGACACAGCTGCGTGAATTGATGAAAGGAGAGCTGGACGATGGATTTTCACAAGCAGTACCGCGGCATGAATGAGAATATCACGCCGAGCGACGCACTGGTGCAGCAGACAATCGCCAAAATGGAGAGCGGCAGGCCGCACAGAGCGAGAAAACCGCTCAAGATTATCCTTACGGTTGCGGCGGCTTTGGCCTGCGTGAGCACCGCCGTAGCCGCCAATCAGGAGGCGGTTCTGCGGGTGCTGTACCAAATCGCGCCCGGCATGGCGGAGTACCTGCAGCCGGTCGGGCAGGTCTGCGAGGACCGGGGCGTCAAGCTGGAGGTCGTTTCGGCGGACGTGGAAGGCAGCACGGCAAAGGTGTATTTGTCGCTGACCGACACCACCGGCAGCCTGTTCGGCGATGCCGCACCGGATCTGTATGACAGCTGGCATTTGGATTATCCGCGCTGGGGCAGAGCTGCACCGCTGTCCTGCGGCTGCTCGACGGTTGACTACGACCCAAGTACCCAAACGGCAACGTATTTTCTTCAAATTGACGATTTGGGAGGAGATATTCCGGCAGGCGCGTTCGAGTTTTCGTTTAACAAGCTGCTGATTGGCAAGGTGGAACAGAAAGGTGTTCCGGTGACGGCGGATTTGTCCGCTGTGCCGCAGAATGCACCGACCGAGAACCACGATATCAACGGGCTGAGTGCGTCGGATATCTCACTGTACGAAACCATGCACGACTATGATTTTCTTGTTCCGCAGGGCACGCTTTGGCAGAGCGAGGACGGCAATGTTACGCTCACTGCGGCAGCGTGGCACGATGGTGCACTGCACCTGTCATACCGCACGGAAGGCAAGCTGTCGCGCGACAACCATGCGGATTTTGCGGTACTCTGCATGACGGACGGCACTGAGCTTTGGCGAGATTACGACGTTTCCTACGTCGATGCTGACGCGGACGCAGAAGTTACCGAGTACGTTTTCCCGATGGCATACGAGGATGTTGCCGGCTGTACACTTACCGGTGATCTCTACACCGCAAGCAACCTGATGGACGGCAGCTGGGCGGTATCCTTCCGGCTGACGCAGTAACGCAAAAATGAGGACATATCCGGCAGATATGTCCTCATTTTTTATCCGTTTTATCCTTTTTCTTCACCGAATGCGCGAACACAACGGATTGATCACCGAATTTCTGCCGCAGTGCGTCAACCGTCTGGTCGAGCTTATGCTGGCGGTCGCGCTTTTGGATATCCTCGGCGGCATCAAACAGCGAAAGCTGCTCGCACGACTGATTTTCCGGCAGCAGATTGGCTGCCGTGACCGACAGCAGGCGCACCGGCTTGTCCATCGGCCAGTGCCCGAGCAGCAGCTGCATGGACAGATCGATGAGCGCACGCGTGGAATTGGTCGGCCGCTCAAGCGTTACCTGCCGCGAGCGGTTGTGAAATTCCGGGTCGCGGATGCCGAGCTGCACGGTCTGGCACACCATGCCGCGCTTTCTCAAACGTCTGCCGACATTGTCGCACAGCGCCGTGATGCCCATGCGGCATTCGTCCGCGCCGAGCAGATTGTGCGCGAACGTCATGCTGTTGCCGACCGATTTGACTTCTCGTTCCGCGTAAAATGAGCGCACAGGCTCATCGTCCTCGCCTCTGGCGTAACGCAGCAGAAGATCGCCGTTTTTGCCCAGAATGCTGTGGATAAACGCCGGATCGCAGGCGGCAAGCTCGCCGATCGTGCGTACGCCCAGTCGGTTCAGCCGGTCGCTGGCGCGTTTGCCGACATACAGGAGCGTGTTCGCGGGCAAGGACCACACGCGCTGCTTGAAATTTTCGCGCGAAAAGACCGTCGTGCCGTCCGGCTTTTTGTAATCGCTGCCGAGTTTGGCGAACGCGCGGTTGAACGATACGCCGACCGAGATGGTCAGCCCGACCTCCTCGCGCATGCGGCGGCGCAGCTCGTCCGCGATATGCTCGCCGGAGCCGAACAGGTGCATCGAGCCGGTGACATCAAGGAAGGATTCGTCAATGCCGAACGGATCGACAAGATCGGTGTACTGCAGGTACAGCTCGTTGCATTTGCGCGAAAACTTCACATATTCGCTCCGATGCGGTGCTACCAGCCGTAAATCCGGGCATTTCCGTTTCGCCTGCCAGATGGTCTCGGCAGTTTGTACGCCGAAGGCTTTGGCCTTCTCATTCTTGGCGAGAATGATGCCGTGGCGGCTCTCCGGATCACCGCAGACCGCAGTCGGACCATCGGCGAGCGACGGGGCGAGCAGCGTTTCCACACTCGCGAAAAACGAGTTGCAGTCGCAGTGCAGAATGGTTCTGTCCATCGGTCATCATCTCCTTTCGAACGAATGTTTGCATTGTATAACTGCATTATATCCGAAAAAAATGTGCTTGACAAGTGGGAGAATGAGGTGCATACTGTATTTGCAAGCAAGGGTGCCGTGATGAGCGGCTGAGAGGGCGAGAGCCTAACCTTTTGAACCTGTTGGTTAGCACCATCGTAGGGAAGCTGTCGCATACACTTGAAATTTTAATGCTCCGGTTTTACCGCATGGTGAGACCGGAGCATTTTTTCTTGCGGAAAAGAGGATATTTGCATGAAAGTAAACGGTAACGAACGCGCTGTTCCCGCAGAGGGCACGGTTCTGGCGCTGCTGAAGGAGCTGGGTCACGACCCGCAGCGTGTGGCTGTCGAGAAGAACGGCACCATCATTCCGCGCGCGCAGTTCGCGGAAGAGAAGCTGACCGATGCAGACCATCTGGAAGTCGTATGCTTCGTGGGCGGCGGCTGATATTCTTCGATTGAAACTACAGTTTCAATCGAGAGGGGACATACTGCGTAAAACGCGGATATGTCCCAAAGAAATTTGCGCGCCGCGAGCGGCACACACATTTTTTACTGGTATGAAAACCAAGATACAAGCTCCCGGTTTTCATAGAAATTGCAATGCGATTTCTTTCCGATTAAATGCACGCTGCGCGTGATTACAGGAGAATTCCCATGATTTTAACCAAAGAACAACTGCATGACGCACTGGTGGAACGCCACGGCGCGGATATTCAGGCTAAGCTGGACAAGGCGTGTGTCGGCATTGCGGGTCTGGGCGGGCTTGGCTCCAACCTTGCGATTTTTCTGGCGCGGCTGGGTGTCGGTCATCTCATCCTCGTGGATTTCGATGTGGTGGACATCACCAACCTCAACCGACAGCATTACACGATGAAAGACCTCGGTATTCCGAAAACGCTCGCACTTGTCGAGCAGCTTGAGGCCATCAATCCCTATCTCACCTACGAGACTTACACCGAGCGGGTCGTTCCGTCCAACGTGGAGCGGCTGTTCTCCGGCTGTGATGTGGTCGTGGAGGCGTTCGACAAGCCGGATCAGAAGGCTATGCTGCTCGAGAATCTGCTTACCAGACTGCCGGAAAAGCCGGTCGTGTCGGGCAGCGGCATGGCAGGCTACGGCTCAGCGAACCTGATCAAGACCGAAAAACGCTTCGGCCATGTGTACCTCTGCGGCGACGGTACAAGCGATGTAGCCGACGGTCTCGGTCTGATGGCGCCGCGCGTAGCGGTCTGCTCGGCACACGAAGGCACGATGGTGCTGCGCCTGCTCATTGGCGAAACGGAGCCGTAAATAGAAAATGGAGAACAGAAGCCGCAGCTTTCATTCTCCGCTCTCCATTATTCTTTCGGCTGATCGGAACCGCAGTGTGCACATTTGACAGCCTTGATCGGAATCTCGCTGCAGCAGAACGGGCAGACCTTGGTGGTCGGCTCTGCGGGTGCTTCCGGCTTTTTGCCGAGCGCAGTTAGCTTATTGACCGCTTTGAGCAGACAGAACAGCACGAACGCCATGATCAAAAAGTTGATGATCGAGGTGATGAATGCACCGTAGCGCAGTTCTACACCGCCGATATTCAGCACGAAACTGCTTAAATCGGTGCCGCCGAACAGACCGAGGATCGGGTTGATGATATTCTCGGTCAGCGAGGTGACGATGCTCGTGAACGCACCGCCGATGATAACACCGATCGCCATGTCCATCACGTTGCCGCGCAGCGCGAAGGCTTTGAACTCTTCGATAAACTTTTTCACTTTTACGTTCCCCTTTCTTATTTATACTATCAGTTTACACGTTTCCCTTAAATAGGGCAAGAAAAAGGAGTTTTTCACATGAAAGATACACTTGTAATCGGCGGACATGAGTTCCAGTCCCGCTTTATCCTTGGTTCCGGCAAGTATTCGCTCGACCTGATCAACGCTGCCGTGCAGAACGCAGGCGCACAGATCATCACGCTGGCGCTGCGCCGCGCAAATGAGGGCGGCACGGCTAACATCCTCGACTATATTCCAGAGGGCGTAACGCTGCTGCCGAACACCTCGGGTGCCCGCAATGCCGACGAGGCGGTTCGCATTGCGCGTCTGTCGCGTGCGTGCGGCTGCGGCGATTTCGTCAAGATCGAAATCATGCGCGACAGTAAATACCTGCTGCCGGACAATCAGGAGACCATCCGCGCGACCGAGATCCTCGCGAAAGAGGGCTTCGTCGTTATGCCGTATATGTACCCCGATCTGAACGTTGCGCGTGATCTGGTCAATGCCGGTGCGGCTTCCATCATGCCGCTGGCGGCTCCGATCGGTACGAACAAGGGTCTTGCTACCCGGGAGTTCATCAAGATTTTGATTGATGAAATTGATCTGCCGATCATCGTGGACGCAGGCATCGGCCGTCCGTCGCAGGCTTGCGAGGCGATGGAGATGGGCGCGGCAGCCATCATGGCAAACACCGCGATTGCCACCGCAGGCGATATTCCGGCGATGGCTGAGGCGTTCAAGCAGGCGATTGAGGCAGGCCGCACGGCATACCTTGCCGGTCTGGGCCGTGTCCGTGAGACGGCTTCGGCATCCTCTCCGCTGACCGGTTTCCTGCAGGATTAAAGTTCTCGATTAAATGCGCGCTTTGCGCGAAAACAGAAAGGTATTTGTCATGGAAAACGAAAAAACGGAGATCATCTCCGCAAAATATATCACTGAACAAACCAATCACATGGAGTACCAGCCGGGTATGGACAACATCGGCTCCGAGGTGCAGGACGAGGTCATTTCCCGCATGAACGCCTATGATGCGGATGCCTATACGGCGGCTGACGTACTGCGTGCGCTTCGCAAGGACGTTCTCTCGCCGGAGGACTTCGGCGCACTGCTGTCTCCCGCGGCGCTGCCGTTCCTTGAGCAGATGGCGCAGCGCGCACAGGCCGAAACGCGCAAGCATTTCGGCAACTCGGTGCAGATGTTCACGCCGCTGTATATCGCCAATTACTGCGAAAATTACTGCATTTACTGCGGTTTCAACTGTCACAACAAGATTCGCCGTGCCAAGCTGGACATGGACGAGATCGAGCAGGAACTGAAGGCCATCGCGGAGACCGGTCTGCAGGAAATCCTCATTCTGACCGGCGAGAGCCGTGCCATGTCGCCGGTATCCTACATCGGCGAGGCCGTTAAGCTGGCGCGCAAGTATTTCCGTGTCATCGGCATCGAGATTTATCCGCTCAACGTGGATGAGTACGCTTATCTGCACGAGTGCGGTGTGGACTACGTCACCGTATTTCAGGAGACCTATGACGACCAGAAGTACAAAACCCTGCACCTCGGCGGTCACAAGCGCATTTTCCCGTACCGCCTGAATGCGCAGGAGCGTGCACTGATGGGCGGCATGCGCGGTGTCGGCTTTGCGGCGCTGCTCGGTCTGTCCGACTTCCGCAAGGATGCGTTTGCGACCGGTCTGCACGCGTATCTGCTGCAGCGCAAGTATCCGCACGCAGAGATCGCGTTCTCGTGTCCGCGCCTGCGCCCGATCATTAATAACGATAAGATCAATCCGAAGGACGTACACGAGCCGCAACTGCTGCAGGTGGTCTGTGCATACCGCATCTTCATGCCGTTCGCGTCCATCACTATCTCGACGCGCGAGCGCGCGGGCTTCCGCGATAATATCATCGGCATCGCCGCCACCAAGATTTCCGCCGGCGTAGACGTCGGTATCGGCGGTCACTCCGGCGAGGATAAGGGCGATGAGCAGTTCGAAATCTCGGACGGCCGCTCGGTCGATGAGGTATATCAGGCGATCTGCGATCACGGTTTACAGCCGGTTATGGCAGATTACTTATACGTTTAATACATTTCTGCTGTATTTTGCCGAAGGCAAAACAAGCAGAACAGGCGCACCGCAGTGCGCCGCATAAAATTCCCTAAGAAAGTCAGGGCGTGTACCTGACTTTCTTACCACTGCCCGCGCTGCCGCGGCGCGGCCTCGTTTGCTGTGCAAACGAGAGGGGGATATCCAGACAAGTTTCCTTGGGAACTTGTTCGGTATCTAAGGGGGACGGAGTCCCCCTTAGAAAAAAGGCTTGTCAGCCGCCGAAGTGCGGCAATCTGCTGAGGACAGAGCGCACCGCATGCCACTGCAGATTTATATGAAAACCGCACTCCGGAAGCAATAAATTTTATTCCGAAGGAGTATCAGTAAGCCATGAGAAATTATGCAACGCAGATGGATGCCGCAAAGCGCGGTATCGTCACGCCGGAGATCGAAACGGTCGCCAAAAAGGAAAACCGTCCGGTCGAGTTCATCATGGAACGAGTCGCAAAGGGTACGATTGCGATTCCGGCGAACATCAATCACAAAAGCCTGTCCGCAGAGGCGGTCGGCGACGGCACCCGCGTAAAGATCAATGTCAATCTCGGCATTTCGGGTGACTGCAAGGACTACGAGATGGAGCTGCGCAAGGTGCGCATGGCCGTTGACATGGGCGCGGAGTCCATCATGGACCTGTCCAACTACGGCAAGACCAACACCTTCCGCAAGCAGCTGATCGACATGTCGCCGGCGATGATCGGCACCGTGCCGATGTACGACGCGATCGGCTATCTGGAAAAGGACCTGCTCGAGATCACCGCACAGGATTTCCTCAAGGTTGTTGAGGCGCACGCCAAGGAGGGCGTGGACTTCATGACCATTCATGCGGGCATCAATCGCCGTGCGGTCGAAGCCTTCATGCGCGAGGGCCGCAGGATGAACATCGTCTCCCGCGGCGGCTCGCTGCTGTTCGCATGGATGAAGATGACCGGCAATGAGAATCCGTTCTTCGAGTATTACGACGAGGTGCTGGACATTCTCCGCCGCTACGACGTTACCATTTCGCTGGGTGATGCACTGCGCCCGGGCTGCATTGATGATGCGTCCGATGCAGGGCAGATCAGTGAGCTGATCGAGCTGGGCAACCTTGCACAGCGTGCGTGGGCGAAGGATGTGCAGGTTATGATCGAAGGTCCCGGCCATATGGCGATGAACGAGATTGCGGCCAATATGCAGATGGAAAAGCGCCTTTGCCATGGAGCGCCTTTCTATGTCCTCGGGCCGCTCGTCACCGATATTGCACCGGGTTACGACCATATTACCTCGGCCATCGGCGGCGCTATTGCCGCACAGGCGGGCGCGAACTTCCTGTGCTACGTTACACCGGCGGAGCACCTGCGTCTGCCGGATGAAAATGACGTCCGCGAGGGCATCGTTGCCAGCAAGATCGCGGCCCACGCCGCCGATATCGCACTCGGTCTGCCCGGTGCGCGTGACCGCGATAACGCAATGGCGGACGCGCGTCATAAGCTGGACTGGCCCGCGCAGTTCGCGCTGGCACTCGACCCGGAAAAGGCAGAGCGGTTCTATAATCAGGTTCCGCCGACCGAGCGTCATACCTGCTCGATGTGCGGTAAAATGTGCGCCGTGCGCACCACAAATATGATCCTTGAGGGCAAAGAAGTCAAATTCTGCTCGGAAAAGGGCGCATGCTGATGCTTCGGAATAAAAAAGAGCGGTCGGGAGACCGCTCTTTTTTGCTGTTTGTTTGAATTGGGCGTGTGCAAAATGGAGAATTGAAAATGAATGCGATGGCAGAGTGCTGCGTGGGCGGCCAATGACCGCCCCTACGGTTAAACGTTTGCAAATCGTTAGAAACGGTGCGCTGAGGTCGTACCCCAGGGCTTGCACTTCGGGCAATTCACCTTGTGCCGCACCTGCGGAGAGTAAACCGTATGTGTAGCAGCAGGAAATCTGGCATTGCTTAGAGATAGAGAAATGGGCGCACATTGTGCGCCCCTACGGAAGAAAAAATTCTCTGCCGTTCCTTTGTAGTCTCAGTTCTGAAAATTTCGCCGTGCTCTTTTAGGAAGAAGGATGATTCACAAGAAGGAGGGAAACTTGGTTCTCTCCTTCTTGTGCCCCTGCCGGGCAGGCAAGATTCCGGTTGCCTCGCAAGCGCTCGATTTCGATTTTACAATCAAAAAAACAAAACCGGCACATAAGGAGAGAAACCTCTGTATGTGCCGGTTTTCGCTTGCAGCTAAGAAAAATACTGGTGTCTCAGCTCCAGATTGTACGCAAGCAGCGTCCGCAGCCGTTTTTTGCCGCGGGAACAGTGCCGCGATACCGCCGATGGACTGATCCCAAGCCGTTCAGCGCACTGTTTGCAGGATAATCCCTCCACCTCGATCATCCACAGCACCTCGTACTGCCGCGGTGTCAGCTGCTCGCGCATGGCCCGGAAGAAGGCCGTGCGGAATGCCTGCCGGAAGCCGCGGTCGTCCTCCGCGAGCAGACCGAGATACTGCCGGTAGGCCAGCCGTGTCGCTGTGTGCTCAGACAGCGCGACAGTCCGCATGCGCGTCACCTTCTTCGCTGTGGTCGTGGTAGTGCTCCATCAGGAATACGGTCTGGCGGCTTTCGTTGATCAGCGTCTGCAGGAATTTCGCGCGCTGCTTGAGCCGGTAGCGCACCTCCGGCTGACGCGCACGCTTCTGCGCCGCCTGAAGCTGCTTGATACGCAGCTCCAGCAGAGCGACATTGACACGGTATTCCTGCGCCATCTCACATAATTTCATGGCGGCCCCTCCTTACGGTACACGAACAAATGTTCGATTCTTTATGTCCCTTATAATACAACATAAAGTATGAGTTGTCAATGAAAAACTATATTTTGTGTTATATTTCTCAAATCTGCATCATACACTGTGGTAGAGAGGGAAGGAGGGGATACCATGCACAGACTGCTGCTGACCGGTGTCGGACTGGTGCTGGTGCTGTATTTGCTGCCGGTATTTTACCCATCGGAAACGGACAAGACGGAGCCGCAGGCACCCACAGAAAGCGTCACAGCGGCAGCAACAGACGGCTTAACCATCACGGTTCTGGTGAACGGCAAGGCGCAGGAAATGCCGCTGGAGACCTATGTGGAAGGCGTGACGGCGGCAGAGATTGCGGACGATTTTCCGGTTGAAGCCATCCGCGCACAGGCGGTCGCAGCGCGGACGTACGCGGTGTATAAGCAGTCGAGAGGACGGCCGGCAGAGCATCCGGATGCGGATGTCTGCGACGATTACAGCCATTGTGCGGCATATCAGCCGGACGCGGTCAAGACGTTCAGCACCGGCTATTCGCGGATACGCAAGGCCGTCAAGGACACGGCAGGGCAGATCCTGACCTGCGACGGTGCACCGATTGCGGCTGTGTTCCACTGCGTCAGCGGTCCGAAGACCGAGTCTGCCGCCGATGTCTGGGGCGAGGATATTCCGTATCTGCAAAGCGTGGTCAGTCCGGGCGGCACGCAGTACGCCGGATACGAGAGCGAGGTGACGCTAACGGCGGATGCGTTCCGCGAAAAGGTCGCGCAGGCTCTGCCCAAAGCGGATGTGAGCGGTACGCCCGACCGCTGGTTTGCATCCTCGGTGCGCTCGGCGGCTGGCGGTGTGAAAACCGTGAAGCTCGGCGGCGTGACCGTCGAGGGAACCGCAGTGCGGGCGCTGTTTGGCCTGCAGTCCACGAATTTCACCATCACAACCACCGAGGACAGTATTACGTTTCACACCATCGGATACGGACACGGTGTTGGTCTGTCGCAGTACGGTGCGAAATACATGGCGGAGCAGGGATATGATTATACCGAGATACTTGCGCATTACTACCCGAATACAGAGTTGAGATTGGAGAGTGGAGAGTGAAGAGTTGAGATTGGAGAGTGAAGAGAATGGATAACGGAAAATGCATGAGAAAAGTCCCCGGAATCATCGATTCCGGGGACTTTTGTTGATTGGTTTGCAGTTAGAATGCGAAATTCGTTTTTACGCGCCAGATATTCTGTGCATACTCAGCAATTGAGCGGTCCGCTGCGAAGCGGCCGGAGTTTGCAATGTTGATCAGCGCCATGCGGTTCCACTGATCCTGATCGCGGTAAGTCTGGCTTACGCGCTCCTGTGCTTCAGCGTAGGATGCGAAGTCCTTCAGGCTCATATAGCGGTCAGCCGGGCCGCCGTTGCCGCCGTGCAGCAGCAGGTTGGCAATATCGGTGTAGTCCACGCCGTCACCGAAGCCGTGGATCATCTGATCGAGCACGCGGCGGATCACCGGATCGTTCTGGTAGATGACCATCGGCTCATAGCTGCCGGAAGCGGCCAGTGCCTCAGCCTCGGGCGTTTCCATACCGAAGATGAAGATGTTCTCCTTGCCGACTGCCTCGCAGATCTCAACGTTTGCGCCGTCCATCGTGCCGATGGTCAGAGCACCGTTCATCATGAACTTCATGTTGCCGGTACCGGATGCTTCCTTGCCGGCGATGGAGATCTGCTCGGAAACCTCGGCGGCCGGCATGATGATCTCAGCCAGCGATACCTTGTAGTCCTCGAGGAATACGACCTTCAGCTTGTCGCGTACTGCCGGATCGTTGTCGATCATCTTGGAGATGGAGTTGATCAGCTGGATGGTCTTCTTCGCTACTGCGTAGCCCGGTGCGGCCTTGGAGCCGAAGATAAAGGTGCGCGGAACGAAATCCATATCCGGATTGTCCTTCAGCTTGTGATACAGGCTGATGATGTGCAGAATGTTCAGCATCTGGCGCTTGTACTCGTGCAGACGCTTAACCTGTACGTCAAAGATGGAGTCCATGTTGACTTCGATGCCGTTGTGCGCCTTGATATAATCCGCCAGACGCTGCTTGTTGTGGCGCTTGATCTCGCCCAGCTTGTCGAGCAGCTCCTTGTCGTCCGCATAGTTGTTCAGGACCTGCAGCTCGGACGGATGGGTGCGGTAGCCGGTGCCGATCTTGCTCTCGATCAGCTCAGCCAGCTCCGGGTTGGCCTCACACAGCCAGCGGCGGTGTGCAATGCCGTTGGTGACGTTGCAGAACTTGGAGGAGTAGATCTTGTAGAAATCGGTGAATACGCGCTCCTTGAGGATCTCGGAGTGCAGCGCGGATACGCCGTTGATGGAGAACGAGCCTGCGATAGCCAGATGTGCCATGCGGACGGTATCGTCGGCAACGATAGCCAGCTTGGAGATCTTCTGGAAGTCGTTCGGGAAGTAGTTCCACAGCTCCTTGCAGAAGCGCTCGTTGATTTCGTAGATGATCTGCATAACACGCGGCATCAGCTCCTGAACGAGCGATACCGGCCAGCACTCGAGGGCTTCAGGCATAACGGTGTGGTTGGTGTAAGCAACAGACTGGCTGGTGATGTTCCAGGCCTGCTCCCAGCTCATGTCGTTCTCGTCCATCAGGATGCGCATCAGCTCCGGAATAACCAGGGTCGGGTGCGTATCGTTGATGTGCAGGACGTGCTTGTGCGCGAAGTTTTCAAGTGTGCCGTACTTGGCCTTGTGCTTTGCGCAGATGTCCTGCAGGGTTGCGGAAACCAGGAAATACTGCTGCTTGAGACGCAGAGACTGACCCTCGCGGTGGTTATCCTCCGGATAGAGGACCATGGAGATGGTCTCTGCCAGTGCGTGCTTCTCCAGTGCCTTCAGATACTCACCGGAGGAGAACAGCTTCATGTCCAGTGCGATCGGGCTCTGTGCCTTCCACAGGCGCAGACGTGCGATGTTGTTGGTGCCGTAGCCGGAGATCGGCATATCATACGGAACTGCCAGAACCGGCGTGTAATCGTGGTAGTTGACGACCAGCTTGCCGTTATCGTCGAAGTAGGTGTCAACCGTGCCGCCGATCTTGACCTCGCGGGTCTCATCCATTGCCGGAATCTGCCAAACCTCGCCGGTAGACAGCCAGGAATCCGGCAGCTCGACCTGCTGGCCTTCTACGATCTTCTGCTTGAAAATGCCGTGCTCGTAGCGGATGGAGTAGCCGGTGCCGCGTACGCCGTCGGTCGCCATGCCGTCCATGTAGCAGGCAGCCAGACGGCCAAGACCGCCGTTGCCCAGACCGGGATCAGCTTCCTCCTCGAAGATGTCCGCCATCTCGAAGCCCATGTCCTTCAGGGCTGCGGTCAGAGCGTCCAGCATACCGAGGTTGTAGGCGTTGTTGCGCAGGCTGCGGCCGACAAGAAATTCCATGCACAGGTAATGCACCTGACGCTCTCCGTCTTGCTCTACCTCATTCTGGGTTTCGATCATGTGCTCGGTCAGTGCATCGCGCACTACGAGGGCACAAGCCTCGTATACCTGATCCTTGGTAGCGTCCTCTACCTCGCAGGCAAAATGTCGCTGCAGTTTACCTGCAATGGCTTCTTTCAAAGCGGTCTTTGTGTACTGGGTCTTTGGCATGGTCTTTCTTATCTCCTCACATAGTTGTTTGGAGGCACTGCCGAGCGATACGTCTGCGGTGCTTTGCGGAAATTTTGCGCTTTGGCGTCGTTGCGATCCCTTGCAATACACAAAGTATTGCTGCGGAACCGCGCCTAGCCAAATCGCAAACTTTACTCGCAAATCACTCTTGCCGTATCACTCGTCAGCACCTCTAAGGGTGCCGTAGATTTCAATGGGATGAAAATTACGGAATCACCAGTTACCGTCACCGTATTCCCTCAAATCGGGTGACGGGTCGGGCTGACAGGTCGGTTACTGACCCATCGCGGTCTTGTAAACCTCGATATATTTATCGGCAGAGCTGCCCCAGCTGAAGTCGCTCTGCATACCCTGCATAATCAGCTTGCTCCACGCAGGCTTGTTAAAGCGGAATACGCCGCAGGCCTCGCGGATAACGTGCAGCATGTCGTGCGCGTTGTAGCTTGCAAAGGTGAAGCCGTTGCCCGTGCCGGCATAATCGACAAAGGCGTGAACGGTGTCCTTGAGGCCGCCGGTCTCGCGGACGATCGGAATGGTGCCGTAGCGCAGTGCGATCATCTGTGCCAGGCCGCACGGCTCAAACTTGGACGGCATCAGGAACATATCGGCGCCTGCGTAAATGCGGTTTGCCAGATCGCCGGAGAACATGATGGACGCGGAAACCTTATCCGGCCAGCGGCGCTTTGCCTCGATGAACATCTGCTCATAGCGGTAGTCGCCGGTGCCGAGCACGATCAGACGAACATCATCCGCCAGAATATCCGGCAGGACTGCTTCCACAAGGTCGAGTCCCTTCTGGTCAACAAAGCGGGTAACGATGCCGATGACAGGCGTGTTTGCATCGCCCTCAAGACCGCAGAGCTTCAAAAGCTCGGTCTTGTTGACCAGCTTATCCTGCGGGTTGTTCGGGCCGTAGTTCTTGAAGATCTTGCTGTCGGTTTCCGGATTGAAGGCATCCATGTTGATGCCGTTCAGGATGCCGTGCAGCTTGTAGCTGTTCATGCGCAGCACAGAATCCAGACGGTAGCCGTAGTATTCGGTCTGAATTTCGTTTGCATAGGTCGGCGAAACCGTGGTGACAGCCGTGGAAGCTACGATAGCAGCCTTCATCAGGTTGACGTCGCCGTCCATCGCCATAAAGCCGGAGCGGAAGTGTGCATCGTCAATGCCGAGCACATACTCCAGAATCTCACGACCGTAGCGGCCCTGGTACTGGATGTTGTGGATAGTGAACACGGTCTTGATGTTCTCGTAGAACGGACGGGAAGCGAACATCAGGTTGTAGTAAACCGGAACGAGGGCGGTCTGCCAGTCGTTGCAGTTGATCACATCCGGCTTCCACTCCAGATCGGGCAGTACCTCGAGTACCGCCTTGGAGTAGTACGCGAAGCGCTCTGCGTCGTCGTACTCGCCGTAGATCTGGCCGCGTGCGAAGTAATACTCATTGTCGATGAAATAATAGGTAACGCCGTCTGCCTCATAGCGGAAGATACCGCAGTACTGGTTGCGCCAGCCCAGACGGACGTAAGCGTTTTTGATGTAATAGAACTTTTCGCGCATACTCTGGTCGATCGCAGAATACAGCGGGCAGAATACACGCACGTCATGTCCCTTGGCAGCGAGTGCCTGCGGGAGCGAACCTGCTACATCGCCCAATCCGCCGGTTTTGATGAACGGAGCGCATTCGCTGGTAACATACATGATTTTCATAAAGCCGAGCCTCCCCAACAGAGAGTGCGGAAACAGCGCTGACCGTTTCCGCACCCGTTGTAATTTTATTATACTCGTTTCTGTCTGAATGTAATATAGCAATATTTCACGAACATTTGCGCTGCGGAAAATGCGTTTTTGCTGTGATAGCAACTTCTAAACAGAAGTTTATGCGGATTTAACAGAAAAGGATCAAACGGTTGCGTTTTTTGCGATGGTGATCGGATAATTTTCGTGTCCCATCATCGTGCGGCCATCACGGATAATAACATTGCGGTCGGTGATGACATGACGGAGCGAAGCCTCGGTCAGAATGCGTCCGCCTTCCATGATGATGCAGTTATTGACCTCGGCGCCCTTTTCAATCACAACGTCGCGGAACAGGACGGAGTTCTTTACCTTGCCCTCGATGCGGCAGCCGTCGGCGATGAGGCAGTCCTCTACATCGGCTTCATCGCCGTAGTAGGTTGGAGCCTCGTCCTTGATGCGGGTCAGGATCGGACGGGTGCGCTTGAATACCTCGTTGCGGACATCCTTGTCGAGCATGTCCATGTTGGAGCGGTAGTAGTCGAAGGTGTCCTCGATCTTGACGGCGTACTCGTTGAACAGGTAGCCGGCTACCGTGCCGTCCATCAGGGCACGGGTGAGGAACTCGCGCTCGAAGTGGATGCAGTTATGGGTTACGCAGTCGGACAGCATGTGGATAAGGTACTGGCGGCTCATGACATAAATGCCGAGTGCCGCATGCTTGCACTTGCCCTCGTTGCAGTCTCCAACGCGGATGTCAACGGCTTCCTTCTTGCGGTTCAGCTCCACATAGGTGGTGAACGGGGAATTCTTCTGCTTCTTGGTGCATACCATGGTCAGGTCTGCGCCGGACTTGATGTGGCGGTCGATCACGTCGTCGAGCGGTACATTGGCAACAATGTCGCCGTCCGCTACGACTACATAGTCTGCACGGTTCTTCTGCAGGAAGTCAACCGCACCGGCCAGTGCGTCAATCTTGCCGCGGTACTCACCGGTTACCAGCGGAGATGCCTTCTTGGAGTAGGAGTACGGCGGCAGCAAGGTTACGCCGCTGTTCTTGCGGGAAAGATCCCAGTCCTTGGCATTGCCGATGTGGTCGATCAGGGACTGGTACTTGTCCTTCATCAGTACGCCTACGCGGTAAATGCCGCTGTTTACCATATTGGAAAGCATAAAGTCGATAATGCGATACCGGCCGCCCCACTGTACCGCACCGACCGTGCGGTGCTCGGTGATCTCGCGGAGATCGTTGTCGGTATCAAATGCAATGATCATGCCTAAAACGCTGTTCATGTTTGTGCCGCCCCCTTACTTTACGTCCGGCAGATCCTCGTCTGCCATTTCCTTAGCGGCCAGCTTTGCGCCGCTGCCGATGCGAACGCCTTCGGCTACTACCGCAACGCCCCAGTTGTCTACGTCGCTGTCGGACGGGCTGCCGCCGACTTCCGCGCCCTTGGCGATAACGGCCTTTTCGGCTACGATGGAGTAGCGCACGGTCGCGCCTTCCTCAACCACAGCACCCGGCATCAGGATGGAATATTCCACCTTGGCACCCTTGCCGATCTTAACATCCGAGAACAGGACGGACTCGGAAACGTCGCCGTAGATCTCACAGCCCTCGGAGAGCAGGGTATGGGTAACCTTAGCCTGCTTGGAGGTGAAATGCGGAGGCGAACCGGTGGTGCGGCCGTAAATCTTCCAGCTGTCATCGGAAAGCTGCAGGCCGGAGTTCGGAGAGAGCAGATCCATGTTTGCTTCCCACAGGCTCTCGATGGTGCCTACGTCCTTCCAGTAGCCCTTGAAGCGGTAGGAAACCAGCTTTTCACCGTTATTCAGCATCGCCGGAATAATGTCCTTGCCGAAGTCGTTGGAGGACTGCTCGTTGGCCTCGTCATTGATGAGGTATTCCTTCAGCTTTTTCCAGGTGAAAATGTAGATGCCCATGGAAGCCAGCGTGGACTTCGGCTCCTTCGGTTTCTCCTCGAATTCGTAGATGGTGCCGTCCGGCTTGCAGTTCATGATGCCGAAACGGGAAGCCTCGGAAAGCGGAACGTCCAGCACCGCGATGGTCGCGTCAGCGCCGGTCTCCTTGTGCTGCTGGAGCATCTTGTTGTAGTCCATCTTGTAGATGTGGTCGCCCGAAAGAATGAGGACGTACTCGGGATCGTAATCCTCCAGGAACTGAATGTTCTGGTAGATGGCGTTTGCGGTGCCCTTGTACCACTCGGTCTTTTTACTCTCGTACGGCGGCAGAACATAGACGCCGCCGCGCAGGCGGTCGAGGTCCCACGTCTGGCCGGAACCGATGTAAGCGTTGAGCACATGCGGCTCGTACTGGGTCAGCACGCCGACAGTATCAATGCCGGAGTTGACGCAGTTGGAAAGCGGGAAGTCGATAATACGGTACTTACCGCCGAACGGTACGGCAGGCTTAGCGACCTTTTTGGTCAGCACATACAAACGGCTGCCGCGGCCGCCTGCGAGCAGCATGGCTACGCATTCTTTTTTCCGATACATGTAAATTCTCCTTTTTCACAGTTTGCATCGCTGCGATCTATACGCCGTCTGGCGTATCCCCTCTGTGTATCTCTTTTGCAGCAAACTTGCGCTTGCTTATTTAGAACCGCCGGTTGCGGTTACTGCCTTGTCTGTCGGTACGGAAACCGCTTTTTCGGTGGTTTTCGCAACTGCCTTGGTTCCGGTGCGTGCCACCGCTTTTTCGGTGGTTTTCGCAACTGCCTTGGTTCCGGTGCGTGCCACCGCCTTTTCAGTGGTCTTTGCAACGGATTTGGAGCCGGTCTTGGCTACGGCCTTCTCGGTTGTGCGGGCAACGGCCTTGGTGCCGGATTTCGCAACTGCCTTGGTCGAGCGGGTGCGCTTTACCGGTTTCTTGGCAGCCGCGGCTTTTGCGGCCTCGATCTCTGCCTTGGTGCGGCGCTTGGCTCTTGCCTTGCCCTTGAAGAACAGCACGCCGAAGCGCGGAATCTTCAGAACAATGGACTGTTCCTGACCGTGCATGGGCTTGTTTTCGGTCTTGAGCTTGCCGTTTGCCATGCCGCTGCCGCCGAACTCGGTCTTGTCCGAGGTGAATATCTCTTCATAAGTGCCGGTGATCGGAACGCCGATGCGGTATTCCTGCTGCTCCTCCGGAGAGAAGTTGACAACGACCACGATATCCGAGCCGTCCTTCGCCACACGGCGGAAGGCGATGATATTGTTGCGGTTGTCCTCATGGCTGATCCACTCAAAGCCGCGCCAGTCGGTATCCTGCTCCCACAGCTGCGGAGTAGCAAGGTAGAAGTGATTGAGCGCCTTGACGTACGCCTGCATCTGGCGGTGCGCCGGATAATCCAGCAGCATCCAGTCCAGTCCGCGCTGGTACGCCCATTCGGAGAATTGTGCAAACTCGCCGCCCATGAACAGCATCTTCTTGCCCGGGTGTGCGGCCATGTAGCCGTACAGCGCGCGCAGACCGCCGAACTGATTCTCGTACGGAGGCGGCATCTTGCTGATGAGCGAGCACTTGCCGTGCACGACCTCATCGTGCGAGAGCGGCAGGATGTAGTTTTCGGAAAAGGCGTACATGAACGAGAATGTGATCTTGTCATGCATATCCTTGCGGAAGAACGGGTCCGCCGAGCAGTAGCACAGCATGTCGTTCATCCAGCCCATGTTCCACTTGAAGTTAAAGCCCAGACCGCCGTCGTAACCCGGCTTGGTCACCATCGGCCATGCGGTGGACTCCTCGGCGATCATCATAACGTCCGGATGATCGGTCAGGATGTACTCGTTGAGCAGCCGCAGGAAGTCAACGGCCTCGAGGTTCTCACGGCCGCCGTGGACGTTCGGCCGCCATTCGCCCTGACGGTTGTAGTCCAGATACAGCATGGAAGCGACCGCGTCCACACGCAGGCCGTCCATGTGGAATTTCTCGATCCAGAACATCGCGGAGGAGAACAGCAGGTTTCTCGTGGAGACCTTGCCGTAGTCGAATACGCGCGTGCCCCATTCCTTGTGCTCCATCTTGAGCGGATCGGCGTATTCGTACAGGTGCGAGCCGTCAAACTCGACCAGTCCGCAGCCGTCCTTCGGGAAGTGCGCCGGAACCCAGTCCATGATAATGCCCAGACCGGCCTGATGCGCCTTGTCGATTAAGTACATTAAATCTTTCGGCGTGCCGTAGCGGCTGGTCGCGGCAAAGTAGCCGATGACCTGATAGCCCCACGAACCATCGAACGGATACTCGGTCAGCGGCATAAACTCGATGTGGGTGTAGCCCATTTCCTTGACATACGGCACAAGCTCGTCCGCCAGCTGGCGGTAGGAGTAGAAGTTGCCGTCCTCGTGCATCTTCCACGAGCCGAGGTGGCATTCGTAGATGTTGACCGGATTGGAATACGGCAGGTGCTTTTTACGCCAGTCCAGCCACGAGGCGTCGCCCCATTCGTAGCCGTCGATGTCATACGCCTTGGTGGCGTTGCCCGGACGGGTCTCGAAATGGAAGCCGTACGGGTCGGACTTGTCAAACACATCGCCGGACTTGGCCCATACACTATACTTGTATGCGGCATATTCCGGAATATTCGGAATAAATTTCTCCCAGATACCCTGTTCATCACGCGTCATATAATCGGCGTCGCGATTCCAGTCGTTGAACTCACCCATGACGGAAACTTTTTCGGCCTCCGGTGCATAAACACGGAACAGATAACCCTGTTCACCATCCTGCACGAAAGGGTGGGCTCCCATGTAATCGAACGCGCGACAATCCCGGCCGGAATAGAAAAGCTCGCTTCGCTTTTCCGCGGCGGGTGCTGCGGATTTTTTCTTCATACAGCATCTCTCCCTTTACAGCCGCCAAATGAAGGAAAATACGAATATTTTCCAACAGTTTGTGTACTTCGACAGAATTTTGGCGGAATACCCTCACTTTAGTTAGATATAGTATACATCACATAAATAGAAAAGTCCAGCAATTTAGCACAATTACTGGACTTTCTTTACAGAAATTTTGTTTGCTTTCCACATCATTTGAGTGGAAATGACAAAATAACGTACAATTCGATATAAATTTGTTCAGAAAATGTGGCGGCGGATGAGATCAAGCGCCGTAGAAGCGGCCTGCATGCGCACACGGTCGCGGCCGAGCGAGGACTGCATTTTACGGGTAAAGAACTTGCCGTCGTACCAAACGCTGATATAGACCAGACCGGTCGGCTTGTCCTCGGTGCCGCCACCCGGGCCGGCAATGCCGGTGATGCCGACGCCGATGTCCGAGCCAAGCGCATTTGCAACGCCGACAGCCATCTGCTCTGCGGTTTCGGGAGATACCGCGCCGACCGTATCGAGGGTCTCCTTCTTCACGCCGAGCACCTTCTCCTTGACACTGTTGCTGTACGAGCATACACCGCCGAGGTAGTAATCGGATGCGCCCGGGATGTCGGTCAGACGCTTGGACAGCAGACCGCCGGTGCAGCTTTCGGCCACCGCGAGGGTCAGCTTGCGCTCGCGCAGGCCGTCGCCGACTACCTGCTCGAGCGAGTCAACGTCTACGCCGTAAACGTCGTCGCCGAGCAGCTTCAGGATTTCGTCAACGACCGGATCGAGCAGCTTTTCGCACTCTGCCGGGGTGTCCGCCTTAGCGGTAACGCGCGCGAAGCACTCCGAGGTGCGGGCATACGGCGCGATGGTCGGGTTTGCGCTTTTTTCCATCATGTCATGCAGGATATTCTCCATGTTGCTCTCACCGAGGCCGAATACGCGGATGTTGCGGGATACGATGCAGCCGCCTGCCAGTTTGTACAGATACGGCATTGCACATTCCTTCCACATCGGGTTGCACTCGCGCGGAGGGCCGGGCAGCATGAGAACGTGCTTGCCGTCGGCCTCAAACGCACAGCCGGGTGCCGTGCCCCACAGGTTGGTGAATACGGTGCAGCCCTCGGGCAGCCATGCCTGCTTTTCGTTGTTCTTGGTCATTTCGCGGCCGATGGTCTTGAAAAAGTCGGTCAGACGGTCCATGGACGGCTGATGCAGTACCATCTTTTTGCCGAAAACGGTCGCCAGCGTCTCCTTGGTCAGATCATCAAGGGTTGGGCCAAGGCCGCCGGTGGTGATGATGATGTCAGCACGGTCCTTTGCCTCGCGGACTACGCGCTCGAGACGAGCCGGATTGTCACCGACAACGGTCTGGTAGAATACATTGATGCCCAGCTCGGACAGACCCTGCGAGATCAACTGTGCATCGGTGTTCACGATGTCGCCCAGCAGGATCTCTGTGCCGACTGCGATAAGTTCTGCGTTCAATGAAAGTTCCTCCTTAAATCAAGGGAATTGCTATTTTAATTAGTAATTATGGTGCGGCCGCTGGCCGATATTGGATTATCGCGTAAGCGATACCGCAATTACTCATTCCTAATTATTACGGAAGGTGGATGATCTCCACACCCTTAACCGCCTCGTCCACGAGTGCTTCAACGTCGAGGTGGCTCTCTGCCTCGAGGATCTTCGGCATCTTCGGCTTGGTATTCGGGTGCTTCGGGGTGAATACGGTGCAGCAGTCCTCGTAGGGGAGGATAGAGGTCTCAAAGGTATCGATCTTACGGGCGATCGTGACAATTTCCTCCTTGTCCATGCCGATGCAGGGACGGAATACCGGCAGGTCGCACACCGCGCCGGTAACGGCCATGGCGGGCATGGTCTGGCTGGCAACCTGACCGAGCGACTCACCGGTGATGAGCGCACCGCAGCCGTACTCAACAGCTATGCGCTCGGCAATGCGCATCATAAAGCGGCGCATGATGAGCGTGAACAGCTCCTCGTGGCACTTGTCGCGGATTTCCTCCTGAATGTGGGTGAACGGCACGACCATAACGCTCATGCGGCCGCACCATGCGGTCAGCTTACGGCCCAGCTCAAGCACCTTCTCTTTGGCGCGCTCGGACGTATACGGATAGCTGAAAAAGTGGATGCCGCACAGCTCCAGACCGCGCTTGGCCATCATCCAGCCGGCAACAGGGGAGTCAATGCCGCCGGAGAGCAACAGCGCTGCACGGCCGTTCGAGCCGATCGGCATGCCGCCTGCACCCGGAACCGGACCGGCGTGAACGAAGGCGTACTTCTCGCGCATCTCAACGTGCACGGTCAGGTCGGGATGGTGCATATCCGGACGAACATCCGGGAACAGATCAGCAAGCTCGCCGCCGACGTGCTGGCTGATTTCGGTGGAGGTCATCGGGAATTTCTTGTCGCCGCGCTTGGACTCGACCTTAAAGGTCTTAGCCGCCGCAAAATTGGGTGCCAGATAGTCCTTTGCGGTCGCAATGACACTCTCGAGCGTCTTTTCCGGGCAGACCGCTGCACGGGAGATGGTCGCAAAGCCGAACACACGGCTTGCGCACTCCATAACCGCATCTGCGTCCGCATCGTCCGGGATTTCAACATAAACGACCGACTGGCGCATGGTGATCTCACAGTCGGCAACGTGCGCCATGCGGCGCTTGAGGTTTTTCAGCAGACGATCCTCAAAGGTTTTGCGGTTGAGTCCCTTGAGGACGATCTCACCGCACTTGAGCAGTAATACTTCTTTCATTTATTGTCTCCTTGATGGTAAATTTATTTGTTTGCGCTGATGATTTCCTTCTCCTCGGCGGTCATCAGGCTGTCGCGGTCGGCGCTGTCCGAGCCGAACTCCAAGCGGGTCTTGACGTAATCATCATCCGGCAGGTTGAACACCTGTGCCAGATAGTTTAAGTAAACGTCCGCCATGATTTCCAGCTTGCCGTAATCGGTTTCCCACGGTACGAGCGACTGCGTGCCGACGCTGACCGTGCCGTCCTCCCGGCGGTCAATCTTGACCGGCAGACTGCATTCCTCCGCACGCTTTTCGGCAGTGTCCGGCAGGCTGTCGTAAATGCCCTCCATCCAGAAGCGGCATTTGCCGTCATATACGGCGAGCTTCTGCTCCGAGCCGTTCGGTTTGGTGATGGTTTTGTATTCCATATAGATTAAACTCCTTGTTTTTGTTCCTCGTCAATGGTTCCGCGAAAATAAGAAACAAGAACACCGTATTTTTCGCCATCCTTGTTTGCGGAAAAGGCATAGTAGTCGGACTTGTCCGCAGGTTCGGGCGCAGTAAAGTAGAGAGCCTCGCTGTCCCGACCGTCTTTATACGCGGTATTGTTATTGGGATTGACTTTGTAGTAAGCGCAGTCGGTATAGCCTGCCTGCTCGACGATACTCTGTGTCTGCGATGCGGTAATCGGGTGGGTAATCAGCAGAAATGCACCGGTAATACACAGAACAGCTACCATAGCAGCCGCATAGGCAGTGGAATTTTGCTCTCGATATCTTAGCTCGATAATGCTCAATGTAGCCCAAAGCGGCAGGAAAATCCAGTTATCGAGAGAATACGGTTCAATACACAGCACATACGGGATAGTGCAGAGGATAGCACACCATATCAGCTGACAGAGCCGTGTGACGATATGGTTAGGCGGAAACCACGGTTCTCGTTCCTCGCCTGTGCGCCCTGCGGCTGATGCAATAAAAACAGCGCAGGTAGCGCCAATCAGCACAGGATTGTCCAGCAGCATCCGGCCGTACACGAAGAAGTGCAGACCGAAAATCACGGCCGTGCAGATACAGCAGATACCGGCGTTCAGAATGTGTTTTTTGCTCATAACCCTACCTCCTCGCAATAATTCCTAATTACGAATTAGCTTATCTGCGGAACATTTTCGCGCCCTTTTTGACCGCAGCAACAAACGCATTCACATCTTCCTTTGTGTTGAACGGTGCAAACGACACGCGCAGCGCGCTGTCCGTGCGCGCCTTCGGCAGACCGAGTGCCTTGAGCACACCGCTCTGCTTGCCCTTGGAGCAGGCTGAGCCGCTGGAAATGTAAACCTCGTCCCCCTCGAGTACATGCAGCATGACCTCGCTCTTGCAGCCGGGCATGGAAAGATTGACAACATGCGGGATATCGCCTTCGCCGTTAATTACAGCATCGGGCAGCTCGGCGGCCACCTGCTGCTTGAGGTAGTCGGCCAGCTCCTGCACATGGGCGTAATCCTCGTCGAAATGCGCCATGCGAATCTCGCACGCCTTGGCAAATGCTGCGATATTCGGCACGGCTTCGGTGCCCGGACGCATGCCGCGCTCCTGACCGCCGCCGAAGGTCAGCGGCGGCAGACGCAGACCCTTCTTGACATACAGTGCACCGATGCCCTTGGGTGCGCCGATCTTGTGGCCGGAAACGCTCATCAGGTCGCAGTTCCATTTTTTCGGCGTCAGGCGTACACGGCAAAGACCCTGTACGGCATCAATATGGAACAGCGCCTTGGGTGCCTTGGCCTTGAGCAGCTTTCCGAGCTGTTCGACCGGCTGCACCGTGCCGATTTCATTATTGACGAGCTGGCAGGACAGCAGGATCGTGTCCTCGGTCAGTGCTTCGCTCAGCACCTCGGATGTGATGTGACCGGTTGCATCCGGCGCAAGGAAAACTACGTCAAAGCCGTCCGCAGCAAGCTGCTTTGCGGTGTTGACGGTTGCCGCGTGCTCGATCTCGGTCGTGATGATGCGGCCCTTTTTATGTCGGTTGAGGTGAGCGGCACCGCGCAGGCTGATGTTGGTGCTCTCCGTGCCGCAGGCGGTGAAATATACTTCCTCGGGCAGACAGCCGAGCGCAGACGCGACCGTCCTGCGGCTGTCCTCAAGCAGATGCGAGGCCTCCAGCCCCATGCGGTGCAGGCTGGACGGGTTGCCGAACTCCTCGCACATCGCGTGAACGGCCGCTTCGGCTGCTTCGGGCAGCACGCGGGTCGTCGCTGCGTTATCAAGATAATGCATAGAAAAACGAACTCCTTCATCGGGGCAGACCGCCGTGCGGCCATACTTCCCGCTATTATAAAATATTTTACAACGACGGGCCGCCTTTTACAAGACAAAAACGTGCAAAACGGCATTGAAAAGTAGAAAAGGGTATGCTATAATTTTAAGGGTATGGCTGTTACCTATTATAAGTATACTGCGTGACAAGAGCACGTTGCAGATAGAAAGGGAGGAAATCCTAATGCCAGGTAAGGTAATTCTCGGCGCCCAGTGGGGCGACGAAGGCAAGGGTAAGTTTATTGATATTTTCGCAGGCAAGGCGGATCTGGTTGTCCGCAGCCAGGGCGGCAACAATGCTGGTCACACCGTTGTAGCCGGCGGTGAGAAGTACAAGCTGCAGCTGATTCCGTCCGGCATCCTGTATCCGGAGTGCGTCAACGTCATCGGCCCGGGTGTTGTTGTCAATCCGAAGGCTGTCCTCGGCGAGATCGACGGCCTGCACGAGAAGGGCGTTTCCACCGACAAGCTGTTCATCGACGCACGCTGCCACTGCATCATGCCGTGGCACCTTGAGCTGGATGCGCTCAGCGAGGCAGAGAAGGCCAAGGAAGGCACCGCAATCGGCACCACCAAGAAGGGCATCGGCCCGACCTATATGGACAAGTCCGAGCGCAGCGGCATCCGCATGCACGATTTTGTAGACGCAGAGCGTTTCGAGGAGGTTATCCGCGAGACCTGTGCCCGTAAGAACCGCGTGATTACCGGCGTTTACGGCGGCGAGCCGATCGACGCGGACGCTGTTATTGCAGAGTACAAGGTTTACGCAGACCGTCTGCGTCCGATGGTGCGCGACACCACCGTTATGACTTATGACGCCATCAAGTCCGGCAAGGAAGTGCTGTTCGAGGGTGCGCAGGGCACACTGCTCGACCTCGACATGGGCACCTATCCGTATGTTACCTCGTCTCATCCGGTAGCAGGCGGCTGCTGCATCGGTTCCGGTGTCGGCCCGACTGCCATCAATGAGATCATGGGTATCTTTAAGTCCTACACTACCCGTGTAGGCGAGGGTCCGTTCCCGACCGAGCTGTTCGACGAGACCGGCGACTACATCCGCAATGCAGGCGGCGAGTTCGGTACTGTTACCGGCCGTCCGCGCCGTACCGGCTGGTTCGACGCAGTCGTTGCACGCTATGCGGTTCGTGTAAACGGTCTGACCGACGTTGTTATCAACAAGATCGACCCGCTGCGCGGCCTGCCGAAGCTCAAGGTCTGCGTTGCATACAAGCTGAAGAACGGCGAGACCGTTACCGAGTTCCCGGCAAACTTCATGGATCTGGTAGACTGTGAGCCGGTTTACGAGGAGTTCGACGGCTTTGATGAGGATATCACCAACTGCCGTTCCTTCGAGGAACTGCCGGCAACCGTGCAGTCCTACATCAAGGAGCTGGAGCGCATCATTGAGTGCCCGATTACCATGCTTGGCGTAGGTCCTGCTCGTGATCAGGTTATGACGATCAAATAATTCGTCCGAAACCACGCTTTCGGACGAGAGGGACGTACCGAGCCAATGGCTCGGATACGTCCTATACGGGATTTTGCGCGTCCGCCTTGGCGGGCACACAAAATCCCTTTTTTCTTGTAAAAAAACGCAGGCGCTATCCTTGCGCGGCTATGTCCGCGCTGCGCGCGCATGTCCTGCGTTTTTTTGCATTTGCACGGCAAACACGATTGAATGCCGCCGTGAAACGGCGGTCGTGCACGGCACGGGACAATAACTCAGGTTTCTGAACGAAATCCTGTCATATAGTTGCGGTTTGCAAGCAAACCGGAATTTTATATGTGCTTTCGCACGAAAAAAGGACGCATATTATGCGTCCTTTTTGGAACGGATTAAATAGCTGCGTTCATTCTCCATTCTCTATTTTCAATTCTCAATTCGGCAATCAGTCGCCCATCGACAGTCCGAGCGCTCTTGCCTGCTTCACCAGTTCGCCATCGGGCGGAACGGTTTTCAGCTTGCCTGCGACCTCGGTCAGCGGAACCGGCACGATATGGTTATCCTGCAGCGCGACCATATAGCCGAATTTTTTTTGCGTGATAAGCTGCGCTGCCGCTACGCCGAACCGGCTTGTCAGCACACGGTCGGCCGGGCAGGGAGCGCCGCCGCGCTGATAATGGCCCGGAATGGTAACGCGGATCTCCTGACCGGTCAGCTCCTTCAGCTCGTCCGCAATGCGGTAGGAGATGGACGGATAGGTCATCGCCTCGCGGGCAGCCTTGAATTCCTTTTTGCTCAGCTTGGCCTCGTCCTGACTGATCGCGCCCTCGGCCACTGCAATGATCGAGAATCGTTTGCCAGCCTTGGCACGCTTTTCAATCGCTGCGGCAATCTTTTTTGCGGAGTAGGGGATTTCCGGAATAACGATGACATCCGCGCCGGAGGCAATGCCTGCGTACAGCGTCAGCCAGCCGGCTTTATGTCCCATAACCTCCACGATGAACACACGCGAGTGCGAAAATGCGGTGGAATGGATGGAATCAATAACCGTGGACGCAATATCAATCGCGGACTGAAAACCGAATGTCAGCTCGGTGCCCCACAGATCGTTGTCGATCGTCTTGGGCAGCGTTACCACGTTGACACCCTTCATGCTCAGCAGGTTTGCGGTCTTGTGCGTGCCGTTGCCGCCCAGAATGACCAGACAGTCAAAGCCTGCCTTTTTCACCGTGTGCAGCATTTTATCCAGCTTGGTCTCCTCGCTGTCCTCGATGGTCTTGCGCATTTCCTTGAACGGCTGGCGCGATGTACCGAGAATGGTGCCGCCGACCGTCAGAATATCCGAAAAATCCTCGGGCAGCATTTCGTGGTAATCGCCCTCGATCAAACCGCGGTAGCCGTCCCGAATACCATAGATGGTTACTTTATCTCCCAGTTCGTTATACAGTGTTTTCGCTACACCGCGCAGTGCCGCGTTCAGACCCTGACAGTCGCCGCCGCTGGTCAGCATACCAATCTTTAACATACTCGTCTGCCTCCTGACTCTGTTTTCCACATTCTACATATTGTACAATGCGCAGTATCATATTTTTTACTATACCCTATTTTGTGTAAATTGAAAAGATACTTTACACAGATTCCACCGTTTTTTCACATGGATTTTTTGTGACTTTCGGCAGTTGCATATTGAGCGGCAGATGTGTTATGCTAATGCCAGACAGATTCCCTGCAACTGACGGACACAGGTGGAGCGCAAACCACCGGGGAGCAGGGAGTTCCGTAATCAGATGCACCGTGAAGTGTATCTCAATGCCGACCGTCTGGGCAGTGTCGCAAGTAATACGCGATGCTGTCCTTTTTTGTTACCATAAAAAGGACAGCAGACAGCACAAACAGGAGGAAAAGAACATGAACGCATGGAACAACTTTAATGGCGGCAACTGGGAAAACGAGATCAATGTCCGCGACTTTATCCAGAAGAATTACACCCCGTATGATGGTGACAGTGCTTTTCTGGCTCCGGCTACCGCACGCACGACTGCGCTGCGTGAGAAGTTCGATGCACTGCTCGCGGAGGAGCGCGAAAAGGGCGGTGTCCGTAATATCGACACCGAGACCGTTATCACCATCACGGCCTTCGGTCCGGGCTATCTCGACAAGGACAACGAGGTTATCGTCGGCCTGCAGACCGATGAGCCGCTCAAGCGTGCATGCAATCCGTTCGGCGGCATGCGTATGGTCCGTGATGCGTGCAAGCAGTACGGCTACGAGGTTTCTCCCAAGATTGAGGAGGAGTTCAAGTACCACAAGACCCACAACGACGGCGTATTCTCCGCATACACCAAGGACGTTCGTGAAGCGCGTCACGTTGGTCTGCTGACCGGCCTGCCGGATGCTTACGGCCGCGGCCGCATCATCGGTGACTACCGCCGCGTGGCGCTGTACGGCGTGAATCGCCTCATCGAGGAGAAGCAGAAGGATAAGGATGCGCTCGGCAGCGTGCCGACCACCGAGAAGGAAATCCGCTGCGCGGAGGAGCTGAGCGACCAGATCAAGGCGCTCAAGGACATGATCGCAATGGCGGCTTCCTACGGCTTTGATATCACTCGTCCGGCGGAGAACGCAAAGGAAGCCGTGCAGTGGCTGTACTTCGGCTATCTTGCCGGCATCAAGGAGCAGAACGGCGCGGCGATGAGCCTCGGCCGCACCTCCACCTTCCTCGACATCTACTTTGAGCGCGACATTGCGGCAGGCCTGCTCACCGAGAGCGAGGCACAGGAGATCATGGATGATTTCGTGCTGCATCTGCGTATGGCGCGTCACCTGCGTACCCCGGAATACAACGAGCTGTTCGGCGGCGACCCGATGTGGATCACCGAGGCAGTCGGCGGCATCGGCGAGGACGGCCGTCACATGGTTACGAAGAACAGCTACCGCATGCTCAACACCCTGTATAACCTGAACGCTGCCGCAGAGCCGAATCTGACCGTTCTGTGGAGCGAAAACCTGCCGGAGAACTGGAAGAAGTTCATCGCAAAGGTATCTATCGACACGGATGCCCTGCAGTACGAGAACGATGACGTTATGCGCCCGTACTACGGCGATGATTACGCAATCGCGTGCTGCGTATCCGCGATGCGCGTCGGTAAGGACATGCAGTTCTTCGGTGCGCGTGCCAACATCGCAAAGCTGATGATGATGGCGATCAACGGCGGTCGTGACGAGAACAAGTTCGAGCAGGTCGGCCCGGAGATGCCGGTCATGGACGGCGATGTGCTGGATTATGAGGAGGTTCTCCGCCGCATGGACTTCTACCGTCCGTGGCTGGCTAAGACCTACGTTTCCGCGATGAACACCATCCATTACATGCACGACAAGTACGCCTACGAGAAGAGCCAGATGGCGCTGCATGATACCGAGGTGCGCCGCCTGATGGCATTCGGCATTGCGGGCATGAGCTGCATGGCGGATTCGCTCTCCGCGATCAAGTATGCCAAGGTAAAGCCCATCCGCAATCCGGAGAACGGCATTATCGTGGACTTTGAGATCGAGGGCGATTTCCCGAAGTTCGGCAATGACGACGACCGCGTAGATCAGATCGCGTGTGAGCAGGTCGAGAAGTTCTATCAGGCGCTGACGCAGTTCCCGCTGTATCGCGGTGCGATCCACACGATGTCCATCCTGACCATCACCTCTAACGTTATGTACGGCAAAAAGACCGGCAACACGCCGGACGGCCGCCGTCACGGCGAACCGCTGGCACCGGGCGCAAACCCGATGAGCGGCCGCGACGTTTCCGGCGCGCTGGCTTCCCTCAACTCGGTTGCAAAGCTGAGCTACACCTACTGCCGCGACGGTATCTCCAACACGTTCTCCATCACGCCGGGCGCACTCGGCAAGACCGATGAGGAGCAGGTGAACAATCTGGTTGCCATCATGGGCGGCTACTTCGCGCAGAATGCGCATCACCTGAACGTAAATGTGCTCAACCGCGAAACCCTCATGGCGGCTTACGAGCATCCGGAGCAGTACCCGAACCTGACCATCCGTGTTTCCGGCTACGCGGTAAACTTCTACAAGCTGAGCCGCGAGCAGCAGCGTGAGGTTATTTCGCGTACCTTCCACGAGGCGATTTAACCTCTAAGGGGGACGCTGTCCCCCTTAGATACCCAACCGGTTCCTTGCGAAACCGTTTGTGATAACCCCCTCTCGCCCGCACAGCGGACGAGGACGCGCCGCCGCGGCGCGGGCAGAGGTATGGTTCCGCGGCAAAGCCACGGAGCCATTTATTTTTCCCGAATAGAAAGGAAAGTGGCAATATGACCGGAAACATTCATTCCATTCAGTCCCTCGGCGCGGTGGACGGCCCCGGCGTGCGATACGTTGTATTTATGCAGGGCTGCCCGCTGCGGTGCGTCTATTGCCACAATCCCGATACATGGCTGACCGAAGGCGGCGCACCGACCGACGTGGACGAGCTGGTCCGCAAGGCTCTCCGGTTTCGTCCGTACTGGAAGAATGGCGGTGGCGTAACCGTCACCGGCGGCGAACCGCTCCTGCAGTCCGAATTTGTTGAGGAGTTTTTCGCCAAGCTGCATGAGCACGGCGTACACACCGCGCTCGATACCTCCGGCGTGGGCAATCTCTCCAAAGCGGAAAAGGTGCTCGCGCACACGGATTTAGTCCTGTGCGACCTGAAATTTCTCACCAAAGCGGATTATCTCAAGAACTGCCGCGCGGATTTCGACCAGATTGAGCGTTTCCTGCAGCTGACCGCGATGAAAAACGTGCCGCTGTGGATTCGGCATGTGGTCGTGCCCGGTCTGACCGATGGGATGGACCATTTGCGCCGCGTCAAAGCCAAGGCGGAAAGCTATCCCAACTTTGAAAAGCTGGAGTTTTTGCCGTTCCACAAGCTGTGCATGGAAAAATATGAACGGCTCGGTCTGGAATTTCCGCTGAAGGATACGCCTGCCATGAACCCGGATGCCCTGAAAACCATGGTCGCACAGCTGTAACACGGTAAAACGGGAATCAAGCGGCAAATTATGAACTTTAGGCAACACCGCGTCTTGTCAGTACGCAAAAATTACGCGCAAATCACTCTTGTTCAATTATGCGGTGTTGCCTTAGAAACAAACCTTTCAAATTCTGTTCAAAATTCGTTCACACATTTTGCGGCAAAGTGCGGTATACTAACATTGTCGATGAGGGAAGCCGCAATCCCGAACGACACAGCCTACTGATTTTTTTTATTTCTCTTTTACCCCCTTTATTTTGTGAAATGACCGAAAACACCCTGTTTCCGTTCCCCCTCGGAGGCAGGGTGTTTTCCTGTCCGAAACCGGGTTTTCGGCAGTACACAAACCTTTCAAATTCTGTTCAAAATTCGTTCACACATTTTGAAGCAAAGTGCGGTATACTAACATTGTCGATAAGGGAAGCCGCAATCCCGAATCGATAGTCATCTACAATCTTTTATTTCTCTTTTACCCCCTTTATTTTGTGAAATGATCGAAAATGCCTCGGTTCCGTTTCCCCCACGGAGCCGGGGTGTTTTCCTGTCTCGGAGTATCTTTGAAATGGTTAAGCAGGGTACTTGTTTACATTGTTAAAAATATTTCAAGGTCTGTTCACGATTTGTTCACAATTAAAGGGTGTCTGCGCGATATACTATAGGTGTCAGTAAGAGTTCCCCCTTTTCTCAAGCTGACAACCTCTTTTCTTTGATTTTATCACCTTTTCTTAAACTCTTTTCATTTGCATCAATGAGAACGCCCTGTTTCCTTCCCCCGGGAAACAGGGCGTTTCTCTTTTGGTGCCAAACTGCGGTTTGGACGATATGCTGTTTTCTTTTCATATCCTTCACAGCATATTCAAATTTCGTTCACACATTCGGCATAAAAAGACGGTATACTGTACTTGTCAGTGAGGGAGAGCCGCAAATCCCGCATTGACGTCATCCGATTTTTTTTCATTTCTCTTTTTCCCTTTTTTCAATTTGTGTTATTAACCGAAAGCACCGCTGTTTCGTTCCCCCACGAAACAGCGGTGCTTTTCTGTTTTTGGCATTTGTCAATAAATAAGCCGGTGCTATGCTTGCGGAAAACGTTTTTTTAGGGTATACTGTTTTTTAGGCAAGATATATAGGTAAGGAGTTGTTTTTTATGGGTTGCTCGCATAATTGCGATAGCTGCTCGTCTAACTGCGGCGGCGAAAAGAGTCTCAAGGTCGCAGCCAATCCGGCGGCCTCTGTTAAAAAAGTCATCGGCGTTGTTTCCGGTAAGGGCGGCGTAGGCAAGAGCCTGCTCACCTCGATGATGGCGGTCGGCATGACGCGCAAGGGTTATTCCTGCGGTGTACTGGATGCCGACATCACCGGTCCGTCTATCCCCAAGACCTTCGGCGTACACGGTCAGCTCGAGGGCTGCGAGGAAGGCATTCTTCCGGCACGCAGTGAAGGCGGCGTACAGATGATCTCGATCAATCTGGTGCTGCCGCATGAGGACGATCCGGTTATTTACCGCGGTCCGATCATCGCGGAGACCGTCAAGCAGTTCTGGTCGGACGTTGTATGGGACGACGTGGACTTCCTGTTTGTCGATATGCCTCCCGGAACGGGCGACGTACCGCTGACCGTGTTCCAGTCCCTGCCGGTGGACGGCATCATCGTTGTTACCTCGCCGCAGGATCTGGTCTCCATGATCGTCGGCAAGGCGGTTAAGATGGCGAAGATGATGAACATTCCGGTGCTCGGCATCGTGGAGAACTACAGCTATCTGGCATGCCCGGACTGCGGCAAGCATATTTCGGTATTCGGCGAGAGCCACATTGACGAGGTAGCCGCGCACTACGAGCTGCCGGTTCTGGCCAAGCTGCCGATCGACCCGAAGCTGGCTGCGGCGGTTGACGCAGGCAAGATCGAGGATGCAAAGCTGCCGGACGAGCTTTCCGGTGCGCTTAAGACCGTGGAGGGTCTGTTATGAACATTGGCGTAGCATATGAAAACGGCCGGATCGCCAAGAATCTGGGCGACTGCCGTGAGGTGCTCATTATCACCACCGAGGGCCGGGAACCGGTCGGCAAGCGCATTGCCGGGATTGCCGGCACATCCGCGACCGACCTGATCAAGTTCGCCGGTCTGGAGCAGATCGACGTGCTTATCTGCGGTTCGCTCGGTCTGGCAACGCGCAACGCACTCGAGATGCTCGGCGTGCTGCTCGTGCCCGGCTGCGAAGGTTCGGCGGAGGAATCCGTAGCGAAATTCCTCGTCGGTGAAAAGCAGGGTGACCCGACCATCCTCGAGATCGGCCGTGAGGAAGATCCGGATGATCCGATGGCATGCATGCACGACTGTGCAAAGTGCTCCGGCTGCGGCCCGAGCGAGTTGCTCAAGCAGATTCCGGTCGAGGAGATTAAGTAAAAACATAAAAACCACCGATTTGGGGCACCCTCCATAAGGAAGATGCCCCAAGGTGGCTTTTGCAACTCAATTTAACATTTTCCGAAACGGTGTAGCCTTATTGGTTACGCCGTTTCTGTTTTCTTACGCGCTGCAATAGATTTCTGGAACGATTCTTCCATTTCTTCCGGTGTCAGTTCGTCAAGAATTCCGACGCCGCTGTAGTAGATGTCTACAATCTGGATACGCCTTCCGTCAAGATATTTCGGCGCGTAAACTACGATCTTTTCCACAAACTCGTGAATCAGTTCCGGTGTCAACACCTTCAGCTCAGTGATTTTTTTAACTTTTCGGATAAACTGCTGCAAATTTACTGTCTTATCTGTTTCGGTTTCCAGATATGCCTGCATCTCCGGAACGGCAGCTTTTAACATTTGCTGTTCTGCTTCATAGGACGTGGACAAGGTCATATGGCGCTCATCAGACAGTTTTCCGCTGGCGTTATCCTCGTAAATTTTCTGAATCAGAGTGTCGATCTCAGCAATGCGCTTTTGCGCTTTTTCCAGTTCCCGACGTTTTGCCGCGAGCCGCTTTTTCTTATCCTCTGTGTAGCAGGCCATCTGTTTGCGGGCAAATTCTTTCTCGAATACCTGCACATTCAGCATAATACGCTGCATGCTTTCCAGAACAAGCTGCTCCACCACTTTTTCACGGATGTAATGTGTAGAACAAATATCAGAATTCTTGCGGTATGAAGAACAGAAGAAGTATGCCTGCTCACGTTTGCTGTTGTTGGAAAAACTGTAATACAACTTTTCTCCGCAGTCAGCACAGTACAGCAACCCCGAAAACGGACTGACAATGCCGCTTTTCGTAGGTCTGCGGCGGTGCTTGCGAAGCTCCTGCACTAAGTCGAAGACCGCCCCTTACTTTTGAACACATTCCGCACCTTTTGGCTGGTATTCTGCGCGTGCCACTCGTTGAACAGGTCCTGCATTGGAACAATCTGACTAATGCCCTTAGCGGTGTCGATGTTGTCCATGATAGCGATATAGCGAACGCCGAGATTGTCGAACCCTTCTTCCAAAAGCTGTCCTACGATAAGCCGATTTCGCCCCAAACGAGAATGATCTTTGACGATCAAGGTGCCGATAAGTCCCTTTTCTGCCAGTTCCATGATTTCTGTGAACGCCGGTCTTGCAAAGTTCGTGCCCGACCAGCCGTCGTCAATGAACACGCGGGTGTTCTTGAAGCCGTTCTCCTGTGCATATTTTTCGAGGATGGCCTGCTGATTTTTGATACTTCCTGACATACCGTCCTGCTCATCATCGCGGGACAGGCGGCAGTACAGGGCTGTGATTTTATCCGGTTGCTTTGTCATGATACTCCTTTCCCAGCCGGATATGATTGAACCTGTAGGTAAGCATAGTCTATCATATTCGGCTGCAAACTTCAACGCTTTAATACGCTGATTTCACATTTCTGCGCTGTCTTTGCTCAAAATAATCCGCTGTACTTTTTCGACGATGTTCTCCTTTGCCTCATCATCAAAGAATGCTCTTACTGTGTATGTCGTGCCGTTGATCTCTTTGAGAAAATGCAGCGGCTGGACGTAGGTGGTTCTGCGAAACCACGCAATGCGATCCTCTCGGGGCAGTGCCGCGAGGCCGCTTGTTATGAGGTCAAGCTGAGTATGAATCTCGCGAATCAGATCTTCTGCCATTTGCATTACACTCCTCTTCGGCTGGTTGATTATTTAGTTGTTTACTTAAAAAAGGAGAGGCCTCTCAATAACCAACTACAACCCTTGACCTTAAAAACTGACAAAAAACTTTTAGAAATATTTTTGCAAATGCCAATTCGAACAGCGAAAAACCGGAGCACACAGTCGAATTTCAGGCTGCGTGCTCCGGTTCGTTTTGTTGGTGCCAATATTGCGTTTTTCGCGCGGGAGATGTCGTAACAAGCAAATCCGGTGAGTACCCACACCGGAAAAACAGAGCGTTCCGGCTGACCGCCGAAACGCTCTGTTTTTGTATTTTGGGATAATCCAAAACCCTTTGGATAGCAGAAATTGAATTTCCATTTTTGCAAAGCATCTTGGACGAAAGTATGATATAATGCAGACAGTAAAGGGGGTTTGTTCTCATGTTTTTTCAATACGGTGATTGTGAAACGACATATTTAACGTCCAAAGACAAACGTCTTGGTTGGGCAATCCAGCAAATCGGTCATATCAACCGTGAAGTGGATTCCGATCTGTTTTCTGCTATTGTACATCATATCATCGGGCAGCAGATTTCAACAGCGGCACAGGCAACGATCTGGAGCCGCCTGCTGACCGCAGCCGGAACAGTAACAGCAGGTTCATTGACTTCGCTGGGGCGTGACCGGCTTCAACAGATTGGAATGACCTACAAAAAAGCAGATTACATGCTGGATTTTGCGAAGCAGGTGAAAAGCGGCACTTTGAATTTGGAACAACTCTGGAGTTTGAGTGATAAGGAAGTTATCCTGGAACTGACGAAACTCAAAGGTGTGGGTGTGTGGACAGCGGAAATGATTTTGACATTCTGTATGCAGCGACCGAATGTCGTGAGTTTTGGCGACCTTGCTATTCAGCGGGGCATGAGAATGCTTTACCGTCACCGACAGATCGACAGGACAAAGTTTGAGCGCTATCAAAAACGCTACGCTCCGTATGGAACTGTTGCCGGCTTGTACCTCTGGGCGATCGCTGGCGGTGCAATTCCAGAACTGACAGATCCTGCCGGAAAGAGGTAGAAAGGCATTTATCATGTACTTATGGATCATCGCGGCGGTTGCCGCTTACTTTATCAAAGGTTTGTGCGGCTTTGCCAACACACTGGTATTCACGTCCATCCTTAGCTTCGGCGCGTCAAATGCCAATATTTCTCCCATTGACCTGCTGCTGGGTTATCCGACAAACCTGATTCTGACGTGGAAGAACCGAAAGAGCCTTGACCCAAAGGTGTATCTTCCGCTGTCAGCTTTGGTGCTGGCAGGCAGCATTCCCGGTGCGCTTTTGCTCAAAAATGTGGATGCCAGAGCCATCAAGTTGGTATTCGGCGTTGTGGTAGCAGTGTTTGGAGTGGAGATGCTTTCGCGGGAGTACCGCAAAAAGAAGGTTCGCTCGTCGAAGCTCGTGCTGGCGATCATCGGCGTGACGGCGGGCGTACTGTGCGGACTGTTCGGGGTGGGCGCGCTGCTTGCCGCCTATGTTAGCCGCGTGACCGAGGGTGGCGGTTCGTTCAAGGCAAACATCAGCGCGGTGTTTATCGTAGACAACACCTTCCGCATCGTTCTTTACAGCGCGTTAGGGCTTCTGACGCTAGACACCGTGAAGTCCGTTCTGTTACTGATTCCGTTTGCGCTTTTGGGGCTGTATGCGGGCATCAAATGCAGCAGCTGCATGGATGAAAAGCTGGTCAGAAAGATCACTTCAGTTCTTCTGGTGCTGTCCGGCATTTCGTTGATTCTGAAAAATTTATGAGGAGTGTGAGCGTATGACAGAACCGGAAATGTGGGAAGCCGTGCAGCGCTCGGACGCAAGCTATGACGGGCTGTTCTTCTATGCGGTGAAAACGACGGGCATTTTCTGCCGCCCCTCCTGCAAATCAAAGCCGCCGAAGCGGGAAAATCTCTGCTATTTTGCATCCGGCGAAGAAGCCCGCGCCGCTGGGTTCCGCCCTTGTAAGTGCTGCCGCAGTGACCTCTTGGAGTACCAGCCCATGCGGGAGATCGCGGCGGAGATCAAGGCGCGGCTGGATAAGGCGTCATCTCTGGACGATGTGGGCTTGACGCCGCGGCGGATGACGGATGTTTTCAAGCAGGAATACGGTGTGACTCCAAAGGAATATGCCGACTCACTCCGGCTGCGCACAGCAAAAGAAATGCTGGCAGGATCGCCGGAAAAGGTGATCGATGTTGCGTATCAGGCGGGCTTTTCCAGCCTTGCCGCGTTTAACCGTTTTTTCAAGCAACAGACCGGGCAAACGCCGACAGCGTATCGAAAGGAGCATCAAGTGCTATGAAGGGAACCGCTATTTATCCTTCGCCGATGGGCGATATTCAACTGGACTGGGAGGACGGCGCGGTCACAGCACTCAAAAACGCAGATAGGGCCGCAAAAGCCGACGTGCCGAATGAGCTGACTCGACTGGTATTTCGGCAGTTGGACGAATATTTTGCAGGGACGCGCAAAGCGTTTGATTTTCCGTACCGGCTGCACGGAACGCCGTTTCAGGAACGCGTCTGGGCGGCACTGCGGGAGATCCCTTATGGCGAAACGCGCAGCTATAAAGACATTGCGGAAGCCATCGGACACCCGAAAGCATTCCGAGCAGTTGGCATGGCAAATCATGCAAATCCCATTTTTATCGCTATCCCATGCCATCGCGTCATTGGTGCAAGCGGATCGCTTGTCGGCTATGGCGGCGGGTTGGAAATGAAAAAAGCTCTTTTAGAGTTGGAGCGATCCAACAGGGAATGAGTTGAAAACGACTTTTATCTGCCTGATAAACTGCGTTCGTGCAGAGACGTGAAAATATAGATTTTTCAGAAGGCAGCGTGCAAGTTTTCGGGCTTGCAAGCTGCTTTTCTCTGTAAGCTCAGAGCCGATTTTGC
>OGYH01000219.1_pt1 | contig 60206 bp, 46 predicted proteins | sample 1576511 | NCBI WGS metagenome assembly OGYH01 (sample SAMEA3541522, study PRJEB24748) | human gut metagenome | biome: human gut; feature: human-associated habitat; material: faeces | place: China | collected 2012
CCCAGGTAGACTACATCAACGCCCACGGAACCAGTACCCATCACAATGACCTGTACGAGACCAGAGCGATCAAGATCGCCCTTGGAGAAGCAGCAAAGGACGTGGTGGTCAACTCCACCAAATCCATGATCGGGCATCTGCTGGGAGCTGCAGGCGGAGTGGAATTCATCACCTGCGTCAAGACCATCCAGGAGGGATTCATCCACCAGACCGTAGGCAGCGAAGTAGCAGACGAAGAATGCGACCTGAACTATGCCATTGGCGCGCCGGTGGTAAAGGATGTGAACTATGTCCTGACCAATTCCCTGGGATTTGGCGGACACAACGCAACCCTGCTGGTTAAGAAATATGAAGCCTAGAAATGAAGGTTAGAAAGGACTTGAATATGATGGAAATTGAGAATCTTATCAAAATAATCGATGCCGTATCAGAGTCAGAACTGACCGGATTGAAATATGAAGAAGATGACGTGAAGATTCATCTTACCAAGAAACAAGGAAAAGTACAGGTAATATCCGCAGTGCCAGGGGGAACAGAAATCCCTCCGGCAGGCATCTTTGGCGCGAATGCACCTGCCATGGATCATTCCCCGGCAGGCATAGTTACGGCAGGAAATACGGATGCCGGCCAGAAGCCAGAAGGAAACATCGTGGAATCCCCGCTGGTCGGCACCTTCTACGCAGCGCCGTCCGAAGACGCGGCTCCATTCGTATCCGTAGGCGATACCGTGAAAAAAGGCCAGACCCTCGCAATCGTAGAAGCCATGAAGCTGATGAACGAAATCGAAAGCGACTATGACGGAACAATTGCGGAGATTTTCGTCGAGAACGGGCAGGCGGTAGAATACGGCCAGCTGCTGTTTCGCATTGGATAAATCAATTTGACGCACCAGTTTTGCAAATTGACACGTAACATTTTTCACTTTGACACGTAACACTTTTGAAAAATGTCACGTGTCAAAGTGAAAAATGTTACGTGCGTATTTATTAAGGAGGCAATATGAACCATTTAGATATCAACCAGATCAAGCAGATCATCCCCCATCGCCACCCGTTCCTTCTCATCGACTACATCGAGGACTACGAGCCGGGGCAGTATGCCGTGGGGTATAAATGCGTATCATACCGCGAGGAGTTCTTCGCGGGCCATTTCCCGCAGGAGCCGGTGATGCCGGGCGTGCTGACGGTGGAGGCGCTGGCGCAGGTGGGCGCGGTCGCCATCTTGAGCATGGAGGCGAACAAGGGAAAGATCGCCTATTTCGGCGGCATCAACAAGTGCAAGTTCAAGGGCAAGATCGTGCCTGGCGACAAGGTTCGCCTGGAGACGAAGATCATCAAGCAGAAAGGCCCTGTGGGCGTAGGCGAGGCAATAGCAAGCGTGGACGGCAAGACGGTCGTAAGCGCAGAGTTGACATTTATGATTGGATAGGTGAGATGCATGATAAAGAAAGTATTAATTGCCAACCGGGGCGAGATTGCGGTGCGTATCATCCGTGCCTGCCGGGAAATGGGTATTGAGACGGTAGCGGTATATTCGGAGGCGGACCGGGAGGCCCTGCATACGAAGCTGGCGGACGAGGCGGTCTGCATCGGGCCGGCACCGTCAAGCGAGAGTTATCTCAGCATGGACCGCATCATCAGCGCGACCATCGTGACCGGCGCGGATGCCATACATCCGGGATTCGGGTTCCTGTCGGAGAATGCGAAGTTTGCGGAGTTGTGCGAGCAGTGCAACATCACCTTTATCGGTCCGGATTCCAAGGTTATCGCAAGGCTTGGAAATAAGCAGGAAGCCAGGAATACCATGGTAGCCGCAGGGGTTCCGGTGATTCCCGGAAGCAAGGAGCCAATCTATGACGCGAAGGAAGGCTCCAGGATCGCGGATGAGGTGGGATATCCGGTCATCGTAAAGGCTGCCCTTGGCGGAGGCGGCAAAGGCATGCGTGTGGCCAATACGCCAGAAGAATTCCAGCAGAGTTTCAATACGGCTCAGAAGGAGACCCAGATGGCCTTTGGCGACAATACCATGTATATCGAGCATTTCGTCCAGCACCCAAGGCATATCGAGTTCCAGATTCTGGCGGATAGCTACGGCAACGTCATCCATCTTGGAGAGCGGGACTGCTCCATCCAGCGGAACCATCAGAAGATGATCGAAGAATCTCCGTCCGTCGCGCTGTCCGAGGAACTTCGTAAGAAGATGGGAGACGCGGCCGTCAAGGCGGCAAAGGCAGCGGGCTATGTAAATGCAGGAACCATAGAATTCCTTTTGGAGAAGAATGGGAACTTCTATTTTATGGAAATGAACACTCGGATCCAGGTAGAGCATCCGGTGACGGAATGGGTGACTGGGATCGATCTGATCAAGGAGCAGATACGTATCGCTTCGGGCAAGAAGTTATCTTACGCCCAGGAAGACGTGCATCTAAGCGGCCACGCCATCGAGTGCAGAATTAACGCGGAGAACCCGGAAAAGGGATTCCGCCCGTCCCCAGGCACCATAACGGATATGTATCTGCCGGGCGGCAAGGGAATCCGCATCGACTCGGCGATCTATAGCGGCTATACCATCCCGCCTTACTATGATTCCATGGTGGCGAAGCTGATCGTATGGGCCAAGAACCGCAATGAGGCCATCCGCAAGATGCAGAGCGCCCTTGGGGAGATCATTATTGAAGGAATAGATACCAACGTAGACTACCAGTATGAGATTCTGAACCACCCGGACTATCTCTCCGGGGATATTGACATTGAATTTATTGAGAAAATGTAAAGGTGACATTCTATGAAATTAGACAACATGTTTAAAAAGACCAGACTTTCTTCTGGCAGGAAAAATTATATTTCTTTGAGTGCTGCGAAGCCGGAAGTTCCGGAAGGGCTTCTGCGCAAATGTAATAAATGCGGCAGCGCCATTATTGCGGAGGATGTGAAAAAGGGCTATTATATCTGCCCCAAATGCGGAGGATATTTCCGTGTCCACGCATACCGCCGCATAGAGATGGTGGCAGATGAAGGCACGTTTGAAGAGTGGGATCAGGGGCTTGCCACCAGGAACCCGCTGGATTACAAAGGATACGAAGAGAAGCTGGAAGTACTTAAGGAAAAAACGGGTCTTGATGAGGCTGTCATTACCGGAAAAGCATGTATTCATGGAACCGAAGTTGCCCTTGGCGTCTGCGACGGACGTTTTCTCATGGCCAGCATGGGCGAAGTGGTGGGCGAGAAGATCGCCCGGGCGGTAGAAAGAGCCACCGAAGAAAAACTTCCGATGATCATCTTCGCATGCTCCGGGGGCGCCAGGATGCAGGAGGGAATCACGTCCCTGATGCAGATGGCCAAGACTTCCGCTGCCCTTAAGCGCCACAGCGACGCAGGGCTTCTCTATATCAGCGTGCTGACGGATCCTACGACCGGAGGCGTGACGGCCAGTTTCGCCATGCTGGGCGACGTGATACTGGCAGAGCCGAAGGCGCTGATTGGATTCGCGGGTCCCAGAGTCATCGAGCAGACCATCGGACAGAAACTGCCGAAGGGGTTCCAGCGTTCCGAGTTCCTTCTGGAGCACGGATTCATCGACGGAATCGTGGAGCGTCCGCAGTTAAGGGAGACGCTGTCCCAGATTCTGAAACTGCATAAGAATGAGGCTGAGACAGCGTATGAAGAAGCATCTATTCTTCAGATCGGATTTATTAAGAAAGAAGCCGGGGAAGCGCAGATAGAGATGGAGGCAGAGGAAGCAGACGCAGCCCTGCCGAACAACAAGGTGGCAAATGCCTGGGACCGGGTGCAGATTTCCCGTATGAAGGACCGCCCAGTAGGCAGCGACTATATCGAAGCACTGTTTACGGATTTCATAGAATTTCACGGAGACAGATATTATGCAGATGACAAGGCGATCATCGGCGGCGTGGCCAGATTCCACGGCAAGCCGGTGACGGTGATCGCCCAGGCCAAGGGAACCAACACCAAGGAGAATATCGAGCGTAATTTCGGAATGCCATCTCCGGACGGCTACCGCAAGGCGTTGAGACTGATGAAGCAGGCGGAAAAATTCGCCCGTCCGGTCATCTGCTTTGTAGATACGCCAGGAGCGTTCTGCGGCCTGGAAGCAGAGGAGAGGGGCCAGGGAGAGGCCATTGCCAGAAACATCTATGAGATGTCAGGCTTAAAAGTCCCGGTACTTTCCGTGATTATCGGCGAAGGCGGGAGCGGCGGCGCCCTCGCCATGGCAACGGCAGACGAGGTATGGATGCTTGAGAACTCCATCTACTCCATTCTCTCGCCGGAAGGATTTGCCAGCATCCTGTGGAAGGACAGCACTATGGCAAAGGAGGCGGCAGGCGTGATGAAGCTGACGGCAGGAGACCTTAAGCGTCTGGGAATCGTGGAGCAGGTATTCCCGGAGCCGGCTCACTATACCGTGCAGAATCTAAAGAAGGTCATTGCGCAGCTGGAGCGGGAGATGGAGCGGTTTTTAATTTCCTATGGGAAACTGTCAGCTGAAGAACTGACGAAGCATAGGTATGATAGATTTCGGAAGATGTAGGAGAAAGAATATGGAAGCAAGACCATTGAAAATGGGGAATATAGAAGCAAAGGTTCCGTTGATACAAGGCGGCATGGGAGTGGGGATCAGCCTGGGCCGCCTCGCTGGAGCAGTTGCGAAAGAGGGCGGCATCGGGATCATCTCTGCCGCTCAGATTGGTTTTATGGAACCGGATTTTGATACGAATACCAAAGAAGCGAATCTAAGAGCCATAAAAAAGGAATACGACAAGGCAAGAGCGATCGCGCCGGATGGAATCATTGGATTCAATATCATGGTAGCCATGCGGCACTATGAAGAGTATGTAAAGGCGGCCATTGATGCAGGAGCAGATCTCATCATATCCGGCGCGGGGCTTCCCACGGACCTGCCAAGAATCGCGGGCGACAGCCAGACGAAGCTGGCCCCCATCGTCTCCACCGATAAGTCTGCCAAGGTGATCCTGAAGTACTGGGGCAGGAAATATAAGAGGATGCCAGATCTTCTGGTTATCGAAGGGCCGAAAGCCGGAGGGCACTTAGGCTTTACCAAAGAGCAGCTGGAATCCTATGACCAGGCAGCCTATGACGCGGAAGTCAGCGTTATCTTAGACACGGTGAAATCCTACGAAGAAGAGTTCCATTGCCAGATTCCGGTGGCGCTTGCCGGTGGGATCGAAAATAAGGCGCAGGCAGAGCATGCATTTTCGCTGGGAGTGGATGCCATACAGGCAGCCACCAGATTCGTAACCACAGAAGAGTGCGATGCACATATCAAGTACAAGGAAGCCTATCTGAACGCGAAAGAAACGGATATCGTCATCGTAAAAAGCCCGGTGGGAATGCCGGGCCGCGCAATCTTGAATCCATTTATGGAAAAAGTCATGGCAGGGGAGCAGATTCCTCACAGTTCCTGCCACGGCTGCCTCCACAAATGCAATCCCAGTGAGATTCCTTACTGCATTACGGATGCTCTCGTACATGCGGCCAGGGGAGAAGTGGATGACGCCCTTCTTTTCTGCGGTGCATACGCCTACAAGGCAGATCACCTGGAAACGGTAAAAGAAGTGATTGATTCTCTGATGCCGGAGAGGGTATAATGTGGATATAACAAGAATCGTCAAGCAGAAAGGGTAGCAGGGAATGGAAAACGCATACGCAACAATCAACAATATTCTGGTGAACCTGATCAACGAGATCTGGGAATTGGAGGAGAAGGCCATTATTACAGAAGAGTTTAAGGATCTTACGAATAATGACATGCACGTCATCGAGGCAATCGGGCTGGGCGACGGCAATAATATGTCCTCCATAGCCAAGAAGCTGAATATTACCGTAGGCTCCCTGACGACGGCCATGAACAGCCTGGTAAATAAGAAATATGTAGAGCGCAGGCGCAGCGAGGAAGACCGCAGGGTAGTATTCGTGAAGCTCACGGACCGGGGCGTGAAGGCGTACCGGCATCACGAAGACTATCACCGCCAGATGACCCGGGCGATCCTGGATAAGCTGGACGAGGCGGAGATTCCCGTGCTGGTGAAGACCTTGGATGCATTATCGGAATTCTTTACCGGCTATAGTAAGAACCGGTCACAATAGCATGACAGCCAGACATTCTAGAGGGTGTCCCCAAACCATGAATTGGAAAGATTCATAGAGGGGCGCCCTCTTAATTATTTTTTAAATACGAAAACGCTGATTTGTCAGAATGTATGGAAAATATGATTGAAATAAGATAGAATAGAACGGTAGAAACGATTATAGTTTACAAGAAAAGGGAGTCATAATTTATGGTACGAGGCGTAATATTTGACATGGACGGCCTGATGTTTGATACAGAACGTCTGGCAACGGTTCTGTGGAACCAGGTGGGCGATGAACTTAGGATTGACATGACGGAGGAGTTCCTGGACAGTTTCCGGGGGCAGAATCCGACGGCGATCCGCAACGCCTTCCTTCAAAGATTTGGACGGGAGTTTGATTTTGACGGCTGCATGGGGCGCAAAGATGAATTGCAGCACCGCTATATCGAGGAAAAAGGCGTTCCTTTAAAAGAAGGCCTGCCGGAACTCCTGGAATATCTGAAGGGACAGGATATCCGTATGGCGGTGGCTACCTCCACCCAGCAGTCGCTGGCTGAGAAGATGCTGAAGATTGCCGGAGTCTATGAGTATTTCGACGCAGTTGCCTATGGAAATAAAGTGAAACGCAGCAAGCCATTTCCGGATATTTTCCAGAAAGCGGCGGAAGATCTGGGCGTGCCAATGAGGGAGTGCCTGGTGCTGGAGGACAGTATATCCGGCGTGCAGGCGGGAAAGGCGGCTGGCGGCTATATTATCCACATTCCGGATGTGGTGGTGGTGCCGGAGGAAGTCAAAGATGGAATTACGGCTGAACTTAGAAGTCTAAGGGATGTCATTGATTGGATAGAACACGCAAATTAGCAGGCTGTATGTGAAAGGATTACAGCAGACATGTCAGGAGGAATTGCCATGTATGAAGAGGAAGTAAGCAAGTTACAGCGGATTATTGATGACAGCGGCAACATCGTGTTTTTTGGGGGCGCAGGCGTATCCACGGAGAGCAATATCCCGGATTTTCGCAGTGCGGACGGGCTCTACCGGCAGCAGTATAAGTACTCCCCGGAACAAATCGTAAGCCACAGTTTCTTTGTGAGCAGGACGGAAGATTTTTATGAATTCTATAAGAATAAGATGATGTTTCTGGATGCGAAGCCCAATCCAGCCCATTTGAAACTGGCAGAACTGGAGGCGGCAGGCAAGTTGACGGCGGTCATCACCCAGAATATTGATGGACTTCACCAGGCGGCGGGAAGCAGGAACGTGCTGGAACTGCACGGGAGCATTCTGCGCAATTACTGCCAGAGATGCGGCAAGTCCTATGATGCGGCCTATGTGAAGAAGTCCGAAGGAATTCCCAAGTGCTCCTGTGGAGGCACGATCAAGCCGGATGTGGTGCTATATGAAGAAAGCCTGGACTCCCGGACGGTGGATAAGAGCATCCGGGCAATCAGCGAGGCGGATACGCTTATCATCGGAGGGACGTCTCTCATCGTGTATCCGGCGGCAGGATTCATTGATTACTTCCGGGGCAGGCACCTGGTGGTGATCAATAAGAGCGCTACCGCAAAAGAAGTAGGAGCGGAACTGACGATTGCGGCACCTATCGGGGAAGTGATGGGCAGGATCGAAGTAAGGTAAACCGCTACCCCGTGATTCCGAATCCCATATTCGGGGACAGGAAGGAACGAATCAGGTCCGCAACAAAGAGGAAGGATAATGCCACGCACAGATACATTTTCGCTTTCTGCGATACGGTTTGAAGCAGGTTATCGATCTTGGGGGCAATCAGGTAGATGAAGAACAGACCTCCGATGCCGAAGATTAGCAGGCCTTCCAGGCATATCCTGCCCTGGAAGTTAAAGAGCATGTCGCTGTAATCCCACCATCTTTGGCCGAAGAAGAATTCCAGGCCTATGCTGGTAATGTATTCGACGGTTCCGCATAAGAGCATGATGAGTCCCATGGTCATAAGCGGCTGGCTGCGCCATCTTTTTAACAGCATCAGGATCAGGACGCCGCCGGTTCCATAGATGGGAAGCCATGGGCCGAGAAGAAGGCCGCGGTTGATGATCATTCCGTCTTCGATGATGTGGATCAGGACTTCCCAGATCCATCCGGTAAAAGAAAAGAGGAAGAACATCAAGATCAAAGATGTGGCGGAATAAGCACGTTCATAGTTAAGATCCGCAAATGGACTGATGGCAAGTATCTCATTTTTCCTTTCCTCAATATATGCTCTCATAAATAAACCCCCTATACGATAAGACCTGAATGCTTGTTTTCTATGGTCTTATTGTATAGGGGAATTATTAAGTATCCCTTGTTATAATTCTGAAGATTTTCTAAATATAATCTAAAGATGGAAATATGTCAATACTGCGCTCCAGTATGCCCTGCATATATGCGATGGCCGTTCCGTAATTGGTCATGGGAACGCCGGCATCCTGCGCGCATTTGAGACGGTATTTCATCTCCCGTTCATTCAGCGTGCAGCCGCCACAATGGACGATCAACTGATAGGCCTTTAGTTCCAGTGGGAATTCCGTTCCACTGGTAAACGTAAAGTTCAATTTCTTGCCAGTATACTCCTGTATCCAGCGGGGCAGTTTTACCGTTCCGATATCTTCACACTGGCGGTGATGGGTGCAGCCTTCCGAGATCAGGACTGTGTCATTCTCCTTCAGAGAATCCAGGTATCTGGCCCCATTTACCACAGTCTTAAGATTCCCTTTATACCTTGCAAATAAGATAGAAAAAGAAGTCAGAGGAATGTCCTGCGCAGTGGCCTTCGAAACCTTGGCAAAGACCTGGCTGTCCGTGATGACCAGAGATGGTTTTTTTCCAAGGGTCTCAAGGGTACGGCTAAGTTCATCTTCCTTGACCACGATGGCGGTGGCATCCGACTCCAGAATATCCCGGATCGTCTGCTGCTGAGGCAGGATGAGGCGGCCCTTGGGGGCAGCCTTATCTATGGGAACCACCAGCACCACGAAATCGGAAGGATGGATCAAATCCCCTACAATGCGGCGGCCGCCGTCCTCGGCGGGGGCAAGGCTTGCAATCAGTTCCTTTAGTTCATGGATGTTCCGGCTGTCAGCGGCGCTGACCCAGATGACGTGCTCATCCGGCGTGTCTGAAAGAGCGGCCTGAGACGCTGCGCCCGGACCGGCCAGGTCAGCCTTGTTCATGACGATCACATAAGGGATCTTCTTATCTTTGATCCGGTCAAGAATAAGAAGGTCTTCGCGGGTCATGCCAGCCGTGCCGTCAACCACCAGGACGGCGATATCCGTCTTGTTAAGCACCTGGTACGCCTTCTGGACTCTTAGCGACCCAAGCGCGCCCTCGTCATCCAGCCCTGGCGTATCGATCATGACGACAGGGCCAAGAGGAAGCAATTCCATGGCCTTTAGCACAGGGTCGGTGGTGGTGCCCTTGACATCCGATACGATGGCCAGGCTCTGCCCGGTCAGGGCATTGATGATGCTGGATTTCCCGGCGTTACGCCTGCCAAAGATGCCGATGTGCACCCGCTCGGAAGAGGGCGTGTTATTTAGACTCATAGTTCATATACCTCCTTTGGGCCTGGATGGATCTATAATTAGAAACGGAAATCTCTTCGGTTGTCTTCCCGGATCAGTTTCAGATTCTCCAGGACTACCGCGCGCGCCTTTTCATTCGGTACGTTGAATACTTCCTTGTCGATCAGTTTCTGTCCAAGCGCTTTTGTCTCTGGAGAAGCGTAATCGGTCAGATATTCCTCCAGCGTCATCAGCGCGTTGGGATGGCAGCAGTTCTGGATCTGCCCGCTCTTGCAAAGAGACATGAAGCGGTCGCCGGTTCTGCCTTCCCGGTAGCATGCAGTACAGAAGCTTGGGATGTATTCCATCTCGATCAGCCAGCGGACAACTTCATCCAAAGTACGGCTGTCGATCACATCGAACTGCTCGGACTTCTCATCTTCCGGCTCCGGCTCGCAGTAGCCGCCGACGCTGGTTCTGGAACCGCCGCTGATCTGGGAGATGCCCAGGTGAAGGACGCGCTCTCTGGTCTTCTGGCTTTCTCTGGTGGAGATGATCATGCCGGTATATGGAACCGCGATTCTTATGCAGGCTACGATCTTGGCAAAGGTATCGTCATCGATTCCATTGGTAAAGGAGGATGCGTCGATATCGTCGGCATCGCGCAGCCGCGGAACGCTGATGGTATGCGGTCCAACGCCGAACGCTGCTTCCAGATGCTCTGCATGCATCAGAAGTCCTGCAAATTCATAGCGGAACTTATCCAAGCCGAACAGAACGCCTACGCCTACATCGTCGATGCCGCCCTCCATGGCGCGGTCCATCGCCTCAGTGTGATAGTCGTAATCATGCTTTGGACCCGTGGGATGAAGCTGCAGATAACTTTCCTTGTGATAGGTCTCCTGGAACAGGATGTATGTACCGATCCCTGCTTCTTTCAGAAGGCGGTAATTGTCCACCGTTGTGGCTGCGATGTTGATATTTACACGGCGGATGGCCCCATTTTTATGCTTGATCTTATATATGGTGTCAATGCATTCCAGATAATAATCCATGGTGTTGTGCACCGGATCCTCTCCGGCCTCCAGAGCCAGACGCTTGTGCCCCATATCCTGAAGCGCGATGACTTCCTTGCGGATCTCCTCCTGGGTCAGCTTCTTCCTTGCGATATGCTTGTTCTTCATATGATAAGGACAGTAGGTGCATCCATTGATACAGTAGTTGGAAAGGTACAGAGGGGCGAACATGACGATACGGTTTCCGTAGAAATCCTTCTTGATCTGTTCTGCCAGCTTGAATATCTTCTCGTTCATGGCGGGATCCTGACAGGCAAGAAGCACGGAAGCCTCTCTGTGGGAGAGCCCCTTTCTTAAGGCAGCCTTGTTGATCAAGGATTCCACCAGTTCCAGATTATCCTTGTTCTCGTCCGCATAGGCAAGAGTCTCCAGAATCTCCTCATGGTTGATAAAGTCTTCAGCGTGTTTTGAATTTACATCATACATAATTATTTCCTCCTGCTATTCGATAGCGTAATATTTTATAGGTTCAGTGAATCGCCCCTGGCTGTGACGACGCGGTAGCCGATGGATTCCATGCGCCGCTCCAGGCATCGGCGGCATTCCGCAGCCTCATCCCCGGTGCAGATCTTGTTGTCATACAGCGCATAGTCCTTTCGCACGCCGGTCGGCGACAGATTAGGCATCACCACATTTGCCCCTGCCAGAATTCCAAGTTCCCGGCCCTTCGGATCGATGGTGCCAAGCGCCGTAGTGGAGGGCAGCAGGACCTTGGGAAGCATCAGCCTGATAAGCCCCAGCATAAACAGGGTCAGTTCCAGCGTTCCAGCTGCTTCTTTAGAAAACGGCGTGTCATGGTGGGGGATAAATGGCCCGATGCCCACCATCTGCGGATTGAGTTCCCGGATAAAGAGCATGTCTTCAGCCAGATTCTCCATCGTCTGGTAAGGCGAGCCCACCATGAATCCAGTGCCTGTCTGGTAGCCAATGTCTTTTAAGTCCCAGAGACATTTCTGCCGGGCAGCCGCGCTTAAGGACGGCGGATGCAGCCTGGAATAGTGATTGGCGTTAAATGTCTCGTGCCGCAATAGATACCGGTTGGCGCCTGCCTCATAGAATGCCTGGTAATCCTCCCGGGATTTCTCGCCGATGGAAAGCGTGATGGCGCAATCCGAATACATGGACCGGATGCGCTCAATCAAATGTACCATCCGCTCCCTGGTGTAATAGCCATCCTCCCCGCCTTGCAGCACGAAGGTGCGAAAGCCCAGATCATAGCCGATCCGGCAGCAGTCCAGAATCTGCTCCTCGCTTAGCCGGTAACGGCTGACATTGGAGTTGCTTTTTCGGATGCCGCAATAGAGGCAGTCATTCCTGCAGTAGTTGGTAAATTCGATCAGCCCCCGGACATACACGTCATGTCCGTAGTGCAGGTGGCGCTCCTCGCGGGCAAGTTCGAAGAGGTAACCGGCAAGTTCCGGCGTCCTTCCGCCAATCAGCGCTGTCCATTCATCCCGAGTCAGGGATCTTTGCATCTTCAGCTTATCAATTAAATACTTTAAATCTTTCATAGATCACCCCATCCTATTAGTATTCGTTCTACCGCGCCTTCTTCATGATGAAACCGAATAAAAAAGACCCGGCGCCTATGGCGTCAGGTCCTAAAAGGGCAGAATTCCCCTGCCCCTTAAAAATATCATACGAATCTGTGCGCCTTTTCACGCAGGCGTTACCCTTTGTGATTAGTACGTGTTGTGAAAATTATAGCATAGGGAAAATATTTATGCAATTTGATTATGTATTTTTTGCATAAAGTTTATTTTTTGACAAATATGCCAGGATCAAAATAGTATAAACTTTCGGGAAAATGCATAAGAATGTATGATTAGGCAAAAAAGTGGCATGAATGGCGAAAATAAGCCAGCATTTTATGCAAATGTGAATCTTAGGCTATGTAAAAATGCACAATAAAAATCCGACGGGAAAAAAAGAAATACCGACAAACCTTGAAAATAAGCCATGCATTGCGTTGTTGATTATTGACAATATTTAAAGAAAAGCGTATATTAAACATATCATAAATAAAGACGCCATTAAATGATGAAATGGCGGGATTAGGGACTTTTTTCCAGCCGGAAGGCAATTTACATAAGACAGGTGCAGGCCCAAGGCTAAGGTTCATAATCAGAAACAGGAGGATGATAGTTTATGATTAAAAAATTGAGAGACAGAAGTAAGAACAAAAAAGGTTTCACGATGGTAGAACTTATCGTTGTAGTTGTTATCATTCTGATTCTGGCAGCAGTTATGGTGCCACAGCTGCTTAAATACGTTGACAAGGCAAAACAGGCAAATGCGAAAGCTGATGCAGCCACGATCTTAAGCCAGGTTCAGGCAGATTATGCGGATGCCCAGCTTACCAATACCACATATCCGGACGCAAATACAAAAGTAGGAGATGTAGTAATAAAAGATAGCGGTACTGCAGGCAAAAATGAAGCGGTGATTACTATCAAATCAACTGCAGCGGCTGACACGACACAGTATAAAGAAATAACTAAATTTGTCTACAATTCTGGCGACTACATGGTTACCTGGGAAAATAACAAGTGGACTATTGCCGAAAATACTACCCCATAATTAATCCACACAAACGCTACAAATGAAAGGAGGGCTTCATAATTGCAAAACACAACCAACGATTATGAATCCCTCACTTATAAGTTAAGACTCAAGCGGGCGCTGAAGACCGCCCTGATTGTCCTGCTAATCTGCATAGTGGTTATTGCACCGGCCCTGTGGTTTTGGGATCAATCAGTACAGAAACGTCAGATTCTGAGGGAAGCCAAGAATGTGGTAATGAACGTAGAACTGCTGGGCGTGGAGTATTATGGATTTGACAGCCCTATTATAGACAAGGGACGGCCAAGTGGTATGTCGAAGCAGGCGGAAGAAGAGGTCAGAGGCCATGCGGGAGTCGATGGGGAAATATACCTGGTTTCATGGAATGCAAAGAAGAACTGTGTTACCACTATGAATTATCAAAAAGGAAGATTTCTGGTGGAGTACCAATATGATGAGGCAAAGGATTGTTCAACATGGGATATCTATTGGAATGTTCAACAATATGATAATTAGTTAAGATGAATGGAGATTTCATCCGGTGGACACCGGGTGAAGTTTCCGTTTTTTGCGATAATAAAGATTTTTATAATTGATGCAAGGAGGAATGTATGGGAGTATTGATATGTGAAACTATACTGGGCATATTGGTGTTCTTTACGGGAACTTGCATTTTTTCATTTTTAAATGTAATTATTTACCGGGTGCCGAGGCAGATGTCCTTTGTAAAGGGCTTCTCTATATGTCCTTCCTGCGGGAAGCGGCTGGGACCCAAGGATCTGGTGCCAGTGTTCAGCTACCTGTTCCTAAAGGGGAGATGCCGTTACTGCAAGGCGTCCATCGGGATCAGAGATACGCTGATCGAAGTGCTGGGAGGCCTCCTGGCGCTGCTGTGCGTGTATAAATACGAGAACTACGGAACGGCCCTGACGGTATTTGCCTTTTTTAGCATACTGACGGTGGTAGCGTTCCTGGATATAGATACAATGGAAATTGAAGATGGATGCCAGATCGCGGCGGTGATCGTTGCGGCCATATCCATAGTTACCATGCCTGGGATTTCGCTTCTGGCCCGCCTTGCAGGCGCGCTGTGCGTAAGCCTTCCGATGCTGGTGCTGGCGGTCGTGATCCCCGGGGCTTTTGGAGGCGGAGATATCAAGCTGATGGCTGCCTGCGGATTATTTCTGGGATGGAAGATCACGCTGGTATCGGCAGCCCTGGCCATTCTCTTTGGCGGCATCTACGGGTGCTATCTGCTGGCTGCCAAGAAGGCTGACCGCAAGGCCCATTTTGCCTTCGGGCCATTCCTGTGCATAGGCATGGCAATCGGCCTGTTGTATGGGATTCGGCTGATTGACTGGTATCTTTCGCTGATGGTATACTGAAAATATGTTGGATAAAATATAATGATTCTAGGAGGCGCCCTTATGGCACAATTCAAATACAAAGCGCAGACAATTGATGGAAAGAAAGTAAGCGGCACCATGAACGCGGCAGACCAAAGCGAATTGCACCAGCGGCTGCGGGACGGGGAACTGTTCCTTCTGTCGGCCAAGGAGGTGAAGTCCTCCAAGGGAATCAAGCAGTTTAAGCCCAAGGTGCTGGCGGATTTCTGCAGGCAGCTGTCAACCTTGGTTGCGGCCGGAGTCACGCTGGTCAGGGCGCTCAACATTATCGCAAGAGGAGAGGCGATTAAGCCCAAAGAACGGGCCGTGTACGAAGACATGCTAGCCAAGATCCGCCAGGGCATCTCCCTTTCAGAGGCGATGGAAGCCCAGGGCGGGGCATTTCCCCCGCTTATGATCTATATGTTCCGCTCGGCAGAGAGCGGCGGCAATCTGGACCAGGTGTCCCTTAAGATGGCCGAACTCTATGAGAAGGATCACAAGCTGAACACGAAGATGGCGGGAGCCATGATCTATCCGAAGATTCTGGCAGGCATGATCGTGGCAGTCATTCTGGTTCTGACAAAGTATGTCATGCCGCAGTTCCAGGAACTATTTGAGCAGATGGATACGCTTCCGCTGTCAACCAGGATACTGAATTCTATCAGTGACTTCATGCAGAGTTACTGGTATATTGCTATCATCCTGATCGTGGTACTGTGGGCAGGAGCAAAGGCGCTTCTGACGATCGCTTCTGTCCGGCTGAAGTGGCATAAGATCAAGGTCCATATGCCGGTATTTGGCAAACTGCAGAAGACCATATGCACTTCCCGGTTCGCAAGGACGCTTAGTTCCCTGTATTCTGCAGGTATTCCTATCGTCCCGTCGCTTCAGATCGCGCGAAAGACGGTGGGGAATGACTACATAGACCAGCAATTTGATAATGTGATTCCATTCGTCCGGGCTGGCAATAACTTGAGCGAAGGCCTGGATATGGTGGATGGCTTCACACGCAAGCTGACGGACTCCATCCGTGTGGGAGAAGAGACAGGAAGTTTGGATAACATGCTTATGACCACGTCGGAGGCGCTGGAGTACGACGCGGACATGGCGATCAACAAGATGATGTCCTATGTGGAGCCAATCATGCTGATTATCATGGGATTAATCCTGGCGTTCGTTATGGTTTCCGTATTCGGGGCGATCTATGGATCTTATGATTCCATTGCAGGAATGGAATAAGGAGGAAAAGGCTGATGTTGGTAGTATATTTATCAAATAGATACATACGTGTCGTAGACGGAGAGGTCAGCGGCAGCAAGGTCAATGTACGGGCAATGTATTATTCCGTGGATACCAGAGGCTGCATCCTGAACGGAACCGTCATGGACGCGGAAGGGTTCACCGAGCTGATACGGAATCTGTGGGATTCCAATCATCTGCCAAGAAAAGGCGTAAGCCTGGTGATCGACAGCAACCAGTTTACCACCAAGGTGACGGATGTGCCCTTGCAGAAGCAAAAGCAGATGATGCAGTTCGTAAGCCGCGAGTTTACGGATGTAGAGAGAATCGAGGATCCGGTGTATGGGTATTTTCCGCTGCCGGGCCAGACGGATAAGAAGGCCAAGGTACAGACGGTATTCGCGACCATGGCGCCCCGCTCCTACATCCAGGGGTATGTAGAACTGTTCGAGCAGCTGGGGATCAGCGTGGAGAATGTTGAAAGCGCCCGGGGCGCGGTGCTGCGAATGGTGGGGATGATATCCCAGATCAAAGGAGAAACCTGCATCGTGCAGTTCGTGGATGATATGACGCTGATCAACGTTTTGCTGTACCAGGGACTCTATGTGTATTCCGGAAGAAACAGGCTGTTCGCGGATCCGGGAACGGTAGACTTTTCCGTGGAGATCGCCCGTTCTGTAAGCAACATCCTGCAGTTTGCCCAGGCGCAGAACATTCCGGAGAAGGTTAAGATGGTCTACATTGCAGGACTGGAAAAAGAGGATATGCAGATCTATGCGGACAGCGTACGCCAGATTGACAGCGAGATTCAGGCAGAATGGCTGAAGTCTGGGAATGACGTGATCTTCCGCCAGAAGGATATGCAGGTCGATGATGTCAGCAAGTATGCAATCCCAAGCGCGGGACTGATACGCACGGATAGCAAGACCAGCCTTATGAGCCAGATCGTGAAGGATCCCGCGAAGGCCGCCAAGAAGAAAAAGCGAAGGAAGGTGCTGGTGCCTGTAATCGTCCTGGCAGTGATCCTGCTTGGAGCAGTCGCAGTACTGGGAGGGCGCACGCTCTATCTGTCGGGCCAGCTAAAGGACGCGAAAGAATACAATAACCGGGCAGACATATTGAAAGCCTGCGATAAATATGATAAGGCCAATGACGACCTGCACACGGTAGGAGCGCTAAATAGCAGCCTGGAAGGGCTTAGGGGAAGCGTGCTTGCCTATCCGCGGGTGGACAGCGCTACGGAGCAGACGGTGGCATCCTGCGCTGCAGGCCTGGTAACGGCGGAGATCAGCAGTTATAATTCTGTGGATGGAGTACTTAGCTTCTCCACCAGCGCGGCAAATGTAGAGCAGATACACCAGTTCATTGATCTGCTGAGCCAGCAGCCCATATTCGCGGCGGTGGACTATACCGGCTATACCCAGGATTCAGAAGGCCAATGGAATGTTAAAGTGAATTGCATGATGGCAAACAGACAGGAGGAAGGCAATGACGCTGAAAGTGACTGAGAGGGATAAGAAATTACTGGTATTTCTTGCAATATTCGTTGTTGTAGTGGGCTTGGGAGCAGGCGTGATACTTCCCTTGCTCTCTAAGAGCCAGGAACTGAGAGAAGAACTTACGCAGGCGCAGCTTGAGCAGACAGAGAAAGAGCAGAAAGTACTGTCTTTATCCACTATGGAGAAGCGAAAAAAGGAGGCGGAGGCGTCTCTGGAAGAGATGAAAAAGGAATTCTATGGCGTGATGCAGAGCAAGGATATCGATAAGATGCTGACGGAGATGGCGCTCTCCAATGGCGTGGTTGTCAATGAGATGGACATTGCCATGCCGTCGCTGGGAGAATATACGCAGCTTACGGACTACAGCAAGATGCTGATTGCCGCTGCCCTGAATAACGAGGAGGGCACGCAGGATAAGGAAGAAGCGCCGTCCTATGGCGGAGTCTACACCGCCCAGGTGGAGATGACCATGACCGGAGGCCGGGTACCTTTGCAGGCCGTGCTGGATAATTGCGCGTCCCAGGAGCCAAAGATGCGGATCGCGGAATTCCTGTGGCAGGCGGATAAAAAGAATGAAGGCACATATACTTTAGCAATCAAGCTTGAATTATACATGGCGGAGGATACCCAGGAGTATCTTCTGGAACAAATGGAAAGGAAAGCCGTAGAAAAAGCAGAAGAAAACGCGGACGCGGCAGAAAAATAGCAGGGATAGTTATGGAGAAAAACATCAGGAATCTGAGAATCGGCGATATTTTAAAAGAATATGGATATGTATCGGATGCGCAGATCGGGGAGGCCATCGCATATCAGAAGGAGCATAAGGGAGTGCGTATCGGCGGAGCGCTGATCGCCCTTGGATGCATCAGCGAGAACCAGCTTCTGCAAGCGCTGGGACAGCGTCTGGATATGCCGGTCATTGACCTGTCGAATATGGAGATACAGATCGAGGCGGTACAGAAGATACCCCGGCCCCTGGCAGAGAAGTATGAGATGCTTGCGCTCCATGAAAAGGACGGCAGTCTGACGGTGGCGCTCAATGACCCTATGAACTTCTACGGAATCGAAGATATACGCCAGCTTACTGGCATGCAGCTGGAGATGTGCCTGTGCGGGCGGGAGGAACTGCTTAAAGCCATCAATTACTATTACTCGGAAGTGGGGGCGAGGCGGGCGGCCGCAGAGGCCAACCGAAGCTTCGGAGACCAGGTGATCGAAGAAGTGGAGATGGACGAAGAGGGAGATGACGATACGCCGATCATCAACCTGCTAAGCCGTCTGGTAAACCGCGCATACAATACAAATGCTTCGGACATCCATATTGAGCCGTTTGAAGACAAGACGGTAGTCCGGATGCGTATCGACGGAGTGATCGTGGAATATGTCACGCTGCAGAAAAGCCTGCATGCATCCTTGATCGCCAGAATTAAGATTCTGGGAGATATGGATATCGCGGAGCGTAGAATTCCGCAGGACGGTCATTTCAGGACCAAGATAGAAGGGGAATACGTGAACATCCGTGTGTCCGTAATTCCTACGGTATTTGGGGAAAAGGCCGTCTTAAGGCTTCTGACCAGCAATGCCAATATTGATTATCCGAAGACCTTCGGCATGGAGGAATCCGATTATCTCAAACTTGAGAAAATGCTGCAGTCCCCCAATGGCATCATCTACTTTACCGGCCCTACGGGCTCGGGAAAGACCACGACTTTATATATGATTCTGGAGGAAATAAGCAGGCGTCCGGTCAATATATCCACGATTGAGGATCCGGTTGAGAAGAATCTTCCAAAGGTGAACCAGATGCAGGTGAATAATCAGGCAGGCCTTACTTTTGAAGCCGGGCTTCGGGCGCTTCTCAGACAAGACCCGGACGTGATCATGGTAGGCGAGACCCGAGACGTGGAGACTGCGTCCATATCCGTAAGAGCGGCGATTACCGGACATCTGGTGTTCTCCACCTTGCATACCAATGATGCAGTGTCATCCATTGCAAGGCTGGAAGACATGGGACTGGTACCCTATATGGTATCCAGCTCGCTGGTGGGGATCATCGCGCAGAGGCTGATGAGAAAGGTATGTCCGGAATGTGCCGAGGAGGCAGAGCCGACGGAGGAAGAGGCAGCCATGCTAAGCCCGGCCGCCAGCAGGATCATGAGGCCAAAGGGGTGCCCGGCATGCAATTATACCGGTTACCGCGGGAGGATCGCCATCCATGAGATTCTCTATATTGACAAGCAGATCCGCAAGATGATTATTGAGGAGGCTTCTGCGGAAGAGATCCTGCAGTATGCTATAGACCATCAGCATATGAAGACCCTGAAAGAATGCGGCATCGAGATGGTGGAGCAGGGAATCACCACCATCGAGGAATTGAGGAAAGTAGCGTACTATTCGTAGGACGTAGATAGGAGAGGGAATCTGATGAGAGAGATTGATAAGATTATAATGGCGGCAAGAGAGGCCAATGCGTCGGATATTCATATCACGAAGGGACTGTATCTTCTGTACCGGGTAAAAGGCACGCTGGTACATGCACCCATGCAGCCTACGCCAGAGGAGACAGAAGAGATGCTGTACGGCCTTCTGGATGAAGGACAGAAGAAGAGGCTGGACGAAGGATATGACATTGACTTTGCCATCCAGACGGAGGACGGCAACCGTCAGAGGGTGAACGTGTTTCGTACCCAGAAGAGGATTGCGGCAACCATCCGGCTTCTGAACAGTTATATACCGACCCTGGAAGAACTGAACCTTCCGGACCAGCTCTATAAACTTGCCCAGGAGCCCAGGGGGCTGATCCTTGTGACCGGGCCAACCGGCAGTGGAAAGTCTACGACCCTTGCCTCCATGATTGAGTACATTAATCAGACGAAATCTACCCACATCATTACCATCGAGGATCCGATCGAATATACGTATGTAGGAAAGAAGGCGCTGATTCATCAGAGGGAGACCGGACAGGATGTCATCAGTTTTGCGTCAGCCCTAAGAAGCGCGCTCCGTGAAGACCCGGATATCATCCTGGTGGGAGAGATGCGGGACTACGAGACCATATCTGCTGCATTGACGGCGGCGGAGACCGGACATCTGGTATTGTCCACCCTTCATACGACAGGCGCGGCGCAGACCATCGACCGTGTCATAGACGCCTGCCCGGGCGGAAGCCAGAACCAGATCAGGACCCAGCTCTCCAGCGTGATCAAAGGCGTTATCACCCAATGCCTCATGCCTACGGCAGACGGGCAAGGCAGGATAGCAGGAACGGAGATTCTGATGGGGACGGACGCGGTGTGCAACCTGATCCGGGAGAGCAAAAGCCACCAGATGGCCAGCGTCATGCAGTCGGGCAGCGCGCTTGGAATGCATACGCTTAACATGGATCTGATGCGGCTGGTTTCCCAGAGGAAGATCACGCAGCAGACGGCGATTCAGTATACGAATGACAGAAGAGATCTGGAACAGTATTTTTAAAAATATAGATTAAAGAAGAGATAATATGATGAAGCAGACACTACACAACCGTAAAAACAGAAGAAAGAGGAATAACGGAGGATTTACCACCGTGGAGCAGATCGTGGTGATCATCCTGATGCTGATCCTTGCCAGCGGCCTGGTATTCGGGATCATGAAATGGGTAGAATGGACCCAGTTCAAGCGCCAGAATGAATATGCCAGGACGCTTTTCGTCGCTGCCCAGAACCAGCTTACGGAATACAGCGAGAGCGGCCAGCTCACAGCGCTTAAGGAGCAGGTGACGGATGAGGACGGCGAATACCTCCATACGGTAGATGTGTCAAAACTTATGGGAAAAGACGGCAAACCCTATGATTTGAAGAAGGTATGGCCATCCAGCGCCGATAAAGGCGATGAAGCGTCCAAATATCAGGGCGAAGTCTGCACGCTGAAAGGGACGGCCAAAGATTATGAAGCGTATCTGGATGGAACGGCCAGCGATGAGATCAAGGCGCTCTATGATATGTTCTCTTCCTATCTGTATGATACCTCTATTCTTAACGCGACGGTTTGCGTGGAATTTACGCCGGAGGACGGACAGGTATTTGCGGTCCTCTACAGCGACAAGAATAAGGACTTTACTTATAAAGATACGGATGATCGAAGAGGCACGGTGAGCATATTCAGTCGCGAGACCAGCTACCGGAAGCGCCGGATGGTAGGATATTACGGCGTAGATATGCTGTCCAAGGCTACCAGCACGAAGGCCAAGAAGCCGTCCATATCGGCGGTGCGCCTGAATAATGAAGACACCCTGAACCTGACCTTCCATTTAAGCAAGGTAAAGAAGGCGGTCCAGGAACTAAAATACGAGCTTACCATCCACGACAGAACTACGAAGAAGGCGCTGCTGCGCCTGGTTCTGGACGGAAAGAAGATAAAGAATGAGGACGCCAGGGCGGCAGTGCCTTGCGATGTGACCCGGTATGACTATGATGAAGAAGGCAAGTCAGAGCCCACCAAGATGGGCAAATACAACATTCTTGCCTGGATCGATAAGGACGAGACCATCCATGTGGTGCTGGATGGGGCGGACTTAGAAGCCACCACCGCGCTGTATGAAGAAGCGTATCCGGAATTGATGGAAAAGACCGGCACCTCCACCTTGGAGCCAGAGGCCGTCAAGGATATCAAGAATACGCTGAGTTTCCGCAGGTTCGGGGTGAACCCGGAAGACATTTACTGTTCCATCAAGGGAACCGGAGAACTCTACAAGACGACCGCAAAGAAGCAGAGCAATACCGAAAATACATATTTTGGCTCCATGCAGGCTTCGGATGTGGATAAAAAGGCTACCAAGACATACACTGTCCAAAATGCCCGCCATCTCTATAACATGCGTTATCTTGAGGACTATACGGATAACGAGAGAAAAGATATGGGCTATGAGCGGGAAGCTGACCAGGTCATTTATCAGATCAGCGAGGATATAGACTGGGAGGAATTCCAGGATCATGAGGCGCTCTTTAAGTCTGGCGCTAAGATGGATGGAACAGGAAAGAACGAAGCGCTAAAAGAGCAGGCATTCCCATCCATCAAGCAGTTAAGAAGCGATGCGGTCTTAGAAAGCGGCGGAACGAACAAGAGGCATACCATATCCGGACTTGAGATCAATGATACGGCTAACGACAAAGCCAGCCTGTATGAGGCAGTGGAAGGCAAGTATGATAAGAGCGCCGGATTATTTCTCACGAACAGCGGCGTGATCCGCAACGTGGCTATGGACAATATCTCCGTAGAAGGAGATAATAGCGTGGGCGCTTTCTGCGGAATCGACCAAGGGACGCTAAAAGATCTTACGGTAAAGAATTCCGACGGAGAGAGCGTGATCAAGGGCGATTTTTACGTGGGAGGAATCGCCGGTATCAGAGAAGCGAAAGACAAAGACGGCGATGTGGTCTATGAGGGACTTACAAACTACGCTAAGGTGACCGGAGCGGATGAAATCTACTCGTTCAGCTTTTTCGGCGGGATTATCGGAGAACTGAAGGCAGAGAAGGGAAATGCGATCACGGTAAAAGACTGTAAGAACTACGGCAAGATCGAGGCCATGAATGACAGCATGACAGGCCTTGGAGGGATCGCGGGCCATTGTGAGGCAAAGACAGGCACCATAACGGTACAAGACTGCACCAGTTCGCCGCAGTATAAAAAAGACGAGATCCGAAAGATTCTCTCCAGCAAAAAAAATCTTGAGGAACGCCTCAAGGGCAGCCAAGTCGGGGGAATCGTAGGAACCAATGCGGGAGCCGCTATCGTTGGCTGCAATACGGAAAAAGAAAGCAATTCCAAAGAAGGATACATCTTCGGCGAGGAGTACGTGGGAGGAATTGTAGGCTACAATGAGCCGGGAGCCGACGGAACTTCAAAAGTGATCGGCGGAGACGGCGCGAAGAAAGGCGTGAACGCGGCCCACGTCATAGGCAAGAGGCGCGTAGGCGGCATCATTGGCGCCAATCCGGCGGACGGAACCATATCCGGCTGGCTAAACCGTGGATTTGTTGCGGCACAGGAAGAGTATGCGGGGGGAATCGCGGGCTGCAATGGATATCCGGAAGAAAGCGGAACGTCAGGCGTAAACTCAGCGGTTATCCATAATTGCAGCAGCGAAGTCGTCATATCCGGTTCGAACGACGCCAGGCAGCTGGTGGATTCCGGGCTGTTCCGTGCCAATTATACAGGCGGCATCGCGGGCTACAATGACGGAATCATCGCCAGCGATAAGAAGGTTTCTCTGGTATGCAATCTGACCGGCGGCAATTTCGTCGGCGGAGTCGTAGGCTACAACGACGTAGATGCGGCTGTGGCCAACTATGCCATGACCGGTGGGTACGTCGATGGGGAAGGCTGCTATATCGGCGGTTTTGCAGGATTCAACGCGTCCATTAACCTTCTGATGGATGGCACAAGCCCAAGATTTATCGAGTCCAATCCAAATCAGGTGAAGGGACGGTTCTGCGTGGGCGGTACGATCGGAGGCAATGTGGTTCCGGCTGGCGGCGTCATCGAAGCCGGATTCCGTACAGATAACTTCTTAGGAGAATTAGAAGCCGACGGAGCATTTGCCGGCGGATTTATCGGATATAACAGGCTGGTATCGCCGGGCGTGGACAAAGGAACCATACAGGCGTCAGCCAATGAGAGCATCCACCAGCTGGAGGCGGTGGCAGACCTGACTGCGCTGGCAGATCCCCAGGGACTGTTTGACGGAGTCTATCCCGCAGCGGATTCAGGCAGCGGATTGATCATCAGCGGCAATGGGGCCTCCGAGAGCCATACGAAGTTCGGCGGGATCACCGCAGGCATTCATGTGGGCGGCGTCCTGGGCTACAACGACCAGGGAACGACCCTGCTGGTAAGGAACATTGTCAATAAGACGCCGGTTACGGCCAGGGCAGCGGTGAGCAATGAGAACGAGCAGCCTGGAAGAACCGATTATAACGGCCAGCCATTCCGCTATTCTTATGCCGGTGGCATCATCGGCAAAGTATACAGGAATACCACCATTGAAAACTGCAGGAATCAGGATGCAGGAAGCGTGGTATCCAGAGGCACATACACCGGAGGCCTGTGCGAGATCAATGATGGCATCGTAAAAGACTGCACAGTATCCAGCCTTGGCTCGGGAAGTATGGACTACGTGGGCGGAATCGCCGGGCTGAACAAATGGAGCATTCAATCTTGCAAGCTGGAACTGCGTACGATAACCGGAAGGAACTACGTGGGAGGAATCGTTGCCGAGAATTACGGGGCGATAACCGGAAGCAAGGTATCGGGCGGCACCGTGCGTACCTATGGAACTGCCGGAGTTGCCGGAGGAATCGCCGGATACAATTATGGCGGCGCATTGATCGATATATCGGATACCCTGAACATTGCAGTCAATGCCAATGGCCCTTACGTGGGAGGCATTGCAGGCTGGAATGAGGGAACGATCCGGCAGTCGTCAGATTTAAAGGATTCAGACAGAGGCACGGTATCTGGAAGCATCACTGGAAGCCAGTATGTGGGAGGAATCGTTGGAAATAGCAATGGCGCGATGGAAGGATTCTATAACAAGGCATCCGTGACTGCCAGATATGGCTACGCGGGAGGAATCGCGGGCATCGCGGCCGGCAATATCACCGACTGCTGGAATAAAGGGGCAGTCATAGCACAGCAGGAAGGAAATGCCGGGGGAATCGTCGCAAATAATAATTATGAGATCAGAAATTGCAGGAACTATGGAAGCGTGACCGCCCAGAATGGAATCAGCGGAGGAATCAGCGGGGTCAATGCCTCCACGATTGCCTCTTGTCAGGTAACCGCCCAGGGAGGGCTGGGCTATCTGGTCTTTGAAAGTAAGGAAAAGGCAGGCGGAGTCTGCGGCATCAATGAAGGAACCATAGACAGCACCGATGTATCTTACATCCAGCTGTATAATCTGGCTGGCAGCAAGCAGAGCATGTTAGGTGGAATTGCGGCAGAGAATAAAGGGACGATCACCAGCTGCAATGTGGGAAATGAATCCAATGAAGTCATCCTGAAGTCCATGTCCGCCCAGGTAGACATGGGAGGAGTCGCAGGCGTTAACAGCGGCGAGATCCGCGGAATAGAAGGAACCTACAGCAAAGTGCGCGCAAAACTTTCTTTTGCCAGCACGGAGCAGGCATATTTTGGAAATATGGGAGGCGTTGCAGGGAAGAATCTAAGCCATGTTTCCTGGTATGAATTTAGCGGCAGCGTCAGCGGAACGGGCAATAATCCGCAGAATGCGCCTACCTATGATCCCAATACGGATCAGGAGACAAACGGCGCCGTCATCTATGGATATGGCGGAATCGCGGGAGTCAATGGAGAGGCCCAGGCGATGAGCCAGGGAACCATTGCAGACTGCAAGATAAGCGAGGCAAAGATTACCGGACTTGGCGATGCCAACAATGTGGCAAATATAGGCGGCGTGGCCGGAGTCAACGGACTTGGCGCGGATATTTCCGGGATCACGTATGGCAGTGTTAAGAAATACGGCTTGAACTTTGACGGAACGATCGTAAAGAAAGCAGACAGCAAGGCCAGCGTCTACGTAGGAACCGGAGATTCCACCACGGCCTATGCCCATAGCGGCGGCGTGGCCGGCTTAAATAGCGGAAATATCTCTGACATCGGCTATAACCGTCAGGAAGCAGAGGATGGCCGCTTAGATGCCAGCGACTATAGTCCGCAGATTGATGATACCAGCGTGATCGTGGAAAATTACCGCGGCCATGTGGGCGGGATTGCCGGATATAACCGCAAGTCCGGAAGAATCCAGAATGTTGCTACCGGAAAGGACTGGATCGTATCCGCGCCGCAGAATGCCCAGGATAACGGGTGCGGAGGCATCATCGGATACCAGGCGGGAGAAGGCGGCCTTTCCTACTGTACGAACCGGGCCACGGTGGAAAAGACTGCCAGCGGAAGCAATGGCGTTGGCGGCATGATTGGGCGTATGGAGTGCGCCACAAGTAAGAGTTATACCATACAGAACTGTAAGAATTACGGGAATATCTATGGACGCCGGAGAGTCGGCGGCATGATCGGCGTATGGAAATATTACGGCGGAACCCTGTCTGACTGTGTGAATTATGGAAGGATCACCACCAGCGACAACGATGGCCAGGGTGCCGGAGGAATGGTCGGCTGCCTGTATGACCTAAGGACTACATTTGGTTCCGTAACTATCACAAGATGTGCAAATCATGGCACCATCACAGGAGCCAGCAGTGGCGGAATGATTGGATTCGCCAGCCAGAAAGCGGCGGAAGTCCATCTCCGTAAATGCGTCAATACCGGGCTTCTTAGCGCCAATGGAAACAGCGGCGGGATGCTTGGCATCACTGGAAGTATCAGTGGAAAATCGACGATCATAGGCTGCAATAATTATGGCTTTGGGATAAACAGCGCAAAGATTGGCGGCATGGTTCCTACGAATCTGAAGACGGAGATAACGATACAAGACTGCTTTGGCCTGGCAGACCTCGACTATCCGATCGCCCTGACATATAAGGCGGCGGACCAGGGAAGCAACTATTATCTGGGCCAGGATTCCGACCAGGAAACCCCGGTATATTATGATAAGGACGGCAAAGTGACGACAGAAAAGCCGGAGAAGTTCTATGTGAAGTCAGTAGTGGCGGATGGAATCAATGAAGGACAGAATGCCAAGGACGGTAATCTGTATAAGACAGTGATGAGAGCCGACGCTGCCGGGCTTAAGGACGCTAACCGGGCGTATTTCAGCAGCGATAAGGTAAAAGAGACCGGCACGGCGGCCACCTATGTATTCACATTTAACAGGGATATTGAATTATCTTCCATGGATCTGTACTGGAATCGCAATGGAGAGGATGGACGCGTGCAGGACTATGAAGTCCTCTACAGCCGGTACAGTTCGGGAGGGACGTTAAAGACATACCAGAAGGTGGAGAATAATAAGGATGCCGCTACCCACGCGGATGTGGCAAAGAATGAAAAGGAGCAGATAACTGCCGGTACTGTGACTGCCAGACGCGTGGAGATAAGAATCACAAAGTCTGTGAATAATGGCGGAAGCAAGGTAAACGCCTGTCTGATCCGGGCCATCTTCCATGGAAATGTGGATGGCGTCGAATATACCAGCGGCCAGGGCGGAACGACGAATGGAACGAGCTATACGCTGGATGACGGGATGACTCGAAAGGGAGCAGTATTCAGCGGCCTGCCTTATGAGACGCTCTCTCCCTCATCAGCAGGAGAAGATACGCAGAAAGGCAGCGGAACGATTGCGGTTCCCGTACCTTACGGATCAGGCTTATTCCGCCTGATTCAGGCCGGAACCAGCAGCAATCCGGTGCAGATCGGCGCAGCCGGCTTCCCGCTGAATCCCCTCTCCATCTTTGGGGGAACCGGCAATGTGAAGACGGATGAACGCCTTCGCGCTGCTGGAGACCAGGACGATAATGTCCGCTATGAAGTGTATGAAAAGGATAATCCATATTTTGCCACGGATGTGGCGGTGGATGGAACCGTACCGGCCATGCCGGAGGGGGTAAAGATAGAAGGTGAGACTGCTACATGGGATCCATCGGAGCATGCGTCCTACTACCAGTATGAGATATCCTACTATGACAAGGATGGCAATCTGCTGGGAGATGTGGCAAGAGACATTATCTATGATACCTCGACGGCAGTCCCGCTTACCAGCGTGGGCGGCATCAAGGTGGCGAAAGCATCTATCCGGGTGCGGGCAGGTACAGACTTGCTGGGAGCGGACGGAATCGTCCATGCGTCATGGTCTGATTTCTCGGCACTTGCAGAAAAAGAGATAAAAGATACGCTGCCAATCCCGCAGTATCATCTGGAATTGGCGGTCAAAGCGGTTGGTGATGAGAAGAAGCTGGTATACCAGTCCTATCTGGATAACCAGTGGGAATACCGCCAATTCCTGGCGGATCATGGAGTGGCATCTGATGCCATAGAAGCCGAACTTATGAAGATACAGATTCAGATAAAGGCAGATGGCAAATCCCTAGACGACCTAGCCTTCAATGCGTCTGTTGGCAGATCTGCCGGATATTATGGCGGCACGGACGGCAACGCAATGTTCTCAGCAGTCGCCACCGCCTCCGGATATGAGGCTAGTGGCGAGAATCTGCGGGAGTCTGTGGCCTTGACGCATGGCAAGTATAAAGGCGACGCTAAGATCGCGCTGGTGGTGCTGGCCAACGGCGAGACGCCAACGGATGTATCCAAGGATGTAGGATTCCACGGAGCGACAGCAGATACGCTGAACTATCAGGTACGCATGAAATACAATATCAACAGTGCATTCTATATGCGTTCGGAACTGACGGCGGTGGATGCGCAGCTGAATGTTCCTGTGGCGGTCGCATCTTCGGAACTGAGAGTATCCGACACCACGCAGGATTATATCCCGACGGCTTTAAGCTCGCTTCCGGAGGATTTGATGTCTGGGGAGTCCTACAGCGATCTGATGGTAAGAAGTTATCCGTCCATGATGTCCAACAATATTGTCTATAACGGACATACGGTAGATGTATCAGAGTATCGAAGGGATAATGCGGCCGGAGTGGAAAAGGAAGTGCTGCAGCAGTTCTACGTTACCGAAGACAATCAAGTCACGATGGATGCGTCGGGCGGCCGCAAGCTGATCGATGCTGGCGAACTGGCTTCTGGCTTCGTCATTGAACGTGCTGCGGATGGCACATACACCTTGTACTATAATGCCCTGCTTGACTATAACCAGTCTGTCAAGAAGCATTCCTATGACAAGGAAAATGCCACAGCAATGATGAGCCAGGTCTACTACTACCAGATTCCATCGGACAGAAAGACCCACAACGCTCCTGTCATCCATGTAAATGATCATAAAAAGGCAGGCGAGGACGGCAATCCCAACGAAGATTCTATGGTGATCTATTGGGATCTGAAAGAGTATAAGGATGAGGACGGAAAGACCAATTACAAGGCCGGTGCAGTCTATGACTATACGGTGGCCGGCACGACGGCCGATGGCGCGCAGATACAGATCGCGTCGGGCATCTACACGACAGAAGACGGCAAGGACAACGAACTGATCCTGCCGACAGACAACTGGAATTATACCAGCATCCGGATCGCCGTCAGCCGCAGGGGGGAGATGGACGGCAACGGCATCACCACCGTATTCCCGGCGGGAAGCGTGTGGGAGAGTTCGCTGAAGCTGCGCCTGTCCCAGATTACCAAACCGGAACTGTTCCTGCATAAGGAAGGAGACGAAGTCCAGAAGAACTCGCTGGTCTATGACGTGACCTGGGACAGCGTCCCGGAAGCGGAGCAGCCGGAACTTGGAGGCTACGAGGTGACGGTGGAAGGCGGCAAGGATGAAGCAGCCGTGACTCAGAACTACCAGAGCGAAGAAAAATACAAGGATGCCCTGGAACGGACAGAGCGCCTCTTTGGAGGCAAAGAAGGCGTAGATGTCACAGACGACAGCGCCAATGGAAGCATGATATATGAATGGAGCCAGGAGGCAGCGGCAGGAACGGTGAAGAAGCGAATGGGGATTGCCTTCGGCAGATCCGGGGATGAATATTTCATTGCCAAGAAGCTGACCTGCGTATGGAACTTCCCTGTCGGGGAAGATATCGGCCAGGAGCGTATTACCAGGATGATCGACCTGAATGATTATGAGCGGGGAGATACCCTGGCTGTCAGGGTAAATGCTCTGGCGGCGGAGAATGCCCGGACTTACCGGGACGGCCCGGACGGAGTAGAGACCGAGATGGTGCTGCCAAGCAGGCTGGATGTTCCGGATGTATCCTGGATGGGTACGAATCTTCCATATGCCGAAGATCAGTTTGTTACGCTTGATCAGTTAAGCGATGGCATAGCTCTTTCCTACAAGCCGCAGAATGTAAGCAGCGAGACGCAGGGCAGATACCAGATTGCCGTTGCGGTCTACGACGCGCAGGAGGCAGAAGATACTTCGATCAAGTACGCTGGAGACGCGCAGGGTGACGGATACTGGAACAGCGGGGCAATTGCAACGATCCTTAGCAAGGACGCGTCTACGGAGATGGACGGAAATCTGTCAGAGGCAGGCTATGTATTGAAGGATATCTCGGCAGACTATGCCGGAAAGTGGCTGAAGATTGCCATGAGAAGCATTTCTGACAGCAATGTAAGTTCCTACTGGTCCGATGAAGACGAGACGGTGGATGGAACCGTGAATTACAAGTGGATTCAGATTCCAAGAGTACAGGTAGAGGCGCCTTCGCTTACGCAGGGCACGGATACCCTGTATTACGACGACGAAGGCCAGTATACGGATGACAAGACGGATACATCCCTGGCAGTAGAGCAGACACGCCTGTCTTATGACGCGCCAGGCTGGACGGACCACTACCAGATCCAGCTGATCCGCAGAGGAGGCAGCGAAGTCGAGATCACGCCAGAGTATGCGTATACCGCGCAGTACCTGGATTGGATCTATCTGGAGAATGCAGGAGACGGAGGCTATCACGTATTCTATGCTTCCAGCGATCCGGCATTTGACCCGAGGCCATACCGCGAGGCGGTTACGCCCGAGACTCCAGTATCAGAACTGGATGAAGCCGCGGTGTACTTGGGAACCATCGGAGGCGGAAGCGGCTATAATAGAATTATGCTGCCATATACAGGAATGGTGGCAGAGAGCGCGGACGTGAATCCGAACATGGTAGCCACAGTCTCCTATCTACTGCTGGAACAGACGCAGGATGGCCAGACATTCACAGTCCAGCTGCCGGATGCCGAGAAGGTTGGCGGGGAAGACAGTTTCGGAAAAGAGAATGACTTATTTACCAGCCAAATCTCCGTACAAGGCCGGATTGCGGAAGGAAACCGGCTACGCTATGAAGACTCCAAGGTTGCGGACTGGTTCCGTAAAAATGACGGAACCGCCCAGACGGTAGAGCTGGATGGGTACGCAGAAGCGCCCCAGAATATGAACCCGGTTATGGAGTCATCAGACAGGGAAGGAATTGCCTATGAACTAAAGACGGGCGCAAGAAACTGGCTTGTATACCAGATTGAAGCGCAAGATGGCGCAGGCAATGTGATCCAGAGAGGCTATGTGAGCGCCTACGGCTATGGAACGAATGGCAGCGATATTGATACAGTAGCCTTGCTTGCCAGGGATATGTACGCCAATCCACAAGGGGCAAAGATCCGGGTGAGGGCGGCGGCCATCCTGGAAGGCAAAAATGAGGAGACGATCAAGCAGGGAGGCCTGAGCCAGTGGACGGATTGGCTGGAATATTCGCCGCTTCCAGAACTGGCAGATCCACAGCAGTTAAATGATCCATCCGCTGATAGCGGGGAAGACGGAGACGGCGGAGCGTCAGATGCGGGCAGCCCGTCTGTGCCTATGGCGGCGCAGACCTGGGAACAGGATAATCCGGCAGCTATCTATCAGATCTGGATTGGCGGCCAGGCGTTCGAGACATCAGCCTATGGAGAGGGCAGGCATGTACTGGCAACCCTTTCCGCCAACGAAGATCCATCGATCATGGCGCAGGCAGTATTGGAAGTCACAAATGCGGGCGGATGGATGAGCTATACGCTGCAAGTGCCTGAGCAGTCCGCTATAGTCAGTGTAAATGGGCAGAATGTAGCAGTTACGTTTAACAGCAGCGTAGAGATCGTGAAGATAAACTAGACAAGAAAGCAATCATGCTAAGAAGAGATTGATAAAAAGAAGGGATACCGGTAATGAAGAAAAAGGCGTTAAAACAAAAAGAGGGCTCAGCCCTCCTGATAGCAATCGTGATTATGATGGTATTGACGATGTTAACCCTTGCCCTGCTGCTGGTATCCTATTCTTTATTTGCCACAGCCAATAAGCAGCAGGGAATGGAGCAGTGCAAGGAGATGGCCCAGAGCCTGAGCAGGGAGCTGGAGGAAGAGATTACAGGCACGGATGTGGATTTTTCCACTTACGATGAGATGAAAACTGCCTATGAGGCGGGAGAAAGCCCTCTGTGGTTCTACCTGCGCTTCAACCTGTGGCAGTCCGACTGGCCTTATTATAATGAAGAAGAGCGAGGTCACACGGCGGCATATGCGTACCGGTACTTTGACATTAATACCGGGACAGGAAAAGAAGCGGTAGCGGATGCCTTAGATGATATTTCCGTGAAAATGTACTGGGAAGGCGAGAACGACGCGGAAAAGGAGGACACCTCCTTTGTCGTTCAAGTGACTTGCCAGAAAGGAAAGTTAAAGAGCATCATTACCTCCACCTATGAACTGACCATCGATGAAAACCCGGCAAACTATGGGGGAGCGGGGGAAGAGATGCTGGATGGGAAGCACCTGATCCAGACTGGCGAGAAGTGGACATTCTCGCTGGCCCAGAGAGAATAGGAAGGAGGGACTGGCATGAGAAAGAAGAAGCAGGACAGAAGATGGCGCAATGCCGGAACTTCCATGGTAGAGGTTATGATCGCTTTTCTGATCGTCATGCTGCTGATGGCGATGTTTACCAAGGTCGTGACCACCTCCATCAGCCTTTTGAACCGTTCCAAGTCAACGATTGAAAAGACTGAGGCATTTGACGAGAAGTACTACCAGACAGAAGAGAGAAAGAAACGCAAAGTTGTAAGCGAGGACATTTCCCTGGTACTGGACAAGGAAAAGACGAGTACTAATAATACGAAGGTCAGGGATCTGACCATCGCGCTTCCGAAAGGGAAGATACAAAAGTATGATGACGCGGGCGGTACGAAGATGAGCAGATATACTGTCTATGTAGAGCCGGAAGAACCAGAGGACGGTCCAGAGGAAGAGACCGATTAGAAACAGATCGATTAAAAACAGGAGCAGTTGATATGATGGGGCATAAGAATGGCAGAAAAAGACAATTGCATACTTTAAGAAGCCTGCTTAGAGGCAGGAAGGGTGCCACTTTGGTGGAACTTGTGATTACCTTTGCCTTGATCGGCTTGTTTGCCGCGGGAACCTGCCAGATTATCTCCACATCCATCAAAGTATATCATCAAGTCAGAGGACTGAATAATGCCCGCCAGGTATCCGATACCCTGCTGGAAAAGATTACAGGAGAGATAGAAGGGGCACAGGTAGGCGTGCAGTATGAAGAGGCAGGGGAGGACAATGACGGAGTCACGCTGTGGATTAAGGACGCAGGCGCGACCATCGACCTGTACGACCGCACGGGAAGCCACATCTATATTACCAGCAAGGATCAGAAGATGGTGATCCACTACTATCCGGTTATGTATGATGTGGAAAACGAGACGGGAACTTCGACTAAAGAGACGGTTTACAAGGAGGTGGACTGGAGCTTTGATGAAGGCGTGTACATGGGATTTAAGATCAGCAGCCTTAAGTTTGCCCGTGCAGACCAATCCCTGTATCCTGAGAATGTGATCCGGGTAGATATGGATCTGACAGGCGGCGGCTATGGAACCTTCCATTCCACCAGATATGTGGAGTGCTACAACTTCGTGACGGATCAGGATTTTGATAAGATCAAGGATGACAGCGAGGGCGGCGGAGGCGGCGAAGTGCCGGACCCGGACACGCCGGGAGGCGACGATGATGATAAGAAGGAAGAAGGATTTATTACTGTTGATAAGGACGATAATATTTCATTCGAGGCCAATAGCCCTTCCTTTGAAGAACTGCGCGAAGAAGCAAAGAACAGTGGAGAGAAGGTCAAGGTTCCCAAGGGAATCTACGAGGAAGATGGCGTCTACTACATTATCCCGGTTGACAGGGAGATGGATGCCAACGAATTCAAAGGAAATCTGAACGCTTACTGTAACTCGGAAAGTAAGAATGGATATTGCTACAGGGTTGACGGCAGCAGGCTGTATACGGAAGCGGATATCAAACATTCCAACAAATCAGAATGGGCGCCGGGATGCGTGCCGGAAGAGGGAAATATCATTCGGTATGGCGGAAGGTACTATCTCCTTACCAGCCATAATGGCAAAGAGCCTCCGGCGAATCCGCCGGAAAACCCGGATTCCTGGTTTGACATTACGGATTTTGTAAATGAATCAAAATAGGACTGAAAAGGCAGAGCGCACGCTCTGCCTTTTCAGTCTTTGCATGGCAAAAAAAGCGGTTTCGTGGTAAGATGTATCCAATAAGCATAATAAGGAGGACTGCCTATGGAGTCGGCCATTGTGATCGCGGGCCTGATCTGCGTATTCATTGTCGGAAGCGTGTATGCAAGACGGGAGAGGATAAGGAGAGCCTATCGGATTGTCAGGAAGAAATTTGGACAAGAGCCAGATCCAGCAGATTTTGATTATAAAGAGATATCCATGTACTGGAACGTGGTCAGGGAGGAGGCCTTGCATCCTCTGGATGACCTTACGTGGGGCGATCTGGATATGAGCCGGATCTACGAGCGCATGAACCAATGCCAGTCTTTTGCGGGGGAGCAGTACCTCTATGCGCTGTTAAGGGACGTATCCCAGGATACGGCTTCGCTCGAGAAGATAGAAGAGAAGATGTGCTACCTGGAAGAGAACGAGAGGGAAAGGGAAGAAGTTCAGGTCAAACTGATGGCGCTCGGAAAAAGGGACAGCAGTTATTATCTGCCGCAAGTCCTGAATGAGATCGAGGATTTCCAAATTGGCCATGGCTGGTTCTACCGGCTAATGCAGGCGCTTCTTTTCCTCTCTCTGGCTGGGGCGGTCATTCTTAGAAATGTATATGGAATGACGGCATTTGGCATGATATTCATATGTAATCTGTGCATTTATGCGGTTATGAAGCAGAAGTATGAGATTCACCTGGAACTGATGGAGAGCGTCCGGGGGCTGATCTATACGGGGCGAGAGTTGACAAAAGGAACCAGCGGCGGTTATGAGAAACGATTTGGCGAGATATCGGCGCATGTGGCGCAGCTTGGCGAGACAGAGAAGCGGCTTCGAAAGGCCACGGTGCGCAGACAGGCCGGGATGCGGGGAGACGCGATGGAACTATTCGCAACCTACCTCACGGGAGCCACGCTCATTGATTTTACCATGTATAACCAGGCCATAAGGCAGTTGAAGCGGAAGATGGAGCATTTTAAGAAGGTATACCGCCTTGTGGGGGAACTGGATGCCCTGATCAGCGTGGTGTCATTCCGAAAAAGCCTGCCGCATTACTGCCTGCCAAAGTTCAGCCAGGATGCCTGCATTCATCTGGAGGGGCTGTACCATCCTCTGCTGAATGAGCCAGTCTTAAATGATGTCGTGATGGATAGGAACAGCATCGTAACAGGCTCGAATGCATCCGGCAAATCCACCTTCATCAAGGCAGTGACGGTAAACTGCATCCTGGCCCAGACCATCCATACCTGCATGGCAGGCATCGCAGAGATTCCTCACGCCTACGTAGCCACCTCCATGGCTGTAAAGGACAGCCTGATGGAAGGAGAAAGTTATTACATGAAGGAGATCCGGTCGCTGAACCGCATGCTTGGATATATGCAGGAAAATGAACTGGTGGTCTGCGCGATAGATGAGATCCTTCGGGGAACCAACACGAAGGAGCGGATTGCGGCCTCCGCGGCAATCCTGCGGTACTTAGAGGAGCGGAACTGCCTGGTGCTGGTGGCCTCCCATGATATGGAATTAGTAGATCTGCTTGACCGGGAGTATGAGCATTATTATTTCTGCGAGCAGGAGGGGGAGGAAGACATTGTATTTGACTATAAGATACACAAGGGAATCAATGAAAAGACGAATGCCATACGCCTGCTGGAATATGTGGGATTCCCCGGGCAGATTGTATCGGACGCGGAGCGTATCTACCAGATGCTTGCGTCTGAATAAAGGAGCGTGATAAGATGGAGCCAGAATATATTACTCATAACTTCCAGCCAATCTATGATCAGGAGTCGCGGATTCTTATGCTGGGAACCATGCCCTCTCCGAAGTCAAGGGAAGTGGGATTCTACTACGGACATCCCAGGAACCGTTTCTGGAAGGTAGTATCGGACGTATGCGGCGAGGAACTTCCACTGACAAAGGAGGAGAAGATTGCTTTTGCGCTGCGAAACCGTATCGCTGTCTGGGACGTGCTGGCCGGATGCGAGATCAAAGGAGCGGATGACGGCAGTATCCGCAACCCGAAGGCCAATGACATGAAGAGAATTCTTGACCATGCGGATATCCGTGCCATTTTCACGACGGGAACTAAGGCAGCCCAGCTGTATAAGAGATATTGCTACCCTAAGACGGGGATGGAGGCAATCGGACTTCCATCCACCAGCCCGGCCAACTGCCGGACAACCTACGAGGAACTTTATCGGGCGTATTCGGTGATTGCCGGATACTTGCAGGACTAGGAGGAGCCTATGACAAGAGAAGAGAGAGTAGATAGCCTGATTCGGTATTTGAGAAATGAAAATGACGGATATGCATCCATCAGAGAGCCTGTAAATTATGATGAGAAGCGCCGGCTTCTAAGAAGCCTTATGAATGTGCGATGGCCAGGGGAAGCTTCGGAAGAGTTCCTGGCAAGGCAGGACGAGTTCCTGACAGAAGAGGCAGAAGAAAAAGGCATTGTGGATTATGCGGATATCCCGGTCATTGGAGACATTTATACTTGCATTGGAATCAAGAATATGGACAGGATCTCCCTCTGGAGAGGGGATATTACCAGACTTCGTGCGGATGCTATCGTCAATGCCGCCAACAGCCAGATGCTTGGATGTTTTGTGCCCTGCCACGGCTGTATTGACAATGCCATCCATTCGGCGGCGGGGATACAGCTTCGGAACGAGTGCGCCAGGATGATGGAAGAGCAGGGCCATGAAGAGCCCACGGGAAAAGCCAAGATCACGCAGGGATACAATCTGCCAGCCAGCCATGTAATCCATACGGTAGGCCCAATCGTGGGGCTGGAGGTGACGCAGAGGCAGAAAGAGGAACTCAAGTCCTGCTATTTAAGCTGCATGAAGCTGGCAGAGAAGGAAGGGCTTAAGTCCATCGCGTTCTGCTGCATCTCCACCGGAGAATTTCATTTTCCCAACAAGCTGGCGGCCCAGATCGCCGTAGAGACGGTGGACCGCTATCTGTCTTCCTCCAAGCTGGAACGGGTGATCTTCAATGTGTTTAAAGAAGAGGATTATAACATCTATAAAAAGTTATTACAGTAAAGCCGTGAGCGATTCGGATTATCTTACTTCCGCTTTTTTGTAAATACGATACAATACAGGCTGGAGCAACAGGCAGGCAGCCAGATAAGCGGGAAGGATTACCCCTGCGATATCCATTACCTTGCCGCCTATTTCCACCAGTGCGAAGTCTTTGATGGAGATATATACCTCTAGCAGCTGGTCCGGGAAGAACGAGCAGATCTGAGGCAATGTAATGATCCTGCTCAAAAAAGGAAAGGCGCACAATAGAATAAAAGGCACGATAATTGCTGTCGCAGTAGAACGTGCTGCCGCGGATACAAGCATAGAAAGCGTGGAGGCAAATAAAGTACCTATATAGCCGCCTGCTGCAATGAGAAGATAGGCCTGGAAAAAGGTTATGTTGTAGATGCTTTTCCACAGATCCAGCTGGATGGGACAATTTGCTCCATCTGCGCCTAATGCCCATAGTACAATAAAAGTATATAGAAGTACGAACACAATGTAAAAAACGGAAGTAATCAAAAATCCAGCACCCATTTTGGATAGAATCGCTTTATTTCTTCCTAATTTTGATGAGAAAAAAATCGAATCCGCTTTTGCCTGGAACTCGTCTGAGAATATGCCGGACACCAGAAAGCCTATGATCAATGCCAGAATTAGTATAAAGGTTGATATGTTCTGCAGCAATGCGCTCCATCCATCTACGTATTTATAATAAAACGGAGTCTTAAGGCTTTCATATTGGTGGATTAAATAATTCTTTTGCCCCTCTGTAAATGTTTCTTCTTCCGAATCAAGCCATTCTTTTAAATTCGAAATTCTTTTATCGTAGACTTGTTTTGCGTCTTCTGCGGAGACGGTGTCAATCGCATAATAATTGTAATCTCTCCATTCGCTGAATGCATTATTGATCAGATCCGCAATACCTTGGAACCCCTGCTTCTTTGCATATTCTTTATTCTGTTCAACAATATCTTGCGACAGCGCTGCTTGCGAATTCGATATTTTTGCATTCGTTTTGACGACTTCCTGGAATACCTCTTCTGTAAGATAACCTTCCCACTTGTTTTTTTCTGCCCGGAGTTTTCTTGCGGCAGAAATACCGCTGGAATGATTTCCGCTCCCGTCGACATACTCAACCCGGTTTATCGTCAGAATACTGGTTATGATGAGTATGACCAGCAAAAGAAGGACGGTTATTCTATTCTTAAATTTAGAGAAGACTTTCTTCCATTCATACCGCAGCATCTTCATCACCCGCCTTTTCCCCAAAATAGTATAAAAAGACATCCTCCAATGACGCTTCCACATGCCTGGCGCTTGCACAGGGTTTCTCGCTGGATATGATCCTCAGCTCGACGCCATGCGGTTCGGATTTCATATTTGATATTTTATATTTTTTGATGAAAGCGGACACCATGCTCTTGTCCACAAGACACTCCCAAACGTCTTGAGGCATGGAACTAATGATTTGATCCGCGCTGCCCTTGTGCATAAGTTTCCCGTCCTTCATTAGCCAGATTTCGTTTGCGATATATTCGATATCGGAAACAATGTGGGTAGATAACAGTACCAGGCGTTCTTCGGATAGTTCGCTGATGAGATTGCGGAAACGAATCCTTTCATTCGGATCAAGCCCTGCCGTGGGCTCGTCAAGCACCAGGATTTTCGGATTGTTTAGCATAGCCTGCGCGATTCCGGCCCTGCGCTTCATTCCGCCGGATAATTTTTTCATCTTTTTGCCTGCCGCTTTGGTAAGTCCAACTTTGGCGATCAGTTCCTTAACCCGCCTCCTGGCGACAACTGGCCGTATCCCTTTTAACGCCGCAATATAAAGAAGATACTCCTGAACCGTGAATTCCGGATAGAATCCAAATTCCTGTGGCAGATAGCCTAGCAGTTTCCGGTAATCGCCGTCCATTTCAAAGATATCTCTGCCATTACAAGTAATGGTTCCGCTTGTGGGCTTGAGCAAGGTACACAGCATCCGCATGAGGGTAGTTTTACCGGCTCCATTTACGCCCAGCAGCCCGTAGACGCCGTTAGTCATAGTAAGGCTCAGATGGTCTACGGCGGTAAAATCTCCAAACTCTTTTGTTAAATTCTCAAACTTTAATTTCATCAAAGGGCACCTCCCAATATCGATTACAGTACTTTAGCGTACGATAGACGGAAGCAGCCAGAAAAATCACCGCAAATCCCAATAATAAAAGCCATATAGGGACTGTGATCCGTCTATACACATTTTCATTTAAGATCATGAACATCCACACTGCGCTCCATAGAATGCACAAGGAGATGGCTACTGTTTCACTGAAGGAATATCTGCTGCACAGTATTCCGAAACAAATGCAGGCAGTTACGCTTAACGGAAATAAGAATTGAATCATTAATTCCATTAGCTTAAAATGCAGTCCAATAGAAGCAGATCCGCAGAATATGGTTAGCAGGGCAAGGTCTGTAATGCCGAACAGCAGCATGCGGGCGGCATAGACCTGTCTGAGAGAGTAATAAGAGGATGCCTCTATTTCCATACATTGGTATGTCCTGTTTTTCCATAATTCAGGGATAATGAGAATCACAAATAAGGATGCTATGACTCCCATGCTTCTTTGGATATAGACCGCCTCCCATTCAGCCATCAGCACGAACCATAATATTAGCAGAAGCACAAATTGAAGGATCCACCATCTTTTCTGTATCACTCTGAGCTGTATCCGTAAGAACTCAAAATAAGATAAATCATTTCCTTCTTCTGACGTATAAAAGGCTTCTTTTGATTTATGGATGACTTCCTGCACTTTTTCGGCCTGCGGTTCCATCAGCGTCATATTTTTATAGTTTTTAAGTCTTTCTTCCAGATTCATGTTCGTCCTCCTTTCCCAGAAGTTTTTCTAACTGTATCTTTGCCTGTCTGAGCCGATACTTCACTAATGGGAGACTGATATGCAATATCCCGGCAATTTCCCTAAGTTTAAGTTCCTGGAAATAATAAAAGATAATCACCTCAAGCAATTCATCCGGCAATTGCCTCAGCGCCCATTCTAGAGTAAGCCTATTTATGACCTCCGCCATCTGGGGCTCGTCCGGGCCGGCCTCATCGTTTGGCCTGGCTTCATCAACCGGCATATCTTTTCGCTTTTTCAGATAGTCTTTACACAGGTTAGAGGCGATCGTGTATAAGTAATTTTTTGTCTTCCCTTTATAATGATAGGATGACAGATTCGCGAAAAATCTCAAAAAAGTCTCTTGCGCCAAGTCTTCGGCATATCCTTTATCAGGACAGTGATGACTACAATAAGTTAGAATATCCGGATAATATTTTTGAACAAATAAATCGCAGGCGTCATCTTCCCCTTGCTTCATTTTTCTGATTAAAAGAAAATCGGCATCCACATAGTCCTCCTTTCCTGATACTAGAACTTCAAAACGTTTATCTTATTCTATTATATATAACGAATCAAGGAGGCAAAAGGATAGGATGGAATTAAAAAAGAAATAATCAGAATCATTGACAGATGCTGACTGCATGTTGCAAAATAGAAGGGATAAAATGCAGGCAGGAATATGCCTGTCTGGAAGGGAATCATGCAGCAAATGGAAAATCTAGTTTTTAGTCTGAATGCAACAGTCCCGGTGTTCCTGATGATGATATTGGGGCTTTTTTTTAAGAAAATCGGATTTATCAGCGATACGCTTGCGGACGAGATGAATAAATTCGTGTTCCTGATACCACTGCCGGTGCTGGTATTCAGTGACCTGGCAACGGTGGACTTTGAAGAAGTATGGAATATGAAGTTCGTGCTGTTCTGTTTTGGAGCAACGGTGATAAGCATCGCCATTTCTACGGCAGTCTCATTTCTTTGGAAGGATAAGTCCATACAAGGAGAATTTATCCAGTCTTCCTACCGAAGCAGCGCGGCGCTTCTGGGAATTGCGTTTATCCAGAATATTTACGGGACGGCAGGCATGGCTCCGCTAATGATCATTGGAAGCGTGCCGCTTTACAATATGATGGCTGTACTGGTGCTGTCCTTATTTCGGCCGGGCCAGAATGGGCTGGATCGGCATGTTGTAAAGAGGACGCTGATAGGGATTATCAAGAACCCGATTATTATCGGTATCGTGGCTGGATTAGCCTGGTCAGCGCTTCGCATACCAATGCCCAACATTATGGAGAAGACGGTAAATAGTGTGGCAGGAGTAGCTACGCCTATGGGACTCATGGCGATGGGGGCCACGTTCGACATCCGCAAAGCGTTTGCCAAGGTGAAGCCGGCAGTGGCCGCCACATTGATCAAGCTGGTAGGGTTTGCCGCCATCTTTCTGCCGCTTGCCGCCCAGATGGGATTCCGGCAGGAGGAACTGGTGGCGATTCTGGTAATGCTGGGCTCAGCCACCACGGTCAGCTGCTTTGTCATGGCCAGGAATATGGGGCATGAGGGCGTGCTGTCTTCCAGCGTGGTCATGCTGACGACCCTGTTCAGCGCATTTACCTTAACTGGATGGCTGTATGTGATGAAGAGTCTTAGCCTGATCTAATAGGAAGTTAAGCCAGGGAACTTCCAAGTGCTCTGGCCTTTTCTATGTAATCGCTGCCTTTTAAGTCATCCGGCGTGTACATTCCGATGGCATTGATTTCGCCTGCGTTCTCCCAGCGCAGATAAGTGCACAATGCATGATAATGATGATCCAGGGCATCCAGCGTCCACTCGTCCGCGTCTCCGCAGGCAGCCAGAAGAACAGCCTTTTTATTCTGTTCGCGCAGTTTCGCATTATTGGCGTAGAAGCGGTCGATCACCATTTTTAACTGGCTGCTCATCCCGAAATAATACAGGGGCGTTACAAAGACTACGCAGTCGGCTTCCAGCAGGAGCGGATTCAGCGTCTCCATTCCATCCTTATATACGCATCCTTCGTCAGCCGTGCGGCAATGGTCGCAGCCAAGACAGGAGTGAAGCGTCTCTTGTCCAGCATGAAATGTGGTTATGCTGTGTCCCTTGCTTTTAGCGCCTTCTTCAAAGGCGTCCCTTAAAAGAGAAGTAGTTCCATGCGGGTGCGGGCTTCCGTTTATTACCAGTATTTTCATAGTGGGTCTCCTTAATATGAATTTTATTTCTGTTACTTCTATGATAAGAGTTTGGGGAACAAAAGTAAACTTAAAATATTACAGATCAACATAAGAATTACTATGGCACAGGCCTCAGGTCTGTGCTAAAATAACTTCAGAGCATTATATTTCTGATATTCTAAGCGGCATCAGCCGCATCTGATTCCATATCAGCCGTCAGGCGTCAAGAAGAAATCTCAATGCTTGTACCCAGGAAATGAAAGAGCAAAGAGGTTTCGTTAAGGATAGGTGCCGGCGGGGCCTCTTTGGCAGAACGCAAAGGAGGATCCCATATGAACAGAACAAACGCGACACCGGCCGCAGCGCCAAACCGTACCTATAAGGCCCGACTGTTTGAGATGATATTCAGTCAGAAGAAGGAATTGTTGGAACTCTATAATGCAGTCAATGGAACCAGTTATGACGATCCGGAACTTCTGGAGATCAACACTCTGGAGAATGCCATCTACATGTCCATGCATAACGACATCTCGTTTATCATCGACTCGAGGCTTGCGCTGTATGAACACCAGTCCACCTACAGCCCGAACCTGCCCCTTCGCCATTTGATGTATGTAACGGACCTGTACTCGGCAATGATCCGGGATGCGAATTTGTACGGGAGCAGGATCGTTCGGGTGCCGACTCCCAGGTTCCTGATTTTCTATAACGGAGAGCAGGAGCAGCCGGAAAGGAGGATCCTGCGGCTGTCGGATGCCTATACGGTATTGGAGGAGTCCCCGGCGCTGGAACTGGAAGCGGTCATGCTGAACATCAACGAAGGGAAGAACCGGCAGCTGATGGAGTCCTGCCGGACCTTATCCGACTATGCCAGGTACACCCAGAGGGTACGCGGCTATGCGAGGGTTATGGAGATCTCGGCGGCCGTAGAGCGGGCGGTGACGGAATGCATCGCGGAAGGGATCCTGTCGGAATTTCTAAGCAAAAACAGAGCGGAGGCGAGCAAAGTGAGCATATACGAATACGATGAAGAGAAGCATATGCGCCAAGTGAGAGAAGAAGGCCAGATGGATGGAAGGAACGAGGGCCGAAGCGAGGGCGAGGCTTTAAAACTGATTTCCTTGATCCAGAAGAAATGCCAGAAGGGGAAGAGTCTTGAGGAGACCGCGGAGGATCTGGAAGAAAAGCCAGGTGAGATAGAAGGAATCTATCATATCATAAGCGAGAATCCTGATATAGACACAGAGGAACTACTAAGGCTGGTATTAAAGACAATAAAATAGTGAAGATATCCAGATTACAGCGGGCTTATTTAAGCCCGCTTTTTCTTTGCGCTTGTTGAAAATCTGTAAAAACAGTACGGTTTCGGTAAAAACATATAGAATGTTTCAGCGATTTGGTAAAATTTGATAGAAGTATAAAATTTAAGGGAATTCGTCTGAAAATTGGAGGGATTTCTGAAACAGGAGGAAAAGAAATGCAGAGGAATAAGGTCAAGAAATGCCTTCTGGCGCTTGTTCTTTCTCTTACTGTGTCGTTAGCCATGCTGCCAAGCGGAGTGCGCGCAGAAGAGATTGATGGAAAAGGCTCAGGAGAGCCTAAGGTAGAAGATGCCCAAGGGGAGGGGCAAAATAAGGCAGAAGACAAGAAAGAGGCAGAAGATACGGATAAGAAGGTATCGGAGGCCGTTAAGGAGGAGAATAAGGATTCTTCTAAAGAGGAGAATAAGGATTCTTCCAATGAGGGGAAAGTACAGAATAAGGCCGTGCTTAGGGCAGTAGGGGATGCCGGGAACCAGGATTCTGACAAGAGTATAGAAGCGAAAGCAGAAGGAAACACCATTTATCTGAATGATGCCATAAGCGCTGGAGCAAGCGACAGCAACGATGGATTGTCAAAGGATAAGCCGGTAAAAACATTTGACAAGGCATATGAACTGGCAGGCAAAGGCGGAACAATCATTATCTGCGACACTACCTATTGGATCGAGGTAAATCATGATCTGAGTGATGTGACGATCAAGTTGGATGATGATTATGATACCAGCAAAATGGATCTGGGGTCAGAAGTTATCAAAATTTGGGGAAATGTAACGTTTACCAATGTAACCATAGACGGTAACAAGGCGAACGCTAAAGTAGCGCCAACATATAGTCCGTTGGTTTACGTTGGCCCTTCCAGCGAATTGACGATCATCGATACAATCATAGAGAATAACGGCTGCTGGGGAGTTGACTGTGGTACTGGCGGCAAATTTACGATGGAAGGCAGCAGCAGCATCAGAAATAACGAGTATGATCCTAGCGGCGACTGGGAATGCGGCGGAGGAATGCGTGTAAATGATGGCGGCGTAGCTTACCTGAACGGAGGAACCATAGAAGGAAATAGTGCCATAGCGGGTGGCGGAATCTATATCAGCACCGGCACAGTATACCTGAATGGAACGGAGATTAAGAATAATGCGGCAACAACTGGAAATGGCGGCGCGATCCACATGGTTAATGACAATTATAAATGGTCATCTGCAACAGATGTGCATAGCGCCAAACTCGTAATGACCGGCGGCTCTATAACGAATAATACAGCCGGCTGGGTTGGCGGAGCAATTTCGGCTTGGGACTGCAGAGGCGGTGACACTGCTAGCTTTCCTGGAGACGACTATGGCGTGATCATAGATATAAGCGGCGGAACCATTTCAGATAATACATCCGGATCGGATGGAAGCGCTATCGCGCTTAGAGGATATTACAATGGCGATGTAAGTTATTCCAATTTAAGACTGAGCGGCGCTCCGACGATCTCTGGCGATGTATATCTGCAGGAGCATAAGGATGTTAACAAGGGCGCGATGATAGACGTGACAGGAGAGTTCATGCCATCTGATCCGGTCATAGTGACAGATGACAATGGCATAGTCGGAAGAGATATCATCAAATATGTAGACGGTGTTACTCCTGATCTGAGCGTTTTTGTGTCAGGATGGGATACTCTGGGCATAAGACGAGATGAGACCAATTCTCAGGTGCTTGAGTGGGGAGACGAGGTTCCAATATGGCTTGTAGGAAAAGATTCTTCTCAGGAGAAGATTATGGCAACTCCAGGAAGCGTTATCAACCCGGCCAGCATCCCGGAGATGACAAGCAAGGGCTACACGCTGGACGGCTGGACAGACCCGGATGGAAACAAATGGGATATGGCGAATGATGTGGTAACCAATGAGATGACTTTGACTTCAGTTTGGAAGCTGAATGCTCCTGAGGTCACCATCAAGGCTGATAAGACAGAAGCAAAGCCAGGCGAGACGATCACGCTGACGGCTATTGCCAGCCATGACATCAAAGGACTGCCTTGTACCTATGTATGGTATAAAGACGGCAAAGAGATCAAGGGAGAGACAGGCTCTACATTAAAAGTTACAGAAAATGGAAATTATTCCGTTAAGGTTATGATTACCGATGCGGAAGGCCTGACAGCAGAAGGAATGAGCAAGGAAGTAAAATGCACATTCTCAGACCAGGCATCAGCATCCGGCAATGCAGGAAATGGAAGTAATGGAAAAGGCAATAACGGAACGAATGGCTCGGTTAAGACCGGCGATGAAGCACAAGGCATTCTGTACCTTGTGGTACTGTTAGCAGCATTAGGCGCTGGAACCGTGGTTGTCTTAAGAAGACGCGCAAGACAGTTTTAATAGTAGATAGAGGCAGCATAACAACAGCCCTCGCCTTTCACATTACGTGAAAGGCGAGGGCTGATTTTCATATGCTTATTATTCTCCTACAGGAACCAGCTGGATGGAAGTGCCTGATACGGTTAATGTTACGCCTTCGGTGAAGACGGCATTGTTATACTGGGTAACTCCAAAGCCTTCCTGTCCCATGACTTCGTTGAGCCCGCCATCGAACATATTAGAAGAAGATACATTTCCGGTGCCTCCTGTGGCGATCACGGTGTAGATGCCGGCAGGAAATTCCGTGCCTGCCGTGTAGTTCCCGGCCGGAAGGTCTATCGGGCTTGCGGAAGCCTCGCCTCTTGCTTCGACCGTGCCTGTCTGCGCATCCTCGGCGACCAGATGTATGACGACATCCCCGCCGACCGTAAGGACTACGTCCTTCTTCATTTTAAGCCCATTAAAGGACTGCTGGGAGATTCCGTCATCGTCCGGGCTCATGACTTCATTGAGCCCGCCGGAGAACATGTTGGAAGAAGATACATTTCCGGTTCCGGAAGTCGCTGTAATATTATAGGTTCCGATCGGAATATCCTTGCCAGCGGTATAATTACCTGCGGATAGGTCAAGTTCATAGTGTTCTTTTACAATCTCTTCTTTCGGCTCGTCCTTCTTTGGCTCAGCCTTAGCCGTATCCTTGACTGTAGTAGTCTTAGGTACGGCTGTCTTATCCGTATCCGGCTTATCCGGCGACGTACAGGAGTACAGCACGCAGAGCGCCACTACGACGGTGATGACGATCTTTGCCACCTTTCCCCAGTTCTTCTTATAACGCCACATTAAGAATAGCCCTATCGGCCATAAGAAGATTAAGAAGAGTATGATGACCCAGGTCTTCTCATACCATTTCTCCGGCGGCGGGCCTGATGGCGTCCAGGCGCCTGGATTATTAGGGTCATACCCGGCATATCCTCCGGCGGCGGTATGATTCGCCGTGCTGCCCTGGTCTTTTACGATTACTTTCTGGCCACAGAATTCACAGGTATCGCCTGTCACGTCTGCGCCGCAATGTGGACATTTCATAATTGATCCCTCCCTGATGATTCATTCCTTGGTATAGCAGGCAGCACGCTCGCTGCCTATCTATTATTGTACCATGGGTATATTCGACAGGTCTATATATTATTCGACAAACATTTGGAAAATTTGCACAATTACAGAACCAAATTTCTGTTTCATGAAAATCAACAAAATTAATCAAAAAAACCGTAATTATAGGGATACTATGGTAAAAATGGACAAAAAATTGTAACACTTTGTTATTGTATAATAGGAATACAGAATAAAGGAGGATTTATAATGCAAAGGAGTAAAGTGAAGAAATGCCTTTTGGTGCTTCTTCTATCCCTTTCTATGGCATTTACGATGGTGCCAGGCGGTGTTCTTGCAGAAGGGAATGACAATGATAATTCAGAAGGGGTCAATGTAGAAGAAAATGAGGGAGGCGATGCAGTTAAGCAGGAAGCGCCGAAAGCAGAAGGCGAGGTTGCCGCAGATGCTTCAGGGGTATCCGATGAGGCTGCAAAAGATGAGGAAAAGAAGGCGGATGCAGATGCGGGAAACGCAGTCGGGAATAAGGCTCTCTTAAAGTCTGCAAAAGCACAGACAGCAGCGTTTCTGGATACAAACTCTGGAGACGATGCCAATGACGGCACGGACAAGACCAAGGCAGTAAGGACATTTGCCAAGGCTTATGAATTGGCCGGAGAAGGCGGCACCATCGTCATATGCGGCGAATCTTGCGCGATAGAGATTAGTAATAGCAAGATGACGGTAAAGAACGTAACGATCGTGCGAGATGCCAGTTATGACAACAGCGGCAGGCCAATGGGCATGAGGCATCTTTTTGAGATCGACGGAAGCGACAATATAACATTTGAAAATGTGACCGTGGATGGAAACAAGGACAATGCGGCGGTAGCAGAGGCCAGTCCGTTACTTTGGGTTCATGATGGCGGTCAGCTGACGTTCAAGGGCACGACGCTTAAGAACAACGGCTTTTGCGCGCTTGATGTGGAGCACGGGGCCAAGTTTACGATGGAGAGCGGAACGATCACAGGCAATACGAATGCGAATGAAGGCGGCGGTGGCATTTTCGCGCATGACGGCGCGACAGTGAATCTGAATGGTGGAACCATTGAGAACAACAGCGCATATTATGGCGCCGGAATCTGTATCATCAATGCACAGGTATATTTAAATGGCACGGACGTTGAGAATAATACATCAATCCGCAACGGAGCCGGAGTCTATATTGGCAACGACGGTTATGGATCATACTCTTCCTATGACCTGACTACCAGGCTGGCAATGACAAGCGGCGCTATTAAGGGAAATGCTGCGGGCGGCAACGGTGGAGCAATCTTGGCCTGGGATGCAAGAAGCGATGATGCTGCGGATGCGCCTTATGATAAGCTGGGCGTCTGCATAGAGATCAAAGGCGGAGAACTCTCTGGCAACACGGCTGGGGATGGCGATGGAGAAGCAATTGCGCTTAGAGGAGACTGGTGGGGAAATGATATCGTATTTCCAGAGTTAAGATTAAGCGGATCTCCGACGATCTCCGGCGAAGTCTATCTGCAGGATATAGACGATGCTGGTGAAAACATGCATAAGGGCGCGGTGATAGATGTAACAGGCGCATTTGCTCCGACTCAGCCAGTGCTTGTCGCGGATAATAACTATGTAATCGGAAGAGATGTAATTCGATATGCAGCAGGGGTATCCCCGGATCTAAACGCATTTAAATCAGCCGCTGCAAGCTATCCAAGCCCGATCGGCCTTATACAGGACAAGGCAAATCCCCAGAACCTTGAGTGGGTGGATATGCTGCGGGTAAACTTTACAGACGGAAAGTCTGATACGATAGTATACAGTACCTGGGTGCTGCCAGGCAGCGCAATCGATCCGGCAGAAGTGCCAGGGCTGTCCAGGACAGGCTATACACATTCCGGATGGCTTAAGTATGGAACGGATACGGAGTGGAACATGGCGGATGATAAGGTGGAAGAGGCTCTTACGCTTGCAGCCAAGTGGACATTGAACACTCCTGAGGTTACGATTAAGGCGGACAAGACTGAGGCCAAGGCTGGCGAGACGATCACCTTGACAGCGGTTGTAAGCCATGATTTAAAGGGAGTTCCGTGCAAATACGAATGGTACAAAGATGGCAAGGTCATCAAGGATCAGGAAAATTCTCTGCTGAAAGTGACAGAGGGTGGAAACTATTCTGTTAAAGTAACGATTACGGATGAAAATGGACTGAGCGCATCAGGAACCAGCGAAGAGGTAAAATGCACATTCAAGGCAGCAGGCACATCAGGAACAGGCAATACGAACGGGACAGGCAATGCGAACGGAATAAGCGGAACTGTCAAGACCGGAGACGAGTCGCATGCAGCCGCATACCTGCTGGTATTATTGGCAGCATTAGGGGCTGGAATCATGGCAGTTTCAAGAAAGCGCGCAAGGTAGCGGCAAACCCTTAAGACTTTCTGAAAATTCCTTAAACTCCTTGACAAAATACTTTTCGATGGCTATGATATTCAATAGTTTATACGTAAAGGCATTGAAGAAGAGGAGTATGCATAAGTTCGTTTTCGAAAGAGAGAGTGGCCCGGAGGCTGAAAGGCGCTTGAAGACAGAGATGCAGAAGGTAGCTTCCGAGCCGGACTGTTGAACATCCATACGGGCTCCCGAATGGTGCTAGATGGTCCCGGAGTCGTTCCCGTTAAAGAATAAGATGAGATGTATAGAGGAAGTTTCTTCTATATAATAAAGGTGGTACCGCGACTACAATCGCCCTTTACGTAATGTAAAGGGCGTTTTCATTACAGTAAAATGTGAAAAAACTGTGAAGAGATGTGTAAGACACGATTTATGAGGAGGAAACTATGAGTCAGAAGTTAGAGACAACCTACAACCCAAAGGAGATTGAATCTAAGTTATATGAGAAATGGTGTGAGAACAAGTATTTCCATGCCGAAGTGGACAGGAGCAGGAAGCCGTTTACTACGGTGATGCCGCCGCCGAATATTACCGGCAAGCTGCATATGGGCCATGCGCTTGACAATACGCTGCAGGATATCCTGATCCGTTATAAGAGGATGCAGGGATACAACGCGCTATGGGTTCCTGGGACGGACCATGCGGCGATCTCTACAGAAGTAAAGGTTACCAACCAGCTGAAAGAAGAAGGAATTGACAAGAAGGAACTGGGACGCGAGAAGTTCCTGGAGCGGACCTGGCAGTGGAAAGAGGAATATGCAGGTACGATCGAGGGCCAGCTTAAGAAGTTAGGCGTATCCTGCGACTGGGACAGAGAGCGCTTTACCATGGATGAGGGATGCTCCAAGGCGGTAGAGGAAGTATTCATCAAACTTTACGAAGAAGGATATATTTACAGAGGCTCCAGGATCATCAACTGGTGCCCGGTGTGCAAGACCTCTCTCTCGGATGCGGAGGTAGAGCATGAAGAGCAGGACGGAAACTTCTGGCACATCAAGTATCCTATCGTAGGCAGCGATGCCTATCTGGAAATTGCCACCACCCGTCCCGAGACGATGCTGGGCGATACTGCGATCGCAGTACATCCGGATGACGAACGCTACAAAGACCTGGTAGGAAAGAAAGCAATCCTTCCGCTGGTGAACCGGGAGATTCCGATCGTAGCGGATTATTATGTAGACAAGGAATTTGGTACCGGAGCGGTTAAGATCACGCCGGCTCATGACCCGAACGACTTCGAGGTGGGCAAGCGCCATAACCTTCCGGAGATCAATGTTATGAATGACGATGCCACCATCAATGAAAATGGCGGCAAGTACGCCGGAATGGAACGTTATGAAGCAAGAAAGGTAATGGTTAAGGAACTGGAAGAGCAAGGCTACCTGGTGAAAATAGTTCCTCATTCCCATAATGTAGGTACCCACGACCGCTGTCATACGACGGTAGAGCCAATGGTTAAGCAGCAGTGGTTCGTAAGAATGGAAGAACTTGCGAAGCCGGCCATCGAGGCGGTGAAGAATGGCGATCTTAAGTTCGTGCCAGAGCGTTTTGATAAGATCTATCTGCATTGGCTTGAGAATATCCGTGACTGGTGCATATCCAGGCAGATCTGGTGGGGGCACAGGATTCCGGCCTACTACTGTGATGAGTGCGGCGAGATCGTCGTATCCCGCGGCGTGCCGGAGAAATGCCCGAAGTGCGGATGCACGCATTTTACCCAGGACGAGGATACCCTGGATACCTGGTTCAGTTCTGCGCTGTGGCCGTTCTCAACATTGGGATGGCCGGAGAAGACGGAGGATCTGGATTACTTCTATCCTACGGATGTTCTGGTGACCGGATACGATATCATCTTTTTCTGGGTAATCCGCATGGTATTCTCCGGATATGCCCATACCGGGAAATCTCCGTTCCATACCGTATTTATCCACGGCCTGGTAAGAGACTCCCAGGGCCGCAAGATGAGCAAGTCATTGGGCAACGGCATCGATCCGCTGGAAATTATCGAGCAGTATGGCGCGGATGCCCTGCGTATGACTCTGATCACCGGAAACGCGCCGGGCAATGACATGCGTTTCTACAATGAAAGGGTGGAGGCGAGCCGGAACTTTGCCAACAAGGTATGGAATGCGTCCCGTTTCATTATGATGAATATAGAAGATAAGGAGATCACGGAGCCGACCGATTTCAAATTACGCCCGGCAGACCGCTGGATCATGTCCAAGTGCAATAACCTGGTAAAAGACGTAACCGAGAATATGGATAAGTTTGAACTGGGAATCGCGCTGGCCAAAATCTATGATTTTATGTGGGACGAATTCTGCGACTGGTATATCGAGATTGCAAAATACCGTATCTATCATGCAGAGGAAGATCCTCAGTCAGCCAATGACGCGATGTGGACGCTGCGGGAAGTGCTGAAGAAGTCGCTGAAGCTTCTGCATCCATATATGCCGTTCGTATCAGAGGAGATCTACGGCAAGCTGGTGCCGGAAGAAGAGTCTCTTATGATGTCCGAATGGCCAAAGTATGATGAGAAGTGGAACTATCCGATCGCGGAAACGATTGTAGAGCATTACAAAGAGATTATCCGGGGAATCCGGAACGTGCGTGCAGAGATGAACGTGCCGAACTCCAGGAAGGCAACCGCCTATGTGGTATGCGAGGATCAACAGCTCTGCGCGGGACTGGAATTCTTAAGGAATTCCGCCCAGTCTATGGCAGCAGTCAATGATCTGGTTCTCCAGCATGATAAGACGGGCATCGCGGATGACGCGGTATCTATCGTAGTGCCGGACGCAACCATATATCTGCCATTGGAAGAACTGATTGATTTTGAGCAGGAGATCGAGCGCCTGAGCAAGGAAGAGGCAAGGCTTGAAAAAGAGATTGCCCGTGCATCCGGAATGCTGAACAATGAACGATTCGTAAGCAAGGCGCCGGAGGCAAAAGTTCAGGAGGAACGCGACAAGCTCGAGACATATAAACAGATGATGGAGCAGGTCAAAGAAAGGCTTGCGGGGCTAAAAGCAAAATAGTCATAAGGGGATATTATGAAGAAAATCCATATTAAGAAGCCTGATATCAAAGGGGCGTTTCATAAACTGAAAAATCTGAAGAAAGAAGATGTGAAGGCAGCATGGAAGGCAAGAAGGGAGCGGCGGGCCCGGATTATCGAGGAACGCCGCAACAGCGCCTTTGCCAGGAAGATGAAGCCGGTCTATGCGTTTATGAACCGGTTTTCCCTGGTGTTCCATGCGCTGCTGGCATGTATCATTAATTTTGCCATAGAAGCGATATCCAGACATTCGGTGTTCGAGGCCTGGAATTATATGACAGGGACGCCAATGGTGTTTTTGTACAATGCTTTTATGATATTCATCACATTTTCCATCGTCTATCTGTTCAAGCGAAGGGTATTCGTCCGCATCATCATCAGCGTGCTGTGGATGGTCCTGGGCGTGGCAAACGGATATATGCTTATGAAGCGGGTTACGCCTTTTAACGCCCAGGATCTTAAGGTAGCGAAAGACGGACTTACCCTGATCAATAACTACTTTAATGGATTTGAACTGACCGTCCTGATTATCGGCATCGTCTCCGTTATCATATGGGTGATCTCCATGTGGAAGCGGGGAGGCCAGTATGAGGGAAAGATACGCCGCGTGTGGGCCTTAGTGGGCATCGTCATCTGCTTCGTGGCATATGGCTTCGCATCCGACCTGGCGGTAGAGAAGCGGGTGGTATCCACCTATTTTGGAAATATTGCATTTGCCTATGAAGACTATGGTCTTCCATACTGCTTTATGGCAAGCCTTTTTAATACAGGCATTACGGAACCGAACGACTATAGCAAAGAGACGATTGCCAAGATCAGCAATAACGGAGAGATCACCAAGAATGAGACGGGCCGTACAGAGGAAGAACTTCCGAATATCATCTTCGTTCAGCTGGAGTCTTACTTTGACGTGGATGAAGCCGAATTCTTTACTACTTCCCAGGACGCATGTCCAAACCTGCATGAGATGTACAAGAATTATTCGTCCGGTTACTTTAAGGTGCCGTCCGTAGGAGCTGGCACGGCAAATACAGAATTCGAAGTGCTGACAGGCATGAACCTGAGGTATTTCGGGCCTGGAGAATATCCCTATAAGACGGTTCTTAAGGATCAGACCAGCGAGAGCGCGGCGACTGCCCTGGCAGCGCTTGGGTATGGAACCCACGCGCTCCACAATAACGGAGGAAACTTCTACAGCAGGGCAAGAGTATTTAATAATATTGGCTTTGACAGTTTTACCAGCAAGGAGTTCATGAACATTCTGCAGACCACGGAAAATGGATGGGCCAAAGATGATATTCTGGTGCAGCATGTGATGGACTCTATGAATACCACGGATGGAAGAGACTTTGTCTTCGCCGTCAGCGTGCAGGGCCATGGCGACTATCCGGAAGAAAAGGTGCTTGAAAATCCCGCCATCCAGGTGGAGGGGATCGAGGACGAGGCAACGAAGAACAAGTGGGAGTACTATGTGAACCAAGTCTATGAGATGGACCAGTTCGCGGGGAATCTTGTGAAAGCCGTGGAAGACCGGGGAGAGCCCTCCGTCATCGTATTCTACGGAGACCATCTTCCTACTATGGGACTGAAGGCGGAAGATCTGAAAGGGCGTTATCTTTACAACACGAATTATGTAATCTGGGATAACATCGGACTTCCAAAAGAGGACCGCAATGTTCCGTCCTACCAGATCATGGCGGATGTATTTGACCGCCTGGATATTCATTCCGGAACGGTATTCAATTATCATCAGGAGAGAAGAAAGACTAAGAATTATCTGGCCGACCTGGAACTTCTGCAGTATGACATCCTGTATGGAAAACAGTACGTATACGACGGCAAGCCGCCAATAACGGAAGGCCATATGGTGATGGGCATCAAGGATGTATCGCTGAAGAACGTGGTGCCGCATCTGGATGGCGGCTATAGCCTGTATGGTGAGAACTTTACGAAGTCCAGCAAAGTCTATGTAAACGGAGAAAAGCAAAAGAGCAGTTTCTTGAACAATACAAGGATTGACATCTCGGAGACAGAACTGGTCAACGGAGATGTAATCGTGGTCAGCCAGGTGGGCTCAAGCAATACCATCTTCCGTTCATCTGATGAATATATTTACCAGGATGGGCAGCTGATCCTCCAGGAAGGAACTGCAACCGATAAGACCAAGTCCTGGGTAGAGCAGACGGATGGAGACGAGTAAGATGATGGCAGCAGGATTCACATATGATGAGGCAGTAGCATATATAGAGGAACTTCCCAAGTTTACGAAAAAGCATTCCCTGGATCATGTCAGGGAGTTCTTAAGAAGGCTTGGGAATCCGGCCTCTGACCGCAAGATCGTTCATGTGGCAGGAACCAATGGAAAAGGATCGGTGTGCGCATATCTTCAGGCCATCCTGATGGCGGAAGGAAAGCACACCGGATTCTTTACCTCCCCCCATCTGGTATCCATCAATGAGCGGATTCGCATGGACAATATACAGATAGACAATGAAGCATTCCTTGAAGCGTTCGGTCGGGTGCAGGGGATGGCAAGGCAGATGGAAGAAGAGGGATTGGGTCATCCCTCTTATTTCGAATTCCTTCTTGGCATGGGAATGACGGCATTTGCCAGGACGGATGTGGAATATATCATCCTGGAGACCGGCATCGGCGGAAGGCTGGATGCCACCAATTATATCGAGCATCCCGCGCTTGCGGTGATCACGTCCATAAGCCTGGACCACACAGATATCCTGGGAGATACGATCGAAGAGATCGCGGCGGAAAAGGCCGGGATTATCAAGCCGGGCGTTCCGGTTTTTTTCGACGCAAGCAATCCTTCGGCCTGCGAAGTCATCCAAAAGACAGCCGCAAAGATGCATGCGCCCTGTAGAGAAATCTCGAAAAATGCGTACGAAATCCGAGAAGTTAACTGGAAATATATTGCATTTTCCCGGGCAAATGCGTATGATAAAGATGTTATCTACCGAGTGCCGATCTGTGGATGCTATCAGGTCATGAATGCCCAGATAGCCCTGGAGGCAGCCGAGTATCTCCTCAAGGATGAGATGATCCATAAAAGCCGCTGGGTGGATGCGATCGGATCTATGCACTGGGAAGGCAGGATGGAACGGGTGGCCCCGCATCTTGTCATCGACGGAGCGCACAATCCGGGAGCCGTGGAGGCGTTCGCAGAAAGCGTAAAAGCGCTTGGCGCGGATGAAGGAGAAGGTCAGGTCATCATCTTTTCGGCCGTGTCGGATAAGAAATATGAGCAGATGATAGAATACCTGTGCAGGAATATGAATGCCAGCACGTATATCGTCACGGAGATTGAAGACAAGAGAAGGGTTCCGGCAGAAGAACTGGAGCGCCTATTTAAGAAATATACCAGGAAGAAGGTGTATAGAGCCGGGAGCCTGAAAGAAGCGTTAGAAAAAGCGGAAAGCGAGCGGGTGGACGATGGCGACATCTTTTGTCTTGGCTCGTTGTACCTTGCAGGAATGGTAAAGAAGTTACTGGCAGGAGGCGGTTACCATGCTTAATTTTGAAGAAGAATTGAAGAAATTCCAGCCGAGCCTGGAAGTGGAAGATATAGAGGATGCTGTCTATCAGGAAGACTTGACGGATATGACGGACATTTTACGTGAGATGATTGAACAAACCAAGTAGAAGAGTACAGAGGGTAGTATATGGATTATACAACAAAACTGGCGTACCAGTCGAACTACTGGTATAACGACGGATTGAAGAAGGCCAATATCCGGGATCTGTCGGGAGCGGTCGCATCGCTTAAGCGCAGCTTACAATATAATAGGGCTAATATAGCTGCCAGGAATCTGCTTGGACTCGTCTATTACGGCAGAGGCGATGTGATAGAAGCGCTGGTAGAATGGATTCTGAGCAAGAATTTCCAGTCCCATGAAAATATAGCGAATTACTATATTCAGAAGGTTCAGGAGACCCAGGGCGAGCTGGAGGCGATCAACCAGGCAGTCAAACGGTTTAACCAGGCTCTCGGCTACTGCCAGCAGGGCGGCGAGGACCTGGCTGTGATCCAGCTGAAGAAGGCGGTGGCGATCCACCCTAACTTTGTGAAGGCCTATCAGCTTCTGACCTTGATTTATCTGGATACGGAACAGTATTCCAAGGCCCGCCAATCCATCAGGATTGCCCATAAGCTGGACAAGACGGACGAGATCACGCTGCGCTATATGCATGAGCTGAATCAGGTGCGCAAGTCGAGGACAGCCAAGATCAAAGAAAAAGAAGGAAAAGAGCAGCAGACGGTTACCTATAATATAGGAAATGAGACGATCATCCAGCCGGTATCTTCCAGTTACAAGGATAACGCGGGGCTTCATACGATCGTCAATATAGCGATCGGGCTGGTGGTAGGCGTGGCAGTCATGTGGTTTCTGATCATGCCGGCCATCACGGCTTCCAGGCAGGATAAGATTAACCGCCAGACCGTGGAATTCAGCGATCAGATCGCCACACAGAAGGCACAGATCAGCGCCCTTAAGAAGGAACTGGAAGATTACCGCTCCACCAGCGAGGAGACCGAGAGCGCCCAGGCCACTGCAGCCTCCACACAGGAGAGTTACGAGATTGTCATGAATATCAGCGCCCATGTCAACAAGAATGATATGAGCGATGCGGCCATGCTGGAGGAACTTCTGAAAGTGAATCCGGATTCCCTGGGAACTGTGGGGAGAGAGCGATTCGAGGAGATTACCGGGGACTTATACCCCCGGATGTGCACGAACCTGTTTGCAACGTCGCAGCAGAACTTTGAAGTAGCCAACTATGATACGGCTATCACGAACCTGGAACAGGTTATGAAGATGGACGAAGGATATAATGACGGGGCAGCCATGCTGCTTCTGGCACAGTCTTATGAGAAAAAAGGAGACCAGGACCAGGCAAACGTCAAATACCAGAAGATTATAGAGTCTTATCCGTCAACGGATGCGGCCGAGGCCGCCCAGCAGGCGCTGGATGCCCAGAATTCCGGCAAAGCGCAGGATGGCGGGCAGGACGATGGACAAAGCGGTACAGGAGAATAATAACTACGATACGAAAGAGAAGGATATGCAATCTGGGATTGCATATCCTTTTTGCGTCGAAAGGACAAAATAAAAAGGAGGATGAATATGAAGTATCAGGTACAGGAGAATTGTCTGACGGTATTTCTTCCGCATGAACTGGACCACCACAATGCGGAAGAAATCAGAAAGGAGTCGGACCATCTGATCGAGCGCAACCACATCCGCTATGTCATCTTTGATTTTGCGGAAACAAATTTTATGGACAGTTCAGGAATCGGAGTGATCATGGGGCGCTATAAAAGAATCTATATGCTGGGAGGAGAGGTGTGCGCGGTGCACGCGAATGAAAGAATGAAGAAGATATTGACCATGTCTGGTGTCACAAAAATAATGCAGATATATGAGGAGGAGAAGTAGATGGAGAATACCAATGAAATGCAGTTAATCTTTGACAGCCGCTCATCCAATGAATCCTTTGCCAGGGTGACGGTAGCGGCCTTTATGACATCCCTTAATCCTACGGTGGAAGAGGTATCGGATGTAAAGACAGCGGTGTCGGAGGCGGTGACCAACGCCATCATCCATGGATATGAAAGCGAAGTACATAACATCTATATCCGCTGCCGCACAGAAGGCAAGACCCTCTATCTTGAAATTGAAGATGAAGGGAAGGGAATCGAGGATGTCAAGCAGGCGATGGAGCCGCTTTTTACCACGAAGCCGGAATTGGAGCGGTCGGGAATGGGATTCTCCTTCATGGAAGCCTTTATGGATAAGCTGGAAGTGGAATCAGTCCCGGGCAAAGGAACAACGGTAAAGATGGAAAAAACAATTGGAAAAGGACGTAGACTATGGACCACACAATCGCTTTAATTCAGAAGTCTCACGACGGGGATGAAGAAGCAAGAGCACGATTAGTGGAGGAAAATGCAGGCCTTGTATGGTGCATTGTAAAAAGATTCTATAACAGGGGCGTAGAGGCGGAAGATTTGTTCCAGGTCGGGAACATCGGACTTCTAAAGGCCATAGACAAGTTTGACATGTCTTACGACGTGAAATTTTCTACGTATGCCGTCCCGATGATATCTGGGGAGATCAAGCGCTTTCTGAGAGACGACGGGATGATCAAGGTCAGCCGTTCGCTGAAAGAACTGGCATACAAGGCATATCTGTGCCAGGAAAGGCTGCAGGAGCAATGGGGCAGAGATCCTACGATTACTGAAATAGCAGAGAGCCTCAATGTAGAGCGCGAGGAACTAACCATGGCACTGGATGCCAGCGGCGATATCGAGTCCCTCCATAAGCCGATCTACCAGAAGGAAGGACAGGAGATCCGCCTGATGGACAAACTGCCGGAGAAGGAAGGCGGAGAGGACAAGATCCTGAATCACATGCTGCTTCAGCAATTGCTGAATTATCTGGACAAAGACGAGAGGCAGCTGATCTATCTGAGGTATTTTGCCAACCAGACCCAGACCCAGGTAGGCAGGGAACTGGGCATATCCCAGGTCCAGGTATCCAGGATGGAAAAGAAAATTTTAAAAAATCTTAGAGAACGAATATGACAGGCACGCCATGTATATTTTTCCCGAAACCATCCATACTAACCCACAAAAGGAATAAAGAAGGTGGAAAGTATGGATGAGGCAAGGAAAAAACTCAGGGTGTGCCTGATTTGCGTCGTAGCGGCCGCGATCATCATAGGATTTATCTATTATTTCTGCGATGTCAAGAGCAGGAATCATGTAAGTGAGGGCACGCTCGTGACAGTCAGTATGGAAAGCAGGGGGTAGTTATGGCGGCAAATAGCGAAACCGTATATATAAAGGCGGATAGAAATGTAGAGGTCACCAAGGCGGAAGTAACCCTTGGCGACGTAGTGACTATGGAATGCGCGAATCCGTCCGTAGTTCCAAAACTGAATACGATCAAGCTTTTAAAGTTCCATCATACGGATAAGAAGCACCAGAATCGAACCACGGTGTCCATCCTGAGGGTTATCGAATGCATCCATGAGCAGTTTCCCAATATGGATGTCCAGAGCATGGGAGAAGCAGACTTTATCGTTACCTATGAGGAGCAGCAGACTGCCGGAGGCGCCGTGCATCCTCGCCTGGATGTTTTCCGCTCCGCCAAGCACATCTACGCTCAGATCATCGATGATGAGCAGGGCGTTACTCTGGTGTCGGCGTCCACTATGGACAAGGACTTCAACGGCAACGGCGGCAACGTCGAGGCCGCTGCTGAGATCG
>OGYH01000223.1_pt1 | contig 59157 bp, 63 predicted proteins | sample 1576511 | NCBI WGS metagenome assembly OGYH01 (sample SAMEA3541522, study PRJEB24748) | human gut metagenome | biome: human gut; feature: human-associated habitat; material: faeces | place: China | collected 2012
TGACCAATGACAAACTTCTGGTTCTAGATAGGATTTTGCCTGCGGAGTTCGGGTAATAAGAAAGCTGGACTTGAGGCTCTATAAACCAATTGGATCCGTCCTGGTTCTTCAGGAAGTTAAAACGAATGCCCCCTTCGGAAGAAATACCGAAGCCAAGGTTATGGTATGGCGCATGAACACTTGTGCCTTCCATTAGGTGGGCTCGAATTTTCTGCTTATGGCGATTAAAGGTCAAAACCGTATCGACATAAGCATTCTCATCAAACCAAGTCAGGTAAGCCTTACCGCCGATAGAGTGAATGTCAGTTTTACCGGCTCCTCCCTTCACTCTCACGTCTCCGTCGGTAAAGCCCACTTGAGCTCCGACAATCCAGTTCGGATCAATCTTTTTATCTGTGCCGAGCGAAACTGTGGTGTATCTCAGTTTGCTGTGTACGCCGGCATAAGGATCAAACCGGCCTTTTTCGTATCTGCCCAGAACATAGGCGCCGTCAGATGAACCGCGTCTGATCTCGCCGGTTCTTTCTCTCAAATCAGCCAAAGAGCTGAGGTATTGAACCACGGAAGCACCGGAGCTGACCACCGACAGAACCGTTTGTCCGGTACGGGATAATCCGTCAGGCACAGGCGGGTTTTGAGAGTTGTCGGGGCCTGTCGGCGGAGTGACAGGCACACCTCCCGGTACAGATGGAGGAACATCCGGATTCTCCGAAGGGCCGTTTGAGTCCGGAGGAAATACGGATGACGTCAGTTTTTCTTCTTTTTCAGCTGTAATCAGCCAGACACGTCTATCGTGGTAATCAAACGGCTGTAGATCGAGCTTGTATTGGTAGGGACCGGCATCCACAAGCCCGTCGTTGGCTAAAATGAATTCCGCTCTGCCGGCGTTCGGAAGTGAATCATCATAACTGAAAACATGTTGAACCAACTTTGTTTCAGTAATGCTGGCGCCGCTCGTTCCGAGATAAACCGAGTGCACGCCCTCGCCGCCCTGCGTCTGATTAATGCTTCCGGCTCTTCCGCCGGGAAGGTAAAAGGTCGCGCCAGATCCCTTGAGCTGTTGAATCTGAAGCGGACGGAAACCCTTTTCGCTTCCGACTTCAATGACAGCGCCTTCAGAAACCTTCAATTCAGTGACGTTGGAATGCATGGCGTTTTGCCAAACACTTCCCGCGCCCAAGGAAATAAAGGAACCTCCGGAACCTGTCTGATCATCGGTAAAGACAGCGCCCGTAAGTCGACTGTTTTTTCCTAGAGAAATATTCAGCTTAGCTCCGTCCTTGACAGTGACAGGACGAGAAAAGCTCAATGAACCTTCCGGAAGAACCGCGAGCGAAGCTAAACCGCCGTTCCCATGAAACTTCAATTCGTCAATCGAAATGTGTCTGCTTTCGATATCGGCTTCGGCCCCTTCGTGGATGGTCAGCGTTTTCTCAAAAGCTATCGAATTCGATGAACCGGCCTCAAAAGAAGTTCTGGCACCGACGAGCACACGCCCTCTAAACAAAATATCTTTAGTTTCAATTCCACTTTTCTGATCCATGCCGATCTGGACGAACGAGTGATATTCATCACCCATTTGAGTAACCGAAACGTCTCTGTCAATAACAACGGTCGGGGCATCGATAATAAACGAACTGTCAAAAACCCATAAAGGATGATGGACGGAGTTTCTCTTTTGTTCAGATAAAGCGATATGAACACTCTCAGAAGCCTTGAGTGCGGCTTGGGCGCCGGCGCCCATCCAACCGATAGAGCCGTTCACAATAATATTTTTAGCTTTCAAGGAAGCTGTTGAACCCTCTCCCAACGCAATCGAAAGATGATCTTTTTGGTCTTCCCGATGTGCGGCCTGCGGTCTGTTCAGAACAATACTTTCGCCCGCGGAGATTTGAACCGACCTTTTAAATCCGGCTACGACGGCAGAACCAAAGCCGCCGCTGGCGACAGCTTCAGGCGAGAGAACAAAACTGCCCTTCTCGGCCGTAAGCGTTAGGTCTTTGTCTTTGGAATGAACTGAGTTGCCGGTAATGTTGCCTTCCGCCCATACATTCCAGGTAATTTCCGTTTCTTTAGAAAAGAAATTGTAATCTCCTGAGCCAACGAAGTCTTCCAGTTCCTTCTTTAGAGCTCTTTCAACTGGTCCGGAGAATGCCGGTTTTTGCGCAGTGGCATAAACCTCGAAAAAATATTCTCCTAAATCGATAGGTGCCAAAACCGAACCGAAAACCTGGAGCGGGGACAAAACGGTCAGGATTGAAAGAATGGCTGCATTTGCTCTTTGAGTTTTTGTTCTCTGTCTTAGGTGCTTCATGGGATCCTTTATCTTTGTTTTATACATTCTTTAGCGCTCACCCCAACAACAGTGAGCCGAAGGAAGCATTCAAGAAGGGCTGATTATATGTAACCCTTTAAGACAAAAAACCCCTCTAAAGTGAAGCACGCTAATTTTTCATCCGTTTTGTACGAACAATTTTTGGGTATCTATTTGAATTAAAGCAAAGAAAAGTTATAAAGAAAAAGGATTGTAAAAAATGTTTTTATTTGTAATCTATTTACTTCGGATTAATTACAAGCAACCTCCTTATGGAGAAGATTGAAAAAGAAAATAAAATAAGTTTATCTGTTTGAATTATTGAGAACTTATTTATCAAAGAGGATTTATAAGTCGGATTCTCTAGTCTAAAAATGGCGTTGAAAAGAGAAAAGCCCCGCGAGACATTTCTCACGAGGCTGGAATCTTGGCGGAGTGGACGGGACTCGAACCCGCGACCCCCGGCGTGACAGGCCGGTATTCTAACCAACTGAACTACCACTCCTTGGTGGATGCTGAGAGTCTCGAACTCCCGACTATTCATCGGAGCTCTCAAGCAACGTGGGTAGATTATACACATAAATTCTATCCGTGCAATGAGTATCGAAAAACGTGGCAACAAGTATCGAGTAACCCTCACTATACAAGGCAAGTTCCACAGGGGGACATTCGATACACTCAAGGAAGCGAAAGCCTTTAGTCTCAATCCTTCAGGCTATTTTGAAGATGATGGAAACATCAGCTTTAAGCAACTGCTTGATCTGTACGCAGATCAGGTAGCGAAGTATCACAAGGGAGCGAAGCAGGACATTCTCCGAGTGAAAAAGATACAAAGAGATGTTCGTATCTCCTCCGTCAAAATCTCTCAACTGAAAGTTAAAGACTTCGACGACTACTTCTGTAGGCGCCTTAAGGTAAAGACAAATAGGAATACAACTGTGTGCGAATGTACTCTAAAAAAGGAACGGGCAATAATGCATTCGGCTTTGCAGTTTGCGATTCGCAAAGGTTACATTGAATCCAATCCCATGACTGGCGTTATGAAATTAAGAAGCCTCCCGCCTAGGGAAAGGATTGCCTCCGATCAAGAGATCGCCATGCTCTGTCAAGAAGCAGGTTGGTATGCAAGAGATATGCCTAAGTCTGTTACGCAAAGAGTCGTAGCAGCATTTGTCTTTTCAACATTAACAGGAATGAGGCTGGGAGAAATCTGTGAGCTTGAAAGATCATGGATTGGCCGCAAGTCAATCTCACTTCCAGCCGAAGCCACTAAGACAAATCGCAGAAGAGATGTCGCATTATCATCTGAAGCACGGAAGTTGTTGAGCTTACTTCTTCCGTTAGGCTACCCAAAGGTGTTCGGATTACATAGAGGTTCAGTCACTACTATATTTAGAAGACTTAGAGATAAGCTGGGATTCACAATAAAGAAAGACAGCCACGGCAACGTAATACAAGAAGCCCTTCGGTTCCATGACGGAAGGGCAACGTTCTGTACTCATGCCGCTCAGAAGCTACCGCCTTTGGCGTTAGCTCGTCAGCTAGGACACACAGATATAAAGATGACTATGCGGTACTACAGAGAATCAGCAGACCGCATAGCAGACTTGTTAGATTAGTTCTCCTCTAAGGGAACCAAGTAGTCTTTCAATTCACGTCCGAGAGATCGGAATCCACCGACGACAGGGATGCGGCTTTCAAGAACACTGAAGGCCCTTCTCTCATCCTTGTTGCTCGGACGTTCACTCTTAATACCGAGACCTTCCGCCGTCATGTTGTAGCCAGTCTTAGCAACATGGTAAGCATCCATGACCGTACCGAATGACGGGCCGAAGAGCTGCTTCGCAACGTTGAGTTCACCGTAAGCTCCGTCCTGTGTGGATTCAGTAAGGTTGAATGCAAAGTCACCAATGACACCCAAGGCACCAAGACCCATCAGACCTGAGGCATACCAGCCGATAATAGAATCAACCTGTGTACCTTCGAGGTTATCCGCCCAAGATTCCCAACCAAGCTGACGGCAGATTTCAGAAGCGAGTCTCTGCTTGACACTATGCATATCTGCAAAGGACTGATCGTCATCTTCGTAGTCAATGTTGCGACCTGAGATCACATCACGTAATGCCTGACCACCGGCGCCCATTCCGACACCAAGTGTCGCAAGGAGAACTAACGGTTTGATGTTGGCACCGTTCTTGAGACGAGCGGAATCTAAAGCCCACTTAGTCAGACGACCTAGCATTAACGGGTAAGACTTGAACTGGAACACCAGTCTTCCGAATCCTGACTGTGCCCAAGCTGGAGTGTCTGCACGGTTGGGAGCAAAGGCGGATTGGTTGACGAACTTAACCACCGCTCTTGCAACCTTCTCGTTCATACTTTCTAAGCTCGGGTCAGCCTTACACGCTTCAATCATATCTGCGTAGGAGGTTAAAGCTCTGCCGTTAATAAACTCAGGGTCGTTCAAACCAAGCGTTCTCAGCCAGTACATAGCCTTACGATAGGTAAGACTATTCTGATTGCCGGAAGCAATTGCCTCACGAGCCTGTCTTTGGAAGCACTTCACAGCTTCAAACCCAACATTAGCCGCCATCTGACGAGAGAACGAAGTCCACTGGGTCAGACCTGTTACCTTGAAGAAAGCGTTGTTCATTCCCTGAATACGACCGTTGTTGTTATTAAGGAAGTTATTCATTCGGTCAGTTTCAAACTGAACTCCGAGAGAACGAATAGCATCACGCTCTGCCTGATCTCCACCTGCCATCTGTTTGAGTGTAGCTTTGATACCTGTCAAGAAAGGTTTGAACTCGCCTGAACGAACAGCGATTAACCCAACGTCGGACAAGGATGCAACGGTAGCCATTGAAAGCATGGTCATGTTGTTCAGCGATGTCATCCAGCCGATAGCAGCCATATCATCCTTAGGGGCACCTCTCATACCTGTAAGAAGATCAGACGCCTGTACTAAATACTTAGCGTGTTTCTGAGGAATCTTAGCGTCAGGGCCGACAGATAGACCGAAGTCCTTAATGCCGTTGACAAGGCAGTTCATTTCTCTTTGGAAGTGAACTAAACCTGCTCCGCCGTTATGTGCGTACAAATTAACAAGCGTGTTCACAATGTTGTCAACTGCAACTCCGTCATTCAAAGCTCTTTCAATAGTCTCTGCAATCTTCTTAGCTTCCTCAGGATTGGTTGTCAAAGGCCCGAAGAGGTTGACTTCTAGTGCGGAATTTAATCTTGCGTTATCTCCGCTTTGGAAGATTCGTTTCTGTGCTTCCTGACTGTGCATCAAAACATTAGCCGCTCCGTCAAGACCACCAGCTTGTACTGAGAAGTAAGCCGCTCTTCCGTGTCCTTCAACACCCCAACGTTTGGTTCGTTCAATCAACGTACCAGCATGGTCAATGTAATCTCGAGCCAATGCTTCAAGGTTGTTGTCGAACATATCGGTCAAGCCGAACTCTTTCCACTGCTCAGGTTTAATGTTTAACACACGAGCATACAAACCTTCTCCGCTCTTACGTGCAAACTTTGGGTCGGTTCCTGAGAATCCTGAGAACTCGAAGTCGTTGGCAATGTGGGAGTACAGACTTTCCGCAACATTAACTGCGTCACGCTGAGACTTTCCTTCGCTCACAAAGAACTTAGTCATTCCTTCCATGAACTTATCATGGTTGTTCGTGACCCAATCCTTATTGAATCTCTGAGGCAGGTAGTGAAGGATGCCGTTCATACCACGGTAGTCGTTGACCTGAATGCCGAGATCAACCATCTCTTTACGAATGGCTTCAAACTGTCTAGTCAATTCATTGACTGCGTTTCTTTGAACTTCGTTGAGGTTATCCCACTTCTTCTGCCAGTTATCGTTTGTAGCTGTACGCATGAAGTCGATTACACCACGTTCATTTTCCGTAACGATACCAAGGTGGTTGTTCGTCAGAAGGCTTCGCTTCATATCTTCAAAGTCGTTGCCGATCTGATTACGAAGAGCTGATCTTCCTTTAACTTCACTACCTCTGAGTTCACGAAGTGTCGTCTGAAGTTTGTCGTAGTGCTGACCAATAAAGCGGGACTTATCTTCGTAGAAGAAGCGTCCTGTTTCAGCCAGGAAGTTTGCGCCTAAGTCCTTACAACGTTTGGTGTTAGAGGAAAGCAACATAGACAAGCCGTTATCCATTGAGGTCAACGCTTTCTTGAATCCTGAATCGCTCCACCAATTGCGGATACGTGTAGGAATCAGACCCGCCGTAACTTCAGCTTGGGCAGGAGTACATCCCTTACCCAAAGCGGCAATCTGAACAGCAGCAGAAGATGCGTTCTGTGCATAGCCGTTGTCAATAGCGTCGTTCATTGCTCCCGTGATTGGGGTGTATGCCTTGACCGTTGTAGGTTCAGGCGCAAGGTTGCTGTAAACAGTTTGCACCACGTCACCAACAGGAACTTTCTTACCATCAATGGTAAAGAATGCACCTTCCGTTCCCTTCTCAAAGTCAATATCAGCAAAGGCTTTTTTGAGATCGTCCGTCTTTAAGAACTCTCTCATACCGTCAAGGACGTTCTCAGGAAGATTGAGAAGTCTTGCTTTGTAAGAATCACGACTGATTCTCGGAGTTGCGCCTTGATCAAAGATGTATTTAATACCATCCTCGATAACATCCATTGGCATCTTCTCGTTCAACGACAGATAGAGATTGGCGGTCACATCCTTAATCGCATCAACTTCCCCTCCTTTAACTAAGTCTTGCCCAAGAGAATCAAGCTGACTTGTTGCACGAGAATAGAAGTCACGGTCTGCATAATCTCCGTCAGGTCTTTCAAGGAAACTAGCGGATACATCTACTCGTTTATCAAGATCAACATAGAGACGGTTTTCAATACCCAAGATGTTTGAGATGTCCTGGACAGTAATGTCGTCGCTACCGACAAACTCACTGTAGCGGTACAGCATCTTTCTCACGGCATCACGAACCTCAGGACTTGACATCTCAAGTACAGAATCAAGTACAGCCTTGATCTTCGGAGACGCAAGGTTAGGAACACCATTGGTTTCACCTAACAGAGCTTTGGCTTCAACACCTTCCTTGACGACGTTGACCTCAGGAGTCTTCGGGCCTGTAGGTTTGGCAGGAGGAGAGAACTTCTCAGCCTTGGGAGCAACACTCGGACGGTGACGTTCGTTAGGGACTAACGCATACTTATTGGTCTTCATCGTGGTTACGACAGAATCTTCAGCATCAGCAATGATGTCGTAAAGTCTGCCCAACATCTTCTGAACCTGAGTACTGTTTCCGCCTATTGGAGCCGCTTCAACACCACCAGCCTTTTCACCTTTAGCAAGAGCTTCCAGCTCGTCTTTCTTATGGCTGAAGAAGTCAAAGAAACCTTCCATCACATCACGAGGAATAATTCCGTCATTAAACACTTGACCAAGTTCATCGTCGGATTTAACTTCAGGGTGCCCGTTTTCTGTCAGCCATTTATTCGCTTCGGCTAACGTATCTCGTGTTGCCTGTTCCTCAATATCCATCACCTCTTCTTGCGTTAGAGATTTAGTGTCGGCATCAAGAGGTGAAGAGTTCGAGTCACGGTAGTTTGCGTCGTCTCCTGTGTCGTCGAAGAGTTCTTTTTCGCTATAGAGATCACCCTTCTCCGCTTTATCCAACATGTTGTCAACGGTAGCAGTCTTAGCTAACTCTTCGGCTTCTTGGTCAGAATAACCAAGATACCTGTAACGTTCCTCATAAACTTTCAGGATTGAACCATAGTCTTTACTGTCTTTCTTTCCTTTAATAAAGAGGTTGTTGACTCTGAGCTGGGATTCAATCAGTCTGTTACCTTCGGTGTCCTTGAGCTGATCTGCATAGCCAATGATCTTCCCTCGGATTTCAGTCGTGTACTTAGAACCAATCTCTCGATTAGACCCATGAAGGATACCTTTGAGATACCTTGCGACATTCTTCATTGTCTCTGCCCGATCAAGCAGAGGCATAGACGGGTCGAACATGGCTTTGAATGCATCAGCTCTAACCTTCTCAAGGTTGTTCATAATGTTCAAACCATGAACACCTTTGTTTGTCTTTGGGTCAAGCGTAGAGACTGCGATACGTTCATTATTGGTTAAGTCGAACAGAACACCAGCTTCATAACGATTGGAGTTGTACTCACTTGGGAGAATCTTTTCAAAGAGTTCAATGTTCTCAGGCGAGATGTCGTTTCTCATACCTTGAATCCAAGACATCAAATCTTTGAACTTAGATACCAACATATCCCAGAAGGAATCGTTTGCTTGAGCAGCCTGTTTGGTTAAACGGTCTCCGTAATAACCTGTTCCTTCGTATGCGAAAAGCTCAGCTACATCTAAAGAACCGTCGGCCTTGAACACTGCTTCTTTACTTCCGCCGATCTTCACAGCCAACTTGGTATTAACGGTGCCGTCTTCGTTGAAATACTTCTTGCCGCAAGTTTCAAGGAACTGAATCTTTTCGTCAGGCGTAAGCAGATTGGTAAAGCCCCAGTGCAGAAGCTCATGAGACACAGCAGGAGACCATTGAACACCATCGGTTCCGTTAGGTACAAGAATCTTATCTGCTCTCTTACCGTTCTTGTTGATCTTTCCGTTCTGCTCGTAACCAAATCCTGAGGCCGTTTCGTCTGTACCTTTGAAGATGTAGGGTGAGGAGTTGGGTGCTAAGTCTTTATCCAACTGCTGCAATGCTCTCAAGGCAGAAATCTTCTCGGACGGATTGAGTCCTTTCATTCTTACCATGAGACCACGAGCAGAGTTGATGCGGCTTGAATTGTCTCTGCGATAACCGTAAGGGAGCTTCTCGTTAATTAGTCTTGCCATTGAAGAGAGTTTTGCAACTTCCTTCTCAAAGGCATCACGAGTCATACCCGGTGCAATCGAGAGCTGTTGTGCTCGTTGTTCAAACGAATTGATAAAGTCGAGACCGTTGATCTCTTCTCCGTTTTCTCCGGTAAAGAAGACAGACTTCAGCTCCTTCTCCTCTAACGGATAATCCATAGCTTTCAAGTGAATCAATGGGTCATCGTTGCCGATTGAATCTTTAATCTCAGTAACTCGTCCGTCGAGTTTTGTTTGAGCTTTTTTCTCTGCGATAAACGCAGGGTCGGTCTTTCCTCTTTTGTTGTTCGTTAGGTAGAAAGCATTCTGAGCACACCAATCAGCATCAGCTCCTTTACGCTTTCCGCCACGAAGAGGACAACCCATGATCGTTACATTGCCGAGGTCGATCTGTTTCTGATAATTACCCAAGGCTGTTCTCATGGAAGCATTAGGGTTAGCCTTGTTTATATAGATATGTTTCCAAGCCACAGAGCCGTCAGCTCGTTTTACACGGGCAGTAATGAACTGATCGTCTGTTACTAAAGCATAGTAGTCAGTGATCGAACGGTTTAAATCCTCGGACGTAAACGTGGAAGCAGAGTCGGCGATAGACTTCTCTGTCTCAGCAGACTTCACCGCTTCTCTCTCGACAATCTCATCAACAGCATCAGCCCTTACTTCCTCAATAATTTCATCGGCGGTCACAGGAGCTTTAGCTTCTGTCTCCTTTGCAACCTTCGGCTTTGCTTCTTGTGCTTGTTCTTTTTCTGCCTTACGTAAAATCTTTTGGAAGTTTTTGCGTCCCATCAGCTTCTCAAGGTTCTCTGAGGAAGTGAGTGTGTTACCTGCCTGATTGGTGACAACAATTCTTCCTGATTCATCTTTAATAAAAGTACCGTACTCTTTACCAAAGATAAGAAGTTTGCCAGTCTTTTCGTCAAGGACAACATCTTTAGCTTCGACAGAAGGTGTGCTCTTGCTAAAGTCAACGGCGTCCTTAGCACCTTTGGTTTTCTTCTCGATCACAACATCATGCTGTTCCTTCAGCATTCGGTTCATACCTTCGATGATTCGAGAAAGAATCTGCTTGTCCGCTCCAGTAAGTTTCTCTTTATCAGCGTAAGCAGTGATGACTGCTTTCAGCTTTTCACGTTCCCTAGCGTGTTCAAACTCGTCACGTGCAACTTCTTTCAGGATTGCTTTATCGGAATCTGTGAACTTGGTATTCCAAAACTTTCTACCGATCTCTTCAAACGCCTGTTCGTCAAGGTCTTCCGTTCCGTCAATCATGTTCTTAACGAGACGGTCAAGGATTTGTTTCTCACGCATATTCATAATGCGGTCAAACATTCCTTCCAAGATCAAGCCTTCAGCTTCTTTCTCTGTTAATCCTTTTGCACCTAAGGATTTAAATCCTTCCGGATTTAATTTCTGAGCAATAGCTGCAATCTCCTTACCAGCCTTTCTTCCGGAAGCTGTAGCGAGAGCATTAGCTTTAACCTGATCAAAGTTTTTACGAAGGTTGTAACGAGACGAGCTTGTGTTCAGGTTGACGTTCTTATATCGAGTTTCGTAAACAGCTTTACCCTTCTCGTCAACTACGCCCTTCTTTTTCTCGACCTTAACCAAGTTGCCTTTTTCATCATAGACAGGCTTACCGCCTTCTTCTTTCTGATGCGGAGCAAGGTTGGCAGGTTCCTGATACTTATTAAAGAAGTCGTCCAACTTCGACTGAATGTAATCTTCTGACTGTACATAGCGATAGCGTTCTTCAGCGGAACCAATGGCAGACATTGCATCCTGCATAGTGTCAAACTTCTGACCCTTTAATGCTTCAACACTGTCGAATGCTTTCTGAATATCGGCGGCAACTGAGTTCTTGACACCTTCATACTCAGCTCGATTAGCTAAGTAGCCCTGAACCCTGGACTGAATCAGACGAACCTTAATGGAGTTCTGAGCTTCTTCAGATAGCTTCTTGAATTGAGCGTTATGTTCACAGCTCTTTGCTACCCGCTTGGCTAATGTCTCCGCCTTGGCTTTAACCTTCTCATCTACGTTTTCAGGAAGCCATTTAGCCGCTTCAAGCACAGGGTCAATACGGCCTTTTCTTGCGCCTTTAAGAGGCACTAAGCCCTTGTTGATAGCAGAAGTTAAGACGGAATCAAAACCCTCACCATCGACTTCGTTGAGCGCTCTAGTGTGTATATCTGCAACGACGTTATCCAGTCGTTTAGCAAGGCGTACTGCATCCTTATCATCACCGAACAACGGTAGGAACTTCTTGAAGAGAACAAGGTTCTCACTGCCTACAACATCGTTGATAGACGAAAGGATTGAGTAGTCTGCAAGTCTCTGAGCATTCTCTTTGATCACCGTTCTAGCAGTAGCCATATCGGTGACGCCTTCGATCAACGGCTGAAGTCTTTCAGGAACGGTGCCTTTGAAATCTTCTAAGGACATTCCATTCTGAATCAAGCCAGTGACTTCCGCTTCCTTAGAAGCGAATACTTCACGGGTCTTGGATACGCTTTGACTCAGACGCTGGACTACTTCGTCTTTATCCGCCTTAGTCATATCTGCTTCAGCTTGAAGCTCGTCACGTTTCTTTTTGGCTTCACGAGAGATTTGCTCGTGAGTCTTTTTCGGAGGTGTGATCTCAGCAGATACAGGTGCCTCCTCAGACGTAGCAGCACTTTGTTCTTGGGCGTTCTTTAATCTCTCAAGAATCTGTTCACTAGTCGCTTTAAGATCGCCAATCTTGGCTTCAATCTCTGTAACCTTTGCGGCATAGCTTTGTTTAGCGGCCTTCAACGCAGGAGCTAACTGATCGGCTGGAATACCAGAACCTTGGGATAGGTTCGCTACTAACTGTTGGAACTGTCCTTCGTCTTCAGGGATAGAACGCAAAGCATCCATGAACTCTTTAGGCACCTGAGACGGAGTACCGTCAGGTTTAACAGAAGACTGGGTAAGCTGTGTCAGAACAGATGCCTGTTCCTTCGGCATACCAGCAATCACATCCTCAATTGTCGGTGCAATGCTTCCGATTTCATCAGGCGTCATGGAAGCTAAGGCTGATTCCTCAGGATTGGTTTGAGCTTCTTGCTTTAGTTCGTCAATGATCTTAGAAGCGGATTTGCCGGACTGATTATCTTTGATAGCTTTGTCTGCCTTTTTACGGGACGCTTTGGTGTCAGGCTGAAGAGCGCCCTTTGTATCCTTAGCTTGTACAACAGGAGTCTGAGGCGGAAGCTCTTCTCCTGGACGCAGACCTGCTTCAGGATAGACACGTTTGTTCTCAGCAATAATCGCATTCTTAACGTTATCGTCCAGGTTCTTGGCGAAGTCCATGAACGTTGCGTCATCTAAGAGACTGTAGACGGAATCTCTTTCGCCTAACTTGTTGTCGTTTAGGTACTTACCAATACTGCGTAAGGCAGACCACTTAGCCTTCACTCTCGCAAGGTTAGCTCGTGCATCGTCACCTCCGCCTACCAACGCTTTCTCGGCATCAACCACAGCCTTCTCTGCCGAGTTGAAGTCAAGAAGGTTGTCCAACATATCAGCCACAGCTCTGAGTTTTTCAGGAGAATGCCCGGAAGTAGACGGGAATGTATCAAGCTCGTTGGCCTCCTGTCTAAGCTGAATAGAAAGATCAGAACAGAGATCGTTGACGCCCTGTCGCTGTTCTTCTGTCAGGGGAATGCGGTACTTATCGTAGAGTTTCTTTTCAACTTCAAGCTGTTGTTTCTGAACGATCTCGTCTTGTGTTGGTTTTTCTTTTTCCTCAATATCTTTGAGTCGCTGTTCAATAGCTTCACGGTAGGTACGAGGGCCGTCATCACCGATGGTAGCCATGATCTTCTGACCGTCACGAGTGTCCTGAACCAGCTCTTTACCAAGGCGGCGACCTTCTCCGAATCGAGAAGTAACGTAGCCTAAAGCTCCGCCGATACCACCAGCCATTAAAGCACCGCCACCAACCGACGTAAGGTAATCCGTGAACGTACCTTCGGACATTCCGATGTTCTCGTTCTTAACTTCTTCAGCGGCTCCACCTACTCCGCCTAACACTCCGTTGACTGCGAACTCAGCCTTAGCCGTATTCCAGCCGTACTCTTTGGCAACCTGTTTGACTAAGGCGTCTTTACCTTCTTTGGTTGCAGTCTGCTTAAGAAGCTGTTTTGCCCCTTCCTTTGTAAGCTGTTGAGTTCCTTTGAGTAAAGCACCCTTTCCGAACAAGGCTAAAGCTCCGCCTGTGATTGCACCAAGAGCTCCACCTACAACTGTACCTGCACCAGGAGCTACAGCCGTACCAGCCGCAGCACCCATCTTCGCACCGAGCCAAGAGGATGCGGCAGTAGAGGCTACGTTAATTGCGGCGTCTCCTCCGTACTCACCTACAAGGCCACCAGCTAATCCGTGCCCGACTGCTTGAGCGGCACCTTCAATACCGTCTGAACCTGCGAGACGATTTGGAGCAGACTCGTACATTCTCCCAAGGAAGTTTTTCTTTTGCTTTTCGTCTTCTGTATAGGTTGAAGATCTTACGGCATCCAGTACACTGGAAGTGATGGAGTTTGATTTGAATGTATAGTCATTCAAGAATCCAGTCTTTGCTTTCTCAATATCACCACCGTACTTAGAACCGTCAGGGTCTACCTGCTTTAAAAAGAATTTTGTCAGCTCTTCATCTTTACCGATGTCGTTAAAAGAGGAGTTGGCAAAGAAGTAATTGTCGTCATGTGTGCCGCTGTAGCCTTGCTCAGTGGCTTTCAACATAGACAGAATAGACATGAAGTTGCTCCATACTTAAAAGATTTTCCGTAATCTTCTAAGTTATGGAGCAATCGTGTAGGGATAATGGTTACTCTACAAACTCTTCAGGGGAGAATGTTTCGTTCATTGCTGTTTGAAAATCCCAAGCCGAGTTCATTTTCACTTGAGCATACAACTGCCGTTCAGCGGAAGACTCACCAACGTACTTAACAACTCGATTGACGTAATCGTATATATCCTTAGGAAGGTTACCTAAGAATCCGTTGCTCTTGATGTACTTCTCAGCCGCTTCCGAACCAGTTCTGTATTCGATTAAGGCGGCTATATACGGGTCAGCATTGCTAAATGCAGGTTTGATCATCTTACGGAATCGGTTCGCCTCATAAGCAAACAACTTAGCTCCAGCTTCAATCGTCTCAATCGAATTGAAAGGATTGTGCTTAAGGTCTAGGTCTTTGCTATTGATCGTACTCTTAGTGAACTGCAACACACCTGCGGCTGTCGAACCTGTCTTCTTGTAGTCGGGCCTCTGCCAGTTGTTAGAACGTTCTCCTGCGTTCTTAATGGCGTTAATCCAACCAGGCGGTACGTTGTACTTGATCGAGTAATACAAAGCCGCTCTATCCAACCTTGGGTCATCATAGTACATTGAGTCGAAATACTCTTTAGGGTTTTTTCTGTAGCCGTTTATCTCTTCTGCTGTGACCTTTGTTGCAAAGGTGTCGTCATCATTCTTAGGTTGAGGATTGTTAAATCTTCTACTCCGTTCCTCACGCTTTTCACGATTCATGTCACTGTACGTTGACGGAGTTGCTGAAACAGGTTTTTCGATAGACACTGGAGTTGACTTAAAGTTTCCCGTGAAGGCATCCCAACTAGCCTTGATAGATTCAGGAGAACTCTTTTGTGTAGGTTTCGATACGTCCTGCCCATAATACGTTCTATCGTGTACGAGAGGTGACTGTCCTTGAGTTGTCCAGTTCTTGAGATTGGAGTTGATAAATTCAAATCCGTCCTGTTTTTTCTGAACGGCAATAGGTTCACCGATGTCGTCAAAGATCATTCCTACGAGCTGTTTGATATCTCCGGCTGGAAGTCTTGTGGAGGTAAGCAGTTTGCTCAGAGATGTGAGCTCCATTTGCGTCCAGGCTTGGGGAGTAATGTCGTAAGCTCCGCCGTTTATGAAGTCTTGTCTTGCATCTCTCAACGCAATGGAGATACCGTTGGCTAATCTTTTCAACTTGTCGTTATAACCAAGACCGTTCGCCTTGTCCTTTTGAATTGCTATCGCCGTCTTGTCTATTTCAGATGACAAGATAGGAATCGAAAGATTCATGTAAGCGGCGTAGTCTCTTTCAACGCTTCCCGTGTACGGGTTTCGTGTACGTGAAGGATTGGCATAGGTGGCTTGATTGGCAGTCCTTCTCTCTATCTCGTCGAGCGATATTAGTTTATGTTTACGTACAATAGCATCAACCTCGGCTTGAGTCTCAGCAGTTTCCAACTCTCTTCTAGCATCAGGAGTGACGTTGTAAATGTATTCAACCCTCTGTCTAAGGGCGGCATCCCTCTCCTCCTGAGTAGGCTTCTTTCCCTTCTTGTTAGGTCTACCCGCAATAATGTCATCACACTCTTTGACGTAAGCATCTCGCTGTTGCTTACTCGCCTTGATTTCCTCTTCTCTTTGCTGAAGAGCGGCCCTCTGACGAAGGTCTCGCTGTTCATCAATTTGTGCGGCAACTTTAAGGAGTTCAGGAAGAGACTTGCCGATAGCCTCTCGGTTCGAGTAATCGAGTTTCGACCAGGACGTTGCGTTGTTTCCTTTAACCATGCCAAGGACTTTGGTGATCATGTCCTCGTCATTCTGCACAGTCGGATCGAGTTTAGAGATAATGATCTTTCTGAGTTCCTCGTCTGTTTTATTCTGCGCAATAGTCCCGCCCAATGAGTCTGCAATCTCTTGTGCATACTTGTTTCTATTGCCGTTAATGGATTGACGCAGGATTGTCCTCTGCTGGTCAGTCATGTTCGGACTAGCCCTAAGTTTCTCGTCAACGTAGTTAAGATCAATAATTCCCTGACTGCCTTTGACGATATTGTCGATCTCAGTTCGGTTCCAGTTGTCTTCCAACCCTTGCGCTAAGGTATTGAATCTTTCAGGCGGAAGATCGGGATTCTTTTCACGAAACGATTCAATAGCCTCAATGGAGTTCTTGAAGTTTTGACGTTCAAGGTTGTAATTCTCCTGAAGACTCTTGTTCGTGGTCGCTTCGTTTTGGATTCTCTTTTCGGCAAGTTCTCTCTTCTTATCCTCGCCTTGTTTGATTGCAGATTCCATCATCTGCTGTGCCGCATACGGGTCAAACCCGTAGGAAGCATCTAATCCAAAGCCACTTGCTTGGCCAAGAAAATTGTTAAGCGAGTTTTGGTTAGGAACAATCCCATTGTCTGTCAAGGTCTGCACATAGTCCTTGAACAACTGGAGTCCTTCAGCTCGTTTGGAAGCTCTGCGGTCTGTCTCAGCGTCCCAGCCTCCTCCGAAGTGATAACCTCCTGCGGCTCCATTGAATATTCCAGTAGGAACACCGCTGTAACTGTCAGAGAATTTATATTTAGTTTGTGCTACGTCTGCCATTGTTTACTCCTACGACCATAAGCCACTAAACCAATTGGTTAAGGAATCCCAACCGCTTGAAATTGAGTCTCCGATTCCCGACCAAAAACCTCCGCTTTCAGAGGCGTTAATGATTTCTTCAATTGGATCACCACCAGCATCCATCAACCATTTCGCCGCTTCTTCTAAAGATGTTCCCGTTTGTGATGCAGTTCTTTCGACCAAAGCGTTCCAAGAGTCAGCCGCCGCATTAGCTCCTGCGTAGTTGATTCCATCGAAAAGTCCGGAAAGACCTGATGCTTTACCTGCAAGACCTAGCGCCTGAAGTAAACCGCCTCCTGTACCTGAAGACAAGTCTGCTGTTGTCTTATTTAAGGCTTGACCTAATCCATTGATTGCCTGTCCGTATGCTCCTGCGAATCCACTAGCGAGATTAGTAGCGGCGTTTACGTTGTTGGAATTTAAACCAACTAGAGCGTTAAGGATATTGCCTTGATTCTGCAAACCAATGCCGTAGGTATTAGCCAACCAACCACGTTCAAGGTCAGCCGCCTTATCCCCGTACCACAAAGCTCCGATTTCATTCTGAGAGTTACGGAGTTGGTTTGTCGCATCGTTTGTAGATGTTGAGATTGTCGGAGACAACGCATTGACCGCTTCAGCAATCGCCGCATTACGCTGATCTGTCTGCAACTTAGAAAGATTCGATACGTAGCTGAGAGCATCACTGTAAGCCTGGCTATCAATATTGGCAAGGTCTGCCATGTACTTACGGGCATTCTCTGCCTGAGCTTCCTGCTGTACCGTAGATGTTCCGACACCATTTGCACGGTTAGCCGCATACGTTCTTGAGTCTGTCAAGGCCGCAGCTCTATCAGCCAACTGTGTACGAGCGTTCGCAAACTTGCGATACGTTCCGTACACGTCATCTTCGTTGTAGAACTTAGCCTTACCGAGGTCGTTGTACACTCCGCTGATTTGATCTGCCGCATTCAATGCTTTTGCGAATGCGTTATTGACGTTCTGCGTACCCTGTGTTGCAGTTTGGTAATACGGTGTTGACTGCCACTCGTCTCCGTTACGAGTCGGTACTTTAATCTTCTCTTTCAGAGCTTCATAAAGTTTGTCGTTTCCGTCAGCCGTCTTGTCGTAAAGATTCTGAAGAGAGTTGGCTAAGTTCTGTCCGTTATTAACAAGAGAACCAGCCGTACCACTCCACTGGTTAAATAAATCGTTGAATTTACCTGAGTCTCTGTATCCTCGATAAACTCTAAAGCCATCTGCTCCTAGCCCTGCGAGAGAGCTTAGTAAGTTGTTTGTATCTGCCATACTTGTCTGTCCTATGTTTCCTAATCCGCCTAAGAGAGCTGTACCGCCAAGCACTCCGAGCAGTGTCTTTTCTGCTGTTTCCTGTTTGTCCTGAACATCTTTGGATATTGAGTTTCCAAGGTTTGTGCTTCCTCCGTTGCCGAGAGAAGTGTTGGTCTGATACTTCTCAAGAGCTTCCTTTAGCTGTTGCCATTGATCGTTCTTTTGATTAACAGTGTCTTCTGTGAACAAACCCATTCGAGTCAGAGTCTCAGCGTAGTCAGCCAACTTCTTGGTTTGATCTTCCGACAACGATGGGTAGAGCGTCTTAGCGTTATTAACGTATTGATTGATTAACGCATTTTCAGCATCAGTCAATGGTCTTGTACCTGCTGTTTTACCGTTCTCAACCTTCCATTGATTAACGATTCCTGCAAGGTTCCCTGGATCGCTCTCGGTCTGTACTATGTTTAAAACAAGATCGGGAAGAGCGTTCTTAGTTATTCCTTTAATGGCAGAACCACCAATTGTGGCGCCGATATTTCCTGCCATGTTTGCTCCGCCCATGTAGCCGCCGAGAGCTCCCATACCAGCGTCAAGGAGTTTGTTATCACCCTCAGACGTGATTAGCCCTGAAGCAGCACCTACTGCTGCTCCAGCCCAAGGGCCTCCAAAGTAGGAAGCAATACCCGTTGCAATGGCAGAGCCAAAAGACTTTAGAGCGTGACCAAGGCCACTGCTAGTATCCCAATAGACAACCTTACCTTCGTGAGGAACGTAAGCGTTTAGAGACTCGTCCCATTTATATGTAACTTGTGTCCCTTCTTTCTTTCCGGTTTTAATTTGGACAACTGGGTTGGTGTTGTTAACGTCATACTTCTGCTCTTTTAACCATTGTGTGTAAGCCCTTCCTTCAAGATCAGTCTTCCCTTCCGGAGTCAGATACCAAGTGCCGTTCTCATCCCTATAGTCCTTATATTCGTCAGGGTGAGCATCAGCCCAAGCGTTGAAATCAAAGTCTTTCTTTTTGTCGCCATAGTTGCCCTTCATCCAATAGAGCATATTTTTGTCACTATTGATGCCGACATAATCTCTGAAGGAGCCGTTGTACTGAGAGTCTTGCCAAGTAGCCTGATAGTCGTTGAACTTAAAACCGTCCCCGTCTGTCTGCCACTTACCCCAAGTGTTAATGAACTCCTCACCAATGGTGGCAGGGAACTTACCACCATTGATTGTTACCCAGTTGGAGTCGTTATTGGTTGCCATTACCCTACGATTCTCTGCCGCAGATTAACCGTAAGACCTTTAGCGTCAGTAGAAGCGGCTGTGATCTCTAACGTGATCTTCTTAGGAATGGTTCGTCCGTCAAACTTCTTTGCTACCCAAGTCTGAGTTACGTCAGAAGTCGTCAGGTCAGTCGTAGCACCTACCGCAGTATCTCCAACATAGAGCTGGACTGTTGCTGTACCAGCATCAAGGGAGAGCGTCATCTTGTCTAGGTAGGCTTGAACGTTGGCTACATAACCAAGAGTCAGCACTGCATCCTTAGCGATCGTTCCATCCGTGCGATATTGAATCGGAACATAGGAGTAATGCTGTTTGACCAGCTCGTCCGCAATCTGTCCGTTCTCGTCCAAAGGTGCGACACCGTTAGGGTTACCAACTTCATCTTTCTTTACGCAGGAAGACAGATCAATAGCAGCAAACTCAAGAGCCGAACCCGCAGAGTTCACACGAAGATAGCGAAGCTCATCTCCTTTGTTGATTGCTGGAACGGAACCGTCAGGCGCAGTAGAAACCCAACGAAGTCCATCATAGAAATACAAGACGGAAATAGGCAGACCTGTCTTAATCCACAAGTCTCCGCTTTCGATCTCTACTTCGTCTGTATCAACAGGCTCCGTATCCTGTACGAATACCTGTTTCGACTTTTCCATCAAACCTTTAAGTCCCTGAACTTTCTCAGGAGAAATGTCATCGTCGTCAATGAGAATCTTGTCGTACAGAATCTTTCCGTTGTAGCAATACTGATCATGCATCAGTAGTCCGCCAACAGCTCTAAGACCGCCTCCTTGCATACGAAGGATTGTGACAACATCGCCTGAGGCCATAGGAGCTAAGAACGTAATTGTGGATGTACCAGCGTTTAGGATGTAGTCGTCGTTCTCACCTTCCTTGTAAAGGATGCCGTTGCGGTAAACAAAGATTTGATCTTCGTTGTTGAACTTAAACGGGATGATGTACTGATTCTGAGTAGCAACAATCTCTGTCCGAGAGAAACCATTAAGCTCACTTTTTCTGATCTGAAACACCGTTAGGGTTTCGTTAGCACCAATAGCCGGAAAGATTGTGATCGTCCCGTTGATTTGATCTAACGTGTAGGCGTTAGGAGATTGAAGCAGACCGTTTCTAAATAGAATGGTTTCGGCCTCTGATTCAGAGAAAGCGTAGTTGAAGACCGTAGTTGTGCCGTCACCATCATAGTCAGCTCGGTTGAACATCAGGGCATCGCCAATCTCACCGACATACTCACCAGGTTCTCCACGCAACGCTTCAGGTTCAATGATCTGCAACCACTCCTGATCGTCTCCACCGATTCGATATTCGAGACCATACTTAGAATCAAAGCGAATCTCTAAGCCAACATCTAAGTTACCTTCGGAGTTAAAGATTTGGCGTAGCAATTCAGATAAAGTTCTATTTCCAATTTCACCGCTTCTGAGATAGCGGATGATGTTTTCAAACTCTGCTGAAGTAGCCTCTGTAGAAGAGTACCGAGACGGGTAAAGTTGGCGAATACGTGCCATTGATTATTGCTCCTTGATTTCGATAGTGAATCCGTAAATACGTAAGCTCTTGGTCACGTTCCGTATATGGACGATGAGCTTTACGCCAGTAAATAAATGGGGAAAAATTCGAGTGAACTGTCTGCCTTTTCGAGTTCCGTGAAAGACCGCTTGGTCTTCATAAGGCAAGTCCCAGCGAAGGACATCTAATATCTGTCCTTCTTCGTTTTCAATCTCAACTTCTATCTGACCAGCTCCGTCAGCAATGATTCCGATCTGATGTCCACGCTTAGGCATAAAACGTTCGTTCATCCAAAGCAAAGGAGTTGAGAAGACTGCCTCTCCGATATCTCCTCCTTCCTCGTACTCGGATTTCATTCTCCAAATACCACCGCAACTGCCCATAAGTAACTTTCCATCTAGAAAGTCTCCGCACGTTAGGTTGCCGTATTCGGAAAAAGACCACGACGGAGAACCCGAGCTTCCCTCTTCTTGAGCAACTGGAGAGACTGAGCAGGAAAGTCGTGAAGCTCCTCGTGGACTTAAAGGGAAAAATATGTGATAACGACCACAATCTGAATCAAAGACTGCGTTGATTAGTCTCGGGTCTTCCAACTGAGAAAGCAGTTCTTGATAAACGCTTTGTACCTTATGCGAATAAGGCAAGACCACAAGAGCCGTACCGTTTGCCACAGAACGCTTAAGCGTGTAAATACCATATCGGCTACAGAAGATGACCTCGTTTGCCCAACCGCAGATAGAGTTCTGAGACACACACCCGACATAGATATGAACGTCCGAAACCTGCTTCCATGTGGTCAAATCCGCATTGATCTCATAGATGAGACAACGAGCATTGGTAAAGATAAGGAGTTGATTTGCACCAAACGGGAATAAGGCTGTAATCGTTTCTGCTCTATTGAGCACAGTCTTAAGGTTGATGCCTCCAGCCTTTGTTACCTGAATGTCTGCAACATCTTCGTCGCATTCAAAGATTTCGTTGTCGTCCACACGAGAGAAACGAACAACCGTGGGAGCATCTTTAAATCCGGCTAAAGCCAAGCGTCCTGACACGGACGCACATAAGGTCGCACCGTATGCGTCAGGGGAGTCAATCCTTTTCCATTCTTGAGCAACATAACGATAAGGTGCCTCTCCTGCACAAAAGACGACTTCGCCGTTAGATAGTGTTGAGGTAATAGTGTTCGTCGGAAAAACGATCTCGGACTCATTCCTTCCGCTCTCAAGTTCACGAGAGTTCCAAATACTTATGCCCTGTTCTCCTCTTGTGGCGTACAGAATCTCTCCGTTGTACGCAAAGCGAACATGGGAAATGTACCGTCCTTCCTTACCGATTCTTTCAATCGCTCGTTCGTTAGAAACGTAGCCGCTCCAATCTATGTATGCGTTATCAACATCAGCAAAAGACTGATGTTCATTGACTTCATGTACGACTTCACTGCGGCTTGTATCTAAGCCCGTAAATCCCCCATACATGAGCTTGGATGTTTTAGAAGATGGAACGGAACGAATCATATAACCTCAAATAGTTCCGCTTGAGGTTATGGTTTTGGGCTTTTAGACTATGGGAAACTGTACATTTACCTTAGGAGGAAAAAACAAATGTTTAAGGCAATACTAATTACTGTATCTCTCATTTGCTCTTTCCCGGTTTTTGGTAATGACGGTTATGTTGAATTTGAAAAGAAAGATGATTCTGTTACTTATATTCACCCACGAAAGACAATGCTTTTCCCTGAACTTAAGATGGTAGGGATAACGGAATTTAAGATTTTTAATAAACCTCAATCTTCTCCTATTGGAAACTTTAGATCTATTAACACTACTAAACTTTGCGATTGCAAAAATCAAGCCGTCGAGACTGTCAGGATTTCTGTTTGGGATAAGGACTACCCCAACGGCTCCCTAATTTTCGAAAAGAACTTCAAAGATAACGAATTAAAATGGGAACCCTTAGTTAAAGGGAGTCGAGGAGAAGCACTGTGTGATATTGCTTGTTCCCTTCTTACTTACCACCAATAGCTAATATCCACGATCTCCACTTGGTCTCCTACGTTGAATGGTTCTCTGCCGCCGTAATAATAGGAGACAATCCACATCTTGTTTCCGCCTGGTTGTCCTGCTTGATTACAAGTTAAACCTAGGTTGCCCAACTCCCTCAAAGTCCAAGTTGAATTAGCTCCTGAATACTGGCCAGTGTATTGACGGCCAAAGTACCAAGGTTCACTCACCATGTAGTTGCCGCCGTTGCTTGGCTGATGGCAAACCTTTCTAAAGGTAATCGACTTAAGAGAACTTCCGTTGCGGCGGTACGTCATCGAGAGGTTTAACGGATACCGATTATCCGTGACAGCGTGGGAGTTACCGCTTTCAATAACAGGGTCAGGAAGTCCGTCAATCTGAACTGAAATACCTATTGAGTCCCAAGTCCGGTTGTACCAAGTGGAACAGGTTCTCGTGTATCCAACGAACATTAGAGAAACCGTACCAAACTTTTGAGGTGTTATATTCCCGAGGTTTATCGTGTGTGTTGGTATGTCGTGAAACGGGAAAAGACAATTGACAACCTGACGCCGAAAGGCGCCTATACCAATAAAGCTTCCACCTATAGAATGAGCTGGTTGGCTAATCCCGCCATCGCCGTCATAAGAGTCGTCAACATCAATCCTGCAAGTTACTGGATAACTAAAGAACTGCATCTTATAGCCTCGGTACCTAGCGTACAGATCAGACATCTTTACCGCACCGTTAGGCTTCTGAGCAAAGGAGCGGCATTGGCTGCCACCAAGACTGATGGAAGTAACAGGATTCGGCCCGTTATCGTTCCACTGACTACGAGCCATTCCCAGCCCAATCGTTCCGCTTTCAGGGAGATGTTGTGCCATTACTTACCTCGGCAAGTGCATGACACAGGCACACCATCCTTAGGTTCTTTGAAATACTTTCGGTCAGCGAACTCCCCTTTCTTGCCGATATTAAATGAAGAGATCGGACGGTGATAGCCCATCACTCGTGTCCAAATTTCGCAAGGGGTTCGTTCTGAGTCTTTGAGTTTAATTTCTTTCATACTTACCTCTGTCAATTAGGGGTTTATCGTATTGGAACTCAGGAAAGATAGACGGGAAAATGAAACAGCAAGGAGATGTGGAATGGAAGACTATCTAACAAGAACCCTTAAAAGAATTGGCATTCGGTACCTTGACAATAGAAACGGTGGTCTAAATTACGGAAGAGACTTAACAAGCAACGGGTCAGGTTGGTTGTGGCTTCTATGCTCTAAAGAAGAGTTAATGGAGCATATTGACGAATTAAACGATTGCGGCATCGAGGTCGAGTATGTACAAGTCAGAGCTGACCAAGGCAAGGCTCCTTATCATGCTTACGTTGATAACGGCGAAAACAGGGCTCAAGCGCCAATTGGATATTTCGCTAGAGAAAGTGGAAGAAAGACTTCCTCAACAAGAAATAACATGACGCTTGACCAGAAAATCGCTAAGCTTCAAGAAGACATTGAAACTGTTAGCCTACAACAACAAAGGATTAACGAGTTACTTGATCGACTGTTTCGTAACTCTCAATAGTCAACCCAAACAACAGCCACCACACAGCCTGAAAAATAGCAAAATGATAGTTAAACTCGTTCTTACACGTCAGTGTTCGAGCGAGTCCTTCTATCTGAGGACAAGCACCACGACACATGGACAGAAGCAAACACTTTCGGCACTTCTCTCTTTCGCCGCAAGACTTAAAGTGTTTGGAAATATCTACTTTATCCATTGCGGATACATGACCAACGTACTTTTCCTTTGTCGCAAAGTCGTGACACGAAAGAACATCTCCGTTGAGGTTAATTGCACAAACGTTTTCTCGATTCATTCCGCATTTAACTGTACCAAGGTCTAACTTCTTTCTCTGAGTCAGTTGCAAGAGCAGTTCGTTACATTCATTCGTCAGTGCTGGGAATTTATCCCAACCATTCTTAGTTAGTTCGTTAAAGATGTTTTTCTGAAGCGTGAGCATCTGAGCTGGTGTAAACATTAACTCGGAATCCTGAACACCTACGTGGGTCATCACGCCTTCAAAGTTGAAATAAACTCCTCCAAGTTTCTCCCGGATGTACTCCGCCGTTGCGTTAATGTCTATATTTGCAGGAGTGAGTACGCAGTTGATGTTTGCACCGAGTTTCTGAATTGCCAACCTCCAAAGGTCAACCATCTTCGGGTCGTCCAACGGGTCTTTGCCACGAAGGTGAAAACCAAGTCCGTCATGAGAGAAGGTAAGTCCGCACTTATATTTTTCTAAGAACTCAATCTTCTCTCCTGTTAAGAGGGTTCCGTTTGTGATCATCCCGATTGACGCTTTGGGATAAATTCTTCTAAGTTCAGGGATGAGCTTTTGAAGGACTTTCCAATAGACGAAAGGTTCTCCGCCCCACAGTTCAATGGAGCCAACAGCCTCGATCTTATTGTCAACGAGTTTCTTGATAAACGGTTCGACATCTCGCTGAGTGAAAACAGAAGCTCCGATTTCGTTTCCAGTTTGTGCGCAATACTTGCAGTGCATATTGCACTTAAGGCCTAACTGAATCTTTAGGTTCCAAATCTCATTGGACTTGTGATTAGAAACTGGTGAAGGGTTTCCTCGTTGCTTTGTCATCGCATAAGGCTTCAGTCTTTCATCTTTAGATAGATCGACTAAATCTCCATTACTGTTCCAAATCTCGTTTGTTACGTTGTCGTAAATCCAGTCTTCCTGTTTGCCGTCATGCGTTTTGCAATGCAACTTTAACTTCATCGTCTCTCCATAATCTCGTAAAGTTTTGCCCTTTCCTTTGCGAAGTAACAATCAACCTCGTGTGTATTAGAGGTGTAGCAGCCACCTCTGCACTGCTCTAATAATTCACAAGACTGGCATTCCTCGGAATTAAAAAACCTAGAACCACATAATGAATCTGCTTTTTGAATTGGTATTACTTTTTCAAAAACGTTTCTCACAATGTTTGTCTTGCAGTAATTGTGATGGCAGTTGTACACATTGCCGTGAAGGTCAATGGATAGCTGATCGCTTCTTACGCATAAAGGGCCAATGCCTTTGGCGATTATGCGGTCTCGTTCAAATAAGAGTTGGGAACACTGCCATTGCGCCCATTCATCTCCTAGCCTAGCCATTGGGATTACTTCAGTACGAATGTGGTCGCAGAACTTATCCACATCCTCTTTAGTCATGTAGTAGTCTGTATTACACCCATCGTTAGCTCTGAGAAAGTGCACACACAGATTGGGCGAAACCCCGAACTTATCTTTGATTTCGTAGTACCTGTCCCGTATTTCCCATAGGTCTGTTCGGAAGTGGTGCACAAGTTCAGACAGAGAGAAGCGCTTAAGTTTAAAGATCGTCTCTAACTGTTTATCCGTGAAATCCCAGCCATGACAGGAAACGGTTGTCCATATATCTTCATGACTATTCGCATAGTCCACATAGCTTTCTGTCAGCCTTCTTCCGTTAGTAGTGATTACAGATTGACTTGGAACAATTCCATTTTCAGATAGGAGGGAATGAATAGTTTTTATCCTCTCCCAATAAAGCATCGGCTCTCCGCCCCAATACATTATTTTTTTAGGAGTCTGACCGTTTAAGTGCGGCAGTAACTTTTGCACAAACTCTTGTGCATCTGCTTTCTTATCAGCTGGGGATAAACCGTTTGTTTGAAGGCAGTACCCGCACTTCATATCACAGGCACTACCGAACATAATGTTAAGTTGGCGATACGACATCAACCGTTGCTTCAACTCGAGATGTATAAAAACGTTGGTTAATCTTGACTCGCAGCTTATCTCCATTTTCCAAGCCGAAAGCCTTTACTTTGAAGGTTCCAATTCCGTCAACGACATTCACACGCTTGTGAGGCGCATAACCATCGACAGCCTCCACAATATATCTGTCATATGTAACATCAGTCGCTAACTCCTTAGTCTTTCCGTCAAGGACTTTTAGAGTGAATGTAACCCAGCCTTCAGGTTCAACCTCTGTTTTGTTCGGCGTTAACTCATACGCCAAGTTCAACCACTTAGAGGTAGTGCCTGTCATCACATCTTCGGCAGCCCACTCTTCCCCGAGGTCATCTATGTTGGTAATAAGTTTTGTAGTTACCGAAGTAGTAATCGAACGATTACATTGTTTGAAAGAGTCTTCTGGATTACGAATCCAAAAGTCAAACAGCCAAAGACCGCCTTTCGCTTTTATCAACTCAGCAGTGTTTCTCTGATTGAAATAAGTCATCGTTCCACGAACATCTAAGCGCAGTCGAGGGTGGCGGCTTAAATCCAACCAAAAACAAAAGTGAGCTCCCGGTACAAGTAGGCGGTTATACGTAGTATCTTCACGATTAAAGATTAACTCCGAGTAGATGGCATACTCTGTTCCGTCAACTAAAAACGTTTTGTCATTCACGTTGAAAGCCACTGGATTAAAAGAGAGCTGTTCCGTTGTTAGTAACTTTTCCACCCCAAACTGAACTGCATCAGTCGCTACGTTTACGCTTTCATTAATTTCAGACAGCAGCCTGAAAGCTATAGAGTCATCATTGATGACAATATTCATCACGAAAGGAATTTCACTTTGACAAATAACATGTCTTGAATAACCCATATTGTCTCCTATTACTGGTTTAGTTGATTTATGCAATCGGAAACACAGTGAACGTATGTGCAATCTGAGCAATAACCATTGCAGTAATACGAGCAATGACATTGACCACAGTTAACAACTGAGTCCCCGCAGTTTCCGGTGCTCCGACATTGAAAACATTGTGTACAGTGATTGCAGTTTCCACATTGAACCTGACTACATTGCACGTTATTGCAGCGGCTGCATTTTTGACAATAAGTACAGTGGGAACAGTAAGTACAGTAACCAGTCTTGTACCCGCTGTTGTTTTCTAACTGACTTACTTTTGTTAATTCAGATTTTTTCCAAAATTGAGAATCGTTTGCGAGTTGACTTACTTTGGCTAAAGTTGTTGATGTCCAAATTGAGTCAGAATCCACTAGCTGAGAAAGAGCCGCCAATTGATTAGAGGCCGTAGCAACCCAACCTTGAGCCGCCCCATCATTTATTTTTAAACTTAAATCTGTAAGGTTTAAAACCACCTCTCCTTCCAACCCTGATAGGGCGGAAGTGGCTTCGTTACTTCCTCTAACTAACTGAACTTTTGCCGCATTTTCTAACTGAGTTGTTTTCATATCTTTTAACTATCAACTATCGTCAGTGCAATCACAATTGCACAGACAATAGATCACTAGGCAATGTTGAATGGAGCAATTGACAGTTGTACATTGTGTGGTGTTGCAGTTATGACAATTACTACACTGCTGACAGTGCTGACAATATTGGCAATGCGTACAGTACCCCGTCTTAAAGCCACTATCGTTTTGTAACTGGCTTACCTTGCTAAGTGTTCCGCTTGACCAAAAATCTAAATCATTACTTAACTGACTTACCTTGGTTAAATCACTCTTACTCCAGGCACTAATATCATTCGTTAAGGAAGCGAGAGTTGTTTTGACATCAGAGAGAAGAGGAATTTCGTTTCTTCCTCCTGCGCCGTCATACACACTCACCCTATGAGTCGCAGTGTCAACGACCAGCTCTCCCTCAAGAGCGGTCTCAGCGTATCCTTCAACCTTCTCAGTCGTTCCTCTTTTCCACTGAAGTGTTGTCATTACTCTCCTATGAACAATGTGTGCAGTAAGTACAATATCCTGAACAATGTGTACAGTATCCAGTGATATACCCAGCGTCGTTGGTCAACTGCGACAACTTCGTTAAGGAGGTCTTTGACCAATACCCAGCGTCGTTCGTTAGCTGACTTAATCCTGTCAAACTAGTCTTAGTATGGTAAGGAGAGTCGGAATAATCGGTCAGCTTCGTTTTAACATCTTCGGCTTTTGCAACGGGGTATCCACCGGCAGTAGACCCGTCATGTACTCGCAACCTCATATTCGTAAGGTCTACAGTGATTTCGCCTTCGGCACCTGTATACGTGTCGTTCTTAGTTGCGGTAGCTCGTTTAAGCTGAAGACGAATTGTCATTATTCAATCGTTCCTAAATCAATAACGTCGGCTAACTTATCTGCCGTGATAGAACCGGCGCCGACCTGAACTCCTGCAACTGCGGTATCAACATAGGTCTTAGTAGCTAAATCTCCTTCGCCTAAACTTTCCACAATCTGTTGAACTTCAGTCTTATCAGCCTTTAAAGCTAAGGCAGAGTTCACTACAGAAGTTTCAGCTTTACCATCCAAGGCCGCAGTTGTCGTGGCAGCGTCCGCTTTAGCCGCTAATGCCGTGTTGAAATCGTCCGTACTCACCTTAGTCATCACAGTGGCAACGATGTTCCGCATCTCTTTTGCGATACGTCCAACCACCTTGATGATCTGCTCATTCATGTTTGTTTCTGACATTTACCCTTCCTCTGTTTTATTCAGTTCTGCAACAAAGACTGCCTCATAGTCAGACCCCGTAAGTCCTGCAACCAAGTTATCAACCTGTGATTGAATCTGTGCTCGTTGTGTTTCAGCCGCCGTGTTAATTGCTGCTACTGCTGCTGAGTTATCGGTCTGTAGTTCTGTAAGAACTTCCTCTGCGTCAGACTGCATACCTGAGATCACAGAATTTATTTCGGAAGTCTTCCCGGTAATAAAAGTGTTTACTTCATCTTTGTTGTCATCTATAGCTTTGAGAAGAGCTGTCTTTCCCGTGGAAACAAATTCCTCCATCGAGTTGACATCCAAGGCCATCCTTCTTGCCATCTCATTTAATTGCTGTTCAAGAAGGGTGTAAGGAGTGTTCGGATTTGCCGTATCAGTCATCAATACCTCTCGTTGTTAGGTAAGTTTCCAAGGGACTCGGGTCTAAAGCCTCAACCTTTGTGACAGAACTGGTCAGTACATTTCCTTCTGTAACCCCATAGATAGACATGAAATATTCCTCAGGATCAGGGTCTAACACAATGTCTGTTGCATCCTTACCAGCTTCTCCCTTATCGCCTTTATCTCCCTTCTCTCCCGGGCCGAACTCAAATCCAGTTGACCACTCGTCTTCGTCTGAAAGTTTCCAATACAGCTTTCCTTCGTCAATCGCTAGGAAAGAAAAACCTTTAGGCTGATCTGCATACTGGGAACGAGCGGAACGAAGGTCGGAGGCAGAGGCAACGAAGGAAGCTCCGACATCACCCTTGTCACCTTTATCCCCTTTCTCCCCTTTGTCGCCTTTCAAACCTCGGATGCCTTGTTCACCCTTCTCACCCTGGAGGCCTGTTGCGCCACGAGGCCCTTGGGCTCCGGTATAACCTCGGTCTCCTTTAACCCCCGCTTCGCCCGTGTCACCTTTGTCACCTTTGTCCCCTTTCTGCCCTATGAACCTAAGAGGAGTGGTTGTCCAATCACCAGAGGTGTCAGAGAGTTTCCAGTAGACATTCCCTGTATCCATACAGAGAATCGAGAATCCTTTAGGTTGATCGTCATAATTGGACTTGTTCGCTTCTATGTCGTATACATTAGGGATAAACGATGCACCAGGGTCTCCCTTATCCCCTTTCTCTCCTCGGATACCCTGCTCACCTGCTTCACCCCGAAGACCTCGATCTCCTTTATCACCTTTATCCCCCTTGTCTCCTTTATCGCCTTTGAGACCTCGAAGGCCGTCCTTACCGTCCTTGCCATCACGTCCAGGAATACCTTGACGACCACGTTCACCAATGACGGTTACGTGATGTGCTTTCTTAGGGCCTCTAGGCATACCCCTATTGGGGTCAGTGTGCATTGATAAATCTACAAACGGCATTAACGTCTCACTACTTGAAGGTTAAGAGGCATAGAGCCACCAGTGGCTCCGTAATAGAGGTGCTGATTGAGTCTTTGGTAATAATCGTTTTCGTACTTTTCCCACTTGTTAGAACCAACGGCGACAGCAAACTTCGCAAGAAGCCCGGCAATCATCACGGGATCGGGAACAGGTCTTACGTCTTCAGAGGAAACGTAATACTCAAGTTCGGGAAAGTTATTCCAGTACGGATGACCGCGAACGTCATCAACAATTTCGTTAGCCAAGTCGATGAACAAGGACTGCGTTTCTGCATCAACGGTAGACGCATTCCACTCTCCGTACCTGCGAAGAGCTCTGTTCGTTAGGACAGATAAAGGTGACGTTAAACCGTCACCGATATGCGGGGAGATTGGAGAAACCGACTCAGCCATTTACTTACCCATCCCAACCTTCACTGAAGGCTTTGCGGGAGCTTAGACAACGGGACAATGAAACCCTTACGAACATGGTGGTGTTTATTAAACGTAGAGACCAAATGTTTAGGCACGTTAAAACGAACGGCTGAACGATGGTCTGCAAAATGTCCGTAAACGATTTCTCCTTTACATAAAATGTTGAAGAGGACATTGCAAGGACGCACGGTTGAATACGTTACGAAAGCGTCCTCTTCTTTAACGGTTTCCTTTTTATTTCCTGCGACCGCCATTTCCTTTACCTTTATTCTTACAAGCCATAAATCCTCCTTAAAAAGGGAGCCGAAGCTCCCTTAATCAATTAGCCTCCCTGCTGGTTACCGCCATCCTGAGAAGCGCCACCGCCCTCAGATTCAGTAGCCTTGGATGCTTTGACATCCTTCCAGTTTCGGATAATGGCGTGAGGTTTAGCCTGAAGCAGTTCAAGACCACATTCAGTGATGTAGAAGTGTTCGGACGCATCCACATCGTTTGCCTGAACGTCACGTTTCAGAGTTGTGTCACGACCGTTCATATAACGATAGCCAAGAGCATCCATATCAAGAATGATGCCGTTAGCGTTCATGGACGGAATCTGACGGAACAGCGGATGCATATAGACAAGCAAGTCACCTGCAAAGGTGTGATAACGAGCGAAGGAAACGCCGTAAGCATTGTCTACAGCAGTCGGCTGCCAACGATTTTTTGCGATCTGCATGAGGTTAGAAATAACTCTCGGGCCACAGAACATGACTTTTTCCTTAGAACCCCAAGCGAACAAGTCTTCGATCAACAGACGATCAAATTCGTATTCTGTGATGACGTTTTCATTTTCAAAAGCGGAAGCGGCATCAATGACGTTCGGAATCATGGAGAACAGACCGCCTGTGTAACGACGAGGTGTAGCTGTGTTCGCATCTTCAATTGCTCTCTGACCGAAGAAGAAGGCACGTTCAATATCAGCCATGTGATTCTTCAACGCCTTGGTAAGCATTTCGGATTCTTTGTCGCCGGTACGCAGGTAAGTCTGCTTCAAAGTACCAGTGATGGAAACGCCAGTCTTGAAGATCTGGGTGTAGTTGTAATCCGTTGTCGGGTCAAACGTTGCAACAGACGGTTTACCAGAACCTTCTTTTGCGGCGTAGCCGATGATAACGAGTTCGTCTCCTACGGTTACTGCCTTCTTAGTAGAGTCGCCACCTGCGCCACGAGCAACCGTAAGAGTGTTCGTGCCGGTATTAGCGTCTGCTGTAGCTCTCATCACTTCACCAGTTCGGGTGTTATACAGAGTAGCGTTTTCAACAACAAACGGAACGTTGTCATCAGCGGTAACGACAATGGATGTCGCAGCATCTGTTGCGGCAGTCGCCACCTTCAACACACGAGACGGAAGTTCGTCTCGGAAGTGGTTGTACTTCGGGTCGTCTGTCGGCGTGGAATGAGCAAAAGACAATAGCGCATTCAACGGAGCAGTACCGTTCGGTTCCAGTAATGTAAACGTTTCACGCCAATTGGTCGGTCGTGTGTTTTCATCAAACTGACCAGTACCACGAAGTCCTGCAATTGCACGTTGTGCCATAAAGTGAATATCTCCTTAATGAATTTTTCAATTGATTTCAGGAGTTCGTTTGCTCCATCGAAATCGACAAAGCACATATTCCCTTTAAACAAAAAGAGCAGTGGGAAAACTGCTCCTTTCGTATAAAAATTTTTATTTACTACATCCGACTAGCCATAACCTTCTTGATGTAGTCGTTCATAAACTGCTGATCAGGGCTCACTTGAGGCGGGATTCCTGCACCAGCATTAGAGGGAGTTCCTGTCGGATTACCTGTATAAGCCTGTCGGCGTTCCATTATGCCACGCAGACGTGCAATCTCAGGTGCATCCATGTTTGCCTGAAAGTCTGCCATCAGTGTGTTGGCAACCTGCGGGTCAAGGAAATCGGCGGGTGTATAACCACGTTGCATAGCAAACAGCATGAAGTCATTAGCTCGGTCATCAGGTACTCCGTTGGTGTTAGCAGCTTCTTTCAGATTCATTTTTACCTGCATCTGCTGAGTATTTGCCTGTGTCTGCTGTGCCTGTTGAAGAGCCTGTTGTCCCTGCTGTGCAGATTGAGCTCCGCCCTTCTGCATCTGAACAAGCATCTGCTGCATCTGCTGAAGTTGCTGTGCCATTTTCTGCATGGCCTGATTCTGTTCACGGAAACCAGGCGGGAGTTTCAAACCGTTGTCACGTTCCCAGTTAGCGAGTGCATCATCCGCAGGAGGCTGAGCAGGTTGACCTTCCTGACCGTCAGCGGGATTCTGTTTTCTCTGATCTACGTTACCCATAGTCGGGTTCTTTGTGTACGCCTTAACAGCTTCCTGAAGGAAAGAAGCAACCTCACCAGCCTTAGGCGTGTAGCCGTTCTTCTTAGCTTGTTCAGTGATACGAGAAGCGAAGTCGAGCACATCTTTGTTATCCAACATCCGGGAGTTCAGACTTGCATAACGTTCCATCGTGTTTGCGATCTGAGCCTGAGTGAATTGCTGGACGTTACCGTCCTTCATTTTGATATCGTAAATATCAATTGGAGATTCACCTTCTCCGTCCTTTGGCTCACCCTGCTTAGTTGCTTGTTCAATGGCTGTGGGATTGGGGTCTGCTTTAGGAGGTTCCGTAGGCACCTCAGGCTGAGGTGTGGCATCCTGCGGAGGTGTGGGTACAGGAGCCTGTTGACCTGCGGCTCCGCCTCCTAAAAGCTGATTAGAAAGTTGGTTAATAATGTCCTGATCTGTACCGTCCATTCGTGTCTCTCCTATTCGTTAAGCGGTAATTGGTTCTCTAAAGATTCAAGAAGATTGTCGGGGTAGCTGAGAAAGCCATTAAGGGTGAGTAACGCTCCACGGCGGTAATCAATTTCATGGATAGACATTTCAGCCTTGGAGCCGAAGGCAACCGTATGATCGTAGATTTGTTTTCGGATTTCCTCTTTAATGAGTTTCCATCCGTCGGAATTAACAAACTCTTTTAAATACCCAACCTTCTTTACGATCATCGGGTCTACTGCCGTCAAATCATCCTTCGTCACTCGTCTCTCCTAAAAACATCTTTTGCTCAGCAAGTCTCCTTCTGAGAAGTCCCCTGAGTTTTATCCCGTTTGAATAAATCCACTTGGGAAACTCCAAAGCAGCTCCCTCAAAATCTCGTCTATTAACCTTCTTTAGCAACGTTGAAATTTGTAGATTTCCCGCTCCCACATTGAATGCGAAGTCAGTCAGAGCTGAGAACTGATCGACATCCACCTCTGTTTTTAGAAGTCGTGAGACAGCTAGTCCTGCCTTCTCGATGTCTTTTTGAAGGAGAGCTTCGGCTACTTCTCTCTCAATGGGCTTGAACTTCTTTAGGTCTTCGTAACGCTTACGAGAAAGAAGATGCCCATACCCAATAGTCGGATACCCAACAGGGTCGTGATATGCGTAGACAAGTCCGTCCTTTCCGAGACGTTCGAGTTTTTCAAACGGCTTTGCTAGTGAAGATACTTTCTCGTGAACTTCATCCGGCAACTTACTCAATGGACTTACCCTTTAAGAATTGCTTTGCACTTCTTGCGCCAAACCAATAGGAAAGGACGAGCGTCAGAACGGCTAGATCATCCTCAGACCAAAGGAGCTGTACCGTGCTTTCCAACGGCATACCGTTTTTCATAGCTTCAAGGTACAAGCCGTACTTAACCAAGCAGTACATAAAGATCATGCCGTAGGTAACGGCGGGTCTTACTAGCGTATTGAGAACGTCTAATAGAGCGTAGATAAAGAACCCTGGAACCATAATGATCGGGGAGTACCATGCTCCTTCCGTCCATTGTCGAACGGTATCAACCAGTTGGATTCCAGTTGTCGGCGATTCACGATGGATGGCAACTGTCTCGTTAATGTCTGCCATTGCACCGATCTCGTCCATGCGATACAGATGCTCCTTCTCAGCCTGTTCAACACGAAGGCGGAACATCTCTAACTCGTGTTTATCGTCCTGATGACGTTGGTAGGTCTTAATAACCTCAGGGATGAACGGGGCTAAGAATCCGAAGATAGCAGACAGAATTGACAGCATGATTACTTAAGGAATACTTGCAGTAAGGTGAAACCTAAGGAGAGGACAAAAGCCACACCCCAAAGGCGATTAACGATCCGCTCCAACTGGGAGGAGATACTTGCACACTCAGCTTTCACCTCGGACAATTCTTTTTCAAGGTTCTCAATTCGTCTGCTGTGAGAACTGTTCCGTTCTTCCTGCCTTGTCAGGCGCTCCATGAGCTCGGTAAGGCCGTCGAGCTTATGGTTAATCTCAGCTAGGTCTTGTTTCGTAACGGGCTCCATTAGTCTTCGTCATCCTTCCCTTTGACCTTATTCTTAAGGCCAAGGACTATTGCAGAAATAATGTCTGCAACTTCTGAATACTTCCCTTGTGAAAGGACAGCTAACGCTCTTCGAGCTTGATCGTTGGTGATCTCAATCTGAATTTTTGTTTTATCCATTAGTTCTCCTAGGTAAAGGCAATGATGTCGTCTCTTGCACGAAGCTGTCCTTCGCAATAAGCGTTGCCGTGAATAGTTGGGTTAGTATCGGGAAGCGGCGTATAACCTAAGGCACGGATGACCTGCTCTTTCGTCAGGTTTCCATCCCACGTAAGGTTCTTTCCGTTGTAAGTAATTCCATTCGGGCTAACTGTGAATGAGTTTTCCCCAGCCTTTATCGTTACAGGGCCGTTTACAGTGCCGCCTGTAGCCAAGTCAAGGTAATCAGCCTCGTCAATTCGACCGTCAACGTATGCCTTAGTCGCTACCTCTGTTGCATCCTGTGGGTCTCGTGACGTATAAAGAGGGCCTGTCATGGTTCCACCAGCAATATCAAGCGGTGTGTACCCAAGGCCGTCTTCTTTCTTAGCATCAAGCTCCTGAATCAAACGGTCAACGTACTGCTTGGTCGCAGCATGAAGCGGAACTGTCGGGTCATCGTTCAGCGTCAATGGCTCGACCATCTTGATCGCCTTACAGCCATTGTGATTCTCTATGGCAAAGTCACCAAGCTGGAGCGTTCCTCTCATTTCAGCAGGGTTTCTATCGTCCAAAAGCTGTCGGGCGTAAGGTGTCAGCGTACATAACGCAGAAGAATTGTCGCCTGTAAAGAATACTAACGCATTTTCTGTAGGGGTTACCTGAGATAATGCACCTAATGAAGGAGCCCCGACCAGCGCAATGAACTTCTGTCGGTTCGGCAACAGCGCTGAAGTGTGATCTTCTGTACAAATTTGAACGATGTTCTCGATAACTACATAGTCCGTAGCGTGGTAAGCGGTGTTAGGTGTCCAGTTTCCACGGAACTTTGCAAAGAAAGCTCCTGTGTTCTGCCATCCTTCTCCATCCTCGTCATACTGACCAGCTCGAATCTGAAGCTGGAAGTCCCCTCCTACACGTAAGCGAATGAAGTCAGGTCTTACGTGGCCTGTGGTATCTGAGAAAATCTCCTCCAACAGATCATAAACTGGACGACTTCCGATTTCACACGCCTCAAGATACGCATCTAGTTCGTGATCTCCCGTCTTTGCGGATAGGAAACGTAGTTGTTCACCAATCGGTTTTGTTTCTGCCATTACATTGCATCCTTCATGGGAACAAGGTTCCCTTTCATAACTTCCTGTTCGATTTGTTCCTGCGGCATGACGGAAGATTGACCACGCATCTTCTCCATAATCGCCATCTTCTGTGACGGAGTAAGACCCTCACGAGCTTGTCTCTTTTGGTCGATCTTGAACTGGTCAATATCAGGAACACCCATAGCTCTAATGGACTCTTCAACTAACCTGCCCATGTCGTATTCCATCTGCATACCTGCCTGACCGACAACTTGCATGATCTGCAACCATGTTTCCGGAGAACGTGTCGGTTCAACCGGAAGTGTTCCGTCAACAACGAGGTATTCAACCTCGCCTTCCAACATATTCTGGTCAATGTCAACGTAACCATCCTCGGCCATAGACGCAAAAATGGTGTTGGCATCTGTCTCGGATACTCTCAACGACGTATTGAAACGCAACGCATCCTGCACGTTGCTTACCATCATTCGGACGATAGGACGTATCGTCGTTGCAGAAATAATCCGAGACAGAACCCCAAGTCTTTGGCTTCCTAGCTGGGTTAATCGAGAGATTTCAGTTGCAGAACGGATGCCGTCGGATGTCGGCATACCCTGTTGAGCGTCTGAAGCGGCAGATAATCTCTGCTTCATGTCTCCTAAGAGCTGAATATCCTGCCAATGTCCACGAGTAACGTCAGGTATCTGTGCGATCTGAATGCCGTCTCCAGGTTTTGTTCCGGGCAGAGTTCTGACTACACCCCAAGGATTACGGTTAATCAAGTCGTGAACCGCTACACGTTGCGGGTCAACGAAGATAAGGTTGTTTAAAGCGGACTGTACGTTGTCAATGCGAGAACGAAGCAGCCAAGTGCCAAGATTATGTAAAGGTAAAAGCAGATCGTAAAGGGATTGCTGATGTGTCTTATGACTATCGAACCCAAATCCTCCAATCGCACAAGGAAAACTCTGACCATAAGGATTAAGTTGGCAACGAATGACGAAACGCTCGTCCAAAATTGCCACAACCATCCACACTTGTCCGAGCCCTGGCATTCCGATGTCGGCTCCGTTGAAGACAATCCATGCTTCGTCCACAACATGACTCTTGCCCACACGGAAGTAGCCCACGTCATTACTGTCGTTAATCTCGGTTTGATTGATATTCCACCCATTGCCTTCCTCCTTGTGCCACGTATGGCTGCTCCAACCAGCGCATTCAATATCGTTCTCAAGCATCCGAGGGTATTTGATTAACTTCGGATAGAGACCTGTTCTTACCAAGGCTGAACCTGAGGCGTGTTCGGAGAACACAATGAACTGCATATTCTGTACGTCACCTGCCTGAACTCTCGGGTCAGGGAACGTCTTTCTCGGGTCAGCATTGATCAGCAAATTCGTGTTCAGTTTGTCTGACCACACAACCTTTGTAGGTGCGAAGCCATACCGAATTGAATCTAGGAAGAGCATGGCTAAATGAGCGTCTGCCGCAGTCTTACGCATCTGTTGGTGCAATACCCTTTCCAGTAATGCAGAAGCCTTCCTTGACTCTCTATTTAAACCCTCCAACTGGAACATCGGATTACGCCCAGTGATAGCTGCCATAAAGTAGGTCAGCACCGTATCGCTAATTGCACGAGTATCTGCAATCACCACCTTGTTTCTGAAGCGTGTTGCATCCGGCGGAACGTACAAGTCGTGAGCACGGTCACTTTCCTTCCAGTGGTCGTAACGTTTCGAGATAGAGTCATAGGACATTTCGCTGATTACCTTCACATAATCAACAAGTCTCCTCTCTTGATCTTCAGTCAGAAGATCAGAGATGTCCTGATAGTTCATCAAAGCCGTCTGATGCTGAGACAGATCAGTTACGAACGCAATATGTTGATTCGGTGAGCTTTGATTTCTGTAATCAAACCAAGCGCTAGTCATAAAAGAGAGAATGACTTAGACACAAAAATATCGTTTGAAAACTGCTAGATAGGGGTAAATACCTAAACATTAAGCATTACACTCATTTCACTTGATACCTATAATGAGAACGTCGATTCGGTAAGCAGTGATGAACTGTAGACGGAGGTCGATGATTTACACGGCTACTTGGGAATTGTCCGAAGCCGATAACAAAAGTTCAAAGGAGTGGTGGTGTGAACGACTGGCCTTTGGGCGAGTAGGTATCTTGGGAGAGGTTGAGTAGAGACCCCAAAGGACTGGTGCAGAGCGGAGCCGAGCACCAACGAGCTCTACAGCAGGAACCCACAGGAGAGGTTGAAAAATCTCCTGATGTGATTTGACCTGTGCCCTAACCTAGCCTCGGCTGGGTAGGGCGAAGTGCAGGTCGGATTACATTCCGATATGTAATCCGAGAAACGTTACTACAGTACCGTAGTAACAATTAAACATTTCTATAGATAAATATTTCTCTTAATTACAGTAATAACTATTTATAGCTATTAGGGATTATTGCGTCTTTAATTATTTAAAATTCAATAAGTTAATATTTTATTAGGGTAATCACTATTACCTTAAACTTTACATTCATTTCTTTTATTGTTACTATTATTACGTTACTCAATGAAAGGAATCACATTAAGTAACTTCAGTAAAGAAAGTTGTATGTCAACTCTGAGGTCTGTCTTTGGAGGATTTCAACAGACCTCAGTTTTAAGACTCTTGATACACAGGGGGTTTAAAACTTGGTTGTAAAGGTTTGAGTTGTCAACTGATCATTGACACTTAAAGACTCTGCTCCGAAGTCTGATCGTAGCGGTTTTATCTCTTGTGAACCTTAAATAAGAGAGGCGTCGCACTTTTCCATAGCAAGTGTGGGGTTTTGAGTTTTTTATCCCTAAACAAAAGCTACGGAGTGGTCAACTGTTAAATGTGGTTGTGCGCAAACCATAGACAAGGGGTCTGTTCGATCGACAGACTCCGCCTCAAAGTTGTTTAGCGATAGATAACTTTGAAGTTGTAATCGGAAGGTGGCTGAGCGGTTGAAAGCAGCGGACTGTAAATCCGTTTCTCCTAGTGGTGACTCGGTGGTTCAAATCCATCCCTTCCGACCAAGGTTGTTGCGGGTATGGTTCAACTGGTAGAACAACGGCCTTCCAAGCCGTTGACGAGAGTTCGAGTCTCTCTACCCGCTCCACTAGGAGTTGACCTGCACTATCCGAGACATATAGGTCTCGCAAGGCTTGTGTCTCGGAGTCCGTGTAGGTTTTTGTGGCAGTGTGCAGGTGTCTAGCGAACACCTGTGTAAGGTCTGTCGGTTGGCCACTGGCAGTCCTGTGTAACCGTCAATCGGCGCCTTTAATTGACGGAAACACGAACGGTCGGAGGTAGCTCAGTCGGTAGAGCGGCCTTTAATCAGGGTGTGTCGTGGGTTCGAGCCCCACCCTCCGAATCATGTAACGATTAAATGCAGAGGCTGTTAGGAAGGCGAAACACCGACGACATGGCGTGAATCGAAGCACGATCAGATCGGCATTGAGAGTTCAAATCTCTCCCTCTGCACCCAAGGATTCACAAATGTGGACACTGAAAGATATAAAGCTAAAACAGAAGCTCAACACATGGTTCACCGATGAAGAGATTGACAGTGAATGCTGTCAGCAAATGTGCACCATAGAATCAGTAATAACCCTTCGTAAAGGTCTTTCTCCTGCGGCTGGTTCAGTCGTATTCGATATTTTCAAGAACGAGTTTGAATTGACTTACAACCCTAATGGTTGGAATCCTTACCCTCAAATCACTCCTCCTAATGAAGGGGAATGGCTTGTACAGGACAAGTACGGAGACTTATCTATCAGAGATTTTCATGCAACTTATGGCCCTGAAGGTTGTGACAAAAGGTGGGAAAACACACCTTCTTATTACCCCGAAGCAGTGGCTTTCAGAGCTTTACCGGAACCTTACACAGGAAATAAAAAATGAAACTGAGCTGGTTTGAATGCCGATTTCTTGCGAATAAATTGCAGGAATTAGTCGACGAACGTAAGGTCACGCCTTCAGAGCGGCGTCATTGCGACAATCTTATTCCTCTGTTCAAACGGTTAGCCGAGACACCTCATAGTCCTGATGGAAGAGAACGGGACATGGAGGTTCCTCTTGAAACTCAGTTAGATGAGAAAATCGCCGAGCTAGTAAACAAAGAAAACAAAGCTCAAGAGAAAATCGATCTGATGGAAAAAATCAGAGCGAATATGACCAAAGTCTTTTGGGATTACTTTTTCCTTACCATCAAAGTCGTTCTTATCTTCACGTTGTTAGGCGCATCCCTCTACACAATCGCACACCTTGTACCTAAGGAATGGGCTATTTGGGCTCCTCTTCCTATTGCCGCTGGATTAGCTTTTTGGGAATGGTGCGGAAGCATCTTTAAGCGCTGGTATCACGGTCATTGGAAATAAGAATGAAGAAAGTTGAACTAGCGATTGAAGACGCAGAAGCCTGTCTAAACCTTTTACGGTGTCTACTGAAAATTGTTGACCGTCTATCAGTAAGGAGAAAGGCTTTTACTCCTCCTGAACGGCGTTCGCCTCCCTTCCCAACTGATGCGCTTTTTGAACTGATGGACAACCTTTCGTACGCAATTAAAAATGCAAAGGACGAATAGATATGACAGTGAAAGTAATTCAATGCGATCACAAGAAACGTTTAGACGGATATTGGTCTGAACTCAAGCGACTTGCAGACAGGTGGGAAAAAGACCTATCCGATCTTAAGGAGATTAACGAAATCTCGGAAGCAGAAGCTAAAGCAGAAGGAGAAGTTCTTGAACTCTTTTGGGATTTTATAGAAGAAGTGGACGAACTTGCCGAAGAAGTAGGACTTTATGACGAGGAGGAAGAATGAACTACCACAACGATGTAATAAGAAATTTTCATGCACAGGATGCTCTCATCCGAGAACAGAAGAAAAAGGATTGTGAGGCTCAAGAAGATAAAAACCCTTCGACTAAGGACGAAGAGATTGAAACCCCGTCCAGCTCCTTTATGTTTGTCACTGAAGTAAATCGCCTGGAGTCGAAGGATAAATAATGGAACTCTCACCTCTTCTTATTTACTTCATTGGGCAACTTGATGCTTTTAATGGCGCCTGTGGTCTCACCTTAGTTTTCGGAGGTATCGCTTTAGTGGTTATCAACCTTGTTAAAGCGGTTTCTTACTGTGACGCCGAAACAACTTACGAGCTTAAGGCATATAGCAAAATCAAATTTGTAACCGACAAGACAAATAAACTATTAGGCCCGATTGTGCTTGTTGCTTTTCTCGGCTCAACATTCCTCCCATCACGTAGCACTGTAGCAGCCATGATTGTCGTCCCTGCTATTACGAATAACGCACAGGTGCAGAACATTTCTCACAGCGCTTTACGTTGGGCTGAGGAATACATCAAGAACCAGCTTGAACTCGAAGTTCAGAAAGCAACAAAGGTGAAGTAATGCTTCCTGAATGTAAACGTGGAATCAAAATCATTGCCGATCACTACGGCATCAACAATCAGACAGTCAAACTTGCTGAGGAATGCTCGGAATATTCCGCATCCTTCTTTAAGTTCCTCGGCTACAGCCACCTTGAATCGAATCACAAAGCTAAGAAATACTTCAAACGAAAAAAGAAATCAGCCTGTATCGCCAACATGAAAGAATTGGCGGATGTGTTGATCTTAGCGAAGCAGATTGAATACTTAATAAATCAACCTGACAACACCAAAATCAAAATTCTGCTGGACGGATACATGGCAGAAAAAATTAAACGTCAACTCATACGCATTGAAGAGGAGAAGAAAAGTGCTTGATTGGAATGACTATCATCGTGTATTACCTGATGAATCAGGAACATATCTCGTTATTAGAGACGAAGGACGACGCAAGAAAAACAAAGACGGATTTCGGAAAATCCGCAGCTACTCCATCTGCGTAGCCTATTGGGATGCGGAGAAAAGATATTTTAACCATCCTAGCTTTGATGCTTTCGTCAAGGACTGGGCAAAGGTTGACCCTCCAACGTATCTCCAACAATTCGAGAAAGAAGGAGAGGCTTTTGAGGTTAATTGGTTCAAACAACCTAGTGATGCCGAACTATGAAAACCTTAGCCAACATTCTCATTAACGCAGGGACAATATGTCTCCTGCCTGTCCTTTATGTTTGGCTTTGCGACATTGTGAAGGACATAAGAACAAAGCCTTACTTCGTTCATAAATATCTCGCCTTATGTCTAAGTATTGTTATAGGAGGAATCATCATCGAACAAACGATGACTTAACCGATTATGGATTCTCAAGAAACAAACCAAGACAAAATCCTAAGTTTCTTGAGTAAGCAAAATTTGGAAGCAAAGACCGTAAGAGAGATTCAGGAAGAAACTCAAATCGGCAAGGAGAAACAAAACCCGCTGAAGCCTGTATGGGAAGCATTAAGCCGGTTAGAAAAGGATAAAAAAGTATTCCGATTCAGCGTCGATAATCAGGACTACTTCACGTTGTACGCTCGACGCAACAAGTGTTACGCAATGGTAAAGACTCGGCAGAGTGCTCATGCACGACGAATCAATTACCTCCTAGGAGTGACCCTCCCATCCCAACTTGCAAGAACACCTTCGATCAATCCGTTGGATGACGGAGAAACCAAACGTTTCGATTCAGGTCATTACCGTAATCGTTACATGGAAAACGAAACCAACGAAGAGATCAAAATCCTATAGGAGATGCAAATGGATAATAAGAAAGAGTTGGTATGGCACGACTATGCCGAAGAAGAACCTACACAAGGCGGTTCCTACTTGACTGTTGTTCTTGCCGGAACAACAAGCAGTGACAAGATTTTTGTCAATCAATCAGTCGCCCACTTCTCTGTGGAGACGGGCGACTTCAATTTACCTAACGTGCTTTACTGGGCTGAACTAGCCTATCCCGATGCTGTTGACCCTGACTCTTACTACATGGACAGGGATGACAACTTGAATCGTCCGCCTAAGAAGTTTCTAAACGAAGGTGTCAGGTAATGGAAATTGTTTTATCTGATGCTGAAATGACGATGGCTGCTAATGTCGGAGTGATGCGCAGAATCTCCTCGATCAAGCAGAAACTCAAGAACATCATCAAGCTCACAGAATATGAAAAATGGGGTATCGACATTTGCGGAGCCTTTGGAGAGATGGCTGTCGCTAAAGCCTTAGGTCTTTACTGGGAAGGCGGTGTCGATACTTTCAAAGCTCCTGACATTGGACAATTTCAAGTCAGGAGCTCTCGTCATACAAATGGTCGTCTGATTGTCCGTGACAATGATCACGATGACGACATCTTCATTCTTGTTGTAGGCAAAGCCCCATCCTTTGAAATCATTGGGTGGATTAAAGGTAAGGACGCAAAGACCGATGCCTACCTCGACAACCCCAACGAACTCAGACCTGCATGGTTTGTACCGCAGGAAGCATTACATTCAATCTCAGAACTCAAGGAGAAAATCAATGAATCAAGATAGAGTCTTTCCTGAAATTCCACCTGAAATAATTAAGACTGACCCTAAACAAATCAGTATTTACGATGTCCACAAGGATATTCTTCAACAGTTGCATCAGACATACCTGAACAAGAATCACGATTATGGAAACTCTTTCCACAAAGTTCGTGAAGAATTTCCTCTTGCTGTATTGATTCGTTTGATGGATAAACTCGAACGACTTAAGGCTTTGTATGTCTCTCCTGCTTTAGTTAACGAATCTATCGAAGACACTCTCCTTGACTTAGCGAACTACGCAATCATGGAAGTGGTTGAGCGACGAATGGAAAAGCAGTAAAGCAAAGGCTTCCGAAATGGAAGCCTTTTTATAGAATGGAGCAAAAGGAGAATACAAAAATGAAGAAATTATTTATCAGCCTCTTGCTTTCTACAGTGACCTTTAATTCGTTTTCCGCCGTTTTAGAAGACGAGAACCGTTTTTTTCTATACGGTTCAAAAGACCATTGGCTTTTTTTAAATGGTTATGTATCTAACCCTCCTTATGCATCTATTTGGACAGGCATGAACGTAGATGGGAAAAAATATAGTTCAGACAGAATGCTAATCACATTTAACTGCAAACTAAGAAAGTACCGCTCTGAGGCTATAGTTGAATATTCTCTTCCAGATAATAAAGGTTCTGTACTATTTAAAAGCTATGAACCGACTCCGTGGCGTCCTGTAGAACCTGACGGATACTTTAACTTTGTATATGAAATAGCTTGTGATAAAGAATTAACAGCTACTCACCCCAACTAGCAAACTCACCTAACGACTGACCGAACGAACCCTGCCAACCGTACTTGTCTTCGTGAAGGTCATTCCCAAACATAAGATCACCCTTGAAGTCGGGAGAGACAATGTAGTTCCCAATGGATTCATTGAAAAACTTCTCTCCCGTTACAACCATCTTAGAAGCCACATCAATCACGATTACCAACGAGTCCACTTGGTCATCATGTTTGCCGGAAGGAAACTGACTAAGCTCTGTTTCCCAGTCGTCCAGCCAATCCGCTTCCTCAGGGATAAAAACTCTTCCGCCTTCAATGATCGGCGTAATGGAAGTACAGCGGTTGGTCTTATCGTTCGTACCTGGTTTCCACGGGAGAATCGTTAGGGAACTGCCGTGTCTCATGTCCTGAATCAAGGATTGACCTGAAGCAGCGTCTTCGACATACCAACCTCGAAGTCCTCTTCCCCTCCATACGGAGTTGATGTTCACGAGCTTACGTTTAAGGTCGGGATATTCCAACTTCTCTCGGTAAACCTTAAGGATATAAATGTCTCCCAACTCTGTAATCCCAGCTACCGTAATCACTGAGAAGTCGTTCCAGCTCTTAGTCTTAAACGCAGTATCCAAACCAATCACAATCGCATGAAATTCCGTCGGACAAGTCTCAGGTGTGTACCTTTTGAACCAACTGGTCTTGATGATGTTGCCGCCTAAGACGTAAGGATTCTGCTGATACAGAGCTTCAAACTCTCGGTCTCCGATTCGTTCTCGAATCTTCTTGAGTTCCTTCAGCGGAAACCGTTCAGGCCAAAGGGCAACTTCCCTTTCACAGCTTACGTACTTGTCAGACTTATTCATGTACGAGCTTGTGATGTTTACGTACTTCCCGTTGACGATAATCCGTGCGGGAATGTATCTCGGGTCATCCTTTGGAAGGTCACTCCGTTTGATTTCAACTCCGGATTCAATCGTCCGAATAGCCGGATAATTCAGATGGAACCATTCCCCACGTTTGAACTCGTCGGATTCCATGATTCGAGCACCGATGTCATCAGGATTCCAACGTGTATGTGTGACAATAAGAATTGGCGGTTTACCGTTTCTATGCGGTTGCATACGAGTAAGGAGAGACGCAGTGTAGAAGTCCCAAATCTTGTTTCTCTTGACGGTACTATCGGCCTCTTCTCGTGTCTTATACGGGTCGTCAACGATTAGGATATTTGCACCACGACCAGTGGTTGTACCACCCATACCTACTGCATAGTAGGCTCCGCCTTCTACTGTCTTCCAAAAGTCTACCGCTCGACTTTCCTGGCTGAGTTTGAACTTAGGAAAGGACTTCAAGTTCGCGGGATTCGTTACGATCTCACGAGTCTGTCTGCCAAACGTAGCAGCCAACTCCGAGTTATACCCGGCTACCATGATCTCTCGTGTCGGATCACGCATCATGCAGTAGGCGGGAAAGTTAATCGTCCCATAGAAGGACTTCGCATGACGAGGAGGCATTGTGATCAGGAGCTTACGAATCGGAACTCCGTGACTGTTGATCAACTCGTCCTTCTCTAACAAATCCAACGTCTTAACCAACTCTTCCTGAAAGTCCGCTCGGACAAAATCAGGATAGTTGTAGTCCATGAAATTCGGATAACTAAGCGCCGCTTTCTTGATCTTCAGCAGGTATCTCGCCGCTTCCTGCTGTGTGATCGGCTTCTGCCTTGAGCCTACGTCTTTCTTTTGCTCGTTCATAATCTCTTCTGTCTATCTCTCTGATCTTTTCTCGGTCTTCCTCACTCACTTCAAACAGGTGCGGATAACGCTGTTTTAATTCCTGAAGGTGAATCCCAGTGATGTCCTCTTCAATACCCAATCCCTTACCAGTCGTGAATACCAAGGGGTTGACTTCTTTGTCGTAACGTCTCTGTTCGGCCTTCTGTTTCTTTTCAATCTCACGCTGAACAACGCTCTTACTGCGTCTACCCTTCAACGGATTCACTCTGAACTCACGAAAGGTTTTATTCCGAGACTCTTTGATGTCTTCGATAATCGCTCGTTCGGCAGACTTCAACCCACACCCGTAACCAATGTCCTGATCTTTAAGCTCCATCGTCTTCTTACGTGTAGCAGCTCTTTTGGCTACGACTTCAGCCATCTTCTCCTTGATCTCTTCATCGGTATACCCAGCTTCTCTCCAACGCTGTTCTAAACTGCGACCGTTCTTTTGTCTGATCTTCTCCATCTGCTCAGGCGTATGAGCAGGTTGTGCTTTTTCCTGTCTCCTAGCCTCTGCTTTAGCGGCTTCGTCAGGTTTCTGCATCGCTAACCGAGTTATATATTTCTTCTCCGCATCGTCAAGAGCTTGAATGTTTGCCAGTTCTCGTACAACTTCTCGTCTTGTCTCTTCGGTTTCCACTCTGCTCTCGGATGCTTCAATCTCCTTAGCCTCAATCTCAATCGTGTTAAGACGTTCCTGAACCTCTCGTTTCTTACCAAGCGCCAAAGCCTCCAATTCCTCAATCGACAAATCCTCCACTCTCTTCTGTGTGTTGTCTTCAATCGACACTGACTGCATCTTCGGAATCACACGTTCTGTCAGCAACGCATACAAACGAACCTGAGAAGATTTCCAAGCCTTATTCCCAAGGATGACCTGTTCTACTTCCGGTAAATTCCTCCTAACGACTTCAAACATCTCACGTCTTAATGCCGCAATCTCGTCAGGTCTTACTGCTCTCTTCGCATACAGCGAAGCAATGTTGGCCGACTTCATTGCATACCTAACGTTGGGAGCAACTTTCTTGTTGACTTCCTTCAACTGACTCTCGGGAACCATAACAGCATCAGGCTTTCCGATTCCCAGGCTTGTCTCAAAGGCAGGTACTAAGCGATCTTCCGTTTGGACTGCTTCTTCCATTTCTTCTCCTTCTCGGCAAACTGCTGAACCAAAGAATCAACAATTCCCTCGACTAAGTAAGCCTCAATCTCGTCCCCCGGATTCTCCTCACAGATGTACTTGAGATAGCCCTGCTTGACGTGTACGGCTTCGTGAATGACCGTCATCATGTAGTCGTGTTTGTATTCCCGACTCAAACCATGCTTTGTGTTTAAGTACACAATGTGTACCAAACCTTCCTTCTCGTTAGGAATGCAACACGTATATCCGCTGACATCTTCTAAGCAACAGTTGTCGATATCTAACGTTCTGTGTGTGTCGTATTTGTGTACGAGGTTCCTGAGTTCGTCTTCTGTGTTTACCAGAATGACTTTGCCGATCTTTAATCCTGTATCCATAGCGTTCTAAAAATTTGGTGAAAATTTGAGAGGGACTAAGTGACACTGAATGCGACGCCCGAAGGCGAAAGCGGGGGTACGCCCCCTAGTGTCACAACCCCTTTTTTAGGGGATTCAGTCCCGATTTCCGTCCCTTTATATAGTGATTTGGCGATTTCGATTGGGAAAACTCTTCAATCCTCAACCCTCCACCCTCTCTCGTGCGTATGCACCCGTAGTCCTCAAAGAGGACTAGTGAAGATTGGGGTCATGATTAACCAACTCTTGAAGGAGTTACACCATGACGAACAAGTCCTACACATCCATGACCGCTCTCGAACTCATCGCTATCGCCGCTACAACGCCCGAAGCCGTGACAGAAATGCGCAGACGTATGGCTAACACACGCAACCTCGCTCACGCTAACAGCGCAAAGGTTCGCTCTTACAACTCGATGGCCAAGTTCTTCGGAGAAGAACCGATGGTCTTCACACGCAAGGACGGAAGTGAACTCGCTCTTGCCAAGTCCAAACCCGCAATGAAGTCTGCGAAGACCGTTGCCAAGAAGGTCACAAAGCAGGTTGCGAAGACTTCCAACGCGCTCACGAAGCGTGTGGAAAAGCTCGAAGCTGACATCGCTTCCATCGCCAACACACAGGCACAAATCCTCAGCATCCTCAACAAGCTGAGCAAGTAACACCCTCACAAAGCTCCCTTCGGGGAGCTTTTTTCATGTCTTCTGAAGCCGCATTCGTGTGGCTTTTTTGCGTTGTAAGCATAGGAGAAACAACCATGAAATATCCGAAATATCCGTCCTCAAAGAAAGGTTTAGATGCGTATTGGCGCAAAGTAATGGCCATCTGCAAGACAGAAGACTTCCTTTACGTTAAGCCTTCATACGTATCACCTGCACATAAAGCACCGGCTCTTCCCGTTCGTTTCGTAAGGAAACAACCCGCATAAACATCACAACCTTTCCCCTCTAACGAGGGGGCAAAGCCATACGCATTCGCATGAGTGTTTATGGCTTTTTTTTCTTACCTGTCCATAGGAGGACATTATGGCCGCTAAGTATGTCAAAACAGATCGTGGTTACGACGTTCATTCCCCTCTCGGTAACTTCGTAATTCATGTGTTGCAACCCTCTAAGGGCTACTTCTTCATTGTTTCTTGCACCTGCAAGGTTCCATCCACTGAGAAGACGATTCGTCTTCACCCTGCTTTTCGTTGTGCATGGCATTCCCTCAGAGCCATGAAGGAAGCAATGGAAGAGCTGGTCGCTGACTGCATTCATTCCGAAAACGTCCGCAAGGACGCTCTCCAAAAGTATGGGCCGAAAGGTCTTCGTTCTTTCTACGAAATCAACAAGCTGTTTAAGGAGTTTTGATATGTCAGATCGTGAGTACGACGAACTTATCAATCGTCTTGAAGCAAAGATTTACCCCGTCGTCTTCGCACTCTTCGGAGTGTGGTGTGTTGTTGAAGTAATCAAGGAGTTTGTATGAACAAGAAAGACAAGCAAGAACTTATCCGTAGGCTCCAGCTTCGCTGTCCGGTTGGTTCAAAGGTTACCGTCGAGATAACTAGCGTCGCTAGGAGTGGAATGTCTCGCACTGTACGAGTGATCAACTCGGAAGGCAATGACATCACGACCTTGGTAGCACTGTTATTCCAAACAAAGTACCTAGGAAACCTAGGCTTTCGTGTCAGAGGAGTAGGAACTGATATGCGTTTCTACACCGTCTATCGAGTGTCACTCGCCTTGTACGGTGACGGTTACAAACTTAATTGGAGATAACGCCCTTCACACGAAGGGCTTTTTTATTGGAGCAATCATGCAAAAGACTAAGACAATCACTGGTGTTCTTCTTTCTGTTAATCCTCACAACGCTAAGGCTGAAGCAAAGATCGTCACGTATCGAGACTGTCTCGAAGAGATGTATCGGCTCATTGGCTGCGAATGTTTTGACTGCACAACCCTGAAGCTGGGCGATCAGTTGATTGATGCATACGTTGATGACGAAGGTCTTATGAAAGAGCCTCCGATTGCACTCACCTACATCGGTGGTCGTGAGTTGGCAGGAAACATCCTGCTCATTGGTCACGACGACGAAGGCAACAGCGTTTCCCTTACCAAAGAGCAGATTGACATCATCAGTTCTGTTGTAAGCAACGGTGTTCAGGTTTTTATTATGGGGTAAATCATGTCCGAAAGTTTAATCCTCGCATTTGAAAGACCTTCTCAAGGCAATCCAGTTCCCTATATCTATGTGCATTGGTCAAACGGTTATTCAGAACTCCAAGAATGGATGCGGTTAGCCAAGACTTTCTTTGGTTGTTTGCCGTTAGACAGTGACATTTCCTACGCATTCGCAAGGTTGGTTGGTCTGATCTGTGTCAAGAGAGGTATCGACAAAACAACTGGTGTGGGTGTCGGCATTACCGACGATCCTGACATCGGAGATTACTACGACATGGGTCTATGGGTTATCCGTGATGGTTGGAAGCTCACCCATTACGGCGCAATGGAAGACGGATTCATGGAGAGTTAATTATGAGAACCGAAATGTTATTACCCAACGTTTGGAACGAAGCGAACCTAAATGACAAGTACAAACTTATTGCAGAGACAGACGAAATCGCAGACGTTTGCGGATTTGAAAACGACCCTGAGTTTGGAGTTGATGTTTTCTTTGGCATCTTCGGAGAACAAGAAAAGATTGCTGGTAGATTTCCATCCTGCAAGTTGTGGTTTTTCCGCCGACCTTACGGAAAGAAAACGATTGTTGACTTCGACATCGACTGGAATGTCGGCTACTACTCGGAGTACGAAGACGAATACAACCACGAAGTAAACCTCACCGAACTCGGTGGAGATGACTTCGCAAACAAGCTGGGTATCCTTGAAACATCCTTAGCCAAAGACTTAGCCAAGAAGTTAGCAAAGAAACTGGACACCTACTTTGATTACGTAATCAAGGAGAACTGTCTATGTATCTAGCAACCTATATGGATACCAACTTCCCTGCCTTGCTTGTTCAATGTCCTAACGTTGAATACGTCAACGCAGTTTTAGCTTCCGCTCCTGCTGAGTTGAGTTGCGTAAACCTCGCAAGGATATGTGCTTATCTCTGCAAGAAAATCAAGACAGGAATTTATATCACCGTCTTGGATGGCATCCTTCCACCTGATGATCTGTACATGATCAAGGTTGACTACGCCAACCAACTGTATCTCAAACGAATTTGAACCCTTCTAGTTTTATCCCAACCAAGGACAGGACACAAAAAAGTTCCTGTCCTTTTTCTTTAAAGGTACTTATATGTTTACACGTAAACACTTCACATACACAGCTCTTCGTATCTCCGCTATCACCGACATCATCAAAGCACTCCCGGCCAAGAACCCCGGCAAACAAACTGTTGACAGTTCCGTCCTGCTGCTCGAAGAAATCTACGCTCGTATCTCCAAGCGTGTTGCTCAGAAAGCAAAGCTCTACCCCGAACTGTGCCAAGACTTCATTGTCGTTGCTGACTTCGTTGGCAACCACATCAAAAAGGCATCTCCTGAAGCCGTTACGTTAACAAAAGAAATGGTTGAAACGGAAGACTATAAGGTTTGCAGTAAAGCTGTAGCAGATTTCCTCACAAATCACTACGCAAAAGAGAAGGCCGAAGCGGATAAGAAACAGCAGGAACAAGAGCAGAAAGTCCAAGAGCTTCAAGCTGAGGAACAAAAACCTGAACCTGTTGAACCTGAGAAACAGGAACCTGAAGTTGCTACAACGCAGGAGAAAGAACCGCAGGAATCTGCAACACCTTCTAGTGCAGAAAAAACCCTTGACGTTTCCAACACTACAGAAAGTAATAGTAATATTACGGAAATCATGGAAACAATCTACAAAACTATGACCAACAATGGAATCACAACAGCGACGCTGGTTTCGTTCTTAATCAGCAAGTCCGCAGAGTAATAAGGAGAACACTATGAGTTTCAGCAATTACAGTAATTACATTAAAGCAATCGAAGCCGTCGGTGCAAGGGAAATCACAGGCGAAGAGAAGTACGTCCTTACTTCTTTCTCATGGATGGACATTGACAAAATAAATTTCCAAGGTTCAAAGGCAGACTTAGTAGTCAAAGAGATTTGCCGTTTGGTTAAAGACGGTCAATCTCTATCGGTCAGTGCCAACTATTGCAGGGATGTTATCAATAAGCTGGACGCTAACACTACTTCGATCATCAACGCATATATAAAGAAGCTGTGCGAGTCACACCCTGATTATGTACACCGTGCCCTTCAAGATTCCCCTAATCTGTACACACTCGGAACTGTGCTTGGCTTCGAGGCTCTTCTTGCTTGTGCAATTGGAGTTCTGACGGAGAACCCGATGCTGATCATCTATGCAATAGAAGCCTACGTTTTTAATCTTGGCACAGGGAAGGGTGGAATAGGTGTGATGCACATCTCTGCCAAGAGTGTCAGGGAATATGTAGAGAGAAATCTACCGGCAGATAACAACTTCTGTCTCGACCCTTACCCCTTCTATACGGACGGAAACAATAACTACTGCTATGACTGTGATGCTTACGTCGAGTTGCTCACCGATGTACAGAACGGCAACCCGATTAAGACCGAGCTTTTATTTCCTGCCTTAATCAATGGCCTATCTAAGTTATCCGATCAAGTTGGCATTCGTGAATTAAAACTTGAAACTAAAGGAACAACCATGTTTACTCTTACCGACAATCAAAAGAACATCATTGACGCAGTATTAAAACCCACTGGTGCTCCTTCTGCTTCAGAGCTTGTTGCATTGGCGAATGAATGTGCGGGTAAGAAAGAGGAAGTCAAAGTCTTAGAGCAGAAAGTATCAGAACTCACCACTCAGATCGCAACGCTGTCTGCTAATCAATCTTCTGTTGCCCTAGAAGTTCATTCAACGGACGCAACAATCCCGAGCGGAACGACAAAACTATACAACGTTGCCGATCTATTCCCCGAGCTTAAGAAGAAAAAGATTTCCTTCACAGTGCAGGGTTATGAATGGAACGGCAAACATCCTCACGTACCTGAGATCAATCCTAACTATGTCTTCAACGTTGAAACTCTATTGCCCCTGCTGTTAGGCATAGCTAACGGTGAAAACATTTGGTTGTCCGGACACACTGGCACAGGTAAGACCACGTTGATTGAACAGGTATGTGCAAAGCTGAACTATCCCTTGATCAGAGTTGCATTCGATCATGCGATTGATCGTTACGAACTCATGGGAACAACGACTTTGATCTCCGATGGTAAAGGAGGTACTAAGTCTCAGTTTAATCCGGGCATTTTGGAACAATCCTTACCTAACGGTTACGTTCTCCTGTGTGACGAGCTTGATTGTGCAAGGCCCGATTCTCTGTACGTTATGCAGGATGTGCTTGAACATAAGACTAAGTTTGTTCTTGAATCCAATGATGATACTGGCACTAAGGCTAGAGAGATTCACTTCCATCCGATGTCTCGAATCATTGCAACAGGAAACACCAAAGGCAATGGCGATCAGTTCAATCTATATCCTGCTTGTCGAACTCTTTCAGCAGCTACCTTGGATAGATTCACAACGTGGATTGAGGTTGATTATCTAAGCAAGGTAAGTGAAAAGAAACTGCTAAAAGATTCAGGGCTAGTGGCCAACCTGACTGATAAGCAGATTGATTCCATCACTGAGTTTGCCTATTGCATGAGAGATAGATTTATCAACGGAACAATTCCTGTTTCGTTCTCACCAAGAAGAGAGCTTCAGTTTGCTAAGAAGACTAGCTTCTTGATGGCCGTTGCTAAGTACGACTTCGCAAAGGCAACCCGTGTCGCATTACAAGCAGTTGTTATTGCTTCAGCAGACAAGGACGCAGTTGATTCAATTCTCTCCCTTGCTCAGGTTGCCTTTGGTATTGACAACACTAAGGCTTACAAGAATGTTTTCTAAGGATTGGCCATGAACAACAGTAGATTTATTCAAGCAACGTGTGACACATCAAAAGCCGTTGGAAGAAACAACGGTATTAAAGTTCGGTTCTCAGGAGATGGTGCTTACACTGACGGCTCAACGATTACGTTGCCTTCTCTTCCTCCGTTTGGAAATATCTCTGACAAACAAATGAAAATCTTTCAGGGTTATAGAGACCATGAAACAATGCACATCTTACTTTCTCACATGAAGGACTATTCAAAAAGCAAGATTAAGAGTTGGGTAGATAACAATGAGATAGATAAGAAACTCACCTTCAATTGCCTGGAAGACATACGAATAGAACGTTGTGCTAACGAAGCATACTTCGGCATGGCTTCTAACATTCACGCTGTGAATCAAAGTCTAGGCGAAGACATTCTTGAAACCATTAAGAATGAGCAGGAGAAATGGAAAAAGAAAGGTAAGGATGTAACCGCTGAGACATTGTATGAGCCGTTGTACTACGCACACATGGTGACGATGGCTCGTGCACGTATGACTGCCGGATTTGAATATGACCCGCTGTTTGACATTTACGATACTGCTTCCGATAAATGGAAACAGTTTGCGGATAGATGGGCACAGAAAATCAACTCCGTTCCTACAGGATGGACACCTCAAGGTGTTGACAAACAGGTTTCTTTAGACGGCGTTAAGGAAGTGTTCTCATTGGTTCCTGCTTTCATTGCTGAAGTTGATAAGCTGAACCAGCAACAGGAACAGAAGGAGCAACAGCAACAACAGGCACAAGAGAATAACAAAAAGAAAAACGGCAAAGCAATGTTGGTTGATCAACAGCTTTCTGCCTCTCAGAATCCCAATCAACAGGGCCAAAGCGAAGAAGGAAAAGAAACTAAGGATTCGAACAAGCTAAAGGCTGAGGATAAATCTAAGGCTGACGCTGAAGGAAATGCTGATCAAGGTCAAGCTCAAGAGGACAAAGTTGATCAGCAAAAGAAAGAGAACACATCCTCCAGCCAAGGCAAAGGAATGGGAAATGAGGAGACGCAAATTTATCGTTTCGATAAGGAGGCAGCACAGAAAGCATTAGTCAATGATATTAGTGCCGAGCTTGATAGTGAGGAAGACCTTCCTTATTCGTCGAAGTTTACAGAGAAAGTAAATAGCTATGAAATTTACTACGATTTTCGTGGCGATTTAAATTCCGATAACGCTGACAAATTATTCGACGCTGTGAGGGATGATGTAATCAAGGCTAAGCGTGGATTAGAGATAGCTTTACAGGCTCGTAACGATGTTGACATGAAGAGCGGAGCCTTAAGAGGAAAGCTCGATTCAAAACGCCTCGTTGAAGCTGTGACTGGCAGCCCTTATGTATACAGGAATCGCAAAGACGGAAGAGAGATGGACACAACCGTCACATTCTTAATGGATACAAGCGGTTCGATGGGAAGGGAAAGGATGTTTGAATCAACTAAAACAGCCTACGTTTTATGCAAGGCTTGTGAATCTGTGGGATGTCGAACTGAAATCTTTGCCTTTCCCGGACATGGAAGGGACGTTCTTTTTGAGTCAAAGGCAACAGGTGTAGAGATATTTCGCAGTCTCACCGCAATCAAAACGCTAAGCGAAAGGATTGACCAACCAGTTACCAAAGAAAGATTGGAGTTTAACTCACACTGTGGCTTCGGTTACACACCAATTGCTGAAGCTGTAACTATCTTGTTGCTTCGTCAAGCAAGTATGCTGACCAAGAAAAAGATTCTTATCGTCCTTACTGACGGTGATCTTTACTCTGATGTGGAGGAATACTTATCTGTTAACTGTAAAAAGTTTGCAGATAAAAACGGAATCCATTTGTTCGGAATAGGTCTCGGGGTTGAGGTGGATAAGGCGTTCAAGGACTGTGTAAAAGTAGAGTGTGGAGACATAAGTCGTAAAGTCTTAAACCGTATGGCACAGATCATCGCAGAGGAGAAATAACATGGGCATCATCCCTATCGAAGAAGCTATGAAACTCAGCCCAACTGCTCGTGAGATTTGCTTACGACTAAGGAAAATGTCGCTAGATAAGATTTGGTATGCCTGTCTTGAACAAACACATGACCGAGACAAAGCTGTAGAAATCTATAACCAATACGTCCGTACACAAGAGGACGAATGGAGGAAAGATCAAATCAAATTTGAAAATCAATCTGCTCGTTACAAGAGTTTCAAACGGTGGAGAAAAAAGAAACCGTACTATAGATGTTAATGTTAAGTAATAAAAGAAAAACTTTTCAGGTAATCATATCTGAACATTACTAAGGATTGGAAATATATGTATAATTGTTTCCAATCCTTTCCTTATAGGAGATACGTGATGGAAAAATTAGAAAGAAACATTCAGTCCCTTAGAGACGAACGAGACTTTTACAAAAGAGCTTACGAGGAGTTGCTTCAGAGGCTATCTACAGGTGAGTTTAATCTGAAAACACAGACCGTTCACAACGGTCTTCCTGTTACAGACAAAACTGAAACAGATGTAATAGTCGAACTCAAAGCTCTGACTGTTAAACGTCTCCTTATTTTAAGCGCCTTCTTTTTATACGGCGCAAAGATAGACGAACTCAGCAAGGTGTTCGATGTTAGTGAGAACTCGATAAGAGTGAACTTATTCAGAGCAAGGGAAGCACTTGGGATGAACAACGGAGCTCAGCGTGTTCTCGAAGTTACTGAAGGATTAAAGCAATATGACAACGAGGAGTTTCAGCAAAAGACAGGGCTTCCAAAAGATTGGTGGGAACACAGAGACGAATACAGAGATCGAATTAAACAGATTCCTGACCGACTTCGTTGATGTATTTTCCACGGACGAATTGTATGAAATCCTTAACGCTTACATGGAGGGAGATTGTAAAGATATAGATCACAACCTATGGGAAAAGATGTACCGCACATTTATGTGTGTGGATGAATGGGAAGTTCTTGAGTTTATTGACGAGAACTTCCCTATTTTTATGGCTCGTTTCACTCTTCGTTCTTATAAGGAAAGGAACACAAAATGAGAGTAAATGATCTGATAGATAAGTACATAGCGTACAAACTTCTTGAAGCCCCGCAACTCGGGGCTTCTCTTTTAGAGAAGCTGAGAACCATTCGGCAGGTGTTCGGAGAACTGGATGCTGAGACGGACGGTGTGACGTTGGCAACCATTGCATCCCAACATTGGGAAGGCAAAGCTCCTGCAACAAGACAAAGGATTCTCGTACAGGTCAGAGCGATTAGAAACTTCGGTTATCGTTCCGCTTTAATTCCACGTCCGACACCGATTCCTCTTCCGTATGTGAACAACACACGGTACGTGGACATATCGCCTGAGCAACTGCACATGATTCTCGAAGTCGCAAAGAGGATAGACCCTTGGGCTTACCCTTCTCTGCTTCTCCTTGCTCATACCGGCGCCCGATTAGGTGAAGCAATGAGGTTCACCTATCAAGACATCAGGTCGGACGGTAAAGCGATTGTCATTCATAAACCTGTAGGAAGAAGGACAAAGACAATCGAACGAGTTGTTCCGCTGACCAAAGAACTTCGCACGTTATTCCAGTGCGGAGCTGTTCCGTTTCTCTATCCCGACGGAAAGAAAATCCCTAACCACAACGAGGCTTCGAGAGTCTTAGGCAAGGTGTTGAAAGACTGCTGTCGAATCCTTGGGTATCAGGAGCTAAGACTTCACGATTTAAGACACGCATACGCCGCCTTAATCGCCTCCTACGGAGGAGATTTAGCGGACATAGCTTCTGCATTGGGTCATTCAAATCTTCAAATGACGATGCGATACAGAGGCTTAGTGAGGAACAAGCTGGAATCTATCGTTGAACAAATTTAAGGAATAATCATGGACAACTTCACAGAAGAATTTAATCCGTATCACCAGTACGAAAACTTTGAAACCTATGTCAAACTCAACATGGATTATTTAGCAGCCTCTGAAGGATATAAGTTTTACAAGATTGACAGCGAACTTTCCAATCTCCTTCTAAATAAATCTCTAATCGACGATGAAAAGTATAGGGAATATGCTGACTTACTTAAAAAGTATGAGGCTGACTTCACATACGACTGCGAAGATTCAATTGAAGATTATGACGACATCACGGGTAAGTTCGGCAAGGTTTGCCGTGTTGCTTTCTATCCCAAGAGAGAGATCGCTTTATCCTATAAGGACGTATCGTTCTTAAGGGATGTTCTTGATGACGCATACGAGCACCTGTGTAACCTAAAACTTTCTTATAAAGGACGTAAAGACTTAGAAGAGCGAATAAATAAAAAACTAGAGAGGTGTGATGGTTACATGGACTTGTTTGACAATTTCATTTGGGAATCGAGAAATGAGAAGAACTAAACTTTTGAAGTACGTCCGTGAAATGCAGACTCCTCGTATCTGTTTAATGGACGACAGCTACTACGACAGAAGAAGTACTGCTGATGTGTACGGTTTAACCTTCACGATAAATAATGACGGCATAAGATGCTATGACCTTGCCAATAACTACAAGTTGATCTCCTACGCTCAGGATGATTCAGATTTAGGCACCTTTCAAATGGGAATTACAAACGTAACTGACCGCATTGATGGGATATGTTTCTATGAGTTTTACAAGACCAAGAAACAAGCCCTTCAGCGATTGGAGGAGCGTAAGGAAGACTTTAATAGGGATGTATACAAGAGACTCAAGGCTGATCTTAGGACGCCTATCTGAATCTATAATCAAAAAAAGTTAGGGGAAAATTATGAACACAAAAGAAAAGCCGAAATTAGAACTCAGCTATGAAGATGCGAGTGATGTTTATGGTCTTATTGTTGACGCAGAGACTACCTTCGAGCAACGGATTTATGACTATGAGAATAAGGAAGACCCAACAATAACCAGGGAGATTTACAAGGACAGTCTGGAAATGCTGAGGGTCTGCCAACGATTGGATAAAATTTTCGAGCCTTACTTTGAGAAGGTTGACGGCCCGTTAGAAGACTAATCTAATATGTCGATAGCGTCACCATACCCGCAAGGATACGGTGACGGGAGTGTCTCAAATTTTGCCCGCCATGATCATGGGCGCCGGTGACTACAAGATCACCGAG
>OGYH01000227.1_pt1 | contig 58643 bp, 53 predicted proteins | sample 1576511 | NCBI WGS metagenome assembly OGYH01 (sample SAMEA3541522, study PRJEB24748) | human gut metagenome | biome: human gut; feature: human-associated habitat; material: faeces | place: China | collected 2012
CCTCACCCCGCCGAATATAGCGATGTGCAGATGGTTTACACGGCGGGGTGAGGGCACCCCGCCCTACGGTAATAGTAAGTATATCTCTATGGATTACATCGTAATCTGATATGGTTAATCGTAGGGGTGGTCAGTGGCCATTCACGCAACGTGAAATCATTACTTCACTCCTACTTCCTATCTTGCAGAAGTGCTTAACTCTTTTAACGCTTCGCCGACACAACTCGACAAACACCACTTGCCGTTCCACTCTAAATTTGCTACAATAGAAGTACATATATGTACAGCTCGGCTGTGCATATGCTGCAAAATGACAAAAATTATGGAGTTGATACCAATGAGCAATCCTATCGTTACGATTGAAATGGAAAACGGCGGCGTAATCCGTGCAGAGCTGTACCCGGAAGTTGCACCGAACACGGTTCGCAACTTTGTTTCTCTGGTGCAGAAGGGCTTTTATGATGGCACGATCTTCCATCGTGTTATCCCGGGCTTTATGATCCAGGGCGGCGACCCGGAAGGCACCGGCATGGGCGGCCCGGGTTATGAGATCCGCGGCGAGTTTACCGCAAACGGCTTCCAGAACGACCTGAACCACACCCGCGGTGTTCTGTCCATGGCGCGTACCGCTGCACCGGACTCCGCAGGCAGCCAGTTCTTCATCATGACCGAGGACGCACCGCATCTGGACGGTCAGTACGCTTCCTTCGGCATGGTTATCGACGGCATGGACATTGTTGACGCCATCGTCAACACCAAGCGCGACTGGCACGACCGTCCGCGCGAGGAGCAGAAGATGAAGTCCGTTACTGTGGATACGCAGGGCGTAGAGTACGAGGCTCCGGAGACCCTGTAACAGAGGGAGAGGATCGGTATTGTACTATACCAATAAGGAGACTTTTGTCCTGTCTGCGGATGGCTGCATGGATACCGAACGCGGCGGACTGGAATCCATTCTGGCCGGCAATGACGAGGGCGCAAAAGGCTGCTGTTTTTCGGTTGCCATGTCGGCAGACGGTATTGCCGTGCTTTCGTCGGACGGCTGTGCTGCCGCGCCCGACGGCACGAGGCTGCCCGTCAGCGATTACAGCTACGCGGAGTTGCATCAGGCGGCGCCGCAGCTGACGCCGGTTAGTCAGGCAATCGAGTTGGCACGCACCTGTCAGGGCAAGATTGCCATCACCGTGCACGATCAGACCATGCTGCGGCAGCTGCGTATGACGCTGCGGTATGCGGATTGTCTGGATGACACGATCATCATCGGTCTGGGACTGGTAGAAGCGGCTCGTGTTGCGTCTGCCAATCCGGATTTACATATCATGGGTGAGCTGCCCAATCTGCCGAGCGAGATTGACGCGCTGGTCAATGCCGCGCAGACAACCGGTTTGTTCGGTCTGCGGGCCGAGCCGAAGGATTTATCCGAGCGGCTGGTTTCGGCGTGCCGACAGGCGGGGCTGTTCACCATGAGCCGGTGCACGGACGATCCCAATACGCTTGCGGAACTCATCCGCAAAGGCGTAAACTTTATCGAAACACGCCGGCCGGACATTACGGCGGCGCTGCTGCCTGCCGGTGAGGCTGAACCGCACGGTATTCCGCTGAGATACTGATGAGATCCCGTAAAAGGACGCACATAGTGCGTCCTTTTAAAGTTAATTTGCGCGATAGCGCATATCAAATAGGATTTGCTGTGCAAATTCCAAAAATCCGGGGACATGTGCCACGCAGCGCGGCCGAGAAGCCGCGCAAGGATAGAGTTCGGATTTTTGACTTATAGAGGAAAAAAGTTTCGACTATCGGGAGAAACTTTTGGACGACTTTGGAACGGTCTGCGGTCTGTTCCTCTTGTCGGCGAAACTGCAGTTTTGCGACAGCCTGAGGGCGGACCAACGGTCCGCCCTTTTTCTATCCCTTTCCGCTTGAAATCCTGCAAAATTTGCGTAAATTTCAGTACCACCCACTGTCAGAATGTGCTATACTTAATATGTATAGGTGCCTGCACCTGTCAACCAATATTTGCATCATTTTAGGTAGGAGAGCTCCATGAGATCACTGCGAATTTTACCGGCGCTGCTGTTCCTTTTGCTGCTGGGCGGCTGTGTGTTTCCTTCGGGCGATGAGCTGCTGGCTGCGCCCAAACCATCCAGCAATTACCAAAGCCTGCAGACTGAGCTGGAAAAGCAGCTTGCACAGGGCGTATCCTACGCCTCGCCGAGCGAGGGCGAAAACCGTTCGTCTATTCAGCTTGCCGATCTGGACAACGACGGCGTAGAGGAGGCCATCACGTTTTTCCGCGGCGCCACCTCGGCGACGAGCAACAAATTTACGGTAGCTGTTTACCGCAAGCAGGATGACAGCTACGTCTGCACCGGCACGATCGACGGCCGCGGAACGGCATTGCGTTCGGTCGAATTTCCGGTACTTGAGCCGAGCGGCAAGCGCGGCATGGTCCTCACCTGGCGCCTGCCGGGCGACGGAACAGGTGCGCTTACCATGTGCGATTTTGACGAAAACTGCACGCCGGATATCATTCTTGAAACCGAATATACCGCTATGGAGCTGACCGATCTGACCGGCAATGGCGCAAAGGATCTGCTGCTGATTACGAGCGACACCTCCGGCAAGCGCGTGGCACGCCTGTATCAGTATGACAACGGCTCCATGCTGCCGGCCGGTGAGACGGCGACCAGTCAGGGGACAGCTGCGGTTGAGCGCATGCAGTCCGGCCGTGTGCAGGACAGCAAGACCGCCGTGTTCGCTGAGGAAAAGGTGGCGAATGGCGCCGGTCTGACGACGGATATTTTCGTCTACTCGAACGACACGCTGCGCAATCTGGCACTGGACGGCGAGGATACCGCCAGCCACAGCACCTACCGTCCGGTGGCGGTCTACGCGAGCGACGTCAACGGCGACGGCATCACCGAGCTGCCGCGTGCAGTGCTGATGGCGGGCTATAAGGACACATCCTCGTCCGATGCGGTGTATATGCTCGACTGGTATGCCTACGGCATCGGCAAGGTTCCGGTCAAGGTTGCAACCACTTATCAGAACATTTCGGATGCGTGGAGCCTGCTGATCGACCAGAAATGGCATGACCGCATCACCGCAATCAAGGCAAACGACGGCGGACTCAGCTATGTGGAGTTTTTTGAGTACCGCAAGAACAAAATGTCCATCCCGCTGTTTAACATTTACTGCGCGACCGGCTCCAACCGTGAATACTACGCCGAGCGCACCGATCTGATCCAGCTGGGACAGACCACGCAGGCCATCTACTTCGCCAAGCTGACAAATGAAGGCGAGCAGAGCGAGCTGGCGCTGACCGGAGACGAGATCAAAGCACGATTCTCGCTGGTCAACCAGGCGTGGAACAATTAAGAATCATCAAACGCCGCAGAAACGCGGCAGTTACCAATAAGCGCTAAAAGTACAGGAGGATATTACAATGAAGCGCAAAATTCTGGTTCTGGAAGATGAAGAGAATATCCGCTCCTTTCTGGTTCTCAACCTGAAACGCAGCGGTTACGAGGTAATAGAGGCCGAAACCGGCGAAATAGCACTGGAAAAGTACCATGAAAATCAGGATATCGCGGTTGCGGTGCTGGATGTTATGCTGCCCGGCATCGACGGCTACGAGGTCTGCCGTGCCATGCGCGGCGCGGGCTATCAGGCGGGCGTTATCATGCTGACCGCCCGCACGCAGGAAGCGGATAAGGTAACCGGTCTGATGAACGGTGCGGACGATTATGTCACCAAGCCGTTTTCGGTTATTGAACTGGCGGCTCGTGTGGATGCGCTGTACCGCCGCGTATCCGGTTCGCCGTTCTCCGAGGATGACGTGATCAAGTCCGGTCCGTTCAAGCTCAATCTGCGTGCCCGCGAGGTGCTCAAGAACGGTGTGAAGATCGAGCTGACGCAGATCGAATACGGTCTGCTCAAGGCGTTCATGCAGAACATCGGCAAGGCGCTTTCGCGCGATGAGCTGCTCGAAATGGTCTGGGGACACCACTATGTGGGCGAGCTGAAGATTGTGGATGTGAATATCCGCCGTCTTCGGATTAAAATTGAGGATTCGCCGGCGGACCCGACCCATATTGTAACGGTCCGCGGCTACGGTTATATGTGGGAGGGCTGATATAGCCAATCGCCGCGCCCGCGGCGGGGGGAACGGCGGCGGTTTCGCCGCGGAAACCAAAAAGGTAGACACCTGCGGTTTCTACCCTCTTGGAACTCCCGTTTCCCTTTGTTTCCTAATCTGGTGCAGACCAGAGACCGGCGACCGCTCCGAAATAGGGGAACGGCAGTCGGGTTACCGTTGCGTGTCTTTCGCAACCTTTTCGCAGTTCACAGACAGCATACTGCAACACAGGCGGTTAAATCAACGCAGGCGCGACATAACAGTGTCGCGCAATTCGTTAGCACGTTATTATAGATAGCACCTGCGGATTTATCTGATATGCACCATTTATCTGCGTAGGTGCTGGACGGTATAACGTGCAAAAAGTTTGAGCGGCACTGCTATGCCGCTCTCTGCGTGGAGTAAACCGCATGTGTAGCAGTCAGAAAACAGCTTGAGCGGCTGAGGTTTCGTAATGGGCAGTCAACGGCCGCACCTACGGAAGATGAATAGTACGCCCGTTCCCCTATAGTCTCAGTTATGAATTATCGCCGTGCCCTCAAGGGAAAAGGGGAGATTCATAAGAGGGTGGAAAACCGCAGGTTGTCTACCCTCTTGTGCGCCCGCGCGGCGTCAGCGCAGTTCACCTCGCTTCGCAAGCGGCAATCCACCGGTTAGCACTCGCTAAAAAATGAAAATGCATGGAAACCCCCATCAAACAATGCTATACTATAACCACTACACAAAGGAGAACCGTAATTTATGAAAATTCTTATCGTAGTGGATATGCAGAAGGATTTTATCAGCGGCCCTCTCGGTACGGCTGAAGCGCGCGCTATCGTGCCTTATGTGGCAGAGAAGGCAAAAAATACCCCGCGTGAGAACCTGTTTGTCACGCTGGACACCCACCAGCCGAACTATATGGAGACAAACGAAGGGCGTCATCTGCCGGTGCCGCACTGCATCGAAGGAACGGAAGGTCATGCACTGGACAATGCTATTGCTGCCGCTGTGGACGGCATTCCGGCGTCCCGCATCATCCGCAAGCCGACGTTCGGCTCGGTGGCCCTGCCGGACATGCTCCGCGCGCTGCCGGAACCGCCGACGGAAATTGAGCTTGTCGGCGTATGCACCGGCATTTGCGTGATTTCCAACGCCATGCTGTGTAAGGCAGCATTTCCGGAGGCAAACATCGTAATCGACGCGGCACTGTCCGCGTGCGTCACGCCGGAGTCGCACGATACTGCGCTGAATGCGATGCGTCTGTGCCAGATGGAAATTCTGCATCAGGGTGAGGAGCCGTGGCGCAAATGAGCAGACCCAAGATCAAAATTACGCTGATCGATCGAAAAGGCAAGCACGGCTGTCACCGCGGGCACAAAATCGGCGACAGCTTCGACTTTGACACCGAGCGCGGGCAGCTTTGCCCGATGGCGATGCACGTTGCGTTCCCATACATCGACATTCTGCGTTACGGCGGTCATCTTCCCGGGCAAGAGGACGGCACGGCGGTGTTTTGCTGCCCCGATGTGGACACGATCAACGTATTCCGTATTGAAATTGTAGAATAATCGTAAGACGGAGGGCGAAAAGAATATGGATATCAAAAAAGTTACGGGTGTGTATTTCAGTCCGGCAGGAAGCACAAAGACCGTTGTTGAAACAACGGTGGATGAACTGGCGCGTCTGTTTAAGGCAGAGTCCCGGTACATATCACTCAACACGCCGTCTGACCGTGCGCAGGAGTATCAGTTTGCCCTGGATGAGTTGGTCGTATTCGGCTGTCCGGTGTATGCCGGTCGGCTGCCGAACAAGATTTCGCCGGACTTTGCTCGCTGCCTGCACGGTGAGGGTACACCGGCGGTGGCGCTCGTCACCTACGGCGGCAGAGCGTATGACAACGCGCTTGCCGAAATGTGCGAGCTGCTGACAAAAAACAACTTCAAACCGGCGGCAGGCGGCGCTTTTCTGTGCCGGCATGTATTCTCGGACAAGCTGGCGGCAGGCCGTCCGGACGCGGCTGACCTCGGTGAGCTGCGTATGCTGGCGCAGGATGCGGCGCTCAAGCTGAGAAGCGGGGGAGAAATCAAGCCGCCGAAGGTACCGGGTGACGCGCAGGCAGCCTACTACACGCCGCTCAAGACTGACAAAACGCCCGCAAAGTTTCTCAAGGCCAAGCCAACTACGGCGATGGTGCTGTGCGAGCACTGCGGTCTGTGTGCGAAAATCTGTCCGATGGGTGCGATTGACCCGAACGACCCGTCTAATATTCCGGGTACCTGTATTAAATGCTGCGCCTGCACGACCTACTGCCCGAGCGGTGCAAAGAAATTCGATGATCCGGATTTCCTGTCGCACACGGCTATGCTCGAGCAATTCCAGACTGAAGCGCGCAAGGAAAATTCGATTTTTCTGTAAATGTTGTGCGGACAACAGAAATCGGCGGCTTGGCGTGGTATACTGTCCGCATAAAGCAAACGACAGGAAAGAGGAGAAGCTATGGACAAGTTCATCCGCAATATCGACCACGAGAGCGTTGTAAGGCTCGCCGAGCTGGTTTCCGTTCAGTCGGGACAGGTGGTCAGCAAGACACTGGCGCAGAACAAGGCGGTCAGCATTACGCTGTTCGCGTTTGACAAGGGCGAGGAGATCGGCATGCACGACTCCACCGGCGACGCAATGGTAACTGTGCTCGAGGGCACCGGACGCTTTACGGTCGGCGGTGTGCCGCATATCGTCAAGGCTGGCGAAACGCTGGTCATGCCCGCAAAGGTGCCGCACGCCGTTTACGGCGAAGAGGCATTCAAGTGGGTGCTGACCGTTGTGTTTCCTGATGGGTTTGAGGCATAATATCATATGGTAAAAGAAATCCCCGCCGATTGGCGGGGATTTTGTTATGATGATGGGAGAACAAGTTCGCTGATGTGCAGCATACCGCGGATGCCAGTACAAGACCACAAATAACAGCTGTTGTCTTTGTAATTGCCGTTGGAGTCGGGCACGGCATCAACGGAGGTATTATAATAAACCGAACTATAATAAGAACGGAACATGTTATCGCTTATTTTACCGCCTTCAGCGGTTTCACCGATTTTATAGGCACTATATTGGTTGGTATCACTAAAGTAAAGACCGAGGTAGCCACGGTCGGAATGATAAATAATCGCGTGGATTTGTGCCTTGCTATTGATAAGAACGAGAAAATGTCCAGAACCGCCTTCCTGCAGACAAGGTACTTCGGAAAGTTTTGCAATTTTATCGTAGTTGGCCTTCAAATCATAACCATTAGGATTATTGCCAATTACTTTGCCTGTATTGTTTGCAAGTGTGGTGGCGGAATTAAGTTTCCAATTTGCAGAACCATATAGTTCGGACATCTCCGTCTGCACGGCCTCATGCAGCATTCGCGTTTCCGCGATGACCTGATCCTTTTTCGCCTTATCAATATATCCTGTCAGTGCCGGAATGAGCAGTGCCGCGAGGATCGCAAGAATCACCAGCACGACGATCAGCTCCACGAGCGTGAAGCCGCGTTTTTTGTTTTTGGAGTACAGCATTTGGAAAAGTTCCTCCTTCCCGATTGCGGGATAAAGTTCGGTTTTCTTAGTATACTCGAAAATATGCAATAAAGCAAGGAGATAGATACAGATAAAGTGCACAAAAAATAAGGGTTCCTGCCAAAAACACCAAAAAGAAATTGGTTAAATCGGAGAAAGTGTTTTGTAAAGCCGCAGAAACATTGAGATTTACAGCAGGGTGTGATAAAATAATATCAACCTGATAAAAAAGAATCACCTGCAGAGACAGGCGATGAGCAGGTCCGCACCGCGTATACAGACGCAGGTGCGCGAGCGGCAGATGCCGACGGATTGCAGCCGGTCGGTTAGTGCCGCAGCTTTCGGTAGACGGAAGCAGGAGAGAGAAATGAAGAGAGAGTATTGGGTTACGGAAATGAAGAAATGGGGCATTGAAAATGCAAATCTATGACTGGGTCAGCATAGGCGTATTGTTCGTTCTCGGTATCTTGTTCTATTTCCGACCGGCATGGCTGTTGAGTGAAGACCGGCAGCAGGCCGATGGCGTGGTAGGCAAGGTACGCACTGTCAGCGCGGCTGCGGTGGTATGCGCCATGGTAATGACCGTGATCTGCGTGATCGGATAAAGAAAGAATTGGCTGCAAAAACGCTCCCGTTCGGAAGGTGGATTCCGAGCGGGAGTGTTATTTTTTACGACTTCGATTGCGGTTTGGACAGCAGCGCGAACAGACAGCCGAACACGATCGCGGCGGCAATACCGCCTGCCGCACCGGTCACGCCGCCGGTGAACACGCCGAGCAGACCGTTCTCCGCAACTGCTTTGGCGACGCCTTTCGCCAGCGAGTATCCGAAGCCGAGCAGCGGCACAGTCGCGCCTGCACCTGCGTAGTCCACGACTGCCTGATACCAGCCGAGCCCCTGCAGGATAACACCGAGCACCACCAGCGAAACGAGCACACGCGCCGGTGTCAGCTTGGTTTTGTCAATCAGCACCTGACACAGCGCACAGATCAGTCCGCCGACCCAGAAAGCGTTCAGATAGTTCATGCTTCGCTCCTTTCCAGTACAACGGCGTGACAGATACCCGCAATCGGCTGTCCCTGCTGCACCGAGGTCGGACTCATCATCGCACCCGTGCCCGCAAACACCAGCCGGTGGATTTTGCCGCGATGCATATCGCGCAGCAGCGGTCCGCAGAGAACTGCCGCTGAGCAGCCGCAGCCTGAGCCGCCTGCATGCGCGTCCTGCTCGTCGCCGAAAATCAGGCTGCCGCAGTCCGAGTAGACCGGGGACAGGTCGATGCTGTCGCCGCGCAGCAGCGTCAGCAGCAGGTCCGCACCGATGTGACCGAGGTCGCCGGTGACGATGCAGTCAAAGTCCCGCGGCTCGGCATCCAAATCCTCCAGCAGTGCGGAAAGGGTGTCGGCAGCAGCGGGGGAAGATGGTGTTTTAGGACTATGCGGTCTTTCCATGCTTGCGGATATAGTCCTGCACTGCCGCATAGGCGTCGGAAAACTTGAATTTTATCGTGATTTTGCCGCCCTCGTGGACGTAAATCATGTCGATCAGTTCGACAATGACTTCGCGCGTCAGCGTTTGCAGATTGCGGTATTTGACGAACTGCGACAGGAACGAGTTGGTCTCGTTCACGCCGTTCTGCACCTCGTCGATGCGCGTTTGCAGGGCCGCGATGCGTGTATCGAGCTTGCCCTGCTGCTGCTCGAACTGCTCTTTCAGCCGATGGTATTCCTCGCGGGAGATGTCTCCGGCTTTCCAGTCCGGATACAGGGACAGCTTCATCTGTTCGATGCGTTCACGCTCGGCTGTAAGCTGTGCCCGCTCGGTCTGCAGATGGTCTGCGGAACGGCTGCGCGCGCCACTGCGGTTGATCTCGGCAATCAGCTCGTCCATCTCGACCGCAAGCGCGATCTGGCTGCGGAGCGTTTCGAGTACGGCTTGCTCCAGACGGTCGCTGCGGATGGTATGCTTCGTGCAGGCGCCGCTGTGCTGCTTCTTAAACGTCGAGCAGATATAGTAATAATAGTTGCGGTAAGGCTGTGAAATGGTCTTGCGGTTCATCGCCTTGCCGCAGTCCGCGCAGCGAAGAAAACCGGAGAACAGGTAGACCTGCTTGTGCGTTGGCGCGGTGCGTGTATCGCGCTCGAAAAGCGCCTGCGCCTTGTCGAACAGTTCGATGGGGATGATGGCCTCATGTGTCTGCTCAACGGTGATCCAGTCTTCCTCGGGAACGGCCTCGCTGACATGCAGCTTGTAGCTTTTCGTGCGATTTTTGCCCTGCACCATAGTGCCGGTGTACAGCGGATTGCGCAGGATACGGCGCACTGAGCTGTCCGGCCAAAGTCCGTCCAGCGTGCCCGAGGCCGGATGGCGGTAGTTCATGCCCTGCTGCCGTTTGTAGGCGGATGGATTCGGGACGCCCTGTTCGTTCAGTCGCTTTGCGATGCCGAGTACGCTCGTGCCGGCGATGAACCAGTTGAAAATATCGCGCACGACCGCGGCGGCCGCCTCGTCGATCAGCAGCCGGCTGTGGTCGTCGGGGTCTTTGCGGTAGCCGTAGGACGCGAACGAGCCAATGAATTTGCCCTGGCGGCGCTTCAGGTCAAGCGAAGCGCGGACCTTGTTCGAGATGTCTCGGGCGTATTCATCGTTGAGGATGTTTTTGAACGGTACGACGAGATTGTTCACCGAGCGCGGGTCGAGGTAGCTGTCCACGCTGTCGCTGACCGAGATGAAGCGCACGTTCAGCAGCGGAAATACATGCTCAAGATATTCGCCGACGCCGACATAGTTTCGGCCGAAACGTGACAGATCCTTGACGATCACGCAGTTGATGATGCCTGCGCGCAGGTCATTGAGCATGCGCTGAAAGTCCGGCCGGTCGAAATCCGTGCCGGTGTAGCCGTCATCGGTATACAGCCGGGGCGCAGCCATGTCGGTCTGTGCGTTTGTGAACTCGGTCAGCAGTTCGCGCTGGCTGGCGATGCTGTTGCTTTCTTCGCGGTCGCCGTCCTCACGTGAGAGACGAATGTACAGCGCCGGCTTCCACAGGGTTGTGGATAATTTTGCGGATGAATGCTCATATTTACTTTTTCGTGCCATTTTGGTGCCTCCTTCAAAAAAACAGGCGGCACGCTGATAGCTGTGTTTTGTACGTTTATTGTACCACAGCGCGCAGCGTACCGCAAGTTTCAAGATATATTATCCGGTTTTTGACACTATTGCAGCTGTCTGCACATGCTGGTCAGGCAGGCTTGCAGGCTGGGCGCGCTGTCGTCGAACAGCACATCGACCTCGGTGTCGCCGACGCGGAAGCGGTGCGGATCACCGATAGCGGCGGCAAACAGGCGCAGCCGCTCGTTCACCGGCAGGGTCGGGTCAATGCGTGCTTCGCGGATGTCGGGGAGCGGGCAGTTCGGATTGTTTTTAGGCATGAGTATTCCTCCTTTAACTTGGCTAGATGTATGAATAAGGTACTGTATAGTATTTCCAATTATATAATATATATACGGGCGTCATGATTACACGGATTTTTGACGGCAGCGGCAGCATTTTTCGCATTTTTTCTGCGGTTTTTCACCGAAGTACTTCTCGATGACACGCCACAGGCATTTCTTGGAGTCGACCAGACCGTGTAGTGCGTTCAGGCGTTTCAGCTTACGCCGTATTGCCTTATTACCTCCAGAATGAGATAATATACGCTTATTGCGTTCAAAATCAGCCTTGGTGAAGAACAGCACACAGCAGGATTTCTTTCCATCACGTCCGGCGCGGCCGATCTCCTGCACGTAGCCGTCCATGGAGAGCGGCAGACCGGCGTGAATGACGAGCCGCACATCCGGCTTGTCGATGCCGAGACCGAACGCATTGGTCGCGACCATGATCGGCTTTTTGCCGCGCATGAACGCCTGCTGCGCCGCCTTGCGCTTTGCGTGCTTCATCTTGCCGTGGTACTTGCCGACCGGGTAGTCGCGTGCCTTGAGCCACTTGCACAGCCGCTTGACGAGCTTCACGGTCGGGCAGTAGATGATGACGGCGCCATCTTCATCCCGCTTGCTCAGCTCCCGTTCGACGGATTGGAAGAGCATATTTTCGGTCGATGGCTTGCGCTTACCCTTGCGAATCTTGCTGTTGTCGATGTGATTGATGCACAAATGGAGGTTGTCGCGGCGCAGAGGTGTGCGGAACCGTTCGGCGTTTGGAATGCCGAGCGACTTGCGAATAAGGGAAACATCGTTGAGAGTAGCGGTAGCTGTCAGTGCAATGACCTGCGGCCTGTGCGGGAGCGAATGAATGAAGCTGCCGACCTTGCCGTAGGCCTTGCGGAAGTCGTCCTTGGCCTGCGGCAGAGTGTGCGCTTCATCGACGGCAATACGAGTGAGATTGGCGGTACGCAAAGCATCAGCAACAGCCATGTTCTGGAGCTGCTCAGGCGCAAGGTAGAGCAGACCGCCGCGCCTCGTCATATCCTCCAACACGCTGCTGTGCTCAGCCGCAGATAGGTCGCTGTTGAGGACAGCGGCGCGGATGCCTTTGCTGCGGAGCGCATCCACCTGGTCGAGCTGGAGCGCCTTGAGCGGCGAGATGACGAGGGTTAGTTTGCCCGTATCATCCATTACAGCGGGCAACTGGTACAACAGAGATTTACCACCTGCCGTCGGCATTAAAACTATGGCGTCCTTGCCATCGAAGATGGCCTGCATCGGCGCTTCCTGCTGCTGGCGCAGGTTTGTGATCCCCAGCTTTTGAAGACCATCATAGAGATTGTATGCATTCTTTAATACCATATATTTTTCCTCATTGAAATATCGAAAAACCACAAAACCAACAAACTCTGTCACTTTTTGTCCAACATCCAGAAACCGTTGAGGTTGACCCCGCCGACCTTAACCGGCCAGGACTGCCTGACCAATAACCCCATTTCGGTCGCCCGTTTTTTGCACGCGTCATACAGTTCCTCATCTAGCCCTGCACGCCGCAGCAGGCGAAACAGAGAAGCGTTCGAGAAGATAATAAACGGCTGACCACGATCATTTCCTTGTGTTGGTGTATGCCTGAACGCAACAGCTGCCTGCTCGTCATCAAGCAGCCGAGTGGCCTCGTCGGCGGTGTCTGGTTTCTTGATGATCTCAACCTCAAAACGGCTCTGCTCACCGAGCAGCTCGAGTGCCTTCCGCAGGGTTTCCTCGCGTTCCGCTTCGGTGCGCAACTGGGCTTCCTGGGCGGTTTCGAGACCGTCATAGGCGGCAGTGTGAGCCATGCCGTGCGAGGGGAGATTGGCTTCCAGGAAAATCCGCATCACAGCATCTCGCCACACTTCGAAAGGATCGAGCTGATAGCGTGCGAGGCTGGTCATAGGACCGTACCAGCGGCGGTACGCCTCGGCGGCGTTTGCCTTGGTGAGAGTACGCGCTGCGGCGATACGCAGAAGGTCGAGGTCGTAGTTGGTCAGTGAATCGATAGTCGACGGAAGCTCGATATCGACCGTGTCACTGCGGTCAAATATGGTTCGGCTACGGACAATCGGCACCGTCGACAGTCGCCGCGGCAGTACACCGCCGAAGCGCGTCTGCCGTTCGCATTCATCAAGTGCATCGAATAAAGGCTTGAGCGGCGCTCCGGTCGAGGTTCGTAGAAGTACCAAGCGGTCGCGGCAACCAGACCAGTCCGCGAGATCACCGCTGTCAAGCACGGTGATTTGGGGTGGAGCGGAATTGCAGGCTGCGCCTTCGGTCGTAAGGTTCAGTGCTGTGAATGCGCGAGTAATTGCTTGATCTGCTTGCAAATTCGGCTTTTTGGCCGTAAAATTGTACAGGAAGATCGGCACCTCTGCACACGGAGCGAAGCTGCGGAGCTGCACGTCTAGTGCGGCGGTGATTACAGGAAACAGCCAGTTAGCGTGCTGCTGAAGCAGTTGACCGAGTGCCTCGGGGTTCAACTCATTGCTGCGCCATTCTGTGCGGTTTGACTTTACTGCAGTCCTCGCCGGGTGAGGGCACTGAACGGTGTACTCGGCAGGTGCCGGAGTGATTGAGTTGGCGATGCGGAGGTACGAATCAAGCTCACCGGCGGTCAGCTCAATGTCGGGCAGATTGAACGTGCCTTCGAGTTTGGGTACAGGGATCGCGTACGCGCAGCAACCGTCAGGGCGAACAAGCGCCAGAATGCGGTGACGGTGCGTAAAGCCGGCCAGCTGGGTGGCCTGTACGCCTGCCCAAAATGCGAAGCCCGGAACGGTACAGCCGTTCGAGATGATCGTGTTCTCGCCATCCCAGGTCAGATACTCATCGGCGTTGAGGATCTTGTGAAATCGGCGAGCAGAGCGATCATTCAGTTCGCCAGGACCGAGGGCAACGACTGCGTCGGTTTGGCCAGCGGCAAGGGATTTCGTGAGGGAAGGTGCGAAAATAGTTCTTGTAAGGTGGATTTTCATGACGTTTTCTCCTTTCAATGCTTTTATTATGACAGAGCAAGGAGAAAAAATATAACGGAGAAAAATGAGGAAAAATCAGAAAAGTTGAGGAGGGAGAGCGGATGTTCGAGCCAGCCCCGGATTTTAACGCCGATGATAAAGGCTGTGCTATCGCGGCAAAACAGTTTTACGAGCGGGTGCTTCATTATGCGTATCAATATAACGTTTTCAGTGAGCATCGTATCGGTGTGATTAATAATTGCTGCAGCTATTTGGAGAACCTGCATCGAGATAACAAACAGAAAATATGGCCGAACGGCAGTCGGGAGCCCATGGAGGAGTTCCAGAATGTGTTCCAGCTGCTGATCTACGCCATCTGCGATCACGGGTTTCTATTTGATGATATAGGATACTTCAGAGGCAGCGCTAATGTGGAAACACCGGAAAAAGAATGGTTTCGGTCGCCGTGGCAGGAGTCCGTCTACCAGTACCGCAAATTTGCATTGGCTATGCGGCGGCGCAATTATGCACATCTGGAATTGAAGGCTCTGCGTTCTCATTTAGATGAGCACGCCAATCAAGATCGAAATTACGGCAATAGCGATTGGATAGCGGAAGAGAAGGCATCTTCTGCGGATGAAAAAGATCTAATAAAAGATCTAATAAATAAGCTGTATCGATGTAAGATAGAGGCCAACGCTTTAGCAAAAAACTTCTGGATGAAATCTGATGAGGTTAAGAAACTGTCGCGGCTGCTAAAGGCCATACATAAAGAGCGGCTGCTAAAGAAAATAGAGCCGTTTATTGTTTTCATGGTTCTGTCCGGAAAGGTGTCCTGTGATGACGTAACAGATACGGCTTCGGTCAAGGCGATGCTGAAGCCCAATAAGAAGCTGTTTGGTACGGATAAGGCAGCAGAGGATTGCGCGTTATTTGCGGCAATCATCAAGGTTTTTCATGGGCAGGGCGCACAGCCAATCGAAATAAATTACTTGTTCGATCCATATAGCTTGATAGGGAGTCTGCAGTATACTTATGAAATCGAGTTGTCAGATGCGGATTTTGTCAGTCTGGCACATTTGTGTGAAAAATGTTTTGTAGAGCCGAGAAGAAAAAAGGAGCTGAAGAAATATAATCAGCCGCTGCATGATACTACACTTGGAGAGGCGTTGATTGCGCTGTTTGTTGTATTTGAGGCGCAGAAATATGTCAGCAGTGATGAAAAAAAGCCTTACGGCTGGAATAAGGCTGTTCAAATGCTGAAAGCAGCGCAAATACTGGATACGGGCGTGGGTGAAAACGCCTCAGAAATTATGCAAAGTCTGAGTGAGCGCTATGCAGTCGAGCAATATAGCTTTGTGTGGGAAGTATTTTGGTTGATTACAGGCTATATGCCGCCTCCGTTGTTTGATTGGAAACCCAATTTCGGAGGAAAAAGTTTGCTGAAAGAACCGTTCGAGTTATATGCTGTGTGCGATGATAACTTGAATGATACACTCAACGGAGTATATGCTCACTTTATTAAGGAATGGGATAGCCCCAGAATTTCACCTGAGCTGCGGTTGGATATTGCGAAGGTGCGTCGGACTTTTGCTGATGTCAAAAAGACAGAGGATTTTCGTCATGAGTTATTGGGAAAAATCAATTTCTGGGCGCTGAACACGGAAAACGTGAAGTTAGAATGCAAAATTGCGGAATACTGTTTGCAGCAATACCGGAAGTTAAGTTCTGACAAGGAGTCAAAACTCAAGAATTTGCAGAAATACCCTAAAATTATGTCTTATGCGATGGCTGAGGAGGCTGTAAAGCAGTTGTGCGCGGATAGTTATGCGTGTGTATTCCGGATGCTGGCTTCTTTGAACCAGTATTTGTGGCCAGTTACATGAATTTTCGACTTTTCAGATACACTATGGTTGACGTATTGGAATGTTTGGCGCTTCGCATGAACTGAAATAAGATACTTATAACGGGCATTCATTCATTTTTCAGAGGAAATTGAATGAATGCCCGTTTCTAGTTGCGAAAAGCGAATATTTGGAAGCGGCGGTTATATGAGGTGTACGGATTTTTTAGACATTTTGCACCTGTTCTGTTCAAAATTTCTTGACTTTTCCATAGTAAACGAGTATGCTTAAAAAGCATTTGTATTAAAATTCGAAGGAGCGGTAAAATATCCATCTTTGAATGATAAAGACAGGTGTAGAAATCCTATATTTACCACGAAAGAGGGAGTACACATGAAGAAGAGAGCAGCCAGCCTCGCGCTGGTGCTTTCCATGATCCTGTCGTTCACCTGTCAGGCGGGCGCTGTTGATGCAAACAGCGGCGATGACGGACAGCAGGTATCGACCTATGCGGCGCTCGAAGCTTCGGCACAGAGCGGCGGCTTGACCAAGCTGAATGCGGTCAAGTACATTCTGCTGGATTGCGGCATGAAGGAAACGCAGTTTCCGAGCGGCGACAGCGACTACATCGCTATGGCGAAGAGCGTAGGCATCGCAGATGACAAGTTCGACGGTTCCGCAGCCTGCTCGCTGGAAGAGCTGCACACGATGGAAAACAGCACGGCAGCTGTTAACCTGCGCAATGCAGTAAAGAACGGCACTCCGCTGTTCGTAGACGGTGTGGCACAGCCGATTTTCCCGTACACAAGCGGTGTTCCGACCGAGGACGGCTACAGCAACGTTAACAGCGACATCATCCGCTACTCGGTTTACGTCGAGACCAACTACGACACCGACGGCGATGGCAAGCTCGATCTCGTAAAGGCGCTGGTGCAGCTTCCCCGTGCTGCCGCAGAGGGCAAGTACAAGGCTGCGGCCATCTATGATGCACGTCCGTACATCACCGGCTGCACGGATAACGGCAAGGCTCGCGGCATCGATTATACCAAGGGCGATCAGAAATATAACTTGGACAATCTGTATGTGCAGCCTGCTGCACGCGAGGCTCAAGGCACGGCAAATACCATGGACACTGCTAAGAAAGCAAAGGCAGAAGAGTGGTACTATCTTAGTCCATATGAAAGCTCTCCTAAATACCCGTTCTACGATTACGAGGACCTTGACTGGTACGATTATTTCCTCGTTCGCGGCTATGCAGCGATTGAGGTAGGCGGTCTGGGCACGCTCGGCTCTGAGGGCCTGGAGACTTGCGGTGCTGACGTTGAGACCGACGCATTCAAGTGCGTTATCGAGTGGCTGACCGGTGACCGTGCTGCTTATACCGACAGAACCAGCAATATTGCAATTAAAGCTGACTGGTCGAACGGCAATGTTGCCATGACCGGCCGTTCCTACGGCGGTACAACTGACTTCGCAGTTGCTTCTACCGGCGTTAAGGGCCTTAAGACTATCGTTCCGGTTGCAGGTATCGCAAGCTGGTATGAGTACACCAACTCGCAGGGTATTGCCACCGGCGGTGTAGCATATAGTGATAATCTGGCGTTCTATTGTGCAGGGCGCTATATTAACACTGGTTTGTATCAAAACAATACAGAATGGGACCCCATCAAGGAGACTTACCCGGCATATCTTAATCGTATTTACAACGATCAGATTGCGCTGAACGGTGACTACGGCACGCACTGGGCAACTCGTGACTATACCGCAGGAAACTCTGGCAAGGAAGGTACTGCATCTACCTCGACGTACAATAACTTTAACTGCCCGGCGCTCATTGTTCATGGCCTGAACGATACAAACGTTCGCACCAAGCAGTTCCAGCTGATGTATAATTCGTTTAAGAATGCAGGACAGAATGTCAAACTGATTCTTCATCAGGGTCAGCACATTACTCCGGACTATGATTCGCACAAGACCTCTCTACTGATTGATGGAGAGTCTTATAACGGTATTCTGAACAAATGGTTCAGCCATTATCTGTATGACCAGAACAACGGCGCTGAGAACATGGCAGCTGTTACGGTTCAGAACAATACGGACGGCAGTTGGACTACTCTTAGCGATTGGGATGGAAATACCGAAACCCTGCGTCTTGCTTGCGGCGACGATGGCAAAACCACCGTTAACAGCAATTATAGCTATGCCGATTATGGACATTTCCTCGATAACACGGATTCGACTTCGGCACGTGCTATTTACACGATGGATGTGGATACTGACACCGTTATTGTTGGCACGACTAAGGTTCATGTAAGGGCAACTCCGATTCAGCATTTGACTCAGCAGGCTGCTGTAGCTTCTGATGAGAATACGAGGGCAGTTGCTCCGCGTGGTGTTAACCATGAGGAAGCTATGAATTCGCTTAAGCGCGCGAATAATGACGACTCTGATATTGCCGTTATGAGCACGGACAGCGACAGCCGCGATGCGCTGATGATGAGCGCAATGTTGGTTGACATGTCGGACACTCCGTTCTCGACGGAAGCGCTGGATAGCTGGGGATCTTTCATCGAGCAAAAGACCGGAAAGATCAACTGGGTTGGCAGTGGTGCCGAGGATTATGCAGTAATCAAGTATCAGCAGAAAACAACTAATTATAAGGTAATCGCACAGGGCTGGATGGACCTTGCGAACCCGGGTGCAGGCTTTGACTCCGCTTCTGCTGCAAACAAGGTTGAACTGCAGGACGGCCAGTATTATGATTATACTCTGTATCTCCAGCCGACCCACTATACGGTCAAGGCAGGCCACAAGCTGGCACTGGTTCTGTTTACCTATGACCCGAATATGGCTTCTTATTCCGAGAATTACGGATATACGTTCAAGAACGCCGAAACCTACGCTGAAATTCCGGTCAACAGCTTCTATACGCTGAACTACTCTGCCGGTGCAAACGGCACGGTAACTGCTGATAAGGAAAATGGCGCACAGATGGAGGCGAATTCGCTTGTCACCCTCACCGCGACCGCAGACAGCGGCTATGACTTCAGTGGTTGGACGGTAAACGGCGAGGCAGTTGAGGGCGGCGCTACGAAGACCTTTACCATCAACGGCAACACCACCATCACCGCAAACTTCACCGTGCATCATTCGAGCAGCGGCGGCGGCTCGTCCTCCGGCTCGAGCACCACGGTTTCTGCTTCCAAGTCGGATAACGGTTCGGTTTCGATCGACAAGACCTCGGCTTCCAAGGGCAGCACGGTTACTGTTACCGTAAAGGCAAAGGACGGCTACAAGCTCGACAAGCTGACGATCACCGACGCAAAGGGCAAAACCGTTGACGTGACGGACAAGGGCAACGGCAAGTTCTCCTTCGTTATGCCGGAGGGCAAGGTAACGGTTACCCCGACCTTCGTTGCAGACAACGGCGGTCAGACCGAGAGCAAGTCTTTCTCTGACGTCAAGACCGGCGACTGGTATGCTGACGCGGTCAAGTACGTCACCGACAAGGGTCTGATGAGCGGCACGGGCAGCGACAAGTTTGCGCCGAGCGCAACCACGACCCGTGCAATGCTGATGACGGTTCTCGCGCGCTACGCAGGCGAGGATACCACCGGCGGCGCGACCTGGTACGAGAAGAGTATGGAGTGGGCAAAGGCTAAGGGCGTGTCCGATGGTACGAACCCGAATGCCAACATCACCCGCGAGCAGCTCGTTACCATGATGTACCGCTATGCCGGCTCTCCGAAGGCAGACGGCAAGCTCGACAGCTTCTCTGATGCAGCTTCCGTCAGCACCTATGCAGCAGATGCAATGCAGTGGGCAGTTGCCAACGGCATCGTCAACGGCTCCAATGGCAAGCTGAACCCGCAGAACAACGCAACCCGCGCACAGGTTGCCGCAATCCTCATGCGCTTCTGCGAGATGAGCAAGTAAAAACTGAAAAAGTAAATCAGTAACATGCAGCCGCCGGGTTCCCCGTATTTGGGAGACCCGGCGGTATTTTATCCTGAGATTCGAGATAACAGCTATTGCATCATAGCACTATTAGAGTATAATATAATTATGATATTACTATATGGAGGTGCTTTTATGAATATCAAGCCGAGTGCAAGTATTCGTCAGAATTACAATGATATTGCCGAGTTGTGCAGATCCACCGGAGAGCCGGTTTATCTGACCAAGAACGGCGAAGGTGATCTCGTTGTAATGGATATCAATTCATTTACAAAACGCGAAAAAATGCTAAAGCTACGCGAGGAACTGCTTGCTGTTGAGGAAGACCGCTTACACGGTGCACCGGACTACTCGGTGGATGAAGTCGCTTCCATGATGGATCAGGCAATTCGGGAGACCTGCCATGCCGGAGCTTGAAAACAAATTCCAGGTTATCGTATCCAAGCGAGCAGCGCAGCAGCTGGTTGAGCATGCGGTATTCATGGCACGGTTAGAAGAACGATTGGCACGCCAATTGGCAGCTGACTTCTGGAAAGCGGCAGATTCTCTGCAAAGCTTTCCATATCGAAACCCAATCTTGCGTTCGAGTGTTTTCGTAACAGAAAAGTATCGCAAAATGGTGTTTGGTAAATGGTATCTACTCATTTATCAAATTAAAGGCGAACGAGTTTTTGTTGAATACGTGATTGATGGACGGCAGGATTATCAATGGCTGATTCAGTAAAATTCCAATACAACATCTGACGAGCGCAGGCAGAAATGTCTGCGCTCGTTCTATAGCGCTTACTCGTACTCGCATTATATGGATTTGATGCGTTTAAGCGCAAGAGAAGTCTGGGAGCACCTGCGGTAAAATGTGTTCGGCTTCAGCCCTGTCTGCCGCATGGCTTCTGCGGCAGTGATTTCCCCGGCACGCCAGCGAGCAACCACCCGCTCGAAGTTATCCGGCAGAGGCATCGGTTTGCGGCCGGTGTACTTGCCTTGCTCTTGAGCAATGGCGATGCCCTCGCGCTGACGCTGAAGAATATACTCACGCTCGAGCTCTGCAACCGCGGCGAACACGGTGAGCATAAACTTGCCAGTGGGTGTGGTTGTGTCAATAGCCTCTTTGCGGCTGACGAATTCTACTTGTTTCTCGGTCAGTCGTTCCACGAGATCAAGCAGGTCTCGCGTGTTTCTCGCAAATCGGCTGATTGACTCAACGATAACCGTGTCGCCGCGCCGGACGTAATTCATCATACGGGTAAGCTCCGGGCGGTCGGCATTCTTGCCGCTTGCCTTATCGATGAATAACTCGTCAACATCGAGTTCGCGCAGCAGGACTTCCTGCCGAGCTGTGTTCTGTTCCTCGGTGCTGACACGGATATAGCCAATCTTCATGGTGTATCTCTCCTTTAAGTATGGTATAATGAAAATAATAAGGACGGTGACGCTAATGGATAAGACAATCGAACAGGTAAAACAATTAGCGCACCGTTATGGAGTGCCGAAATTGGTATTATTCGGTTCGCGTGCCCGCGGCGATTATCGCGCCCGTAGCGACTACGATTTTGCGGTCTGGGGCTGCACAGCGCAGCAGCGTGCGCAATTCAGCGATGCTGTCGAAAATGATCTGGACTCGCTGTATTCGGTTGATCTGGTGTTTGTCAACGAACATACCGATGCCGCATTGCTTGAAAATATAGAAAAGGACGGGATTTGCTTGCTGGACCGTTACAATACGAAATTCGAAAATCTCACCAATACTGTAGAACGCTTGCGTGAAGGCGTGCAGGCGTATCAAGAGAATCCGGCCAAAATCATTCGCGATGGTGTAATCCAGCGTTTTGAGTTCACCTGCGAACTGGCGTGGAAAACCACTCGTGAGTTCTTACTTGACCAAGGTTTTACAGAGTTGAACAGTCCGAAAGCAACGATGCGCAAGGCGTTCTCGTACGGTCTGATTGACGATGAACAGGCATGGATTGCGTTGCTGAATGCCCGCAACCAGACCTCGCACCTTTATGATGATGCAACCGCGCAGGAAATTTACTCTCAGATTGAGAGCGAGTTTGTGTCGCTGTTTGATAATCTTATTGAGCAGTTGAAACGTGGTTAATTGCAATAGGGTCACCGCACATTTTGACATATTGCAAAAGCCTGAAAACGACCCTATTGACATAGTTTTTCGTTGTTTCAGATGGGTATAGCCTAATGACACGCTCAAAAAATACCGGCTCTTGATGAGTCGGTATTTTTGTGTTCAATCATCGTCGATGATGTCGGCCAGCAGGCCGATAATAGTCAGCGCACCGAGAATGACTTTTCCTGCGTTCACTTTTTCACCTCCTCAACTGTCCGAGAAATTTTCGACGGCCTCGATAATCAAATCGACTACCGCGCCGACGGCCTGAAAGATTGGGCCTAATGGAATCATAAGCAGCATCTCCTTTCCTTAATACGCGTAAAGTAATTCGCCGGTCATCTCATGGAGCAAGGTAGGGTCATACAGTATTTCCTCGATTTCCTCCTCGGAGCAGCCATAGTCGAGAAGTGCTTGCACCTCATCCGCAGAGACACCAAAGGCTTTTGCAACGCTGAATAAGTCATCGTAGTTCACGGGCGTATCTATGCAGCAGTCGCGGTAATATGGAGAATAACGCCGCCACCAATGCTCATAGCTAGTCCTCGGCGCGAATGCTTCGGTAGTGATTCGGCCTGCTCGGTCGATTCTCAAAATCTCGCCCTCCTTTGGCTCCAGAATATCGGTGGGCGCTTTCAATCGCAGCTTCTTGATAGTCTTGCACAGGATTTCCTGCGTCGAGGCGTAAATCAGAAAACCATCATAGAACATTACGCACAGTGGATTGTCCCCGACGACGAACCAGATGGAATTGTCCTTATCCAGAACGGTAAACACAAAAGAGCCCTCGACCTTTTCAGCCATAGTTTTAAGGCTGTCGAAGTCGAGGGTTTTCTGCTGTTCAAGAAGTTGCACCGCAACATAGCTGTCCGTTTCAACACTTGTCATCGGGAGATTTTCTTCCATACGGAGTTCTTTATCATTCCAGAGAACGCCGTTATGCGCGAGAGCAAAGCTGTTTCCGTCAACTTTACCAAGAAACGGATGATTGTTCTGGTTAAACTGCGCGTTACCCTGTGTCGTCATACGGGTATGACCCATGATGACGTTCACTCCGTGGGGAATATGAATCTTCATCTTTCGAGCGGGAAGGGGACGCTTATAGATGCGCAGACGGTCATTGAAATTGTAGGCGATGCCCGTTGCGTCCGTGCCGCGCACTTGACACTCTCTTGCGAGGGTATTCAGAATTTTGTTCTTTGTGTGAGTGCTGAGGCACCCCTTAAAGTCGATTAGACCGAATAAACTGCACATACTTTAAGCCTCCTCCGTGTTGACATTAACAGGTTCATTAACGTAAAGACGGCGCTCCTTCAAATACTGAATCAGCTCCGGCTCCTTGATTTCGTCAAGGAAGTCAAACCAGCTAAGCTCCTGTACAGCGGTATCGGACATAGAAATGGCCACCTCGACAAGATGATTGACCATCTGCAGAGTGGCTTTGAGGGTATTCAGCTTCAAAGTGCCGCGGAACATCCGAATTTCAACGGTATCCGAGTTCGTAAGGTTGACTGCTGTGTAGCGCCCAGCGCAGGAATTTTTCGCGTGGCTCATCTGTTCGGACGGCGTAAGGCGGATGCCATACCGCGCCGCCCAGCGGTTCATCTGGCTCTGCGTGCGGCGGCTGAACCGCAGCAGTTCAGCCCAGAACTTTTCGACGAAGTAGAGCAGGCGCGCAATCGCGGCCTCTTGCTGTTCATAGGTACAGCCAAACGCCAAGCGGGAAATATGAACATGCAGGCCACAGGTCCCGGCGGCGTGGCTGAGATAGTCCATTTCCTGTGCCTTGTGGAGCACCGCCGCCCACGGCATTTCGTTCAGCTGATATTCGAGCGTCATAGGATGCGTGACGAGCTCAAGACCCTCATCCAGACTGCCGTCCGTCTTGATGTAGAGATTTTCAGCGTCCTTGTTCGCGATGTCGAGCAGCTTTTGCGCGTTGCTGTTGACCGTACCGCCGTCGTCGATTTCAAGCTCAACGCCGAAATGCCGCAGGCCCTTGCCATGGAACACGAGGTCGGGCGTGTAGCTGTATTCGTGAATGACGTCGTTATGCTCGTCCCAGCAGGATGCGCAGTAGGCGTTGTCGCCATTATCCCAATACGCGCGGTCACGATGAATAATACGGTTGCAGTCCTCGCAGCGGACGTAATACTCATCGAAACAGTGGTCACACAGCGTGTGGGTATCGTCCTCGACGGCGTTTTCCTCGTAGACCCGCTCGGCACAGTGGTCACAGATTACGGTCAGGCGGTCGGCACAATCCTCGCAGAGCCAGTCGCCTTCCGCTTGATACATGTCTTCAATTGGGTATTCTGCACCGCAGTTTGCACAAATTCTCGTTTCGCTCATTGTCTGTTCCTCCATTTCGTTTGGTAAAACTTAATACTCTTCGGCAAGCAGCATAGTAGAATGCGTCAAATCGTCGATGACGAACACCTTCGCGTTTACGGCATCATCACACGGCACATCAAGCTCGTAGCGGTACGGCGGCTGCTCCTGCTTATGGACGATGTGCTGACCGGTTGGCGTTTTCGTCAGCGTGAATACTTGCAGGTAGTCCTTGGACTCAACCTCCATGGTCAAGACCATGTGCCACATGAGGTTGATCAGCCACGATGGGATTTCATTCTCCACGCCACGTGTCAGGAATTTTTGATTTTCGAACATGTTTCTTCTCCTTTCAAACAAAATAGGCCACAGGGAATTACCCTGTGGCCCTCATGAATATAATATATATTTTATCTGATTGGAAAAACGGACAGTACAAGCTCTGCTGTTCAAGAGTAATATCTACAGTCAAAATTTGAATTTTGAATATAGATAAGTGACTTTTGTTTCTTATTATGATATGCTGTATCTGCATGGGATAGAGGATCAATCGGATATGCACATAGCTGTAATGGTCTAGGCGTTTTGATTTGAGATAGGTTGTATTGTGAATTGATTACGAGCGTTGGAAGTACGCTGTCACGCGGAAGTCTAAAACTACTATGGCGTTCGCAATCTCGAGCTCTTTTATAATATAAGGGGATTTAGTCATATGATTCATTTAATCGCAAGTGATATTGACGGGACGCTGCTGCAAGGCGGACAGACCCGATTAGACCCGGCGCTGTTTGACGTTATTGAACGGCTGGAACAGCACGGAATTCGTTTTGCGGCGGCGAGCGGCAGACAGTATACCAATCTGCGGCGGCTGTTTGCCCCTGTCGCGGACAAAATCGACTATATCTGCGAAAACGGCAGTCTGGTCATCAGCGACGGCAGTGTGCTGTATAAGCAGGTGATCGACCGGGCGCTCGGCACGAAGATTCTGCGCTGCATGCTGGAGATGGAGGGCTGCGAACCGCTGCTGAGCGGAGTCATGCAGTGCTATGTTCAGCCAAAGGACCCGGCTTACGCGGACCATATGCGATATTTTGTGGGGAATGATGTAGCGGTTGTAGAGGATCTGACAGCGGTGCCGGAGCCGTTTCTGAAAATTGCGGCGTATTTCCCGGACGGCGCCACCGAAGAATACCGTCTGCGTATCGCGCAGGCTGCGGGAGGGACGATGCGGCCTGTGGTTTCCGGTATGGCGTGGGTGGACCTGCTGCCGCAGGACTGCGATAAAGGCACAGCGCTTGCGGTTTTGCAGCGCCATCTTCATATAAATCGAGAAGAAACGATGGCTTTCGGGGATAACGAAAATGATGTGGAGCTGCTTCGGCAGGCGGGACTGTCCTATGCGATGAAAACAGGCAATCCGTGCGTTCTTCGACTGGCAGACCGTGCGGCGGATGATGTCATATCCGAACTGAATATGCTGCTGAGCGAATTGGAATAAGACGATTTTGATCAGAACAAAAAAACACCACCCTTGCGGGTGGTGTTTTTGAAGAAAAGGAGAATTAGGATTTTGTCGTGAGCTTAAACAGAACAGCGCCGTGCGTATCGATCGAGCATACAATGCCGGAGGAAACGACAGCATCGGGCTGGTCGCCCCAGAGGTCGTGAACCGTGTATTCACCGGACAGACCGAGCTTGTCCAGCGTGATCTCGCGCTTTGCCGGAAGATTGCCGAGATTGAATACGGCAAGGTAGGTGTTACCCTGCTCATCTTCAGCCTGCCATGCAATCGTGTCGCAGACATTCAGAATTTCGCGGGCGTTCCGGCTGTCCTTCAGCAGTGCCAGCACTTCCGGGTTGGTAATCAGGCCGAGCGTCCATTCATCCAGATCGGTCAGCTCGCAGCCAAGCATAAGCGGCGAACGGAAAATCGACCACAGCGTCAGCATGGTGCGCTGCTCAGGGCGGGTCAGAAGCGTGTTGCGCTCGAAAACGCCGTGCTCGCAGCCGCGAATGGAGATATGGCCGACCGGAAGCATATCGCAATCCGGGAAGCAGCCGTTCGATACGTAAGGACTCCAGTTGCGGCAGCGCATGAACATTTCAGTAATATCTTCCCAGCGGTCCCAGAAATCGTTGGTAATGCGCCACATATTGGCGTATTTGCGCAGGTGGTCCGCCTGTTCCACCATGGCCGGTCCGGGAGAAAGACTCAGCACAATATCGCGGCCGCAATGCTGAATTGCTGCGGCGATCATTTCGATTTCTTCTCTGCCGGAATAGTCGTAATCCTGATTGATACGGCGGTAAACCACGCAGATGTCATCTACCTTGACGAAATCGACGCCCCACGAAGCGTACAGCTCGAACAGAGAGTCGTAATAGGCCTGTGCGCCGACGGCAACGGGATTAAGACCGTACATATCCGAGTTCCAGGCGCAGATAGAAGCCGTGTGAGCAATATCACGCGCATGAACATCGGTACCCTTGATGGGTACGTTTTTTGCAACCGCCTGACGCGGAATGCCGCGCATGATGTGAATGCCGAATTTCAGTCCCTTGCTGTGAATGTAGTCAGCAATCGGTTTGAAGCCTTTTCCGTCTGCGGCGGAGGGAAAACGATTTGGGGAGGGCATCAGACGGCCGTATTCGTCCATGCAGAGCTCAGCAAAGGCGTGATAGGCGGTAGAATCTGCGGTCGGCTCCGACCACTGAATATCGCATACAACGTATTCCCAGCCATAGGGCTTCAGATGCTCTGCCATATAATCCGCGTTTCGGATGAGGTCCTCTTCCGTAACGGAGGCACCGTAGCAGTCCCAGCTGTTCCAGCCCATCGGCGGATTGACAGCAAACAAGTTCTTGTCCATAATTACCCTTCTTTCATAAATCATGTAAATCTGAAATTGTATGATCAAATCCGACTGGTTTGTCTTGACAAATTGGATTATAGCACTATTATAAAAAGTATCAAATGACTTAAAAAAGCAAAAAATATTTTTCTGCGATAAAATTTATAAAATTTTATTAGATATGTTTGATAAAGTCAGCTTGGAAGGGACGGACCGACATGGTAGTATATCTTTTTAATTTCAACACCTGCCAGGATCTGGCGCTGCTGGAAATCGGCGATCAGCAGTGTTCGCCGCTGTATTCCTTTGGCCCGTATATTCGTAATGAATACATTTTTCATTACGTTGTATCGGGAAAAGGTGTGGTTATGCTTCAGCCCTCCGGCGAAAAAGGACAGAATATTCTCTCCGAAACGATTGAAGTCAAGGCGGGAGAAGGTTTTCTGCTGGAGCCGCATACCGCGCATATGTACCGTGCTGATGAGAACGACCCATGGCATTATATCTGGATCGTATTCACCGGCCTGAGCGTACCGTCGTATCTCCGTGCGTGCGGCCTGACGCGGAATAATCCGGTTTTTTACCCTCAAAGCTATGCGCATGCGGTATCTTCCCGCGTCCGGGAGCCGCTTCGTCAGATACTCGGCCGCCCCGATGCCTCAAAAGCGTTCATTATCGGGCAGCTGCATCTTTTCTTTGACGGACTGATGGAAAATACCGCGGTACAGTCAAAAAACGTTACGACGGATATCAATATCGCCAATGTCTACATTGCGGAGGCGATGCGCTATATCGAATCGCGCTATGCGGATATTCGCTCGCTGGATGAAATTGCCGGTTTCTGCAATGTCACCCGAAGCCATCTGGCAAGGCTGTTTCGCAGCACGCTGCATGTCACATTGCAGGAATATTTGATCAATTATCGAATGGGTAAGGCAAAAGAGCTGCTGGTCAACACCAATCTGCCGATTTATCAGATTGCGCAGCAGGTTGGCTATGAAGGCGCGCTGCAATTCAATAAAGCGTTTAAGAACAGAATGCAGGTGCCGCCCAGAACGTGGCGGCTGCAGAACCGGCTCCGGCTGAGCGGCGACCCTGACAGAAAATAGATATGCAAAAATGTACGTACATTTTATTTACAAAAATGAAAACATACGTTATAATAGGAGATGTAATAATGATAATGACAAATCAAGGAGAATGAGGTATGGCACAGCCCAAATATCAGCTGTTACAGCAATGGCTGAGGGACCAAATAAATAGCGGAGAATACACTGCGAATCAGCAGATTCCGACGGAACTGGAGCTCGCTGAGCAGTTTGGATACAGCCGGCAGACGATACGGCAGGCGATCAGCGGCCTGGAGCAGGAGGGACTGCTGAAGCGGACGCCGGGGCGCGGCACGTTTGTATGCCGGCAGAATGCCGGCCGGGTGAACCGCAGCGAATCCCGCACCCGCAGAGTCGGTGTGCTGACCACGTATCTGGACGATTATATTTTCCCCGGCATCATTAACGGCATCGAGCGGGTGCTGAGCCGTCATGACTATCTGTTTACGCTGGGACTTACGCACAATAAAACGCTGGACGAGGCGACGGCGTTGCAGAAGCTGCTGGCGGCAGGTGTGGACGGACTGATCATCGAGGGCACCAAAACGGCTCTCCCTACGCCGAACGAAGGTATCCTGCAGAGTTTCCGCGATGCAGGCATCCCCATGGTGTTTATCAACGGCTGCTATGACGGCGCAAACGACAGCTACGTACTGATGGATGATGTACAGTCGGGCGAGCTGCTCACACAGCATCTGATTGACCGGGGACATACGCAGATCGGCGGGATTTTCAAATCCGATGATATTCAGGGCGTAAAACGCTACGAGGGCGTTGTAAAGGGAATGCAGAAGAATGACGGGCATATCAAAGATGACTGCATTCTGTGGTACACGACAGAGGATGTCCGCTATCTGTTCGAGGGCTCTATGGATGAAATGATCCTCAAGCGTCTGGCGGACAGCACAGCGGTGGTATGTTATAATGACGAAATCGCCGCAAAGCTGATCGATGTGCTGCGGCGCGCCGGAAAGCGCGTTCCGGACGATCTGTCGGTTGTCGGCTTCGATAATTCGCCGTTCGCCGGCTCGCTGCTGTACAATCTGACGACTGTGACCTATCCGGCAGCGGATATCGGAGAAACTGCCGCAAATGTATTGATGCGCTGTCTGGAAGATCCGGAGCATAGAGAACATATTAAAATCAAGCCTAATATTGTTGAACGCGGTTCTGTACGCTGCCTGAAATAATACCTTTTTGGATAATATGAATAAAAAAGACGGGAAAATTCAGTGCATTTTCCCGTCTTGCTTTTTGTACGTACAATTGCTACAATAAAAATACAAAAGATACTTACATATCGGTGAGTACAGCAAAAAGAAGGTGCGTACAAATGAGCATGACGGAACAATTCGATGTACAGCCTGCGCCGCAGCGCAAGGTGCTGGGCATTGAATTCGGTTCTACACGAATCAAGGCCGTCTTGACCGACGGACATGGTGCGGTCCTTGCAACAGGAAGTCATACATGGGAAAATCAGCTGGTCAACGGCATCTGGACCTATCCGCTGGAGCAGGTATGGAACGGCCTGCAGGCGTGCTATCGCGATATGGCGGACCGGTACCGGATGCGGTACGGCAGTCCGATCACCGTTCTGGATGCAATCGGCTTCAGCGGCATGATGCACGGCTATCTGGCATTTGACCGCGACGGCAATCAGTTGGTTCCATTCCGTACATGGAGAAACACCATTACCGACCGGGCGGCCGACCTGCTGACCAAACAGTTTTCGTTTAATATTCCGCAGCGCTGGAGCATCGCGCACCTGTATCAGGCGATTCTGAACGAGGAAGCGCATGTTTCCTCCATAGATTACCTGACAACGCTGGCAGGATACGTACATTGGCAGCTGACCGGAGAACGCGTTCTTGGCGTCGGCGAGGCGTCTGGCATGTTCCCGATCGACAGCGCCGCGATGACCTACGACGCCGATATGGCGGACCGCTTTGACCGGCTGGTTGCCGGGCATCATTTCAGATGGAAGCTGCTGGACATTCTTCCACAGGTCCTGCCCGCGGGCGTACAGGCCGGCCGGCTGACACCGGAGGGTGCACAGCTGCTGGATCCGACCGGCGAGCTGCAGCCCGGTACGCCGTTCTGTCCGCCGGAAGGCGACGCCGGAACCGGCATGGTCGCGACAAACTCGGTCGCCGAGCGCACCGGCAATGTATCGGCAGGCACCTCCATTTTCGCAATGGTCGTGCTGGAGCGCCCGCTCAGTCAGGTATATCCGGAGATCGACATGGTGACGACGCCGGATGGCAAGCCGGTTGCCATGGTGCACTGCAACAACTGCACCTCGGAGATCAACGCATGGGCAGGCATGCTTCAGGAGTTCGCACACTGCATCGGAAGCGATCTGAGTGATGACAGACTTTATTCGCTGCTATATTCCAAAGCGGCGGAGGGAGAAAAAGACGGCGGCGGCCTTCTGTGCTGCAACTATCTGTCGGGTGAGCCGGTCGTTGACATGGAGGAGGGACGGCCTCTTCTGGTACGCCGTCCGGAAAGCCGCCTGACGCTCGGAAACTTTATGCGCGCACAGTTGTATTCTGCTGTGGCAACCCTTAAAATAGGAATGGAGCTGCTGACCGAAGGAGAATCCGTCAAGCTGGATCGGCTGATGGGCCACGGCGGTTTGTTCAAGACACCGGAGGCGGGGCAGAAAATCATGGCTGCTGCGATAGGTGTTCCTGTATCGGTTATGGAAAACGCCGGCGAGGGAGGCGCGTGGGGTATCGCGCTGCTGGCGGAATATATGCTGAGCGGAGAGGGAATGACACTGGCGCAGTACATGGAACAGAACGTCTTTACGGATATGCCAATCATCGAAAAGGATCCGGCTCCCGCGGACATTGCCGGATTTACCGCTTATATGCACGCATATCAGGGACTTCTGGCTGTTGAGGAAACCGCAATACAGGCGGTATGAAAAACGCAGGGAAAAACAGAAAGGAAGATACCGCATGGCACTGAAGGATTATGAATTTTGGCTGATTGTAGGCTCTCAGCATTTATACGGTGAAGAAACGCTCCGTCAGGTAAAGGAACACGCGCAGATCATGACGGAGGGAATGAACCGGTCGGGCAGGCTTCCCTGCTCGCTGGTATTGAAGCCGGTAGCAAAGACTCCGGATGAAATCACGGAGGTAATGCGAGCGGCAAACGCCGACAGCCGCTGCGCGGGCGTGATCGTCTGGATGCACACGTTTTCGCCTTCTAAGATGTGGATCGGCGGACTGTCGGTGCTCCAGAAGCCGTACTGCCACTTCGCAACGCAGTTCAACCGCAACATTCCGAACGAAGGCATCGACATGGATTTCATGAACCTGAACCAGTCGGCGCACGGCGACCGCGAACACGGCTTCATCGCAGCGCGCATGCGTCTGCCGCGCAAGATCGTTGCAGGATACTGGGAAGATGCAGATGTACAGGAAAAAATCGGTGGCTGGATGCGTGCCGCAGTAGGCGCGGCCGTAAGCCGCGAGCTGAAGGTCATGCGCTTTGGCGATAATATGCGTCAGGTCGCGGTGACCGAAGGCGATAAGGTCGAAGTACAGATGAAGCTCGGCTGGCAGGTGAATACCTATGCAGTCGGCGATCTTGTTGAAGTGATGAATCAGGTAAGTGAGCAGGAAATCGACAGCCTGATGAAGGAATATCAGCAGAATTACGAGTTCGCGACCGATGACATGGAAACCGTCCGCTACCAGGCGCGCGAGGAGATCGCCATTCAGAAAATGCTGGATGAGCACGGCTGCGGCGCATATACCAATACCTTTGAGGATCTCTGGGGCATGGAACAGCTTCCCGGCATTGCTTCGCAGGACCTGATGGCAAAGGGTTACGGCTACGGCGGCGAGGGCGACTGGAAGGTATCCGCGCTGACGCACATCATGAAGCAGATGAGCGAGGGCGTCCCGGGCGGAACGGCCTTCATGGAGGATTATACCTACGACCTCGAACCGGGCAAGGAGCTTTCGCTCGGTGCGCATATGCTGGAGGTCTGCCCGTCTGTTGCGGCGGAAAAGCCGCGCATCGAGGTGCATCCGCTGGGTATCGGCGGCAAGGCCGCACCGGCACGTCTGGTCTTTGAGGGACATCCGGGCAACGCCATTGTCGTTTCGCTGATCGATATGGGCGGCCGTCTCCGCATGATTGTACAGGATATTGAATGCATCAAGCCGATTTACGAAATGCCCAATCTGCCGGTAGCCCGCGTTATGTGGAAGGGTATGCCGGATCTGAAAACCGGTATCCACGCATGGATCATGGCAGGCGGTGCGCATCATACGGTGCTCTCCTATGCCGTTACTGCTGAGCAGATGGAAGACTGGGCAGAGATCATGGGCATTGAATTTGTTCATATTACAAAGGATACCACCATTTCGGCACTCAAGCAGCAGCTGCTCGTGTCCGATCTGGCATGGAAGCTGAAATAAGGAGGGGAGAGACGCTATGCTGGAACAGCTCAAGCAAGAGGTGCTGGAAGCCAATCTCCTGCTCCCGAAGCACAAGCTCATCACATTTACCTGGGGTAATGTATCTGGTATCGACCGGGAAAAGGGCCTGATCGTTATCAAGCCGTCGGGTGTGGAATATGAGGACATGACGGCGGATGATATGGTCGTGGTCGATCTGAACGGAACGGTTGTCGAAGGTTCGCTTCGCCCGTCCTCGGACACCCCGACGCACATCGAACTGTATCGCTCCTTCCCGGATATCGGCGGCGTCGTACATACGCATTCCCGCTGGGCAACGACCTTTGCGCAGGCCGGCATGCCGATTCCGGCGCTCGGCACGACGCATGGCGACTATTTCTACGGTGCGGTTCCCTGCACGCGCGCAATGACGCCGGCAGAGATCGCGGGCGAGTACGAGAAGGAGACCGGCAAGGTGATTGTCGAGACCTTCCGCGATAAAAACCCGAATCAGGTCCCGGCGGTCATCGTTCACAGCCATGGCCCGTTCACCTGGGGCGCGACGCCGAAAAAGGCGGTAGAAAACGCCGTTGTGCTGGAGGAATGTGCGCTGATGGCATGGCAGGACCTGCTGGTTTCCAACAATACCGTGCAGCCGATGCAGCAGGAGCTGCTGGACAAGCATTATCTGCGCAAGCACGGCAAAAACGCTTATTACGGTCAGAAGGCCTGAAAATAAAAACGCCGTCGCCTGCTGGACGGCAGCGCATAAGGAGGGCGGAATAAGCAGCAGAGAAGTAGAGTAGAAGAGATAACAGGACAAAAACAGAGAAAGAGGTATGAAAAATGAGAAAAATGTGGAAAAGAGCTCTGGCAGGCGTGCTGACAGCCAGCATGGCACTTTCGCTGGCGGCATGCGGCGGTTCGTCTTCTAACGGCGGCAGCAGCGCAGACGGCAGCACGACGCTTGAGGTCTGGTCGTCTAACCTGTCGGATTCGCAGCGCGAAAACGTAAAGAAGCTGGTAGCACAGTATGAGGAGCAGACCGGCGTCAAGGTCAACTATACCGAGTTCTCCTATGACATGCTGCATGACAAGATCCTCTCCGCGGCTGCGGGCGGCAATACGCCGGACGTTGCGTGGGGCCTGCCCGAGTGGACCGGCGAATTCCACAGCATGGGCATTCTGGAGGACCTGTCCGACCGCTACGCAAACTGGGACGACGCTTCCGTACTGAGCGACGCGGTCATGAAGGGTATGTCCATCGGCGATGAGATCATCGGTGTGCCGTACGAAATGACGGTTCGCGCTTATCTGTGCCACGAGAATATCATGAAAAAGGGCGGCGCGTCCGTACCGGCTACCTGGGATGATGTGCTTTCCATGACGGATTTCAAGGATAAGACCGGCACCTATCCGTATGCGCTGGCCTGCACGGGCGTGCGTGCTCCGCAGGAAATGATCGTTTATCTGGCGCAGAAGGGCCTTGAGATCTGCTCGCTGCAGGATGACGGCATGTACAAGAATACCTGGAAGGACAATGCAGACCAGCTGGCCGCAGCGGCAGACGTGTTCCAGTTCTATAAGGACTGCATCGACAGCGGCGTTGTCGATCCGAACTCCAAGAGCTTCGGCTATGAAGAGACCGACGACAACTTCGTCAACGGCTTCTCCGCTAGCTACGTAACCGGCAACTGGCTCCAGGAAAAAGAGGACGCCAATCCGGAAGTGATGTCCGATGTTACCGTAGAGCCGATTCCGGTACCGGAAGGCGGCACGCCGGCAACCTACATGGAGCTGAAGCCGCTGTTCCTGTTCAACACCAGCAAGAACAACGACGCAGCATTCGACTTTGCGACCTACGTATGCGGCAAGGAATGGCAGCAGGGCGTTTACTCCAGCGCATCTCCGCGTTCCGATGTAACCGTTCCGGGCAAGTGGACCGAGGACTTCCAGGCTCTGTCCGATAACGGCGTTGCATTCCCGCCGGTAACGCTGGGCAGCATTTCTCAGGCTATGATCGATTCCATCGCTAAGGTTCTTCAGGAGGGCATGACGCCGCAGGCAGCAGCAGAGTGGCTGGCCGATGCAGTCAACACTTCTCTGAAAGAGTCCGGCGAGCTGAGCGCTTCGTAAAAAGAAAATGGTGCATACCGGAGCGGAAGCCGTTCCGGTATGCATACTCTTAATCCTGGAGAAAGGTGGAGAAATATGCCGGAAAAGAAGAAAAAATACTTAACACGCGACCAAAGAGACAACCGGACAGCCTGGATCATGCTGGCGCCCGCTCTGCTGTTTCTGGCGGTAATGATTGCCTATCCGCTGGGCAAGGTAATCCATGATGCGTTTTCTCAGGTAAACCTGATAAAGCCCAATGTTTCCGGATTTGCAGGTCTGGATAACTTCAAGACAATTCTCAATGATGAACACTTCTGGAATGATGCGAAAAACACCGTAATCTGGACAGTGTGCTCGGTAGCCGGTGAGTATATCGTCGGCATGCTGGCAGCTGTTCTACTGAATCAGAAATTCAAGGGTCGCGCAATTTTCCGAACCTGCGTCTTTATTCCCTGGCTGGTTCCGATCATCGTTGCAGGCATGACATGGGACTGGATGCTCAATACAGATTTCGGCATTGTAAACTACCTGTTGACTCATCTGCATATCGTCCAGGCTCCGATAAACTTCCTCGGTGACGCCAGATTTGCTATGGCGACAGTCATTTTCGTAAATATCTGGCGCAGCTTCCCGTACTACACGATTTCTTTCCTGGCTGCGATGCAGTCGATTCCCGGCGACCTGTCGGAGGCAGCGGCGATCGACGGCGCGGGCATGTTCACCCGCTTCTTCCGCATTACGCTGCCGCAGCTGAAGTCGGTATCGCTGGTTATCGTATTCATCCATGTCATCTGGACCGCGATCAACTTCGACTTTATCTGGGTCATGACAGAGGGCGGTCCGAACTACGCTACCGAAACGCTGCCGATCATGATCTATCGCTATTCGATGAAAAAGTTCAATGTCGGCGCAGCGTCCGCGCTGTCTACTATGATGTTTACGGTCATGACGATCCTGTTCGTATTCTATTACCGCAAACGAGAAAAAATCAACAGCCAGGCAGGCTGAGAAAGGGGCGGAAAAAATGGGCAGTAAAAAAACAAGGGCGGCTGTTTCCGCCGTTACCTACATTCTGATCAGCATTCTGGCGGTCATCTGTGTTTTCCCATTCTTCTGGATGCTGATTTCTGCATTGAAACCGAAGGATGAGATCCGTTCGGCAGTTCCTTCGCTGCTGATCGACAATCCAACGATCGATAACTTCCGTCGCGTGCTGGTCGATAACGGCTTTCTTACCTATATTAAGAACAGCTTTGTCGTTTCTCTCGCCGCAACGCTCATCTCCATGATCATTGCGGTGCTGGCCGGCTATGCGCTGAGCCGTTACTACCGCAAGCGTATCGTGAAGGCTTCGAACTTCATGATGATGCTGTCGCAGATGATACCGGGCGTTCTTCTTCTGGTACCTCTGTATATGATCATGCAGCAGATGCATATGCTGGAGACGCACATTTCTCTGGTGCTGGCATACACCACGTTCGTCATTCCGCTCTGCACCTTTATGATGAGCAGCTTTTTTGACACGGTACCGATCGACCTGGAGGAAGCCGCCGAGATTGACGGCTGCTCCAAAGCAAAGACGCTGATCCGCGTCATTCTTCCGGTTTCGATTCCCAGTCTGATTTCGACCGGTCTGTATGCGTTCATCAATGCGTGGAACGAGTTCATGTTCGGCTACGTTCTGATTTCGTCCGATAAGCTGCGCACGCTGACACCGGCAATCATGCTTTTCAAGGGCGCGAACCTGGTAGACTGGGGCGGCCTGATGGCGGCATCCGTCATTTCGGTCCTGCCGGTTACGATCATTTTCCTGTTCCTTCAGAAATACTTCCTTGCCGGTCTGATGAGCGGTTCGGTCAAGGGCTGATGGAGGTTTGCCATGAAGCGTATCGCAATCAACGAAAACGGTATCCATATGGTCTTTGAGGTGCGCCGCGATAAGGTCCGGCTGGTGCATTTCTCCGCCCTTCCGCTGGACGAGAACACACTCGTCCGGCAGGGAGAAAAGGACCTGTATTTCCCCTCCGAGATACAGGTGACCGGACGCAATCGCCCCAGCAACTGGCATGGTGCGAAAATCGTAGAGACCTCGCCCGGATATGAAATGAAGTATCTGGATTTCCGCGACAGCCGGAATGACACCGGCCGCAAGCTGGAATGGGAGACCGTTCACGAGGAAACCGGACTGCATCTGACCATGCATTATCAGTTTTATGACGGCATTCCGGTCGTCCGCAGCTGGACCGAGGTAACCAACTGCGGGACTGAAGCGCAGGGGCTGGAAGCGCTCTCCTCGTTCTGTCTGATGGGACTCGGCAAAGAGGGCCTGATTCGACCGGATCGCAAGCTGCGCCTCAGCGTTCCGCACCACTCGTGGAAACGGGAAATGCACTGGAACAGATACAGCTTTTCCGATCTGGGCTTGACCTTCACGGCCGGTTCCGATCCGGAAGCCGAATCGACGCAGGTCTTTTCGGTGAGCAATACGGGCAACTGGTCTACCAAGGAGTATCTTCCGATGGCGTATCTCGAGGATACGGAAGCCGGCGTATCGCTTTACTGGCAGATCGAACATAACGGTTCGTGGCACTGGGAGATCAGTGACTACGAAGGGCAGTATTATCTGGAGCTTGGCGGTCCGGATGAGCTGCATAACCACTGGTGGAAGCAGCTGATGCCGGGCGAGACCTTTGTTTCGGTTCCTGCCTGCATCGGTGTAGAAACCGCAGGCATGGATCGCGCTATGGCTGCACTGACCGAATACCGACGGCGGATACGCCGCCCGAATCGTGACAATGAGCAGCTCTCGGTCATTTTCAATGACTATATGAACTGCCTGTCCGGTGACCCCACGACGCAGAAGGAACTGGAAATGATTCCGAAGGCGCGGGAAGCAGGATGCGAATACTTTGTCGTAGACTGCGGATGGTATGCGGACGGCGCATGGTGGGACGGCGTCGGTGAGTGGCGCCCCTCGGAAAAGCGCTTCCCGGGCGGCTTCAAAGAGGTCATGGACGCCATACGCGACGCGGGCATGATCCCGGGCGCATGGCTGGAGCTGGAAGTCATGGGCGTCAACTGTCCGCTGGCAAAGCAGCTTCCGGACAGCTGGTTCTTCATGCGGCACGGCAGGCGTGTGTGCGATAAGGGGCGCTATCAGCTCGATTTCCGCAATGCGGAGGTTCGGGACTATGCCGAGCGGGTGATCGACCGCATGGTCAATGAATACGGCGTCGGCTATATCAAGATGGATTACAACATCGAGCCGGGCACCGGTACCGATCAGCAGGCCGACAGCACGGGGCAGGGTCTGCTGGAGCATAACCGGGCGTATCTGGCATGGATCGATCATATTTTTGAAAAATACCCGGAGCTCATCATAGAAAACTGCTCAAGCGGCGGCATGCGGACGGACTATGCGATGCTGGCACGGCACAGCCTTCAGTCCACAAGCGACCAGACCGATTACCGGCAGTACGCGACTCTGGCCGCCAATGCACCGGCGGCGGTCACCCCGGAGCAGGCTGCGGTGTGGTCCTATCCGCTGACCGACGGTGATGAAGAAGAAACGATTTTCAACATGGTCAACGCAATGCTGCTTCGCATTCACCAAAGTGGCCATCTGGTCAATCTCAGCCCGGCTCGGTTCGCGCTGGTGAAGGAAGGCATTGCATGTTACAAGAGCATCCGGCAGGATATTCGGCGGGCGGTTCCGTTCTGGCCGCTGGGTCTGTCCTCGTACGGGGATTCGTGGGTATCTCTCGGACTGAAAGCCGGAAACAAAAACTACATTGCGGTATGGCGCAGCGACAGCGGAAACGATACCTGTCTGCTTCCCATTTCGCATCTGCGCGGAAAAGACGCAAGCGTAAAGTGCCTCTATCCGCAGAATGCCGCGTGCCGCTGCGCATGGCACAAGGAAAGCGGCGAACTTGCGGTCGAGCTGCCGGTGAATATCTCGGCACGACTGTTTGAAGTAAGTGCAAACGAATAAGGAGGAATCAAGGAATGGCAAAGATTTCTTTACAGAATATTAGAAAGGTATATCCCGGCGGCGTTGAAGTAGTGCCGAAACTTAATCTTGAAATCGCGGACAAGGAATTTGTCGTGCTGGTCGGCCCTTCCGGCTGCGGTAAATCGACTACGCTGCGTATGATTGCAGGTCTTGAGGAGATCACGGACGGTGATATGTATATCGGCGAGCGCCGCGTCAATGACGTTGCGCCGAAGGACCGCAATATTGCGATGGTTTTCCAGAGCTACGCGCTGTATCCGCATATGACGGTTTACAAGAATATGGCGTTCGGACTGTCGCTTCAGAAGATGCCGAAGGACGAAATCGACCGGAAGGTTCATGAAGTAGCTAAAATTCTGGATCTGGAGCATCTGCTGAACCGCAAGCCTAAGGCGTTGTCCGGCGGCCAGCGTCAGCGTGTCGCACTGGGACGCGCTATGGTGCGCGACCCTGATGTATTCCTGCTGGACGAGCCGCTGTCCAACCTGGATGCCAAGCTGCGTACCTCGATGCGCGCGGAGATTGCCCGCCTGCATAAAAGACTGGGCACGACCTTTGTCTACGTAACGCACGACCAGACCGAGGCGATGACGATGGGCGACCGTATCGTTGTTATGAAGAGCGGTATCATTCAGCAGGCCGATACGCCGACAAACCTCTACAACAAGCCCTGCAATATGTTTGTAGCCGGCTTTATCGGTTCTCCGCAGATGAACTTCATCGACTGCACGATCGAAAAGGGAAAAGAAGGCTACGGCGTCAATTTTGCCGGCAAACTCATCCCTCTGCCGCAGGGCAAGTTCCCGGACAAGCTGATGGCGGAATACGCCGGAAAGACGGTGGTTCTCGGCGTCCGTCCGGAGGACTTCCATACGGAAAGCGCATTTCTGGAAATGAGCGAGGACAGCACGGTAGAGGCCGAAGTTGAAATCGCAGAAATGATGGGTGCGGAAATTTATATCCATGCTGTATGCGGCGGTCAGAAACTTATCGTGCGCGCACCGTCCCGCGTGCAGGCGGAAAGCGGCGACCATATTTCGCTTGCTATCGATAAGAACAAAATTCATCTGTTTGACAAAGAAACCGAACAGGCAATCAATATTAAATAATTTATTTCTATTAAGCCACCTCTCTCTTCTAATATGGAAAACTCCGTATGGCTGAATATACGCCATATGGAGTTTTCTCGCTCATATGAGCACACAACACATCGCATTTGATGCAAGATTTTGCATTCATCTTAGGATGTTTATATGTCAGTAACATATCTGTTTCTCAAAGAACTCCACAATCCCCGCTTTCAGCACTCTCCACTCCCGGCCGACCTTTACGGCTGGGAGTTCTTCGTTTACGATCATCTTGCGCACTTGCTGGCGCGTGGTTTTGAGCAGGGCGGCGGTTTCTTTAACCGTCAGAATTTCGTCATTTCTCATGCCCAGGGGTCCTTTCTCTGTGTCTGCGGAGCGGAAGAAAATTCGTTGTTCTTCTGCTCTTTGTAGATGTAGTTGTGCAGTTTGCGAACCAGGACCTTTCGGAAGCCGTGGTTGCCATACAGGTCTTCCTGCGGGGAAATACCGTACTTTTCAGAGTAGTACCGCAATTCTTTCTTGTCCATCTCGAATAAATGACAGACCTCAGCAATGGTATAAAACTCTTTCATGTTGCGATAATCGATATATTTCATCGAAAATCAGCTCCTTGATATGGATTTAGATAGTGAAAACGCATTTCACCGCAATTCATGCTACCTTATACTTATGTTAGTTATTTCAGTGCAAAAGATGCAATTACAAGGAAAGAAAAATGCCTTGAAAAGCGTAGGCTTTACGATTTACAGCACAAATCTCAACTCCTCAACCCCTGCCGTATCCCGCAGGGTAGCCGGCTGCACACCCAGTTTTTCGAATTGCTTTCTTACGGTTCGGAGCTTATTCTCGGACAGCCCGCTGTTTTTCACAGCCTTGCCTGCCTCCTGACGGACGGTGCGGAAGGACTGGATATTCCCCAAAGCCTGATTACCTATCCCGCCGACGGCTTCTGCTTCGTGCCGGATGAGATTCTGACGGAAAAGAGCATTCGAGAGGGACTCACCGCCTACAGCGGAACCAAGCTCCCCTTTGTAGGGCTTTCCGAGTCGTTTCTGTCAGCCAGCGGAGATGCACAGCCTCATACGCTGACTGTGATGCTCCCCAGAAGCGACTATAACCAGATTCTGCTGAAAAGCGCACTGGAGATTGTCGGCCTTTGGCTGCTGCTGTTGTTCTTCGGCGTGGTCTGCTGTCTCTACTATACCCGCCGCTACCTTCGCCCCGTCATGCGGGACATCGAGCTGCTCAAAAAGGCAGACTGCGGCGGTGCGCAGATGACCTTTGACGAGTTGCGGCCCGTCTCCGCAAGACTGCGCTTCCACGAGCAGACCATCACGCATCTGGAAACAGAGAAGCATGACATCCAGGAACGCGCCGACCATTTCCGCTCTCAGAACGAGCAGCTTATCAATGAAAAACAGGACCTGCAGGGGCAGGTAGAAGATATGCGCAGTCAAACAGAGGACATGCAGGGGCAGCTCGATGATTCCCTTGCTAAGATCCGCCGTTTGGCGCATCTGGGAAAAAAGGAAATTGATCTGGCAGACTATGAGAGATTTCTGGAGGGCTATGCCAAGTTGAGCATCAAAGAGCTTGAGGTATGTAAAGCACTTGCCAGCGGGCTGAGTACCCGTCAGTGTGCAGAACAGATCGGCTGCGCTACAAGCACCATCGATACCTACCGCAAAAGGCTCTATGAAAAGACCGGCATCCATAAGGCACGGCAGCTTCAGCTTTGCTACGCGATCCTGCGAATGGAGCAGATGGAACAGGAAACACAATAACAGCAAAAATTTTCCTGGCGGTTCACAGTTTTCAAGGCTCTGTTGCAAAATAAAAATGCATCAGCAACTTGCACAAGGAAATAGCACAAATAGAAACCCAGAACCCTTTTTGAGCTGTTTTTGCCCTAAAGGTTCCGGGTTTTGTACAATATTTTCCGAAAGCTATTTTACAACAGTTTCTTCTTTTCCGTGAAAGGTGATATATAAAACGATACTTCTCAAGCAAAAAGAAAACAACAAAAAGACAGCGAGAGCTGTCTTTTTGTTGTTTTAAGTAAATTTTCAAATCGGCATACGATTCAAAATCGTTGCCAGTTCTGCTCTTGTCAGTGTGCTCTTTGGTGACAGCTTACCCTGATCATTGCCGCTCAGCAGTCCATGCTCGATACAATACTGCATGCCTTCCTTCGCCCAATCCGAAACATTCGCTGCATCGCTGAACTGATTCAATGTTTTGCTGCCGGAGGCAATCGTCAAATTCTCTGCCTTTGCATAATTTGCCGTCATAACCGCAAACTGCTCACGTGTAATAGCAGCATTCGGTGCAAAGGTTGTATCCGAGGTACCCAAAACAATCTTGTTAGCTGCTGCCCAGCCAATATACGGTGCCGCATAGTGTGAAGACACAACATCCTTAAACTTTGCAGCCGAAGCCGTATCGCCCTGAGCACCTGCTGCACGTCCCAGAACGGTTACAACCATGCCGCGTGTTGCTGCTGTATTCGGGCTGAATGTCGTTGCCGAGATACCCGTAAACCATCCGCGGTTTACTGCATTCTCTGTGGCATTCTTTGCCCAATGATTGTTCAGATCTGTAAAAGTACCTGTCTGCTTCTCAACCTTTTTGCCTTCATAGTACAGACTGCCGTCCGAACCGCGCGAATATTTAGAGAAAAACTGCGACCAGATCATGTCTGCTTCCGTTGGAATATAGGCGTGCGGGGAGTTATCTACAACCGTGTACTGCACCAGTGGAATATCACTGCCGGCTGCGGTATATACTGAAGTCGTATAGCGTCCCGATACATCCTTACTCTGACTGGAAGGTGTGCTTTCTGTACCATTCCGTGCTGTCCAGTGAGCTACCGCCTGTGCATTCGAACTGACATTGCCTGCCGGTGCACCTGTCGTAAAATCAGCGCCGCCATCTACATCATAGATACCCTTGAACATCCAAGTCGGCAGAAGCTCACTGCACTCATTTGCCGGTGCAGTCGTTCCAATCGACATCGTCGGAGCCATATTATTGTTGCCCGGTGCACCGCGATACGAACCGGAATTATGTCCTACCGGCGCGATTGCCGCAAACAGTTCTGCTGCGTCCAGGCCGAGCGCCCACGTCATCGTTGCGCCGTTTGAATGTCCGGTTGCATAAACGCGCGTGCTGTCAATGCTGTATCTCTTTTCTGTCAGAGAGATCAACTGTCGAATAAACGAAACGTCATCCGTTGCCGTCTCTGTCAGCTTATAGGAATATGTGTGCCATACCGGCGCCAATACTTCACCGCGTGTCGGAAAGTCATTTACGTATGCCTGCGGGAATACAACGATAAAACCATTCTTCTCTGCTACATCCTGCCAGCGGCTGTCACCCGTGAAAGCATGAATCGCACTCGAATAACCATGGATTGCCACTACCAGCGGCACATCAGTTCCTGCCTTATAATCAGAAGGCACATAAGTATACCAACGGCGAATCTTGCCGTCAATCTTCTCTTCCGAATAGAAGAAACCGGTCTTGCCATTGTTGGTATGCGATACTGTCATCTCCAGACGACCGCCCGGATCGCCCACGAAGCGCTGTACACCAGCCAGAAACTGACTGTACAGAACATCAGGCGTTATCTGCGCTGCATGAGCGCTGTCTGTCAGCCAGACACGAGTTGCTTCATTCTCATAAACTTTCTGCGCATAAGCGTTCGATGTGCCCTGTTTTGCTCCATTCGCCTTGATCCAGTATTCTGCAACCTTTGCATTATTTTTCGAGCTATCAGCCGCGTCTACCAGCCACATGGGCACCGGCACTTCATTATTCTTGATATTGTTTTCCGTTTGTCCCGCCATACTGCCCGCCTGTACAAATGGATAACTGAGCGTATTACCGATTTGTTCAACCATCGCATCCGGCACAGCATATCCGTCCACCGATGCTGCACCGCAGACCAGTGCAGGCCAGGTCATTGCAAATTCCTGTGCTGCGGCACCACCTTCGTCATAACCGACTACATAAAAGGCGCGTTCATTCAAGTTAAATGCGGCATCCTTCTGCTTATTCTTGCTGTGGAAGTTATCCGATACTGCTTTCAGATAAGCGGCTTCATCACGCCCATCTTTGCCATCCAGATTCCAATCCTGCCCATCTTCTGCCTCTGCAAAAGCAAGTGCAATACCGTATTTTTCACTGACGGCCTGCCAAGCCTGTCCCAACAACGACTGCGTAAATGCTTTCGCCGTCATATCCTCCGGGACAGCGATCATCACACCGGTGACGCACTGCTCGATCGTAGACGGCAGATATACGCTGTACTCACCCAGATTTTCTCCGGCAGTCTGATCGTGGAACATGCCAGTCACTGAACCTGCATACGGATGATCCGGATCCTGCGGCTTCTGCTGTGCCACCGCTGATGCGTTGACAGCCAGCATGGAACCAATCATCACAAATGCTCCTGTTCGTTTCCATATCGTAGTGCTCATTACAATGCCTCCTCACTTATTCTCCGATGTGGATCTTACATAACCAAACTATACCTTAGATCCTTGAGAAAAGCGATGGACGCAATTATAATTTTTTGTACTATTCCACACTCGCAGTCGGATAATACAACTGCTGTATTTTTTCCATAGCCTGCTGCGGTGTGCACAATTCTAAAAGTGCCTCTCGATAATACTGATAGATTTGCTTCATATATCTGCTCTGTTCCGGTGTCAAGGCAGTCTCTGGTGCATCATAGCCATCCAGCACCAGTGCAGGATCAATACCGTATTCAGTCAATTTCCGTGTCAGGATATCCCGAATACTCTCGTCCTCATATGCCGGTAGAACCAGATTTTCCGCCAGTGTTGCTGCACCCTGCTTCCCGCACAAGTATTGTACGAATGTCCATGCTGCTTCCGGATGCTGTGTATTTCTGTTGATACATATCGGCGTCAGCATCATGGCATTGTACGGTTGATCTGTTCTCCAATTTGGCTTTTCCGCAACTCCCCATGCAAAATGAAAACGATTTCTGTCATTCTGTAAATAGTTTAGGTACCATGTTCCATGCACAAATAATCCGTAATTTCCGGTTTCAAACATACGCTGCGATGCACTGTAACTCTCGCAAACCGAAAACGGCAGAATATACTTTTTCCGTTGCATTGTACGCAGCAGCTCCATACCATCCTGCAGCAACTGTATATTCTCCTTGCTGCCACTCCATGACCGATCCCGCATATATTGTAATATCTGTGTTTCATTCAACAGAAAACAGGCCGCAAACTGACCAGACCACAGGTTTTCTGATACCTCTCCGGTATATTGCATAAAGTCTATCCACGACATAGTATCAGCCGGATACTCCACACCTGCCATGTCCAGTAAATCCTTATTGTAATACAGTAAAAACTTATCTCTGCGATATGGCAGTGCAAGCAGCTCTCCGTCTTTGCCGCGCAGCACATCAAGCCCGGGATAATGCTCTGTTGGCACGCCATCTCTTCGGATATAGCTATCCAACGGCATTGCCAGGTTGCGATCCGTAATTTGACTGAGTTGATCCAGTTGATTTACATAAATAACATCCACTGTTTCTCCGCTGTCCAGCAACGCGGTCAAACTGGAATTATAATAAGTTGGTGGATAGCTGATTACATCAATTTTGATATCAGGATGATCCTTTTCAAAATTTTCGATTAGCTCTCTATCGTATATAACCACATCATAATCCCATAGTACGACCCGCAAAGTAATCGATTCATCCTCTGACTGCACTGGTCGTTGCTGCTTAGAGACCCCTATAATGCTCATACCTACAGCCAGTAAAATGATTAGTCCTATCCATCTTCGTTTCATTTGTATTCCTCTGCCGATATTCCTTTGCGCCAGTCTCCCGGTGTTACGCCGGTAATACGCTTAAAAATTCTGCTGAAATAGTATTGGTCTGAAAAACCAGTTCTTAATGCAATGCTATAAATTTTATCATTTGTTTCCCGCAGCATTGCCTTTGCGCGTTTGATGCGAATGTGTGTCACATACTCCGTAAAATTCTTACCTGTATTCCGCTTCATCAGCGCACTGAGATATCCCGGTGTCAACTCCAACTCCTCTGCAATCTGCTGTACGGATAATTCTGCTGCAAAACGCTGTTCGATCTGCGTACATGCTGCTGTTACCGCCAGATTTCTTCCTGCAGATTCCCGTTCTGCATCCCAAAACCGATGTACATCACGTTCAATAGATTCGAGCCATGCTGACACCTCCTCCTTGCTCTTTATCTTCAACAGCTCCTGCATAGAACGCAGGCTGTTCGGCATGACCGCTGCAGCATCCTGTCCGAGTCGCTCCATTGCTTCTCTGACACCAGTATATACCTCTACCGCATATTCCAGTGCAGTCCTGAGCGACCGCACTTCTGCATACCTTTTCGCCATCATCAGCAACTGATCCATTTGCTGCCGATCGAAGGCCACGCAGGCAGCTGTCATCTGTGTACGCAGTTTCTGCTCCTGCTCCATATGCTGATATTCCGCTGTTACGATGATATTGTCCGTCCAAAAACGATTCTGCACCGCTGCAGCAGCCTCTCTTGCTGCTCGGCTCAGCGACTCCGGTTGTGCATCACTTTGCGCCAAACCAATAACACACGAAATATCCAAATACCGCAGCAGCATTTTTTGAAGGCGCTCTGCTACACTCTGTACAAACGAGTCTGTTGATTCGAACTGAGACTGTACGCTTGCAAAAACATACAACTCTCCTGTTTTGCCATCTGCATAATATGCAGTCATTACATCTCCTACAATCTCTTCCGCAATGTTGCGAACAGAAAACTGTAGCGTGTAGCAGTCCTCATCCGAAACCTCCTCAAAACGGTATATCTCCCCTGCTTTTATCAGCATACACCAGATTGGTGCCGTCTCCCAGTCAATGCCCGCATTCTTCATCTGCTGTGCAAAATCTGTTTCATTCAAATAAAAATGTCCAATCAGTTCCCTCAAAATGCGTTCCTGCACCGGCTGCATTGTGGTGATTTCTTCCTGCTGAGCTGTTTGATTCGCGTTCGACAGCACATCCAGCAGCTTGCACGGTTCCAATTCCAGCTTCAACAAATAATCTGCTGCACCCAACCGCATCGCCTCACGCACTAGCTGAAAATCGTCATAACCGCTCAATACAATCACATACATCTGTATTTTCTCTTTTTGCAGTGCGCGCAGTAATGCAATGCCATCCATCCGCGGCATTTTCATATCCGTGATCAAAATGTCCGGTGCCGACCGACGGCAGATCTCCAGCGCCTGTTCACCATCCGAGGCTTCGCCAATCAGCCGATATCCATGTTCCTGCCATGCAATCAACGATTTTAAGCTGATTCGCATCATTGCGTCATCATCCACAATCAAAACAGAAAGCGGCTTCAATCTTCTTCCTCCTGTTCCCTACGCAGCAGTGGTAATGCCAAACGCATTACCGTTCCCATTCCCAGTTTTGTATCAAAAGACAGGCCATATTGTTTTCCCCAACGAAGCTGGATTCGTGTCTGTACATTGCGCAGCGCCATACCGTGACTGCCGTTCGGTATCGCCTCTGCATCGGCTATGCTCAGCTTTTTTCGCAGCTCCACTGCCTTCTCCTCCACAATGCCGCAGCCATCATCCGCTACCGAAAGCAGCAACACATCTTCCTGCTTTTCAGCCATAATTCTCAATGTACCGCCTGTCGGTCTGCTGCCGATACCATGCAGTATTGCATTTTCTGCAAGCGGTTGAAGTACAAATTTTAATACAGAGCACTCCATCATTTCCTGCGGTACCTGCATCTCAATGCACAGTTTTCCTTTCAAACGGGTATCTTGAATATATAAATAACTCTCTAACAGGCCAATTTCCTCTCGCAAGGGTATCATTTCTTCGCTTCCTGCCAAATTTGCACGAAGCAGCCTTCCCAATGCCTCTATCATCTCTGCAATGCTGTTCTTTCCTTGTAGCGTCGCCATCAGGCGGATTGAATTCAGTGTATTATACAGAAAGTGCGGATTGATCTGAGACTGCAGCATATACAATTCCAGTCGCTGCTTTTCTTCCTGCTGATGCAGTAAACGCTGAATATCATCTCCCATATCCTGCAGTCTTCTATCCACCTCATCAATCTCACTGCTGCCTCGAACCATCGTTACCGTATGTGTAAAATCCCCACTGGATAAGCGGCGGATATGTGCTGTCAGACGTTCAATAGGCAGTGAAATGTTTTTCGACAGAAATACCGATAACGCCACCAGAAATCCTGCGACAACCGCAACAAACAGACAGCCGGCGCTGATCAATGTCCATATTTGCTGTCCAAGTGCAGTTTCAGGTTTCTGCTGCAATTTCCATCCGGTAGATGGTATATCAACCGAAAGCAGTTTGGTCTGCTCTTCCGAAGCAGGCTCTGTTCCGGCAGAAAAAAGCAGCTCACCCTTCTCATTGTACAATCCTAGATGTTCATCATCGAGCAGTAATATTTCGGTTAATTCGTCCGCAAACAAATCCGGTGAAAACAGTATCAGCAAATCTCCCAGGCTCTGCCCTGTACTTTCATTTGTAATGTGCCGGTAATACGGAATCACCATTGTATTTTCCGTCAATGTTGTGAGATTTCTAGTTATTCCGTCCCACTGCGGAGATTTTTGTTCATGCTCCATGGCGAATCGTATCTGTGCCTCATCAATCAGATAACCTTCTGTTCCTGCGCGCAGGTCAATTCCGTTATCTCCCATCAGGATAAATGCAAGCATATATCGTGTGATCGGTCGATAAGAAAACTGCTCCCGCAAAATCTGCGCCGCCGCATGACTTGTTTCATCGTATATTGCAGCCTGTTCACTGCTTCGGTACATCAAACTGCGTATTGTCTCATCCCGTACGGTCCAGCTTACGAATTCATTCACCTGCGTAATGCGGCTTCCTATTTTTTCTGCTGCGTGTTCTAATAAAATTCGCCGTTCATTCTGCATCTGACGCTGCATTTGTCTCTGTGTAGAATAAAGATAACAGCCTAAAAATAAAAATGTCGGTACTAAGGATATCAACAAAAAATATCCCAGTAATCTGCGCTGCAGCACGTTTTTCACACCGTTCACCATACACTTTTTATTCCATAATATATTTTTTCTTATTCTATTTTTATTATAACACACGCCCTATTTCTCTTGCCAGTCCATTCTTCTTTATCCATCTTATGAAATTATATAAGATGGCTTCTACCGTTTTTATTCGCTAAATTTCCGCATTAAACTTTACACATCTCCAAGTCGGTTGATCTGATTCTCTAAAGCTAAATATCATCTACAGAATACTACAGATGTTTCGACTAACGCTTCCTGCTGCCGAGCGCGTAACGGACTTTCACCGCCTATTCGTTGTCCATGCTGGGCGCACCAATCAAAACCCATGCCTTTTCAATAGAATTGGCATGGGTTTTGTGATTTATAGAACGAATTGCAATTCTTCGATCTCTGCTTTATCCTTCAATGTAATCGGCTGAATGCCAAGCTTTTTGAACTGCTTACGCACGGTGCGCAGTTGACTCTCGGACAGCTCGCTGTTTTTCACAGCCTGTGCATAACATTTGCAGTCGGACAGCTTTTTGACAAGCAGACGCATATTTTTGCGAGTTGAAGCATGTTTCACGGCCTCAACCTTTGCCATGCAGTCCGAATACCGCACAAACGGCAGGTCTGCGTGCAGCTTTTTCATATATGAGTGAATGGTTTTCTCCGACTCGTTCATCACGGTTTTCAGGATTTCCTTGTTGCTGCCCTTGACTTCATCGGACAGGCCGTGCTTGAACTTCGCTCCCGAGCGGGACACCTCGAACCGAAGCATCGGCGCATCATACTGCTCCAGAAGATCCTCCTCCATCAGCTGAAATGTCTTGTCATAGACCGTCAATGTGGTCGTTTTGCAGCAAATACGCCACGAATGCGCGTTCTTTTCCTTATGATTGGGGAATCCTTTGCCGAATGTACACAGTTTGTACTGCTTCATGTACGGACTGCGGCGAATGACACGCAGCGCCTCATCAACCCATTTTTGCGACTCGGGAAAGTAGTCCAGACAGCAGTCGATACGCGAGAGCGTCAGCTGTTCGAACTCGCAGTCCAGACCGATTTCACACAGCAGACCGGTCATCCGGTTATCAAGCGATTTCAGCTGGTTTTCTTTCGCGGTGAACACTTTCTTGGGTGAATATTCTCCGCGCAACAAAGTGTGCGGATTGAGCCGAAAATGAATAAAAGATGCAAGATTTTTCTTTGTTTTGTTCTTGCTGCGCTTCTGCTTGTACAGATAAAGTACGACGCCCTGACCGCAGTACGAGGTGCAGATATACTTCTCGATGCCTTTGTCAGAATGATATGTCGCGTCCGGGTAGAGTTTGCCAAAATTCAGACTTTTCAGATGCTGGAACACCTTGTTGAAGCTCTTCTGGGACATTCTGCGAAAGAATTCTATCGTGTGAATGCCATGGCGAAAATCCATTTCACTCGCCTCCTTTCGCAAAGCAGGCGATTACGGCCTTATGCAGATCGTCCGATGATTCACAGATTGCATACAGTTCATTGACGGCGTCCACTGCACGGTAATCCGTGTCAGAGATGATATCAAGGTTCATCTGAAAATCGGCGTCATTCCAGAGCAGCAGTGCCTTTGCGCGTTTGCCGTCGCGCCCGGCTCGGCCTGCCATCTGGTAGAATGACGCGACACTGAACGGCAGCTGAGAGACAATAATCAGGCGAATATCCGAAATATTCACGCCCATTCCGAACGCAGAAGTTGCAATCGTGATATGCGCCTTACCGGAACGAAAACGCGCTTCCTGTTCAGCTCGGTCGGAGAGTCTGCTGTGGCAGAGAGCAATATTAGCAGCATGGATGACATCCAGAATCTGTTCAAAGAAACAATAGCAGAGTCCATGGAAGATGGTCTGGAAACCGAACTAGATGACGAATTAGGGTACAGCAGGTACGATTATCGCAACAAAAGCACCGAAAACAGCCGTAATGGCCACAGCAGCAAGACACTTCGCACCAGTTTCGGTGATGTAGAGGTTACTGTTCCGCGTGATCGCAAGGGTGAATTTGAGCCGCAGCTGCTGAAAAAGAATCAAACCAGTATCAGCCAGGATATCGAGGAGAAATCCTCTCGATGTACGCAAAGGGTATGACAATTAGCGATATCGCCGCACATATCTAGGATATTTGCGGCGTAGACGTCTCTGATACGACCGTAAGCCGTATCACGGATAAAATTCTGCCTGTCGCAAAGGAATGGCAGCAGATTATTCGTGTTTTACCGTTGACGACTGCCTTTGCCAATACAGCGGTTACAACAGCCTGGGGATTGCTGTGGGGCCTGTTATTCTTTCATGAGCAGATTACGATTGGAAAGATCGTTGGTGTTGCGCTGGTAATTAGCGGTGTTATACTATTCTCCGCAGCGGATACGGAGGCTGTGAATGACTAATACGACATTGCTTTATGCAGGTATATTGCTGATTGGAGTATTCCTCAGTGCCATCTCTCAGGTAATGCTGAAAAAAGCAGCAGCACGACAGTATGTTTCTAAGCTGAAAGAGTATCTGAATCCGCTGGTTATCATTGCGTATACAATCTTTGTCGGAACGACGCTGCTTAGCGTGTATGCCTATAAAGGTATTCCGCTGTTTAAGGGACCGGTATTGGAGGCAACAAGCTATATTTATATTACGATATTTGGTGTATGTATTTTTAAGGAAAAGCTAAATCCTAAGAAAATAGTCGCTCTGCTTCTAATTGTTGGCGGCATATTGGTGTATTCGCTGTTGGGATAAACATACAGAGATACATTGACATCGCCCATAAATCGTGATATAACGAAATCAGAGATTATTAATTGTTTTCTTCGGAGATATAACAGGATAGGTGGTAAGTTTGCCATGGATAAGGAAAATAAAGTTTACATCAGACGGCAGCTAGGTGCCTCGCCGGAGGGTGAACAGGACGGGCAATATATCGCGCTGAACGAAATCAGCAGGTTGCATTGGGATGACATAACAGGCGGATTTCAGAAGCGGACACCGTATCCGCAAATTATGGGATACGTTGATCCGGCAGATGCGCCAAAGGTTCGCTGCAGTGGAAGACATGATTATAGCAGGTACGGAATTAAAGTGTGTTTGATACGCAGCAAAACATCGCCAGAAGTGTGGGAAAAAGTGCTGCAAGTGGTGCCGGAATGTCCGTATGTAAAACTACCGACATGCACAAAAACAATTCTTGAGATTTTAGGAAACTATCCGGAGGGGATGACTCGCAAGTCTCTTCGCGAGCAGATGCTGCAAAAAGGATATCCGAGTTATCGAATTCGGAGAGCGATAAAGACAATGGGGAAAGATGGCCGAATCACCTTGGAAGGCAGCAATTTTTCGCCCAATCAACTGGTTCGCCAATCGGCTGGCAAAGAAGGAGATTCCTAAAGAAGAATCAACAAAAACCGAGAACAATAGAATAGGTTTAGTCCAGCTGAACTGGGGTCGCTGAGTTTGTTTGCTATAGTTTTAGTGGCTATAGGCTGTGTTCTGTTTTGCCCGTTACAGGGATATCTAAGCAATCTTGCTATGAAATATCAGGAGGAAAAGTCTATGAAAGCTAAAATGATAAAAGTTACTGCCACTGTCGCCAACGGTATTCTATGTGTAGTACAGGCTGTGGGCACTAATCTTTTGGCTTCAGCTCTGCTGGCCTAAGCCTATTGTATTGAAATCTAAGCTTTTTGCTGGGGTTAGGAACTTATAAAGAGATATAATAACAGCGCAGAGGATGACCGGCGGTCGTTTGTTACGCCTATATAGTCGGCAGTCGGCGCGATATCTTATATTGTGGAACGATCTATTTCAAAATTACTAACCCAAAGACGATTGCTTTCGCATGATTTATCTAAAATCGAAAACAAAAAATGGAAGTTCGGTGAGTGGAAGAGTGAGATTAGTACAGAGATGATTTAATGAGCTAATGAAGTAAAATGCCTGCTTACAACTTGGATGAGATACACCCCACCCCCATCTCCTCAAACTTTCCCAACAGTTTTATAAAATCAGATTTCTTAATCCTGCAATCTTTCTGGACGGCTGCGAGCGAAACGCAGCCGTTCGCTTTTTTCGCGATACGACGCAGCTTTCTCTTCGTCTTTTCGCGGTACTTGGAAGCGTTGATACGATCCAGCAGTGCGGGAAGCGAAATCGGGTCAAAGTGCGTCATATGCAGCCGGTGGAGAAACTTATGCTGCTGATTTTCAACCTGAGAGCCAAGCTCGACAAGCTGACTTTCCCAGTCTTTAGACGTGATCAGTTTAGTGATTTTCGATCGTCCAAACCGCAATTCCAGTCGAAGAATATGCTCGTCAATCTTGATATCATGCCGTTTTTCGAGTTCATACGATTTATCATAAACCGAGAATGCGCAGCTTTTAGACTTATTCTCGATTGTCCATGAATGCTTATTGGCTCCCTTGAATTTTTCATCGGAATTCGAATATTTACCGAACTTAACCGCGTTGTAATGGGGGATAGGAAAGGATTTCTTGAAAATATCCAAACGATCTTGAACATCCGCCTTGCGTTCATAATACAGATTGCGGGTCAAATCATACCGCGACAACTTAAACTCCTTGAGCCGCCGGTCAATGCCGATTTTATCAAGGATATTCCGCAGGCGGTGCTTTATCTGCTGTACAGACTTTTCGTCAGCTTGAAATAATGCGGTCGGTTTATATGTACCGGCGAGCAGGGAAGACGGGTTAACAATCAGTACCAGCCAGCATGGATGCGCAACAGACTGACCAAGCTGTATCTCAATACCAATGTCCTTGAACTGTGGCATCTGGTAATACGACGAAAGACCTAATTTCCCTTTGTTGGTACGAATGCACTCATTTTGTTCAATAATGTTCTGTATTTTGGAATATTTGCATTGTAATTTCAACGAAAAGGTGTGGATACCGTACTTGTTCGTAATCATTTGCTATTCCTCCGTTTCTGTGCGCATACCGTGCAGCGCTTACAGGTTTTCACCTCATGCTGCCCTTGGTATTCGAGAATATCGCATACCATACAATTATTGCTATTGATAAAATCGCGCACTTGGCTCAGTCTGGCCTTTATGGTTTTAGCGGCTTTAGGTGACTGCTTTTTCGCTTTCTTGATAAAGCTGGCAGAGATAGCATCATCATCGCCATTCTGGTCGTAGAAAAGAACGCAGTGTGCCTTGCGTCCGTCGCGTCCCGCTCGGCCAATCTGCTGGATGTAATCCGTCATGCTGATCGGTGCATTGAAGTGCACGACAAGTTCAATATCGGGAACATCAATACCCATACTGAATGCAGAAGTCACAATCATAATCTTTCCTTTGCCTTGTAGGAAGTCGAACAGCAGTTGTTTCTTGCGGCGTTCCGGCTTGATTCGTGAGTGATAGCGTGTCACGTCATCGGGATATTTTTCTTCTAAAATATTGTACAGCGCATCGACATAAGTCGTAGTCTGCGCAAAGATAAGCACCGAACCATCTTTATGGTATTTGTTAATCGTCTTGCAGAGCTTCTTGATACGGAATTCCAGCCGTTCCTCCAACGTTTTCTTCTGACAAGTAACATCCTTCTTGAGAAGAATAAGATTATCACGCCGTAAATCACTGCGGAGCACAGCAGGCTTGTCCATATGCAGACTATCATGGATGATATTCAAAGAGTCAGCAGATATTGTCGCAGAGCAGGCACAGATAACCGGCTTGCGTTTCAGCTTGTTGATAAAATCGCCGATATGCAGATAAGCGTCACGAAACGTATAACCCCATTCCGTAATGGAGTGACATTCGTCTATTACGACCATAAAGATATCCGAATGCTGCATAGCTTCGATAAACGCATGGTTTTGCAGCCGTTCGGGAGTGACATAGAGAAAGTTCAATTTTCCCTTACAAGCCTTGTGCAATATCTTATCTATCTCCTCTTTAGAGCGGGTCATATCGATATAATCGGCAGAAACGCCATGCTCCTGTAACGTCTGCACCTGATTGTAGATCAGAGCAAGCAAAGGCTCGATAACGATAGTCAGCTTGTCGGAATGAGCCAGTCCAACCGTTTCATAGATGACCTGCTTGCCACTGCCGGTAGCAGCAATCACAATCGCGCCCTGTCCGGCATCGAGCGTATTCATCGGGATAATCTGTGCCTTGCGAGGCTTGTCGAAACCGAGTTGCTTCAGTGCAGATTTCAAGTGTCTTTTCATATCCATAGAGATAACCTCCAATGTGTTAAGATTATCTTTATGTTATCGGAATGTAAAAAGATAATGCCGAATAGTGAATATTTCTCGAAAATAAATTACATTTTTCGATATGACTGATTTTCTTCACAAATGCCTTAACAGGATAGTTTAGACCTGAATATCGTATTATAAATGATTGAAAGTGTAAAAAGTTTAGAATAGATAAGTGCGGTTCATGCGCAAAACGACAGGCCCTGCCGCTCGGAAGTATCCGATTGACAGAACCTGTCTTGTTGATGGATATTAAAAATAATACCCCCTGATATTTGTCTAAACTATACTTCGCCAGTAAGCACCTTGCACAGCAGCAACAGATTGGGTATAATAAAAGCAAATATCTGGAACAGCAGGAGAGATAACTATGGCAGAAAGTTTTACCACTCGGCTTATCCAGCGTCTTCAAATCGAGCAGAAGAAAAATGACCACGGCGGCGTATACGCGTTCGCACAGAGAACGCTCGCCTATCATTCCAACAGAATTGAAGGCAGCACATTAACAGAAAAGCAGACGGCATCTCTGTTCGATACCGGCACCCTGACGTCGGAAGATGCACTGATCCGCGCGAAAGACGTGGAGGAAATGACCGGTCACTTCCTGATGTTCAATGAAATGCTCAAAACCTATGCGGAACCGCTTTCGCATGAGCTGATCAAACGGTACCATTACAAGCTGAAAAGCGGTGTGTTTGAGGATATAGCCAACGGTTATCCGATTGGAGAATACAAGAACCGCCGCAATATGGTATCGGATATTACGACTGTATTACCGGAAGAAGTTCACGCGCGAATGACCGCATTGCTGGACGAATACAATGCGAAAGATCAGCAGGACCTGCATGGACTGGCAAAGTTCCATGCGGATTATGAGGTCATTTATCCGTTCCAGGACGGCAATGGACGAACCGGACGGCTGATTCTGTTCAAGGAATGCTTGAAAAACGACATTGCTCCCTTCGTGGTAAATGATAGCCGCAAGGCCGAGTATTATCATGCGCTGAATACTGCGCAGACAAAACAGGATTACAGCCTGCTGGAGCGGTTCTTCCGCGAGGAGCAGACCGAATACCGCCAGCAGGTCGAGGGTTTCCTGCCACCGGTCAAAGAATAGCCAACGCCACTGCGGCTACTACGAGGCTACTGCCACCGAATATCGGCAGTTTCAACAGGTGCAGAAAACATACAAAAACCACACAAAATGTTGGTGAACTGCGCCTTTTTAGTAGTCGCTGCGATGCAAACACCTCACATAGTACCGCTCCGACTCCAAAGGCCATGCGTTCAAATCGCACCGGGAGTACCATGTAAAACCGCTTGTTTCTTTAAAATGGGCGGTTTTTCTTTGCTTTTAAGTGATAATTTGACAAAATTTCCATAAAAAATCACCGGAATCATTTGATTCCGGTGATTTTTATGGAACTTGCAGAGTTTATTAGCCAATGCCGCCGAACACAATACCCAAAATGAAGCAAGCTGCGCACAAAGGTACAAATACATACTTGCCGAAGGAGAGGAACCAGCGCATGACGGGCTTCGGATCGCCCTCCTGCACGGCCGCCAAAGCGGTGTCCTTCTTCATGATCCAGAAGAACATAATACCGGCGGTAAGTGCGCCCAGAGGGCAAAGGTAAATGGATACCATATCCATCCACTGAGAGGTCCAGGGCTGGATCGTCAAAGCTATCGCCACGCCTATAATGTGGATCACGGCGGTGGCCGTTACGCGATTGAAATGCAATTTCTCCTGAAGGAAAGCGACAGGGGTCTCAAACAGGTTGATAATAGAGGAAAGACCTGCAAAGAGGACGGCCACATAGAAGAAGATGAACATGATCCGAGCAATTCCGCCCATATTGTTAAACACGGGGATCAGATAAATGAACATCAGGCCGGGGCCGCCGTTGCCAAGGTCGGCACCGGTGGTGGCCATTGCGGGAATAACGATGAACATGGCCAGTAATGCCGCAGAGGTATCGAACAGTGCACAGAGGATCGCGGACTGGCGGATCTTAACGTCCTTACCGAGATAGGAGCCATAAATAACAGAACCGGAACCGGCCACAGACAGAGAGAAGAAGCACTGACCAAAGGCAAACACCCATACGTTCACATCCAGCAGACCTCTGAGATCCAAAGAGAAAATGTACTGGTAGCCCTCGCTGCTGCCAGGCACAAAGGGCATCATAATCGCCAGTATGATGAACAGTACATACAGGGCGGGAATCATGACCTTGCAGGATTTTTCAATGCCGCCCGCAATACCCAGAATCATAATAAGAAAGGACACTGCAATCGCGAGAATAATCCAGAAATTATTGGCGCCGCCTGTTGCAAAGGTCATCTTAATGGCTTCCGGCAGGCTGGCTGCCTCCGGTGCGACAGCGCCAAAAGTCCCGCCGATGACATTCATATCGTTTCCCATAGCGACCAGTTCACCGGTCAGCGCCATTTTGGCATAGTAGAATACCCAGCCCATGATGACGGAGTAACCGATACCGAGGCAAAGGGACGCAAACACAGGGACGCCGCCAATGAGTTCTCCAGCCTTCTTGGACTTACCGCCATTTTCCATGGCTTTGCCGAAAGAGCCTACCGGTCCATAGCCTGCCCAACGGCCCAGAGAGAATTCCTCCATCATGCCGGACTGGCTGATGACGATCACGAAAATGAAATAAGGAATCAGGAACGTCAGGCCGCCGTACCGGGAGACCAGCATGGGAAACCGCCAAACGTTTGCCATGCCGACGCAGGAGCCGACTGCAGCCATGATAAAACCCCATTGAGATTTGAATCCATCCTGCTTTGCAGGTGTAGTAGTATTTTTCCCTGACATAAAATAACCTCCTACAATAATAATATGGTTTAAGGCGCGGCAGCCAGCCTCCTCTCTTATTCACAGTATGCGATTTTGTGGGATTTTCGCTTTGCAGTGATGATTTTGAGTGCCGCAAAATCATCTCTCTCACTTGAGATAAGTTTATTAGTTTAGTAGAAAAATGTCAATTTGATTTATACACTTTTAACACGAGAAGCGCAGTTCTTAACGCATAAATTAGTTCTTATGCACATTTTTGCCGTTGCGTATCCGATGAATCTTCAATGAATTCATATTTTCAACAAGCTCCTTCTTCTTTAAAATCATATGTTTCAGAATGAAGTGCAGCACATGCCGATTGTATCGAATCCGCTGCTCCGGCAATATATAACGCTGACGGAATTCCTGATTACTATATGCAATGTTAAAGGGGCGCGATTTATTATAAATCGCGCCCCTTAATTTAGCATTGCTCTAAGCGGTTGTTGATGTTATCTTTGCGGGTGGATCGCATTAAGCCGCAACCTGGTTTTTTGCGGTGCGTCCGATATGGGCAGCAACAAA
>OGYH01000229.1_pt1 | contig 58574 bp, 60 predicted proteins | sample 1576511 | NCBI WGS metagenome assembly OGYH01 (sample SAMEA3541522, study PRJEB24748) | human gut metagenome | biome: human gut; feature: human-associated habitat; material: faeces | place: China | collected 2012
ACACCCAGGGGTGGCCGCCCACCAGCAGGCCCTCGGCGTGTTTGTTGACGGTGTAAACGGGGTAATTGCGAGAAGATTTCATAGTTGCTCCTGTTATAACTGGCTCGCCCTCTCAGTCTCGCTCTGCTCGCCAGCTCTCCCAAAGGGAGAGCCTTTGGCGATTTTCGATTCAGTCTCATCAAGCTTGAATACAGAGCGGCTCTTGGCTCCCCCTTTGGGGGAGCTGGCAATGCCGTCAGGCATTGACTGAGAGGGTGAGGATGCTAAAATTTCATACTGATATTTATTCTAACATAAAAACGTGCTAGAATAAATACATAAACACAGAAACGAGGAAAACGTCATGGAGATCGAACGCAAATGGATGGTGAACGGCTGGCCGGAGGGTGAAAACTTCCCGGCTCTGCCGCTCAAGGAAGAGTTTGCCATGCGGCAGGGATATATCAGCGTGCGGCCCACCGTGCGCATCCGGGAAGAGGCGCTCAAGGACGGCGAGACGGCCTATATCCTCTGCTTCAAGTCCGGAAGCGGGCTTGCACGGGAGGAGATCGAGCGCCCCATCGACAAGAAATTGTTTGATGAACTGGAAACAAAGATCATCGGTAAGCCCCTGATCGGGAAGATCCGCAGAAGCTACGCCCTGCCCGATGGCCTTGTGCTGGAGGTGAACCATGTGGATGAGGACCAGCCCACTGCGTTCTGGTACGCCGAGGTGGAATACCCCACCGTGGATGCCGCCCGCAGCTGGAAGCCGGAAGCCTTTGGTCTTGCAGACTATCTGAACGATGATGTCACCGACCAGCCCGGTCAGAGCATGGGAGCCTACTGGGAACAGACCCGGAAATAAAAATGACCCTCTCCGTCGCGCAGATACAGCCGCCTAGCCCTTGGGGAAAGACGGCAGCGCAAAGCAATGACAGAGAGGGTCATTATTTTTTACTTCTTGTGGTACATCCGGTCTGCTTCCTCATAGGTGGGCTCGCAGGTCAGATACATGCCCAGCTTCTTCACGGTATCCATATCCACGCTGGACAGGATGACAGTGGAGTGCATATCGCAGCCCTTCAGGTGGGAGAGCTGCTTGAGGGCGGCTGCAGCAGTGGGATTCTGCGCGGCCGAGCTGGACAGGGCAATCAGGATCTCGTCGGTGTGCAGGCGGGGGTTCTTGCTGCCCAGATAGTTGGTCTTGAGGGTCTGGATGGGCTCGATGGCGGCAGCAGAAACGAGGTCAAGCTCCTGGTCGATGCCGGCCAGCTTTTTCAGCGCGTTGAGCAGAGCGGAGGAAGCGGCACCCAGCAGGGGGCCGGTCTTGCCGGTGACAACGGTACCGTCCGGCAGCTCAATGGCGGCAGCGGGGGCACCGCCGGTCTTTTCAGAGACTGCATGGGCGGCCTGCTCCACCGGGCGGCTGCCCTGGGTCAGCCCGGCCTGATTCATCAGCAGTTCCAGCTTGTAGACCTCGCTCTGGATCTGTGCGCCGTTCTTGAGGTCGCACAGGGCCTTGAAGTAGCGGCGGACGATCTCGTTGCGGGAAGCTTCGCAGCAGGCCGCATCGTCCACGATGCAGTTGCCTGCCATATTCACGCCCATGTCGGTGGGGGAGTGGTAGGGGCTCTTGCCTGCGATCAGTTCAAACATGGCGTTGACCACGGGGAAGATCTCAATGTCGCGGTTGTAGTTGACCGCGGTCTTGCCATAGGCCTCCAGATGGAACGGGTCGATCATGTTCACATCGTTCAGGTCGGCGGTGGCAGCCTCGTAAGCCAGGTTGACCGGGTGCTTCAGGGGGATGTTCCAGATGGGGAAGGTCTCAAACTTGGCATAACCGGCCTTCACGCCCCGCTTGTATTCGTGGTACAGCTGGGACAGGCAGGTGGCCATCTTGCCGCTGCCGGGGCCGGGAGCCGTGATGACCACCAGCGGGCGCTGGGTCTCAATGTACTCGTTGCGGCCATAGCCCTCGTCGCTCACGATGCGGGCAACGTCGTTGGGGTAGCCGGGGATCTTATAGTGCCGGAAGGTGCGGATGCCCAGGCTGTTCAGCCGCTTCTCAAAGGTTTCCACCTCGGGGGCAGCGGTGTACATGGTCACGCATACGCTGCCCACAAACAGGCCGCGCTCCTGGAATGCGTCGATGAGACGCAGAACGTCCAGATCATAAGTGATGCCATAGTCACCGCGCACCTTGCTGCTGACGATGTCCTCAGCGTTGATGACGATAACGACCTCGGCCTGATCCTTCAGCTGCAGCAGCATCTGCAGCTTGGAATCGGGCTGGAAGCCGGGCAGCACGCGGGAGGCGTGGTAGTCATCGAACAGCTTGCCGCCGAATTCCAGATACAGCTTGTTGTCGAACTGCGCGATCCGCTCCCGGATGTGCTCCGACTGCATCTGCAGGTATTTGTCGTTGTCAAATCCTTTTTTCATTCGTTGCTCCTCTTCCTGATTTCGGTTCCCATATCCTGCCCGGGCAGCGGGTTCCACAGCGGAAGTGTGCCCGGGGAATTACACAATACAAAAATTAGTATATCATATCAGAGGAGCGGGTGCAATAAAAAATCAACAAAAGTCCCGCTCCTTCCAACAGAGAGCTTTTGCCGGAAAGAGCGGGGCAGGGAGGAACAGTGCGGATTACAGGGTCAGCTGGATGCCGCTGAGGGTCACGGTATCCGGATCGGGCTCCTCATCCTTTGCTTTGGCGCGGGTCTGTTTGGGCAGAGCATCCTCGTGGACTACTTTGCCGCATTCCAGCTCAGGGATGGCAAAGAAGGCCGCTTCCAGAGCATCAGGCAGCTCTACTTCACCGGTAACATGCAGGAATTCGATCTGAGCCAGCAGGTCTGCGCTCTCTGCGGGGATGACAGCATCGCCCAGCACATAGAGACGGGTGCCATACCGGCGCAGGGAAGAGGCGGTCAGTTCCAGGTCGTCCTCCACCACGGCGGTGCCGTCCGGCACGATGATCAGCTCGGTGGAATCCGGGAAGAGCGGGGCCAGAACGGGCGCAAGGCTTGCGCACAGGATGGCCTTTGGAGCGGAAAAGCTGCAGCCCTTGGCGGCCAGTGCGGCAGTGTCGAGCCTGGGGTCAACCGCCAGGAAGCGATGTTCATTCCAGTACAGGCGGCTTTGTGCCCGCAGCAGGAAGGTGTTGTCCAGCTTGATGGAGCTTCCCGGCAGGAGCACTGCATCATCGGGGTAGACCGCCAGCTTTCCGTTCAGGATGCAGCGGGTGGATACCACTGCCGAGAGGCACTGCGGGCAGTAGATCATACCGTTGACCAGAATGCAGGCGTACTTCTGTAAAACCTCCGCAGCATCCGGTGTGATCATCAGCTTGCCGTTGACCACCAGTACCTGCCCGGCGGCGGTCTGGCTGGCAGAGCTCAGCGTGACCTTGCCATTGACCACACCCACCGAGACCTCCTCCGGGACATTTTTGCAGAGCATCGAATCCAGAAAAATGTTGTGCTGGCTCAGGAGCGTCTGCACCCGGGGCGAGGTCAGCGCGATCATGCAGTCCAGCTTGATCTGCTCATAGCGGTCAAGAAAATCCTCCTGCACATTGCGCAGGTCCAGGATCATAGCGTCCACATTCAGGTTCTTTTTCATCATTTATTCCTCCGTAAGTTCAGTTTTGAGGCGATGGCGTATCTGGGCAAGGCGGCTGCGGACCGTGCCGGGCGGGAGACTGAGCAGCTGACCGATCTCGCTGGCATTGTAGCCCGCTGTATAGCGCAGGGTGAACAGCCGCCGTTCTTCCGGGGTGAGCAGAGCCAGCAGACTGGCGGCTTCCACTGTGTCCAGCGCGGAATCCGGTTCAGCACTGTCCTCTTCCGGGAAAAAGGTGCTGAGCAGCTGCTCCTCCTTTGCCGTCCGGCGGAGCTGGTCGCAGTAGAGATTCCGCGCTGTGGTAAACAGCCAGGCCTTGCACTGCCGCTCTGTAAAGCTGTTGATAAGGCTCCGGTTCTGCAGTGCCCGCAGAAAGACTTCCTGGGTCAGATCCTCTGCCCGGGCCTCGTCCCGGCAGAGATTGAAACAGAAGTGTTCCAGCCTGTCCCAGAAGGTCTCGTACAGCAGCTCCCACATGGGGCTTCCTCCTTTCATTGCGTCGTTCTGTCTGTAAGACGAAGGAGACCGGGGAAGTGTTGGATAAATCCGGAGAAAAATAAACCCTCAGTCTCGCTGGCGCTCGCCAGCTCCCCTATTAGGAGAGCCTTTGGTATGGCGGTAAACAGCGTGAAACTGAGGGAAACTCCTTGATTTAATGTTTTGCTTCCAGTGCTTCGAGATCTTCTTTGATCTCTTCCACATCTTCTTTCAGGAACATCAGGCAGAAGCTGACGGCCAGCAGCAGGCAGGAGAGCCAGATGGCCTTTGCGCCGCAGAGATCCAGCGCCAGGCTGCCCAGGCCCGCGCCCAGCGCAAACAGGAGGATGATGCCCCAGTAATAAAGGGATTTTTTCAGGGCGGCAGGATTGCGGTTGAGCACCCAGCTGCAGAGGGAGTCCATGCCGCTGCGCATGTTGCCGATGCACATGGTGCTGGCAAAGGCATAACCGTTCACCTTGCGGAAGGTCTGCACCTGCATCGCACAGGCAAACGAGACCAGCGCATTGGCCATAAGATTCCACTCCTGCGGGAAAAAGCCCACCACGAACAGCATCACGATCTCACACAGCACCACCAGCTGCCGCCAGTGGAGCCGCTGCAGATTCTGCAGCTTCTGGTGCATCAGCTCTGCCGCGAACACGCCCAGCGCAAAGAAGCACAGGGGCACAAGATAATGCAGCACACGCCCCCACTCCCCGGCAAAGGCATGGACAGCCATCAGCACGATGTTGCCGGTCTGGGCGTTGGCAAACACCTTGCCCCGGAACAGATAGGTGTATACGTCCTGCAGGCCGCCGGACAGTGAAAGGAACATTGCCGTGCAGAAGGCTTCCGACATCTGGCCGCGGCGCTTTTTCTTGGAATTCATGCAAATTCCCCCTCTGATTTTTTACCCCTATACTATAGCGCGGGTTGACGGATTTGTCAAAAACCAAAGACGCTTTTTGGCGGTTTTGACCATGTAAAACGAATATGCCTGCCATGTATTTTGCAATTGCATCCGGGTTGTGCTACAATAAGACCATTCATACAGAAAAAGGAGAATCTCCCCATGCCCAATATCATCGAGATCACGGACTTTCACGCGCCGGAGTTGGACCCCTACGCCCGCCTGACGCAGAACCAGCTGCGCAGTCGGCTGGAACCCGAAAAAGGCATCTTCATTGCCGAGAGCCCCAAGGTGATCTCCCGGGCACTGGATGCAGGCTTTGTGCCGGTCTCCCTGCTGATGGAGCGCAGGCAGATCACCGGCCCAGCGGCGGAGATCCTGACCCGCTGCGGGGATGCACCCATTTATACTGCTGACCGGGAGCTGCTGGCTGCACTGACAGGCTACGAGCTGACCCGGGGTGTGCTCTGCGCCTTTCAACGTCCGAAGCCCCGCACCGTGGAGGAGCTCTGCCGGAACGCCCGGCGGGTGGCCGTGCTGGAGGGCATTGTGGATTCCACCAACGTGGGTGCCATCTTCCGCAGCGCGGCAGCGCTGAACATGGACGCTGTTCTTATCAACCCCTCCTGCTGTGACCCGCTCTGCCGCCGGGCCGTGCGCGTGAGTATGGGCACGGTATTTCAGGTGCCCTGGGCGCAGATCGGCAAAACGCCTGCTGATTGGCCCGAAAAGGGGCTTGCTCAGCTGAATGCCCTGGGCTTCAAGACGGCTGCCATGGCCTTGAGTGACCGTTCGGTCAGCATCGATGACGAAGCCCTTGCCCGGGAACCGAAGCTTGCCATTGTGCTGGGCACGGAGGGAGACGGCCTTTCCCATACTACCATCGCATCCTGCGATTACACAGTCAAGATCCCCATGTCCCACGGGGTCGATTCCCTGAACGTTGCTGCCGCCAGCGCTGTGGCGTTCTGGCAGCTGGGCAAACAGTAATTCATAAGCCACACAGCAACAAAACTCCCGCCCGGAGCCGGGCGGGAGTTTTGCTATGCCTTAGAAGGATTCAAAGGAGAAATTACTTTTTCATGTAGATGTGGTGGGGCAGACCTGCAATGTACAGCGGAGTCAGCTCAGCCTGGATCAGCGGGCGGGCATACTCGAGGAATGCCTCGGTCATCTGGGTGTGATTCTCGTTCATCCAGCTCAGGGGAACCTTCTTCTCGAGGTTTGCAACTTCACTGATGGGGTGCAGCTCGGTGATGTACTGATAGGGGCTGTTGGAGATGCGCTTCAGGGCGACCATCTGACCGGTGACACCCTCAAAGGCAGCCTTGGCAGCAGCGCCGCCCACCTGGTAAGCCTCGGTGATGTCGGTGCGGCTGGTCAGGTGACCAGCGCAGCGCTGCAGGGTAGACAGCTCGATACAGCGGGTCTTGGTATCCAGATTGCGGGCGACCACATTCGCCAGATAGCGTGCGGTACCAGTCAGTGCCTTGTGGCCGAAAGCGTCCACTGCGTGCACATCATCGGCCAGCTCACAGACGTAACGACCGTCCTCGAGCTTGACACCCTCGGAAACAGCGATCACGATGCTGGGCTTCTTCTCCTGCATGGCGCGGACCTTCTCAATGAAGTGCTCCACGTTGAAGGGGACTTCGGGCAGGCAGATCATATCCACGCCCTCGCAGTCATCGCTCTTGGCCAGAGAGGCAGCAGCGGTCAGCCAGCCGGCGTTGCGGCCCATGATCTCGACCACGGTGACATAATTGGTGCCGTAAACGGTGGCATCGCGGATGATCTCCTTCATCACCACACCGATGTACTTTGCCGCAGAGCCGTAGCCGGGGGTGTGGTCGGTCACCATCAGGTCGTTGTCGATGGTCTTGGGAACGCCCATGAAGCGGATGTCGCTCTGGATGCGGTTGCCGTATTCAGCCAGCTTGCCGATGGTATCCATGGAGTCGTTGCCGCCAATGTAGAAGAAGTAGCCAATGTTCAGCTTTTCCAGAATAGCGAACAGCTTCTTGTAAACGGTCTCGTCATCGTGCCAATCGGGCAGCTTATAGCGGCAGCTGCCCAGGAAGCTGGACGGGGTGCGCTTGAGCAGCTCGATATCCAGGTCGTCGGTCAGCACGGTGGAAAGATCCACCACGCGCTCCTCCAGCAGACCGGCAACGCCGTTGCACATGCCGTAAACGATCTCAGCGCCGCGGCTCTTGCAGCTCTCGAATACGCCTGCCAGACTTGCATTGATGACGGAGGTAGGGCCGCCAGACTGACCAACGATTGCATTTTTACCCATGATGATTTCTCCTTTTCTTCTGTTTCGGCTTTTATATTATCGTGCAGGAGCACGAAAACAGACCACGAGGGGGGAGGAAGCGCGCAAATGAAACTTACAGGCAGATATGGCGCGGGGTACCGTTGACATAGACCGGTGTCACTTCGTCCAGGATGAGCGGACGGGCATACTCCTCAAATGCCGCCGTCACCTGCATTCCGTCCGGGGTGATCCAGTCCAGCGGCACCTTTTTCTCCAGGTTTGCCACCTGCTGGACATCCACCGACTCGGTGATGCACTGGTAGGGGTAATCGGAAATGCGCTTGAGCGAGATCATCCGCCCGGTCTCACCCGCAAAGGCAGCGGAAGCGGCAGCGCCGCCCACGGCGTAGGCCTCGTTCACATCGGTGCGGCTGGCCAGATGGCTGGCGCAGCGTTGCAGGGTGGAGAACTCAATGGCACGGCTCTTGCAGTTCAGGTTGTCGTGGATGAGATCGGAAAGGTACCGGCTGGTGCCGCTGAGGATGGCCTTGTGGCCAAAGGCATCCAGCTGCCCGGCAGTGGAGACCAGATCGCACAGATAGGTGCCGTCGGCTGTCTTAACGCCCTCGCTGGCTGCAATGATGACATTGGGCTTGACCCGCTGCAGCTCGTCCACCCGGGTCAGGAACCTGTCCGGGTCAAAGGGAACTTCGGGCAGCAGAATGAGGTCGGGGCCTTCGCAGTCATCGCCGCCGGCCAGACAAGCCGCACCGGCCAGCCAGCCCGCGTGGCGGCCCATGATCTCGGCCACCGTCACGCTGCGGATGTTGTAAACGGAGGAGTCACGGATGACCTCCTTCAGGATGGTGGCAATGTACTTGGCGGCAGAGCCGTAGCCGGGGGTGTGGTCGGTCAGGCAAAGGTCGTTGTCGATGGTCTTGGGCACACCGATGAACCGGACGCTGCTGCCCACCTGGGCACCGTAACGGGAGAGTTTTGCAATGGTGTCCATCGAGTCATTGCCGCCGATGTAGAACAGCGCACAGATATCGTACTTGTCAAACAGGGTGAACAGCTTGATGAACGGGGTAGAGTCCACATCCGGGTCCGGCAGCTTGTAGCGGCAGCTGCCCAGATAGCTGGACGGGGTGCGCTTGAGCAGCTCAATGCTCATGCGGTCATCCAGCAGAACGTTCAGTTCCAGCATCTCTTCCTTTAAAAGGCCCTCGATGCCGTACTTCATTCCGTAGACCTTATCGGCTCCCAGACTACAGGCAGCTTTGTATACGCCTGCCAGGCTGGAATTGATAACGGCGGTGGGGCCGCCGCTCTGGCCGATGATGACATTCTTTGACATACGTCCTCCTTATCCAAAAGAACAACATTTTACGTCCTGCAAAGCACGCGGTCAGTCCCCCTGTGTCCTCCCAGAGCCCTGCACTGCCCGGGGAAGGAGAATGTGGATGCGGATGCGCGCCGCAAGTCGTACAAAAAGAATGCAGGATGTGCATCTGATTCAATGAAAACTGTGCAATTCCTGCAACAATACTATTGTAAACTATTTCTCTGTTGTATGCAAGACCTGATTGGTTGCATGGGCAAAAAAATTATGATACAATATTTGGCGTATCCTACAAAAACATAGGGTCGGTCGGAGTGCAGAATGCAAACTCTGCAATTTTTCGGGGATACTGACCGTAATGATAGAGAAAAGAAAACAGGGAAAGGCGGGAAAGAGAATGGGAATCTCACACGAATATCATTCCACCCATGGCCGGAGACGGCGCAGCAAGGCAGGCACCGGCCTGCGGCTGGCGGGGGTCATTGCAGCAATCCTGCTGCTGTCGCTGGCCGTCACGGCCATTCTGGAAAATGGCGAAAAGCAGAGCGAGGCTGTCCAGCAAAGCCCGGCGGCGGGCACAGCGGCCAATATCCTGGCTCCGCTGCCCATGCAGGGAGATACGGGAGCCTCCGCGGCAGACAGCGCCGGCGGTACGGCAGGGGAAGGCAGTGGAACCGCCGATGCGGCGGCTGTCACGCTGGAACAGTTCGGACCCGCCCGGCAGGCAGCGGGGGCCTATCAGGTCAAGGCGTATGACAGCAGCGTGATCCGTCAGCCCGGCTGTGGGCAGGTGGATCTGAGTTACTTTTCGGATGCGGCCCTGCTGGGCGACAGCCTGACCGTGGGCTTTTCCGATTACAGCATCAACCTGGGCGGGGCGCTCATCTGCGGCTATACCGGTGTGGGCCCCGATGCCATCGTGAACCGCAGCGCGGTCAAGAGCAGCGTGCGCGGCTCAGAGGTGGCAATGGATGTGCTGACAGCGGCCCAGCCGAAAAAGCTCTATATCCTGCTGGGCACCAACACGCTGACCACGCTGGGGGCAGCAGACCGCTTTCTGGCCTACTATGGCCAGATGCTGGATCAGCTCAGGCAGGCCCTGCCCGGCTGCGTCATCTATGTCCAGTCCATCCCGCCGGTGCGGCCCCAGGCCGCTGCGGAAAAGCCCGGTCTTGCGTCCGATGTCCTGCGCTCGGTGAACGAGCAGCTGGCAAAGCTGGCTGCAGACAAGGGCTGTGTCTACCTTGACCTGTGGGAGACCTTTGCCGATGAGAACGGGAATCTGAAGGAGATGCTGGCGGCTCCGGATGGAGTCCACTTCTCGGCCGGAAACGGCTATGGTGCCTGGGTCACCTACCTGCGCAACCACGCAAAGTATTCGGCTTCCAACTCCTGGACCATGGGCAGCGCATACAGCGCTGAATAAAGAGCGAAACACAAAACGGCATCGCAGACCAATCGGTTTGCGATGCCGTTTTTTATGTTGATCGGGAAGGGAAGCAGCTTACTTCAGCTTGCTCTTTGCCTTCATGCGCTGGTCGTGGTTCAGGATCTGCTTGCGGATGCGCAGATTCTCAGGGGTGACCTCCAGCAGCTCATCCTGTGCCAGGAACTCCAGGCAGCCCTCCAGGCTCAGCTTGCTGACGGGAATCAGGCGCAGAGCGTCATCGGAACCGGAAGCACGGGTATTGGTCAGGTGCTTGGTCTTGCAGACGTTGACATCCACATCCTCGCCGGAAGCGGTGTAGCCAATGACCATGCCTTCGTAGACCTTTTCACCAGCGCCCACCAGAAGGGTGCCGCGCTGCTGAGCATTGAACAGACCGTAGGTGACAGCCTCGCCGGTCTCAAAGCTGACCAGAGAACCGGTGGAGCGGTTGGCAATCATGCCAGCCCAGACATCGTAACCGTCGAAGATCTGGTTGATGATGCCTTCGCCATGGGTATCGGTCAGGAACTGGTTGCGGTAGCCGAACAGGCCGCGGCTGGGCATACGGAACTCCAGACGCACACGGTCGGTGCCCAGAGATTCCATCTGCTGCAGGATAGCCTTGCGCTGGCCCAGACCGGTCATGACAGCGCCCTGATACTGGGTGGGCACATCGATGACGACATGCTCCATAGGCTCATAGGTCTTGCCGTCGATGACCTTGGTCAGGACGTGCGGGGGAGAGACCTGCAGCTCATAACCTTCACGGCGCATGGTCTCAATCAGGATGGACAGGTGCATCTCACCACGGCCCATAACGCGGAAGGAATCGGTAGTGGCGGAATCCTCCACCTTCAGAGCAACGTCCTTCAGCAGCTCCTTCTGCAGACGGTCACGGATCTGACGGCTGGTAACATACTTACCCTCGCGGCCGGCCAGCGGGCTGTCATTGACGGAGAAGGTCATTTCAACGGTAGGATCGTTGATCTTCACGAAGGGCAGCGGCTCCACATTGGAGGGGCTGCACAGGGTATTGCCGATGGTCACATCGGGCAGGCCGGAGAATGCCACGATATCGCCGGCGGTGATGTTATCGCACGGCTGACGGCCATTGGCCTGGAAGTCGTACAGCTTGGTCAGACGGCCGCGCATCTTCAGATCCTGATTGTGCCAGTCACAGACGACAACTTCCTCGCCCACCTTGGCAACGCCGTTCTGGATGCGGCCAATGCCGATGCGGCCCACAAAGTCGTTGTAGTCCACAGAGGACACCAGCATCTGGAAGGGAGCCTCGGGGTCGCCCTCAGGCGGCTTGATGGTGCTCAGCAGAGTATCGAACAGGGGGATCAGGTCGGTGCCGGGCACATCCGGGTCCAGGCTTGCGGTGCCATCACGGCCGCAGCAGAACAGCATGGGGCAGTCCAGCTGCTCATCGGTAGCGCCCAGATCCATCAGCAGGTACAGAACTTCGTCGATGACTTCCTTGATGCGGGCATCGGGGCGGTCGATCTTGTTGATGGCCACCACCAGACTCAGGTTCTGCTGCAGAGCCTTCTGCAACACAAAACGGGTCTGGGGCATGCAGCCCTCGGCGGCATCCACCAGCAGCAGAACGCCGTTGACCATCTTCAGCACGCGCTCCACCTCGCCGCCAAAGTCGGCATGGCCCGGAGTATCGACAATATTGATCTTGACACCCTTGTAGGTGCAGGAGCAGTTCTTGGCCAGAATGGTAATGCCACGCTCACGCTCGATATCGCCGCTGTCCATGACGCGCTCAGCCACGACCTGATTATCGCGGAATGCGCCGCTCTGACGCAGCATTGCGTCCACCAGGGTGGTCTTGCCGTGGTCAACGTGAGCGATAATGGCAACGTTGCGCAAATCGTTACGAACCATAAAATTCAACCTCTCTATTATTAAAACTCATAAAATACGAACGAACGTCATACAAGTTTAAGTTTATAACAGAAAGGGGTGGTTTGTCAAGATTGTATAAAAAATTTTTCAACCTTTCGGCAAAATGCCTGAGAAAAGCCATGCGATTTGTGCGGCGTGTACCTTTAGAATATGCTATACTAAGGGTACAGAAGAAATAAAGCCGGAGGTGTTTTTATGAAGATCACATTTCTGGGCGCGAACCATGAGGTCACCGGCAGCTGCACTTTGATCGAAGCGGCTGGGCAGCGCTTTTTGATCGACTGCGGCATGGAGCAGGGGAAGGACGTATACGAGAACCAGCCCATCCCGGTGGCACCCGGCGAGATCGACTGGGTGCTGGCCACCCATGCACACATCGACCATACCGGTATGCTGCCGCTGCTGGTGCGCAACGGCTTCCGCGGCAAGATCTATGCCACGAACCCCACGGTGGAGCTGTGCGGCATCATGCTGCGGGACTCGGCCCATATTCAGGAATTTGAAGCGGAGTGGAAAAACCGCAAGGGCCAGCGCTCCGGCGCAGAACCGGTGGAACCGATGTATACTGTGCAGGATGCTGAAGCAGCCATGAAGCTGTTTGTGGGCAAGGCCTATGAGCAGCGCTTCCAGCTTGCACCGGGCATTGAAGCCCGCTTTGTGGATGTGGGCCATCTGCTTGGCTCGGCCAGCATAGAGCTTTGGATCACCGAGGGTGAGACCACGACCAAGCTGGTATTCTCCGGTGATATCGGCAATCTGGATCAGCCCATCATCAAGGATCCTGCTTACATCAAAGAGGCGGACTACGCCTTTATGGAATCTACCTACGGCGACCGCAGCCACGGCCCGAAGCCGGACTATGTGAGCGAACTGACGAAGATCCTGCAGCGCACCTTTGACCGGGGCGGCAATGTGGTCATTCCCAGCTTTGCGGTGGGCCGCACGCAGGAGATGCTCTACTTTATCCGTGAGATCAAGGAAAAGGGCCTTGTGAAGGGACACGGCAACTTCCCGGTGTACATTGACAGCCCGCTCGCCATCGAGGCGACCCGCATCTTTAAAGATACCGACCCGGACTGCTTTGATGCGGACACCCGCGCTCTGCTGGAAAAAGGCATTGATCCGATCACCTTCCCGGGGCTGCGCGTCACGGTGACCAGTGATGAATCCCGCATGATCAATGCAGACCGCGTGCCAAAGGTCATCCTCTCGGCCAGCGGTATGTGCGAGGCAGGCCGCATCCGCCACCACCTCAAGCACAATCTGTGGCGGCCGGAGTGCACCATTCTGTTCGTGGGCTATCAGGCGGTGGGCACGCTGGGCCGCACCCTGCTGGAAGGTGCCACGACGGTAAAACTGTTCGGTGAACCTATTGAGGTGCAGGCAGAACTGTGCCAGCTCACCGGCATGTCCGGCCATGCGGACAGAGAAGGTCTGCTGCGGTGGGTGAACTCCTTTGAGCAGAAACCAAAGCGTGTGTTCGTGATGCACGGCGAAGATGAGACCGAGGACCACTTTGTGCAGACCTTGACGGAACAGGGCTTCACTGCCTGCGCACCCTACAACGGCGCACAGTGGGCCATCGGAGCCGAGGGAGCCGTATGCCTGCAGGAGGGCATGCGCGTCCGCATTGAGCACAAGGCCAATGAAGGCCAGAGCCGTGCGGCCAGTGTGTTCCAGCGGCTGGTCAGCGCCGGCAAGCGCCTGCTGCGGGTCATCGAGCACAACGAGGGCGGCGCAAACAAAGACCTTGCCAAGTTTGCCGACCAGATCAATGCCCTGTGCGATAAGTGGGACCGATAAAGCAAAACAAAAGCGCCGTGACCCAAAAGGCCACGGCGCTTTTTTGCATGGAGCGGGCAATGGGAATCGAACTAATAAACCACGTTCTAACGCTGTAAAACGTCAGATTTTATCCTCTTGCCAGCGCTATTTTTATCGTGAATCGTGTATCATTCTGTGCACTATACAAGAATGTTGGAAGCAACTGTGTGTTAAAAAGTGTGTTACAAATCAGCCGTTTCCCAGCAGCTTGAGGAAAGCAGCATTGACGGCCTGGGCGGTGTTTTCCGCGTCCCCGGTGAGAGCGTGGGAATACTGGCCGAATGTGTCCATGTTCTGGCTGTGGCCTACCAGCTCTTTGATTTCGCCCTCTGGCAGCGTCTTGACCACGCTGACAAAGGTGTGCCGCAGCTCATACACTGATATTCTGTCAATGCCGTTCGCCTTGCAATAGGCCTGCCAGCGCTTCCAGTAATACAGTTCGCTGCTGATTTCAAACACGCTTTCCCGTGTCCCCGTCACTGCCCGCTGCTGTTCCAGCACGGCACGGGCAAGGCCAGACAGCACGAAAGACCGGATTGCATTCTGGTTTTTGCCTTGTGTTTCCTCACCGTGGATGTTGATAGATCGGCGCACATTCACCGTGTTGCCCTGCACATCTGCCCAGCGCAGCCCCAACAGCTCCCCGGGCCGCAAGCCTGTAAGCGTCTGGAAGCGGTAGGCGTGTATAAAGTCATCATGCACCCGCTTACCCCTGTAGAGCGTTGTATCAATGCTGAACAGCTTTACCAGATCGGCAGGCTGCAACACGCTCTTGCCCTTGTAACGGGCGCTGGCGGGTATCTGTACATCCTCCGGCAGGAACGTGGAGAGCTTTGCTTTGCGGCAGTATTTGCAGAATGCCCGGAGATCGCTGGCAATCAGCTGCAAGGTTTTGCGGCTCTTCCCGGCGGCAGCGGCCTTGTTGATGATGGTTTGCAAGTCCCGGTCTGTAAGGGTGTTGACCTTCTTTTTGCCGATGATCGGCAGCACCCAGGTACGCCACCGGCTTTCTACGGGCTTCCAGTTGCCTGTGCTGGTGGTAAGTTTGAGATCATCTATCCATAGATGATAGACATTCTCAACCCGTCCGGCCTTGACCGCAATATCATTTTCTAACCATGCATCAGCCTTTGCATTCGCTTCCCGCTGCCCAGTGCGTCCCGGCGTGGAGCTGTAAAACTGCTTTCTCACGCCGTCTTTCTGCACGGCTATGCGCCAGCGCTGGTATTTTTCTTCCCATTGCGCGGTGTTCGTTCTCTTGTTCATCTGGCTGCACCCCCTTTCTATGTCAATGATTGCCCGTCAGTGGGTACGTACCGTTTTGGAACATACCCACCCCCGCCGCCTGCTGTGCTCTGTGCAGCGGGCTTTATTTTTTGTCGGAATCTTTCTTATGGAAATCAAACGGGGGATAAGTTGGCGCATCTGGCGAACCACCAAAATAGGTCAGGAATCTGCTATCGGCTGGCGTTATTTTTATGACGTTCTTGCGGTATCTGTCGCTACTAACGAGCATATCGCCATACTCTAAAAATTTTTTTATCCCATCAGGGTTTAAGCAATCAATTATTGTGTCAGCTCTGTTTGTAGGACTTGCAATATATGCATCAAGGCTTGCTTGATCGGCGCGATCTTCTTCGGCATCACCGTCTTTATATAAAGTCCACCATGGGACATTGAGAATATAGGCGATGGCGAAGACTACTTCCCCACAAGGATGAAGCGAACTATTTTCAATGCTTTTTATAAGGTCTGCTGAGTATGAAGTTGGATACCATTCCCAGTGCAATTCTTCGATGTTTTTTGCTAGTTCTTCTTGCGTCATTCCCGCAGATTCTCTGACTTTTTTTATCTGATCGCCGTCAACATCACTGTTATACCCAGGATGCAGCAGCCAAAGAGGAACCCTCAAAGCTCTTCCGAATTTCATGGCGGTTTCTAGCCTGGGCATCCTTTTCCCCGTTTCATACTGACTTATAAACTGTACGCTTACATTCATTTTCTTTGCAAGCTCTTTTTGTGTCAGATTTCGACCTATACGAGCTTGCTTCATTGCATCAATCACTGCTTGAGCGATGTACTCTTCACGCGGCATAAAAATCCCCCTTTTCAGGATATAGAATACCATATCACGCATAAAAAGGGGGACATTTGCCTTTCTGTTCACAGAAAATTAACATATTTGCCCCTTGAAATCTATCAACGATTGATATATAATTCAATCAACGATTGATGAAAGGAGCTGAAAATAAATGAAAATCAGCAAAGAACGTCTGTGCGTTTTGCAGTGCCGTTCCGGCTTGACTGGCGCACAAGTAGCTGCAAAGGCCGGTTTGAAGCCGCAGAGCTATTCAGCGGTGAAGAATCGCGGCACTTGCTCAGCACCTACCGTGGCAGCTATCGCGGCTGCTTTTGACGTTCCTGTAGAGGAAATTCTTGAAAGTGAGGTGTGACGATGTATCGCAAATTTCACAAACTGCGCGTGCGGTTTGCAGAGCTTGACCTGAGCCAGGCCGAAGCCGCCCGGCGGGCAGGCATTCCGCCCAGCACCCTGACTGCGCGAATGACGGGCAGGCTGCCATTCACGGCGCGGGATATAGCGGGCCTGTGCAAGGTTCTTGACATCCCCGCTGACCAGATCGGCAGTTTCTTTTTTGAAGAGTTGCCCACGAGCAAGAAAGCTGGGTGATAGCTTGCCCCGAAAGTACTTTCCATTCTATTTTACGTTCCGTGAGACAGCACAGACGATGCCGCCAAGACTGCGTGCTGTGTTCTACGAGGCCATTATTGAATACGGCACAACTGGAAAAGAGCCAACGCTTCCAAAGAGTATTGCCGGTTACTGGCCGTTAGTCAAGCCTACGTTAGATTCAGCCAAAGCACATTATGATGCTGGTGCAAAAGGCGGTAGACCGTCAAAAAATGATTCTTTTGGTTTTCCTGATTCGGAAACCAACGGTTTACACAAAGAGAAGGAAAAAGAAAAAGAGAAAGATATTGATAAAAGAGAGGGAGAACAGCAGCACCCGACCGCACCGCCTGCCGCCTGTGCGCCCCTGAAGGGCGCTGGCGGCGGCATGGCGGCGCTAGGTGCGATTATGGACGATAACACCCATGACGCTGCAACCGATGAAGCACGCCGCAAATTTTTTGAAAACATGAAGCGCCCGGCGTGGGCTGCTGCTGATGCAGCCCCACCGGACGCAGAGAAAAGGAGTGATGAATTTTGACGTGGGACGAGATGAAACAGATTCAGGTACGAGAGTATAACCACCCTGCCGGCGGAAGCTCTTGCACCATGTGCCACGGGCGTGGCTGGATGCTTGTGCCGTGGAATGAGGAACGGTTTCACCATGTAATGGTGCCGTGCCCCGTATGCGGTGATAAGCGCCAGCAGGATGATGCTGCCCGGAAAGCGGGCAATGCGCCCCGGTACGGCGATTATATCGATCTGAACGACTGGCAGCGTGACCTACATTTGAAAGCCTGTGCATTCGCCCAGCACCCGGAAGGGGTGTTTTACATCGGCGGTCAGACCGCCACCGGCAAAAGCCACCTCTGCAGCAAAATCTATTATCATTTGATGGCGAATGACTGCAACGGCCTGAACTTCCAGCCGTGGAAAGCCTTTTCCCGGCGCAGCTCCAAAGACTGGCAGCTTATCGAGACGGCCAAAGGCTGCAATATCCTGTGGCTGGATGGCTTCCTTGATATTGTCAATATCGGCAAAGGCACACCCAGCGCAGCCGACCTTGACCGGGCACTTGAAGTTATTGACGCACGGTGCAGCAACGGCAGAATCACGATCATTTCTAGCTGCTGGACGCCGGAACGGCTGGAAGACATTGCCCCACCGATTGCAAGCCGCATCGAACTTGCGACAGGTGAAGGGCGGTATTTCCTGGCCGTACCCGATGGCAAGCAAAACCGCTGGAAGCATCCGGCATAAAGGGTGCAGCACAATGAAACAGCGTATTTGTCCGCTGGACGGGAAGCCTTGTGAAAAGAGCTGCCCCGACCGATACCCGAATGACCCGCGCGGCGGGTGCATCCTTGTTGCTATGCATGATGTGAGCGAAGATCACAACGCCAAACGTGAGGAGGTGAGCACATGAACACCACAGACCGACAAGGTTACATTGAAGCCATTACCCAGCTGTTGGCAAAGGCAGACTTGCGCAAACTGCGCCTGATCTGGGTCTATGTGGAGCGCATGACCCGCACCAACTAAGCCGACCCGGCCTAAGCTGGCCGTGTTTATAATTTTTTGTTTCGCCAGTAGTGGCGAAGAAAGGACGAAACCATGAAGTCGTTTATTTCCACTGACCGCGATACCATTCTTGAGTGCTTGCAGGGTGAGAAGCTGCTGAACATTGTACCCGATGGGCTGGGCAATGTGTCGCTGGTGTTTGAAAGCGCCAACCCGGACGCATCCGACCTGCTGACGGTCAAACCTGATGGCAAGATCATCGCAACGCTGCTTTATGACGAGGAAGAAACCCCCAGTGTGAAGCCTTGCAGCGTTGACATTCTCGGCATTTCTTTGGGCGAAGAAGGTTTGCTCATCATCCCGCGTGAAGTCCGTATGCAGTGTGAACCGCTGGTTAATGCGGCGAATGCCCTGATGAACGCTCTGAATGACCTGCCCGTCAGCACTGTGGACAAGAACGCTATCGCCATGTTGGCCGCTGATCTGATGGCGCAGGCAGAGCAGGAAGGTGTGAAGAACGGCGTTGAAGCCTATACAGATTTTACCCACGACATGACCCTGGAGAAGTTTGCAGAACTCGTGAAGTCCTGTCAAAGACGATTCCATGCCGTCCTGAGTAACCTCCAAGACCGCTGACAAACAACGAAGCCGCCTTTCCCTGCGCCAACAGGGACGGGCGGCAAGTGGCGGGACAACGCATTGCAGTAATGTTTCCCGCCCTCTATTTTATCAAAATGTGGAGGATTTTTCAATGTTTGGTTACACCGCTTATCAATTTTCGTGCGTGGGCCCGTTCGCCCTGGTCTGTTTCCTCGGTGCCGCTGTGATGTGGTTCAGCGGCATCCGGTAAGGGGGTGTGACAGTATGTGCCTGAATGATGTAGATTATGGGCAGTTGGCCGGAGCTGTAGAGGATATTCACAATCTGCTGTCGATTTTTGCAGAATGGTTTGAAGAAAGCCACAAAGCGAATAACCTTGACCGCAGCCACACAAGAGACGAGATCACGTTTCTATGGGAAGCTGCCCCGCGGTATGATTCGCTCCTGAGTGCTGCTATATGCGACGTTGCAGGGCTGAAAGACCAGCTCAACGAGCTGACGGACAAACAGATTGCAGCTATGGAAGCTGCACGCAAGTAATCGAATGGAGGTAACATCATGGAAGCAACTATTAAGGCCCTGAAAGCCAGAGCGAACGCCCACAACCTTGCTGTGTATGTAGATAAGCACACGGATTCTTTCTATATCGCAGATCGCGCAACCAATACTGTGATCGCGCCGCCGCCGATGAATATTCCTACTGTGGAAGCATGGCTGGACGACTACGAGAAAGAAGAAGCCGAAGAATGACATTGCAAGGCCGAATTCTTGCAGTTAAGTCCGTTTTATGGTACAATAGCAGCGTGATACGAACGCTCTTTTGACCTATTACGAAGAGTAAAATTTAACGGTGGTGCGTTGAGTACATAGCGCCACCCCCACCCCTGAGAGCGTATGACGGCCCAGAGAGCCGTTGTGCGCTCTTTTTATTTGCCGGAGGTCATTCTATACCATGAAGAAAAGGCTCAAAAAATGCCCTGTCTGTGGGGCTGTGATGTGGCATTTTGCCAATGAAAGCCGCTGCCTTGAATGTGCAGCATGGGAAGCCCAAGACGAAAAGGAACGGGCCCGCGTCCGTACTCTGGCATGGGCCGCATACCATGCGGAACACGGTGAACCGCTGTCATTGGGTGAAGCTGCCGCAATGGCTGATGCTATGGGTATGAGCTATGGTGCATACAGTCTACAGTTGTCCCAGCAAAAACGCAATGTGGCAATAAAATGACATTTCATAGCATTATATTTGCATTTTACAACGCAATGTGGTATACTGAGCATAGCAGGCGGCTTATAGCGCCGTCCGGCTCCTGACTGCTCTTTGCTGCACGGTCTGGCTGTGGGTGTGCCATGACCCACGATCAGAGCGCCCAGCATTGCAGGAGCGGACATACCCCTTGCACCGGGCTTTTCCTTTCCCCGGTGCACCATGCGCGGCATAAGGTTTGCCGCCTGCTGCTTTTTACGTCTACTCATACGGAAAATGAGGTGCTATCAATGGAAAATCCCAACCCTACCCCCAGCGCCGCCCAGCAGGCCGAAAATAACGGCTCTGAGCGGATGTTTACCCAATCCGAACTAAATACCATCGTTGCAGATCGGCTTGCCCGTGAGCGCTCCAAGAGTGCCGAGCGCGTGGGCGACCTTGACGCACGAGAAAAAGATCTGAAAGCCCGCGAGGAAGCGTTGGAAGCCAAAAGCCAGCGTTTCAGCCAGTGGGAAGCCCGGGAAGCCTGCCGTCAGTATCTGGCTGATAACCATATCAGCGCGGCGCTGCTGGATAAGCTGGACACCAGCGACCCGGAAGCGTTCAAGACCGCTGTAAAGGCGGTGCAGAGCGTCACCAGCAACGGGTACACCGTCACCACCACGACCACCGGCGCAAAGGTGGACACCCCGCCGATGTGGCTTTCTCAGGGCAAAGACAAAGACGCTGAGTTAAAGCGGGCTTTCGGTCTGAACAACTGAAAGAGGATCTATAAATGGCTATTGAGTTAGCAACCCAGTTCCAGGCATATACAGACGAACAGTTTTACTCCGAGAGCAAGACCAGCCTTGTAACCAACAAGGATTTCAGCTTTGACGGTGCAAAGACCATCAAGCTGTATAAGGTCAAAACCACCGATATGGAGGACTTCAACCGCAACGGCCCCATTCTGGACGGCAACAAGTCCCAGTATGGCACGATCAGCACCCTGCAGGCCACCACCGAGACATTCACGATCAACAAAGATCGTTCTTTCACGTTCGAGGTGGACAAGATGGACACGGACGAAACCAAGATGCAGGTTGCAGCCGCCAGCGCTCTGGCACGCCAGCAGCGTGAGAAGGTGTTCCCGGAGATCGACTCCTATGTTTACAACGTGATGGCAGCAAATGCAGGCATTAAGCCGGAAGCCGCAGCCCTGACCGCTGAAAACATCTATACCGAGATCATCACGGCAAATGCCCAGATGGATGATGCAGAAGTGCCCGCATCTGGCCGCGTGCTTATTCTGACCCCCACCGCATACACGCTCCTGAAGCAGTCCAAGGCCACCTTTGACAATCAGGACATCGGCGCAGAACTGCGCAAAAAGGGCGTTATCGCCCAGCTGGACGGCCTGAACGTGGTCAAGATCGCGTCCAACCGCCTGCCCGAGAAGTTCGGCTTCATGATCGCGCATCCCGTGGCTACCGTGGCCCCGGTCAAGCTGGCAGAGTACAAGATTCACCTTGACCCGCCTTTCCTGTCCGGCAGTCTGGTAGAGGGCCGTATTTACTACGACGCGTTTGTTCTGGAAAACAAGGCAAAGGCTATCTATTATCAGGCAATCGCCTGATATGGCATCATCTGGGCGCATGGGGCAACCTGTGCGCCCTTTTTGTATCGAGGTGAGTATATTTGAAGATCAAACTTTCAACTCCCGCAGAGGTACGCCGCACGCTGTCCAAGATCGCAAATATGCTGCTGAATAACCAGATCGACCCGCAGCGGGCAACAGCTATCACAAATTGCTGCAACAGCGTTCTAAACTGCATCCGCATTGACGAACAGCAGAAGAAGCTGGCAGAGCTGGAAAAGCTGCTTGACGAGGTGGAAGCGAATGGAGCTTGACCGACTGGAAAAGCGCATCCGGGCACTACAGGCCCGGAAAGCGGCCAGAGCTGCCACGTTTGAGCGCGTGCAGGGCATCGACCCCACCGAGCACGAAGCGGCTGTATACCATGCTATCCATGAGGATATAGCCGCCGATGCACACACCTACTACAATCTTCCCGGTGGACGCGGCTCCTGCAAATCGTCCTTTGTGTCGTTGGAGATCGTGGACGGCATCCAGAAAGACCCCACCGGCACCGGCTCTGCTGTGGTGTTCAGGCGGTGGGGCAGCACCTTGAGGGAATCTGTGTTTGCACAAATCCAATGGGCTATTGACGCGCTGGGCGTGTCTGACCTGTGGGCCTGCACCGTGTCCCCTATGCGCTGCACCTACCTTCCTACCGGCGCACAGATCATCTTCCGAGGGCTGGACGATAACAGCAAGATCAAGTCTATCAAGCCTGCAAAGGGCTTTTTCCGGTGGGTGTGGTTCGAGGAATTTTCCGAGCTGCCCGGAGAAAATTTTGTCCGCAGCGTGATGCAGTCCGTGGGCCGTGGCGGTAAGCCTGTGGTGTTCCGCAGCTTCAACCCGCCTGTGTCCCTGAATAACTGGGCAAATAAGTTCATCCAGCAGCCCAACGAGGAAGCATTGACCCTGCACACGGATTACACCCAGGTGCCGCCTGAATGGCTGGGAGAGGTGTTTCTGAACGAAGCCCAGCGCATCCAAGCTCTGAATCCCAAAGTGTACGATCACGAGTATCTGGGCATTCCCACCGGCAGCGGCGGCGAGGTATTCACCACGCTGGAAGTGCGCGAGATCGCGGACGAAGAGCTTGCAATGCAGTGTTACCGCTATGTGGGCTGTGATTTTGGCTTTGCGTCTGACCCTGCTGCCGTTGTGGCGCTGTACTATGACCGCAGCACCGAAACCATCTACTTTGCGGATGAGATTTACAAGCGCGGCCTGTCGAATGAGGCCCTTGCCGCTGAGATCAGGACGCACAGCCTTGACCATGTGGGAGAAACCAGAAAGAACCCCATCACAGGCGCAGAAACAGCCCCGGAACAGGTTATTTATTGCGACTGCGCCGAACCCAAGAGCATCATGGACTTGCGTACATACGGCTTGCAGGCCCGGCCCTGCACCAAGCGCCCCGGCTGTGTGAACTACCGCATCAAGTGGCTGCAAAAGCGGACGCTTGTAGTTGACCCCCGGCGCACACCCAACATTTACCGCGAGTTCTCGCAATACGAGTACGACACGGACAAAGACGGCAATTTCCTGCCCAGTGTGCCAGATCGGGACAATCACACCATAGACAGCGTTGCATACAGCCTTGACCGTCTTATTTTCAACAAGAACGAAGGAGCGTAAAACCATGCTGGAAATTCATCTGACCTGCCCGAACTGCAAAAAGACCTTTGTTGTCTATGACTGGCAGCTGTGGAGAGACAGCGAGGAAAACGAGAGCTTTCAATGCCCCTGCTGCCATACTGCCCCGGATGAAGAAGCCTGTTATCGGCTGAAGGATGGCTTTTTGGAGCTGTGCGACGTTGACCGGCATTGGAACCACGACAAAGAGAGCGCACCGCTGCCGCCTGAAAAACAGAGCTGGCATATCGAGGTAAAGCCGGGTTGATAACACACTAAAAATCAGAAGTGTGTTAAATAGTGTGTTATAGCAAAAGAAAAGAGCCTAGATTTCAACGAATCTAGGCTCTTTTTGATGGAGCGGGCAATGGGAATCGAACCCACCTCCTCAGCTTGGAAGGCTGATATACTAGCCGATGTACGATGCCCGCATTTACGAACGATATTATAGCATGTTCCGGCACAAATGTCCAGCCCAATTTTTGTATGTTCCTTAAAGCACCGGAAAAGAATGCCGGAACGGCCTTGCTTTTCCATACGGCTCTGCTACAATAGAAAAGAACGGAGGGAGAGAGGATGGAGCCGGAAGCAGAGATCATTCGTGCGCAGCTGTTTGCCCTGCGGGATGAAGCATACCGCACCTTTCACAGTGCGTTGATGCCCACCGTGCCGCCGGAAACGGTGATCGGCGTGCGCGTTCCGGCTCTGCGCAAGTTGGCAAAACAGCTCGCAGGCACAGCGCAAGCAGAAGTGTTTTTACAGGCCCTGCCGCATGGATACTACGAAGAGAACAACCTCCACGCGTTTCTGATCGAACTTATCCGGGACTACGACAGGGCGCTGGCTGAAACGGAAGCGTTCCTGCCCTACATCAACAACTGGGCCACCTGTGACTGCTTTTGCCCCAAAGTGTTTGCAAAGCACAAGAAGGAACTGCTGGTGCCCATTCGCCGCTGGCTGGATTCGGGCGAGGTGTACACCGTGCGCTATGGCATGGAGATGCTGATGCGCTATTATCTGGATGATGCATTCCGGCCGGAATATCTGGAATGGGTGGCCGATGTGCGTAGCACGGAATACTATATCAATATGATGCGGGCATGGTATTTTGCCACGGCACTGGCAAAGCAGCCGGATGCCGCGCTGCCGTGGCTCACAGAAAAGCGGCTGGATTTGTGGACCCACAACAAAGCCATCCAGAAAGCGGTGGAAAGCCGCCGCATTCCGCCCGAAATGAAGCAGCTGCTGCGCGGTCTGCGCAGCCGTTCATAAAAGCTTCCGGATTTCCGCGCAGATTTCCTGTTTACTTTATGAATGTTTTATTGTAAAATAAGCTATAGTAAAAAATGTCAGGGTATGCCTATGCCCTGACGGAAGATAAAAACAGGTGGTGTTTGGATTATGGCATTGAAATATCAGCGTATCCTTCTGAAGATCAGCGGCGAAGCACTGGGCGGCGAAAAGGGCATGGGTTTTGACGAGCCCACCATGGACGCGATCTGCGGCGGCGTGAAGAAAGCACACGACCTCGGCGTACAGATCGGTATCGTGGTTGGCGGCGGCAACTTCTGGCGCGGCCGTTCCAGCGGCAAGATGGAGCGTACACTGGCCGATAAGATCGGTATGCTGGCAACCGTGATGAACGCACTGGCTGTCTCCGACAAGCTGGAACAGCTGGGTGTGCCCACTGAGGTGTTCACCTCCATCACCATGCCGCAGGTGGCACAGCCCTTTACCCGCAAGGATGCTCTGCGCGCCATGGATGAGGGCAAGATCGCCGTGTTCGGCGGCGGCACCGGCAACCCGTTCTTCTCCACGGATACGGCAACCGCTCTGCGCGCTGTGGAAGTGAGCGCCGATGTGATGTTCAAGGCTACTATGGTGGATGGCGTTTACGATAAGGATCCCCACAAGTACGCCGACGCAAAGAAGTATGATACCCTCACCTTTACCAAGGTGCTGGAAGACCAGCTGGCTGTTATGGATGGCACTGCTGCCACTCTGTGCCGCGACAACAAGCTGCCCATCCTCGTGTTCGATCTGGCCGACCCGGACAACATTGCCCGTGCCGTGCAGGGCGAGAATGTGGGCACACTGGTTTACGAGGGCTGAAACGCCTGCAGCCGACATACATTATAGGGCAGACGCATTGCAGCGCAGCCCCAAGATAAAAAGGAACAGGAGACTACCGCAATGAGCAGCAACACCAAGGTTTACGAAGACAAGATGAAGAGCTCGGTCGAACATCTGGGCCGCGAACTGGGCGCTGTGCGCGCAGGCCGCGCAAATCCCGCTGTGCTGGATAAGGTCAGCGTGGATTATTATGGTGCCCCCACTCCCATCCAGCAGGTGGCATCCGTGGCTGTGGCCGAAGCACGTACCCTGACCATTACCCCGTGGGACCGTACTCTGCTGCGCCCCATCAGCAAGGCCATCATGGCCAGCGATGTGGGCATCACTCCCATTGATGACGGCTCTACCATCCGCCTGAACTTCCCGGCTCCCACCGAGGAGCGCCGCAAGCAGCTGGCAAAGGAAGTTGCCAAGCTGGGCGAGGAGGCCAAGGTGGCCGTGCGCAATGTCCGCCGCGATGCCATGGACAAGGCCAAGGCCATGAAGAAGGCCGGTGAGCTGACCGAGGATACCCAGAAGACCATGGAAGAAGAGGTCCAGAAGCTGACCGATAAGTATATCAAGAACATCGACGCAGCCGTTGAGGAAAAGCAGAAGGAGATCATGTCCGTCTGATCGCCGCGGCGAAACGAAACGTGTGAGGTGCCGTGCGCTGGAACGAGTGCGCGGCACTTTTTGCCGGAACCGGGGCAGGGAACCCCCGCCCCGCAAACGCAGGAGAATGATTATGAACCATCCCAAAGAATTTGCCGAGGGCCTTTCCATCGGCATCATCATGGACGGCAATGGCCGCTGGGCCAAGCAGCGGGGCCTGCCCCGCACCGCGGGCCACAAAAAGGGTGCCGCCGTGTTTCAGGATATCGCCAACTACTGCGAGGAGCTGGGCGTTTCATCCGTGACCTTCTACGCCTTCTCCACCGAGAACTGGAAGCGCCCGCTGGAAGAGGTCTCAGCTATTATGAAGCTGTTCGGCGAGTATCTGCTCAAGGGCTTCAACTATAAGGACCGCAACATCCGCATCAAGTTCCTGGGCGACCGGGCCGCGCTGGATGCAAAGCTCCAGAAGCTGATGAACGAGCTGGAGGAGGACTCTGCCGCCAAGACCGGCATGACCCTGAACATCGCCGTGAACTACGGCGGCCGCCCCGAGATCGTGCGGGCCGCCCGGCAGCTGGCCCAGCAGGTGGCAGCGGGCACCCTCAAGCCCGAGGACATCACCGAAGAGATGATGAGCGACCACATGTATACTGCCGGCCAGAAGGACCCGGATTTCATCCTGCGTCCCTCGGGCGAGAAGCGCCTTTCCAACTTCATGCTCTGGCAGGCCGCCTACGCCGAACTGGTGGAGATGGATGTGCTCTGGCCTGATTTCACCCGGGATGACCTGGATGCCGCCATCACGGAGTTCAACAAGCGCTCCCGCCGGTTTGGCGGCATCTGACCCTTGCAATTCCCAAAAGGAGAAATTTGAATGAAAACTCGTATCATAACCGCAATTGTGGGCATCCTCGTCCTGATCGGGGTGCTGTTCACCTTTGACACGCTGGTGTTCAATTTTGTCATTGCCGCCATCACCCTGATCGCCATCCACGAGGTCTTCAAGGCTCTGGGCTTCGGCAGAAAGGATTGGCCCATGTACGCCGTGTTCGTGCCCTACACCCTGCTGATCATGCTGTCCAGCTATCAGGTGTGGCGGCGGCTGGTCATGCCGGCCTCCTTTTTGATGGTGCTGTTCTTCGGCATCTATCTGGTGGTGCGCAACGCACAGGTGGATTTTGCAAAAGCCAGCGGTCTGGTGATGTTTTCCGGCATCGTGATCTTCTGCTTCTACTCCTTTATCCGTTTGAAGGAGCTGCTGCCGGTGGAGACCTACGGCTATGACGCGATGTTCTTTATTCTGCTCATCCTCTGCTTTGCCTGGGGCGGCGATACCTGCGCCTACTTTGCAGGCAGAGCCTTTGGCAAGCACAAACTCTGCCCCGTGGTCAGCCCCAAAAAGACCGTGGAGGGAGCCATTGGCGGCGTGCTGGGCACCATGGTGTTCGGCGTGGTCGCCACCGTCATCTACTCCATTGCGGCCAACCGGATGGAGGCGTTCACCCGCACCAACATCGGCGTTTCCATGTACCTGATCATTGCCCTGCTGGCCTGCGTGGCCGCTGTGCTGGGCATCTACGGCGACCTGTTCGCCAGCGTGGTCAAGCGCCAGTGCGGCATCAAGGATTATGGCACCATCTTCCCGGGCCACGGCGGCATTCTGGACCGCTTCGACAGCGTCATGTTCATTGCGCCGTTCGTCACCATGGTGGTCATCGCTGTTTTCTATCACTGAATGCAGGAGGTAGCTTATGTCTAAAAAAATCACGCTGCTGGGTTCTACCGGTTCCATCGGCACCCAGAGCCTGGATGTCATCCGTGCCCAGGGGTATGAGGTGTTCGGCCTTTCCGCCCACAGCCATGTGGAGAAGATCCTGGAGCAGATCGAGGAGTTCCACCCCCGGTATGTCTGCATGACCGACCCCGATGCCGCCGCCCGGCTGGACGCGGCGCTGGCGGGCCGTGCCAATGCCCCCCGGCTGCTGACCGGCCCTGAGGGCCTGAAGGAGCTGGCCGCCATGGACGGCCCCGATGTGGTGCTGAACAGTGTGGTGGGCATCGCCGGTCTGGGTGCCAGCCTGACCGCCATTGAGAGCGGCCACGATCTGGCCCTTGCCAACAAGGAGAGCCTTGTCACGGGCGGTCACCTGGTGACCCAGGCCGTGGCAAAGCACGGCGTGAAACTGCTGCCTGTGGACAGCGAGCACTCCGCCATCTTCCAGTGCCTGCAGGACAAGGAGAGCGCCAAGAGCCTGACCAAGATCCTGCTCACGGCCTCCGGCGGCCCCTTCTTCGGCATGAAGACCGAGGAGCTGCGGGGCAAGACCAAGGCCGATGCCCTCAAGCACCCCAACTGGAACATGGGTGCCAAGATCACCATCGACTCCGCCACCCTGATGAACAAGGGTCTGGAGCTGATCGAGGCGGTCTGGCTGTTCGGCCTGCCCCCCGAGAAGATCCAGATCGTGGTGCAGCGCCAGAGCGTTGTCCACTCTGCCGTGCAGTACAGCGATAACTCCATCATCGCCCAGCTGGGCGTGCCCGATATGCGCATCCCCATCCAGTACGCCCTGACCTACCCGGCCCGTGTGCCCGGTGTGGTGCCCGAGCTGGACTTTACCACCCTGAAGCTGCTGACCTTCGATGTGGCCGACGAGGAGACCTTCCGCTGCCTGGCTGCCTGCAAAAAGGCCATCAAGAAGGGCGGTCTGGGCCCCTGCGCCGCCAACGGTGCCAACGAGGAGGCAGTCAAGCTCTTCCTCGAGGATAAGATCGGCTTCCTCGATATCGGCCGACTGGTGGAGGCTGTTGTGGACAGCGACAGCTTTGGCGGCGATTACACCCTGGCCGATGTGTATGAGTGCGACAAGATGGCCCGCGCCTTTGTGAGAGCGCACCTGTAAGGAGAACTGATGTCTTTTATTGTCACCTTTATTGCTGCGGTGTTCGTGTTCAGCGCCGTGATCGCCATCCATGAGTTCGGCCACTTCATGGTGGCAAAGCTCTGCGGTGTGCAGGTCAACGAGTTCTCCATCGGCATGGGGCCGGTGCTGTGCAAGCGGGTGCGCAAGGGCACCCAGTACAGCATCCGCGCCCTGCCCGTGGGCGGCTTTGTGGCGCTGGAAGGGGAGGAAAGCCCCGAGAGCAAGCAGGCGGAGGAACGGTCAAACCCCTCAGCCGCCGATGGCGGCAGCTCCCCTGATAGGGGAGCCCTTGGCATAGCGGAGACTTCCCCCGAGGAGGAAAAGCCTGCTGGTATTCCTCTGAATGAGGCCCCTGTCTGGCAGCGGGCCCTCATCATGCTGGCGGGTGCCGGGATGAACTTTGTGCTGGGCTTTGTGGTCATGGCCATCCTCATCACGGCCCAGAACGAGCCCATCACCAGCAAGGTGCTCTATCAGGTGGAGGAAAACGCCCTCTGCGGCCAGACCGGCCTGCAGGCAGGGGATAAGATCCTTGCGGTGAACGGCCGCCGCTGCTTTGTGGCAAACGATATCCTCTATGAGCTGATGCGCACTGAGGACTACACCGCCGATTTCACCGTTCTGCGGGACGGCAAAAAGGTGGAGCTGCCCGGTGTGCAGTTCGACACCTGGCAGGATGACAAGGGCGAGACCCACATGAGCCTGGGCTTTACGGTCTACGGCATCAAAAAAACACCGCTGAACGTGCTGAAAGAGGCGGGCAACAGCGTGCTCTACTACGGGCGCATCATCTTTGCCTCCCTCTCCGACCTGCTGCGGGGGCGGGAGAGCATCAACGACCTCTCCGGCCCGGTGGGCATCGTAACGGCCATCGGGCAGGCCGCCAGCTACGGCTGGCAGGACCTGCTGGAGCTGCTGGTGCTCATCACCGTGAATCTGGGCATCTTCAACCTGCTGCCCTTCCCGGCGCTGGACGGCGGCAAGGTGGTGTTCCTGCTCATTGAGGGCGTGACCGGCCATGCCGTGCCCGAAAAGATCCAGAGCGGCCTGACCGTGGCGGCCTTTGCGCTGCTGTTCGGGCTGATGATTTTTGCAACTTACAACGATATCCTCCGGCTCATTACCGGGGCAATGTGATACGGAAAGGAAAACGACCATGCGGCAGCTGAAACGAGAAGTAAAGATCGGCAATGTGACCATTGGCGGCAACAACCCCATTGCGGTGCAGACCATGCTGAATGTCCCCGTGGAGGACATTGAGGGCAACGTTGCCCAGGCAAAGCGCTGTGAGGCGGCGGGCTGCCAGATCCTGCGTGTGACCTGCCCCAGCGCGGCGGATGCCAAGTGCATCGAGGCCGTGAAGAACGCGGTGAACATCCCCATCGTGGCGGATATCCACTTTGACTACAAGGCAGCGCTGGCCTGCGCCGACGTTGGTGTGGACAAGATCCGCATCAACCCCGGCAATATCGGTGACGACGACCGGGTCAAGGCCGTGGTGCAGGCCTGCCAGCAGAAGAACATCCCCATCCGCATCGGTGTGAACGGCGGCAGCCTGGAAAAGCACATCCTGGCAAAGTACGGCGCGCCCGTGCCCGAGGCCATGGTGGAAAGCGCCCTGTACCATGTCCGCCTGCTGGAGAAGTTCGATTTCAACAACATCGTCATCTCCATCAAGAACTCCAACGTGCCCCGCATGATGGAGGCCTACCGCCAGCTGAGCGCCGTGACCGATTACCCCCTGCATGTGGGCGTGACCGAGGCCGGTACTTACCAGATGGGTCTGCTCAAGAGCGGCATGGGCATTGGCGGGATGCTGCTGGAGGGCATCGGCGATACCATCCGCGTCTCGCTGGCCGCCGAGCCTGAGAAGGAAGTGGAAGCAGGCTACAACATCCTGCGCGCCGTGGGCTTCCCCGTGGCCGGCCCCGAGGTCATCACCTGCCCCACCTGCGGCCGCACCCAGTACCCCTGCACCGAGATCGCCAACGAGGTGGAAAAGCGCCTGCAGGGCTATAAGAAATCCATCAAGGTGGCCGTCATGGGCTGCGTGGTCAACGGCCCCGGCGAGGCCCGCGAAGCCGATATCGGCATTGCAGGCGGCAAGGGCGAGGCTGTCCTCTTCATCCACGGCCAGCCCATCAAGAAGCTGACCGGGGATAATATCCTCGACCAGTTCATGGAGGAAATCTATAAGATCTGAGAGGAAATAAACCCCACCGTCATCCCTGCGGGATGCCACCGCCCCTAGTAGGGGCGGCCTTGGCAAAGAGGCAGAGCTTTCCGCCATGCCAAGGGCCCCCCTACTAGTGGGGGCTGTCGCCGCAGGCGACTGGGGGGTTAAGCAGGGAGACCACTATGCCTTTGGAAAATAAACTGCACCTGACCGATGAGGCCGCGCTGGCCCGGGCTGAGGAAAAGATCAGCAAGACCAAAGCGCTTGCACTCTATGATACCGGTCTGCTGGACACCTTTCCGGTGGGAACGTTTGAAGGACTGGCGGATATCCACCGGTATCTGTTTGAGGATATCTATTTCTTTGCCGGGCAGATGCGCACCGTGAACATTGCCAAGGGCAATTTCCGGTTCGCACCCGTCATGTATCTGGCCCCGGCGCTGGAAAGCATCGATGCCATGCCGCAGTCTACCTTTGATGAGATCATCGAAAAGTATGTGGAGATGAACGTTGCCCACCCCTTCCGGGAAGGCAATGGCCGCAGCACCCGCATTTGGCTGGACTGCATCCTGAAAAAGGAGCTGCATCAGGTCATCGACTGGAGCCGTGTGGACAAGTCGGATTACCTGCTTGCCATGGAGCGCAGTCCGGTGAAGGATGTGGAGATCAAGGCCCTGCTCAAAGCAGCCCTCACAGACCGGATCACAGACCGGCTGGTCTATATGAAGGGCATCGACGCAAGCTATCATTATGAGGGCTATCACGTCTTTAGGACGGAAGATTTGTAAAGGAGTAACCCATCGTGACACCACTTGTATCTCAGCTATGGCCGCAGTTCATGGCGGACCCGGATTTCGCGGCCAGTTTCGGGCGCGTGATCGTGGAGCATGCCCGGATGCTGCGGCAGGAGCGGCAGGTCGTTTTTACCCTGCGCAGTGCCGCCCCGCTGGACAAGGGGCTGTGCGCCCGGCTGCTGGCCTCCCTGCAGCCGGATTATGAGGGCTTTGAACTGAAGATCGACAACCTCTTCGGCTATGCCGCGCTGGACGAAGCCGCCCTGCGGGAGCTGATGGAGGAGATGAAGCGGGACGGCATCCCCATCAACGGCTTTCTGGACCGGTGCCGGATCACCATCACCGGCCAGAACATCACGGTGGGGGTCTGCCACGGCACCAAGTTTTTGCAGGAGATGGAGTTTGAGCGCCTGCTGGCGGACCGCGTTGCCGCCCACACCGGTGTCAGGCCCAAAGTCACCCTGACAAGCGCGGTGGGCGAGGCCGAACAGCGCCAGATGGAGGAAAAGCTGGAGCGCAAGATCGCCCCGCCGGTGGTCAAGTTCGAGAAAAAGAACACCGCCCCCTCCATCAAGGTGGAGGGCCTTGATCTGACCGACAAGCCTGTGACCATTTTCCACGGCAAGATGTTCACCCCCAAGAACCTCACCCCCCTCAAGGATCTGGGCGGCGAGGGCGGCAAGTGCGTGATCTGGGGCGACGTGTTCTTTACCGAGGTCAAGGGCAACTACCGCAAGATCTACACGGTGTCCATCACCGATTACACCGGCTCCATCAACCTGAAGATCCGCGCGCAGGAAGGGGAGGACTGCTCCAAGTGGGAGAACATCGCCAAGGGCACCACCCTGCTGGTGCGCGGCGACTGCACCTACGACAAGTACGAGCACGACTACATCGTTTACCCCTACGATGTCCTGTTCGTGGAACGGAAAAAGCGGGAGGACAACGCCCCGGAAAAGCGGGTGGAGCTTCACCTGCATACCAAGCTGTCCAGCATGGATGCCTTCTGCGACCCGGGCGGCATCGTCAAGCTGGCCCACCGGATGGGCCACCCTGCCATTGCCATCACCGACCACGGTGTCTGTCAGGGCTACCCGGAGGCCATGCTGGCCACCGACGAGATCCACAAGAGCGACCCGGATTTCAAGCTGATCTACGGCTGCGAGGCCTACTTTGTGGATGATATGGTGCCCTGCGTCTACGGCGTGAAGGACCAGCCGCTGGACGGCGAGTTCTGCGTGTTTGACACCGAGACCACCGGCCTGGACCCCGGCGTGGAGTACCTGACCGAGATCGGCGCGGTGATCGTGCGGAACGGGGAAGTGGTGGAGGAGTTCGACACCTTTGTCAAGCCGGGCAAGCCCATCACCCCCAAGATCACCGAGCTGACCGGCATCACCAACGAGATGGTGGCCGATGCCCCCGGGGAAAAGGAAGCGCTGGAAGCCTTTCTCCGGTTCGCGGATGGCCGCATCCTGGTGGCCCACAATGCCCATGCGTTCGATATCCGCTTCCTGAAAGCCGCCGCCAAGCGCAGCGGCATTTCCTTTGAGCCGACCTATATCGACACCCTGACCATGGCACAGGCCATGTACCCGGGCCTGCACAACTACAAGCAGGGGACCATCAACAAGCATCTGGAGCTGCCCAGCTACGAGGCCCACCGCGCCTGCGAGGACTCCGCCGCGCTGGGCCGCATCTTCTGCGTCATGCTCAGCGACCTTGCCGAGAAAGAGGTCACCACCGTGGAGGGCATCAACACCGGTCTGGGCGGCAACCGGGAGGTGCTGAAAAAGAAGTACTTCCACCTCATCATTCTGGTCAAGAACCAGATGGGCCTGAAGAACCTGTACAAGATCGTGAGCGAGGCCCACGTCAACTACTTCTTCAAGAAGCCCCGTGTGCCCCGCAGCCTGCTGAACAAGTACCGCGACGGCCTGATCCTGACCAGCGCCTGCGAGGCGGGCGAGCTCTACCGTGCCGTTGTGGAGGGGCGTTCCTACGAGGAACTGAAGAAGATCGCCTCCTACTACGACGTGCTGGAGATCCAGCCCCTGGGCAATAACGAGTATATGGTGAGGGACGGCAAGGTGGAGAGCGAGGAGGTCATCAAGGACTTCAACCGCACCATCATCCGGCTGGGCGAGGACCTGCACAAGCCGGTCATCGCCACCGGCGACGTGCACTTTACCGAGCCGGAGGATGCCATCTACCGCACGGTGCTGCAGGCGGGCAACGGCTTCAAGGATGCGGACACCCAGCCCCCGCTGTTCTACCGCACCACGGAGGATATGCTGAAGCAGTTCAGCTACCTGCCCAAGGAAAAGGCCTACGAGATCGTGGTGACCAACCCCCGCAAGATCGCGGCCACCATCGACAACAACGTGCGGGCCATCCCCCGCGGCACCTACCCGCCCAGCATCGAGGGTGCGGAGCAGCAGCTGCGCGATGCCACCTGGGAACACGCCAGGCGGGATTACGGCGACCCCCTGCCCAAGATCGTGGAGGACCGCCTGAAAAAGGAGCTGGACTCCATCTGCGGCCACGGCTACGCGGTTCTGTACGTCATTGCCGTCAAGCTGGTGGCCTACTCCAACGCGGGCGGCTATCAGGTGGGCAGCCGTGGCTCGGTGGGCTCCTCTGCCGTGGCCCACTTCTCGGGCATTTCGGAGGTCAACAGCCTGCCGCCTCACTACCGCTGCCCCAAGTGCAAGTACAGTGAGTTCATCACCGACGGCAGCGTGGACGACGGCTTCGACCTGCCCGATAAGGACTGCCCCCACTGCGGCACCCGGATGCTGGTGGACGGCCACGACATCCCCTTTGAGACCTTCCTGGGCTTCTACGGCGACAAGGAGCCTGATATCGACCTGAACTTCTCGGGTGAGTATCAGTCCAACGTCCACCGCTACACCGAGGAGCTGTTCGGCAAGGCCAATGTGTTCAAGGCGGGCACAGTGTCCGGCATTCAGGACAAGACCGCCTACGGCTACGTCAAAAAGTATCTGGAGGCCCGCGGCCAGACCGTCAACCACGCTGAGGAGAACCGCCTGACCCTGGGCTGCACCGGTGTCAAGCGCACCACCGGCCAGCACCCCGGCGGCATGGTGGTTGTGCCCGATACCTACGAGATCTACGATTTCTGCCCCATCCAGCACCCGGCGGATGATGTGGCGGGCGGCCTGCTCACAACGCATTTCGAGTTCAAGTACCTCCACGACACCCTGCTCAAGCTGGACGAGCTGGGCCACGATATGCCCACCTTCTACAAGTATTTTGAGGAGTACACCGGCATCCCCGTGGACAGCATCCCCATGAACGACCCCCGGGTGTACAGCCTGCTCACCAGCCCGGAGGAGCTGGGCGTGACCCCGGAGCAGATCGACAGCCAGACCGGCACCTTCGGCATCCCGGAAATGGGCACCAACTTCGTGCGCGGAATGCTGGTGGAGGCCCGGCCCCGGAACTTCTCAGAGCTGATCCAGATCTCGGGCCTGTCCCACGGCACCGATGTCTGGACCGGAAACGCCGACGAGCTGATCCGCAGCGGCACCTGCACCATCGCGGAGGTCATCGGCTGCCGTGACAGCATCATGCTCTACCTGCTGCGCAAGGGGCTGGAGCCCAAGATGGCCTTTGATATCATGGAGGCGGTCCGTAAGGGCAAGGTGGCCAAGGGCGGCTTCAAGCCCGGCTGGGAAGAAGCCATGCGGGAGCACGAGGTGCCGGACTGGTACATCGAGTCCTGCCGCAAGATCAAGTATATGTTCCCCAAGGCCCACGCTGTGGCCTACCTGATGAGCGCCATCCGGCTGATGTGGTTCAAGCTCTACCGCCCGGCAGAGTTCTATGCCGTTTACTTCACTGTGCGCGGCGATGATATCGACTATGAGGCCGCTGTGGGCGGTGCGGCTGTGGCCCGCGCCCACATGGAGGCGGTGAAGCGCCGCCTGAAAGAGGAAAAGAACGCCAAGGACGAGGACGTGCTGGTCAGCCTGCAGCTGGTCAACGAAATGCTCTCCCGCGGGTATGCGTTCCTGCCCATCGAGCTGGGCAAGAGCCGGGGCAACAAGTATATCGTGGAGGATGGCAAGGTGCGCCTGCCCTTCTGTGCCCTGAAAGGCGTGGGCGGCACTGCCGCCGCCTCGCTGGAGCGGGCCACCATCAACGGGCAGGAGTATATCTCCGTGGAGGAACTCCAGCAGGCCACCGGTGTGACCAGTGCCGTGCTGGAAAGCCTGCGCAGCGCCGGTGTGCTGGCAGACCTGCCCGAGAGCAGCCAGGTGAGCTTCTTCTGACCCCTTATGCAACAAAAAATCCCCTGCCAATATCCGGCAGGGGATTTTTGTGTTGTGTGGTTCAGCCTTTACGCTTCCTTTTCCATAGCGGCCAGCGGGGTCAGGTACTCCTTGCAGCACTCCTCGTACATGAGGGAGTATTCCTTGCTGGGGTTGTGGTGCATCAGGCTCTTGAGGGTGTGGGAATCGTAGTCATCGCCCTCGCTGGTGCCCACCAGACGGGCCGCCACATTGGAGCAGTGGTCGGAGATGCGCTCCACATTGTTCAGCACATCCAGGAACACCACGCCGGTATCAATGGAGCAGATGCCATCCTTCAGGCGCTTGATGTGGCCGTCGCGGAGCTTCTCCACCAGAATGTCGATGACCTCTTCCAGCGGCTCCACCTGACGGGCCAGCGCGATGTCATCGTTCTCAAAGGCATCGTTGGTGCGGGTCAGGATCTGCTCCAGCGCGGAATCCAGCAGCTGCAGCTCGTTCTTGGCAATGTCGCTGAAGGAGGCCTCTTTCTCGTAGAGCTCCACAGCCTTTTCCTGAATGTTCACGGCGTAGTCGCCGATGCGCTCGAACTCGGTGACAAAGTTCAGCAGCTCGGTCACGGCGTGGCTCTCGTCGTCGCCCAGCTCCTGGTCAGTCATCTTGATGAGGTAGTTGGAGATCTCCACCTCCATCCGGTCGATGAGATTCTCCCGCACATTGATGGCGCTCACCACGTCCTCATCCATCTTGAGCAGCAGGGGAGTGGAGAGACTGACGTTGCGGGCGGCACGGCGGGACATCCTGACCACGGCGCTCTTGGCCTGCTGCAGGGCCACGGCCGGGCTCTTGAACAGGCGCTCGTCCAGCACGGGCATACTCATCTCCTGTGCTTCCTCGGCGCTGTTGGGCACGGTGAGCATGGCCAGCTTGGAGAGCACACTGCTGAAAGGCAGGAACAGCAGCATGGCCGCCACACTGGAAAGGGTGTGGATGTTTGCAATGGTGCTCTTGTTCATCACGTCGCCCCACACCGGGATGCCGATGGTGTACCGCACGGCGTAGATGGCAGCCAGCAGCACAAAGCTGCCGATGATGTTGAAATACAGGTGGATCAGGGCGGCGCGCTTGCCGTCCTTGGAGGAGCCGCCGATGGTCAGCAGCGGGGTAAAGGCGGTGCCGATGTGGGCACCCAGAATGATGGGGATGGCGCTGCCAAAGGTGACAAGGCCGGTGCTGGACAAAGCCTGCAGGATACCCACCGAGGCCGAGGACGACTGGATGATGACGGTGACGACCATGCCCACCAGCACGCCCAGCATGGGGTTGGTCATGGTGACGAACAGCTCCTGAAAGGCTGCGCTCTCCCGCAGGGGGGACACGCCGGTGTCCATCAGGCTCATGCCCGTGAACAGGATGCCGAAGCCCAGCATGATCTGGCCGATGTTCTTTTTCTTCGCGTTGCGGATAAATACATAAAAAATGCAGCCGATAAACGCCACCACCGGCGCAAACGTCTTGGGCTGGATGAGGGTCAGGATGAGGCTGTCGCCCGAAATATCCGCCATGCGGATGAGCTGACCGGTGACCGTAGTACCAATGTTTGCACCCATGATAACGCCTACCGACTGCGTAAGGGTCATGATGCCGGAGTTGACGAGGCCGACGCAAATGACGACCGTGCCGGCCGACGACTGGATGACGCCGGTGATGAGGGTGCCGAAAATGACGCCCTTGATGGTGGACGAAGTCAGTTTCTGCAATACGCCCTGCATCTTGCCGCCGGCCAGCTTTTCGAGGCCGGCACCCATGATCGACATGCCATACAGGAACAGCGCAATACCGCCCAGCAGAGAGGTGATGTGTGTAATGTCCATAAAACAATGCTCCTAAAATCTTCCTATTGCTCCATTGCACAAGACGGCCGTGCTTCGCTCTCCATACGCAAAATGCCGTCCTTTTTATTATAACATCGAACCCCCCGGCTCAACAAGCATTATTTTACAGGAAAATCACTTTTTTGACCGGAATTTTAAGATTTCCGGGCCTTCTTAGACGGTTCTTTTCTTGAATTTTACATTCATTTTACATTAGTATTTTCTAACTCTCGCCCGGTGCTTCCCGGTATTTCCGGGAATGCATCAAGCGGCATCCAGCTCTTCCATCGCCTCCCGCAGGGTGTCCGCCGAGAACAGGAACGCGCCCGCCCCCGTATACACCTCCACATGACCGCCCACATACCGCAGTTCAACGTCTTTCATTCCTGTTCCCTCCTGTGTCTTTTTGTTCTGACAGGAGTATAGCAGAATAAAAGTCCAATAAAATGTATTTTCAGGAAGCTTTTTGAGCAAAAAGGCGCAGAAAAGCTCTCTGTCGGCGTCCTTGCCCTCTCCGCACAGCGATAAACTGTCTCTTTGTCAGAGCCAAAATCTGACGGGTTTTCTCCATTCACGCAGGAAACAGGGCGATTCGCGCAGGTTTTGTTGATTTTTTTCCCGCAGATGTGGTATATTCAAAGTAACCTGATATTCTACGGTCTCACCATTTTTTTCACCGTTCAAAGGAGGTTTTTGTATGTTGTCTTATCGTAAGCTTGCGATGCGTGTTCTGGGTCGCCCCCTTCATACGGGGGTGGGGTATCGATTCGCCCCGTCCGGCCTCTCAGCGGGCAGCAGCGTTTATTCTGACCGCCGCAATGCTCACCACCCTTGCCGCCCCGGCTTTTGCCGATACATGGTGCATTGAGAATGGTAACATCACCGTGAAAGCGGGTGACACCGAAGGGACGAACAAAGTCTCACAGGGCTCAATCATCGACAGGGAAGACACCAACACCATCATCACAAATAGTGACAAGGACACCGCTTCTTCCAATACCGTGACCATCGACGCCGGGAACGATAAGGTCGAGGTCACGCTGGACAATGTGAACATCAAGGCCGGCTCCGGTTCCGCTCTCACTTCGAAGGGCGACGTGACGCTGACCCTGAAGGGCGACAACCATCTCACCGGTGGTATCAGCGACACCGGCAACTATGGCCGCAACGGCATCGCCAGCACCGGCAGTCTCACCATCACCGGCGGCGAAAATGGCAGCCTGACGGCCCAAGGTGGCAGCGGTGCAGACGGCGGCCACGGCGGCCACGGCATCTACAGCAACGGCAGCCTCACCATCTCCGGCGGTAGTACGGTCACTGCTAACGGCGGCAACGGCGGCAATGTGAGCGGCGACGGCATCTCTAGCAACGGCAGCGTCACCATTTCCGGCGGTACGGTCACTGCCAACGGCGGCGACGGCAGCAGTGGCGGCGACGGCATCCGCAGCGGCGACATCGATCTGTCGGGCAGCCTCGAGCTGACCGCCAAGGCCGGTAGTCCCAACGGCAAGGCCCTCTCGCAGCGCGGCAATGAGCTTGACCTCGACGACATCAAGGACAAGCTGGGCCCGGGCGCAAAAGTCACCGCCACCGACGCTAATGGCGAGACCAAGCAGGTCTCCATCCCCCGCCCTGTGGAGCCGGAAGAGCCTTCTTCCTCTTCTGACGGCGGCTCTGCCGCCCCGTCCGCACCCGCCTTTTCCCTCCCCGGCCTGACTGTCACCGACAAGGACGGCCAGCGCATCTCCTACACCAGCACCCAGAGCGGCAATACCCTCACCGTCTGCGTCGGACGGTTCACAGCCTCTCTCCGTGCTTCGCTGTCCGCGCTGCGTCAGCTGCGGGCTGAGGGCATCGAGACCATCACCTTCCAGACCATCCTCTGCTCCACCACCCTCTCGGTGGACGAACTGCTGGCCATGGGCGGCGAGGATACCGAAGTCGTTCTCACCCACCACATCCGTTCTTCCATGCTCACGGTGGGCGGCAAAGCCGTGTAAGGCTCCCTTGTTCCCCGATGATTTTTGTGGTACACTAGGCACAGAAATCTGTAAAAATCGAGGGAAAGTAACTTATGGCTGGCGACCTTCATACTCATTCCACCTGTTCTGACGGCTCTGTTCCCATCCACCGCCTGCCCCTGATGGCAGCGCGGCTGGGGCTGAGCGCTCTGGCCCTCTCGGACCATGACACCACCCTCAGCGCACAGTACGCCTACGACCACCCGGTGCAGGACGGCGTGCGGCTCATCCCCGCCGCCGAACTGACCGGTTACGACTTCGAGCGCAGCCACCGCGTCCACCTGCTGATCTGCTGTAAATTTTCCACTTCCGCCGCCGTGTAGAGGCCCAGATGGCGGGAACCGATGACGGCCTCCGGGAGTTTCGGCAGAAAGCCCAGCACCGGCAGACCCGTCTCTTTTTCCAGCATCGGGGCCAGCAGAACGTGCATCCGTGCCGTGCAGTTGTTCAGCAGGATGCCTGCGATGTGGCTGGGGGTGCGGAAGTTTACGAGCCCGTTCAGCTCTGCGGCCAGCGTCAGGCTCTGACCCTTTGGCTCCACCACCAGCAGCACCGGCAGGTCCAGTGTGTCGGCCAGATGCCACGCGCTGGCCCTGTCGCTCACGCCGCCGAGGCCGTCGTAAAAGCCCATGGCCCCCTCGCACACCGCCGCACCGTGGCCGGCGGCGCCCTTCGCGTAGAGGGTGCGCACCGTCTCGGGCGCAGAGAAAAAGAGGTCGAGGTTGCGGCTCTCCACCCCCAGCACGGCCCGGTGGAACATGGGGTCGATGTAGTCCGGCCCGCTCTTGAAGGCGCAGGGCGCACAGCCCCGCCGCTTCAGCGCCATGAGCAGGGCGCAGGTCATGGTGGTCTTGCCGCTGCCAGAGCGGGGCGCCGCCAGCAGAAACTGTATCATGTCATTCTCCTGTGATGAGGTAGATGGGGTTCTGGGCCATCATAAGGTGCAGTCCGCCCACGGCCCTGGCCCGGCTGACGGCGATCTGGCTCACCTGCACGGTCCGGCCTTTGGCCGTCAGCGCGGCCACCGCCGCCGAAAGGCTCTCAAGGGCGATGGCCGACACGCAGATGCGGGCGTCGGAGTTCTTATCCAGCGCGGCGTCCACGATGGCGGCAAGGCTGCCCTTGCTGCCGCCGATGAAGACAGCGTCCGGCGCGGGCAGGTCCGAAAGCGCAGCGGGGGCAAGCCCCTCCACGAGGACGAGGTTCCGGGTCCTGAATTTTTCGCGGTTGGCTTTGATGAGCGCACAGCCCTCCGGCCTGCACTCCACTGCGTAGACCCGGCCCCGGGGCGCGGCCAATGCCAGCTCCACGCTGACGCTGCCCGTCCCGGCCCCCACGTCCCACAGGATGTCTTCCGGGCGGACGGCCAGCTTCGCCAGCACAGCGGCCCGGACTTCCTGCTTGGTCATGGGGACATCGCCCCGCTCGAAGGCTTCGTCCGGCAGGCCGGGTACGCGGCGCTGCAAGGCAGGGCAAGTCTCCACCAACAGCACACTTAAAGCCGCAAACTCCTGCCGGGCAAGTTCCTGCGCCGTGCCGCGCACAAGGCGCTGGGCAGCGGTGCCCAGGTTTTCCCCCACCGTTGCCTGCACATTCCCGCAGCTGCTTTGCGTTAGTTTTTCGCAAAGGGTGGCGGGTGTCTCGCTGCCGCCGGTCAGGAAAAAGGTCGGTGTATCGGCACTGCACACCAGGGCCGGGGTGCAGGCACAGCCGTGGGCGCTGACCAGCTTCCAATCCTGCCAGGGGCGGCCCAGCGCGGCGGCCAGCAGCTGCACGCTGGAAAGTCCCGGGCAGACCATGTAGGGCAGGCCCGCCGCATCCAGCGCACGGCACAAGGCCGATGCGCCGGAGTAAAAGCCGGTGTCACCGCTATAGGCCACGGCCACGTGGGCGGCTTCGGTCGTTCGCAGCAGTGCGCAGATCTCCTCAATCTTATAAAGCGGCGCACGGTTCCCGGTGCAGCCATCGGGCAGGCTTTCCAATAGGCGGCGGGCACCGATAATAAGCTCCGCTTCCCGCAGGGCGTTTAGCCCCTGCATCGTCAGGTTGCCGGGGGTGCCGCTGCCCATGCCGACCAATGTGATTTTCATAAAAGCTCCCTGCATCGTTGCAAAATCGTTTCGGCGGTCTCGCCCTGTTCCTCGGGGCGGCGCAGCACGATCAGCTGTACACCGCACTGGGCGGCGGCCTGCGCCTTCTCTGCAAAGCCGCCCGCCGCGCCGCCATCCTTGGTGACCATATAGGCAATATGGAATTGGTGCATGACCGCCACATTCAATTCACGGGTAAACGGCCCCTGCATGGCAATAATGTTGCGGTGTGGGATGCCCGCTGTCTCGCAGGCGGTAATACCCGCCAGCGTAGGCAGCACGCGGGGGTAAAGCCGTGCGGGGTCCAGAGGTGCAAAGGCGGGCAGTTCCTTAGCACCGGTTGCCAGCAGGATATTGCCCGGTTTGCCCGCCAGGTACGCCGCGGCCTGGGCGGCGGTTTGCAGCACCACACTGCCTGCAGGCAGGTCACTGGCGGGGCGCAGCAGGCGGTGATATTCCACACCCACTGCCGCAGCCGCCGCGCAGATGTTGCGGGTAGCCTCGGTGGCATAGGGGTGGGTGGCATCCACGCAGAGGGCCGCGCCCTGCAAAAGTGCCGCCATGGCATCGGCATCCAGGCGGCCAGTGCACACTGTGATGCCGGGGGTACGCCCCTGCTCTTCAGCTCCTAACTCTGTTGCCACACAGACCGTAGCTTCTATCCCAAGGGCGGCTACGGCGCGGGAAAGCTCCCGTCCCTCGGTCGTGCCGCTGAAAATGACTACCTTCATACGCCGCGATACCCCCTGGGTGTGACCATTTTGCCGCCCAGCGCCCGGGTGGCCGCGTTGCCGATGTACACGGTGGTGAACATGTCCACCGCCGTGTTTTCCAGCTCGGCCAGCGTCAGCAGGCTAGCAGCCTGCCCCTCGCGGCCAATGTTGCGCACGATGCCGCAGATCGTCTGCGGTGCCTTGCCGTTTTGCAGTAAGATCCGCACGGCCTTTTGCAGGTAATCTGCCCGGCCCTTGGAGGACGGGTTGTACAGTGCCGCACAGAAGTCCCCCATCGCCGCGCAGGCCAACCGCTTTTCGATGACGGTCCAGGGCGTGAGCCGATCCGAAAGGGAGATCACACAGAAATCGTGCGCCAATGGAGCGCCCAGCACCGCGCCGCCGCTTAAGGCCGCCGTCAGGCCGGGTACGATCTCCACTGTCACGCTTGGATAGCCCTGTGCCAGTTCCAGCAGCGGGCTGGCCATGCCGTACACGCCCGCATCGCCGGAGCAGACCAACGCTACCGTCTTGCCGCTTTGCGCAGTCTCCAGCGCCCAGCGGCAGCGGTCGATTTCCTTCGTCATGCCGGTGGTATACACTTCTTTGTCCGGGTACAGGGGGCGCACCAGGTCGATATAGACCGTGTAGCCGCACAGCACGTCGGCGGCCTGTAAGGCGGTTTGCGCCTGGGCAGTCAGGTAGCGGGCGTCGCCGGGGCCAAGGCCCACCACGTACAACATTGCGTCAGCCATCGTTCCATCTCCAATCCGGGGTAAAGGGGCGTAGTGCCACGGCAAAAGTTACACCGTCCCGCGCCCATTTGTGCGCCCACACGGGGCCGCCTGCGGTCAGCACAGCGGCGCGCTCGCAGACGTTATCCACGCCGGTGATGCTTTGCACAAAGTCTGAATGGGCGAACTGCCCCGGCACGGCGCGCAGTTCGTCGGCGGTATAAAAGGTAACGGGCCAGCCCTGCTTTTGGCCGAATTCCGCCAGGCCAAGTTCATCCTTTTTTAAGTCAATGCTGGCCGCGGCGGCAATGCTTTGCGGGGCCAGTTTCGTTTCGGCGCAAAAGGCAGCAAATGCGTCCGCCAGCTTGTCGGCAGGTGTACCCCGCTTGCAGCCGATGCCCAATACAGCAATACGCGGGATAATGTGCAGGGCGTTGGACGTCATCGTCGGGGTTATCGTCAGGGCAAAACTTGCCTGTGCGGCATCACCAGCCGGTTCCACACCGGCTGGCGGTGTGCCCTGTATCGGCCAATCACTGGCAAACCGCACGGTACGGCCCGCCAGCAGGGCGCTGCTTACCTTTTTGATGCGCACCGGCTCGGCCACAAGGCAGTGCTGGTGCTTGGCCCACTCATCCACGGCAAACACACCGTTGGCGTCGGTGGCGGTGGTGATGACCGGCACCGCGCCGCATGCTTTCGCCAGCCGACGGGCCAGATCGTTGGCACCGCCCAGATGGCCGGAGAGCAACGGGATCGCAAAGTGGCCGCACTCATCCAGCACTACAACGGCGGGGTCGGTGGCCTTGCTGCGGCAGTGAGGCGCGATGGCTCGCACGGCAATGCCGACAGCCCCCACAAAAACAAGCGCGTCACTTTGTGCAAACTGCGCAGCAGTCCAATTGGCAAGGGTCACGCCGTTTTCGCCACAGCGGGCCACAGCACCAGGCTGGGCCGCCGCAAGCTTCCGGGCCAGCGCCAGTCCCTTGCTGGTAAAGGCAAGATACGCGCAGGTCATTGCGGCGCTCCTTTACGGTATTCGGTGGTAAAAGTGGGGTCATAAAGCTTGCTGCGGTCGTACTGCGCGGCCAGGAAGTCCCCCACCACGATCAGCGCGATTTTGGTAATGCCTGCCGCGCGGGTGCTGGCGGCCAAGGTGCCCACGGTGCAGTGCACGGTCTTTTGCTCCGGCCAGGTAGCTTTGTAAACCACGGCGGCGGGGGTCGTCTCGGTGTAAGCCCCCTGCAAAAGCGCGGCCTGCACTTTGTCCACCAGACCAATGGACAGGAAAATGACCATAGTGGCCCCATGCACGGCCAGGCTGGCCAGGCGCTCGCCCTCGGGCACCGGGGTACGGCCCTCCATGCGGGTGATGATGACCGTCTGGCTCACGCCGGGCAGGGTATATTCGGCGTTCAGGGCCGCGGCTGCCCCGCAAAAACTGGACACGCCGGGGGTGTCATCGTAGGGGATGCCGTCGGCGTCCAGGGCGTCCATCTGCTCTCGGATGGCACCGTACAGGCAAGGGTCGCCCGTATGCAGGCGCACCGTGATTTTGTGCGCTGCTTCGTTTTTGCGCATCACGTCCAGCACCTGCTCCAGCGTCATTTCGGCGCTGTTGTAGATGGTGCAATCCGCCTTGGCCAGCCCCAGCAGGGCCGGGTTGACCAGGCTGCCCGCGTAGATGATGCAATCCGCCGTCTGCAGCAGAGCCGCGCCGCGCTGAGTGATAAGATCTGGTGCGCCGGGGCCCGCCCCCACAAAATGTACCATGTCAGTTTCCTTTCCAGCTTTGCAGCAGTTTTTCGGCCTGTTGGGTCTGGCCCAGCGGGCCGCTTTGGTTGGAGAAAAGTACCGCCCCTACCGTGAAGGCTTCCGCCGCGCGGCGGTCCAGATGCAGTTGGATGGCCTGCAGCAGGCTTGCCATTACGGGTTCTTTCAGGTCGGCAGCGGTTAAAATATCCAGGCATGCGTCGGTGGTAGCGGCATCCATCAGGGCGCGGCAGGTTGCCGTATCCGCCCCACAGAGTGCCGCATGGGTACAGAACAGCTCGGTGCGGCAATCGGCCTGTTTGGAGTGGGTGTTCATGATTCCGCCCGCCAGCTTGACCAGCTTGCCCACATGGCCGACAAGGAGGACTTCCGCAAAATGTTCTGCTGCGGCCATATCCAACGCTTCCCCAATGAAATTGGAGACTTTTACAATAGGGATCTCATGCAGTTCCGGGTAGTTTTGGGCCAGGTAATCCAGCCCATAGTTGCCGGGGGCCAGAATCAGGCGGCGGCTGTGCAGGGCGGCCTGGTGGATTTCCAGCTGCAACGAATCCAGCAGCGCCTGCTGGCTCATCGGCTCCACAATGCCGCTGGTGCCCAGCACCGACAGGCCGCCTTCGACCCCCAGGTGCGGGTTAAAAGTGCGCTTAGCGGCCTGTTCGCCGCCCTCGATGCGGATGATCACCGAGAAGCCACCACTGTAACCTGCGGTCTCGGCTTCTTTTAATAATGCTTCGGTAATCATCTGGCGCGGCACGTGGTTGATGGCCGCTGCGCCCACAGGCTGGTCCAGGCCAGGTTTGGTCACACGGCCCACGCCTGCGCCGCCGTCGATGGTGACGGTATGCGGGGCATCGGGCAGAAGCGTAACCTCGGCAACGACCGGCAGGCCGGTGGTGGCATCGATGTCATCTCCGCCATCCTTTACAATGGCGCACTCCGCGCCGGTTGCCGTGCGGCGGCAGAATTGGGGTGCAACCTCGACTACGATGCCCTTGGGGGTACGCAGGCCGACGCTTTCTGGCGTGTGGCCGGTCAGCAGCAGACGGGCCGCCCCCGCCGCCCCCAGCGCTGCGCAGGTGCCGGTGGTGTAGCCGCAGCGCAGCAGCTTTTGCCCGCTGCGGATGTAATGCTCAAATTTTGGTTTGGGCTTTTCGCTAAACAGGGCAGTGTACTGCTCGTCCGAAAGGTCGAACAGGTGGCAGATATTTTCCCTTGCAAACGCCTCTTTGGGCGCAAGCACACCGGAAACGCCCTGTGGCGAAACGCAGACGACCGCGTCGGCCAGCTTTTGGGCCAGTTCCAGCTCATGCAGGGTCACGATGATGGCCACATTCTTCTCGTGGGCCAGCTTTTGCAAAACAGCCATCAGCTCAGCCTTGCCTTTTACATCCAAAAAAGACGTAGGCTCGTCCAGCAGCAAGATCTCCGGCTGCTGGCAGACCGCTCGGGCCAGCAATACGCGCTGGCGCTGACCGTCGCTGATTTTTGTGAAATCCCGCGCGGCCAGTTCGTCTGCCTGTACCAGATGCAGGGCGTCACGCACCTGCTGCTTATCCTCATCCGAGAGGATGCCCAGACGCCCGGTGTAGGGGTAGCGGCCAGCGGCGGCCACGTCAAAGCAGGTGGTCAGCTCGGTGCGTGCCATGTGGGGCAGCATCAGTGCCAGCTTGCGGGCGCGTGCGTTGGGGGTGTAGGTGGTCAACGTTTTGCCGTCCAGCAATACCGCGCCGCTCTGGGCCGCCAGCTGCCCTGCCAGCGTTTTTAATAAGGTAGATTTGCCCGCACCGTTGGGACCGATGAAGGCCAAAATCCTGCCGCGCTCGGCCTGCAGAGAGATGTCCCGCAGCAGCGGGGCACCGTAGCCGATAGCAAGGCCTTGGGTCTCGCAGTAGCTCATGTTGTCCCCTCCCCGCTGTGGTGGCGCACCAGCAGCCAGATGACCACCGGCGCACCAAATACCGCCGTGACCGAACTGATGGACAGCTCCGTCGGCGCAAACAGGCTGCGGGCGATCAGGTCACACAGCAGGCAGAACGATGCCCCGCCCAAAGCGCAGCCCGGCAGCACATGCAGCGGCTTGGCGCTGCCTAACGACTGCTTGACCAGGTGCGGCACCGCAATGCCGACGAAAGAGATTGGCCCGGCAAATGCTGTGACACAGGCCGCCAGCAGGCTGGACAACAGCACTAGCAACACCGAAAAGCTGCGCACCGAAACGCCCACGCTGGCGGCGTAGGATTCACCCATCTGGTAGGCGGCCATGGGCTTGGACAGTAAAAACGCGGCCGCCAGGCAGGGCAGCGTAATGGCGGCCGCCGTGCCCACATTGCCCCAGGTCATGCCGGAGAAGCTGCCCATAGACCAGTTGTGCAGGTTGACGATGTTGGAATCCTGGGCAAAGGCCACCACAATATCGGTGATGGCGGAGCAGATGTAACCGATCATGACGCCGCAGATGACCAAAATGCTCATGCGCTGCACGCGGCGTGCCACAGCCAGCACAAACAGCATGGCAGCCATAGCCCCGGCGAAAGCAGCCAAAATCAAGGTGAGGGAGTTCGTTAATAGGCCGCGGTTTAAAAACACAACCATGGTCAGCGCCACGGCCAGCTTGGCCCCGCTGGAAATGCCCATGACGAAAGGCCCCGCAATGGGGTTGGCAAAAAAAGTTTGCAGCAGATACCCGGCCACCGATAACGCTGCCCCCAGCAGAACGACCATGACGGCGCGGGGCAGGCGCAGCTGCAGCAAAATGTTGCTGGTCAGTACATCCTGCCCACGGCCCAGCAGGGCACTGACCACATCGGCGGGCGAAAGTGCCACGCTGCCCCAAAACAGGTTGAGGGCAAACAGCACCAACAGCGCCGCCGCCATAGCGAGGTATGCAATTGTCAGGCGCTTTCGGGTGTGCATGGTGTTATCCTTTGCATTTTGCTTGTAAAGGCGGGCATTGCCCCCCTGCGGGCCGATGCAGACATCGGCCCCTACAGTGTTGGGCAAGGGGATTTGAGGTAGTTATCAGATGATTTTCGTCAAAAATTTCAATTCACTGTCGTCGGGTGTGCCCTCGGCAAAGACTTTATTCATGTCCAGGATCAGGTCGGGCATCTCCATGCTTTGCTGGAAAAGGCTTTGCGCGGTGCACCAGACGTTGCCCTGCTGCACGGCCTTGAACTGTGCCAGCAGCGGGCATTTGGCGATCAACTCGTCCATCGTGCGGATCTCGCCCTCGATGGTGCTGTTGTAGATCAGCACATCGGCGTCCTTGGCCCCGGCGTAGAAATCCTCCAGCGAGATGTTGACGGTGGCCAGGTTGTTGCCGCTGTCCGTCAGGTCGGAGAAGACATAGTCGCCGCCCGCCATCTCGATCATTTTGGCGACATAATCGCCGCCCTTGCGCACAGTGGCCAGATTATTGGAGGTGATGGAGAAGAACGCCACGGTTTTGCCGGTGGCGGATTCATTTTCCAGCGGTGCAATGCGCTGCACGGCGTCGTCAAAGACCTGCTCGGCCTCGTCAGTCTTGCCCAGCAGCACGCCGTACAGCTTGACCCACTCCATCCGGGCCAGGGGGCCGCTCTCGTAGCTGGAGCGCTCCACCAGCACCGGCACCCCGAATTTTTCCAGCTGTTCCTTCACTTCGGGCGTGTGGTAGATCATCGTGTTTTCGATGGCCAGGCCGCAGTTGGCGGCAAGAATCGTCTCATAATCGGGCGCACTGTACTTGCCCGCGTAGGCGATCTGGCCGTTTTCCATGGCGGTTTTGGCTGCATCCAGATACCAGTTATCGGCCTGCGTGCCGGAAAGCGCCACCGTATCCAGCCCATCGATACTGATGATGGGGTCCATGGCGGAGGAGGACACGAGGTAAATATTCTCGATAGGCTGCTGTAAAACGGTAATGTCCGCGTCCAGCTCGGCTGGCGCATTCTCACCCTCGGGCACGACCAGATAGCGCGTACCATCGATGGTAATGAGGTAATAGCCGCCCTCACACTCGTCAATGGTGAATTGCTGGGCATACTGCAAGGGGTAGCTGCCGGTGACGGTCAGCGTCTCCGTGCCGGAGGCCGCTGGCTGGGCCGCGCACCCTGCCAGCAGCAGCGCGGGCAGGGCGGCCAGCATTATAAGCCGCTTCATTCGGCAGCGGCCAGCGTGGTGCTGTCAAAGGTCAAGGTGTAATCGATCTCATGGGGGGTGCTCATAGCAACGGTGTCTGCGGTGACAGCCAGGGCAGTGTCCAGCGCGGCCACGGGGATCTCAAAGGTGGAGTTGCCCTCAGTGTTGGTGGGCAGGTACTTTTCGCCGTCGATGAGCATGTAGTCGTAGTTGGGGCTGCTCCACACGATGGTGACGGTCATGGCACCGTCGACTACGGTCAGGGCAGCGGGGCTGTCCACAGTAGCGCGGCCGCTGCCGCCCTCCAGCGTGACAGCGCAGGTGTAGGTGCCGTCGGCAGGGACTTCCGCCGCAGCGGCATCGCCGCCATCGACAGCGGGCACAGCGTTGGACACGCTGACAACATGATCGTACCAGGTACCCTTGGTGCCCAGGATAGCCAGCTGGAAGTCGGTGTCCACAGCCGCGACAGGGATGTCAAAGCCGTAAACTTCGTCGCTGGTGCCGTCGGAGTAGGTCACGGTATCGATGGTGGGCTGCAGCCATTCGTCCTCGTGGTCAGGGGCGTCAGCAGCCATACCCAGATACAGGTTGACGATCTTCTGGGACTGCAGGCTGACGTGCATCGTCATTTCGCCGTTTTCCACGGTCAGGGTGCCCTTGCCGTTGCAGGCTTCGTTGACGTGGAACATGCTGCTGTCGGTGTTAAAGTCTGCGGTGTAGATGTCGTCCGGCAGGGCAGCCTCGGCGGCGGGGGCTTCGCTCTCGCTCTCACTTTCAGCAGGGGCGGTCTCAACGGTGGAGACGGCCTCGCTGGTGCTCCCGTTGGCAGCGGCGGATTCGGATGCGCCGCAGCCTGCCAGCAGCAGGGCAGCGGCCAGGGTCAGGGATACGATCTGGAACTTTTTCATGTGTACTTTCCTACCTTATTTCATTAATTTTATTAAGTTTACAACGTATACTGCAAGGGCAATATCGGCACCGGGCCAATACGAGCATCGGCCCCTATAAATGCGTGCATTAAGGGTAAGCAAAACCAAAAACTGCCCGAAGGCTTTCCCCTTCGGGCAGAATGTTACATAAATCAGCCGTTCAGGGCATCCATGGCGGCCTTGGTGTGATTAACGTAGATCTGCTGGATGTCAGCAATCTCGCCCAGACCGGCGATCTGGGTGTCGACGCTGTCAAAGCAGCCAGCGGCCTTGAACTGGCTCAGCCAGGAATCTGCGTCATCGCCAGCCATATCGTTGTTGGCATGGTCACCGGCAACCACCATCAGAGGGCGCAGGACAACCTTGGTGTAACCGGCTTCCTTGATCTTTTCGATCACAGCCTCGCAGGCGGTGTCTTCCGGCTCGCCCTCAACAGTGCCAATGAACACATTGTCATAGCCCAGGGTCTGCATGGTCATCTGCATCTGGCTGTAGCTGATCTTTGCGGTGTGGGAAGTGCCGTGGCCCATGAACACAAAAGCAGTGCCATCGGCGGCAGCAGCGGCGGCGTCATCATAACCAGCGGCAGCAACAGCCTCGGTGGTGATGGCAGTGGCAACAGCTTCCTTATCAGCGTTGATTTCGGTAGCGTCAGCGCCAACTTCGCCCAGCAGGGGCTCAGCAATGGCAACGCTTTCGAACTTATCCGCGTACTCGTTCACAGCTTCGCACATTTCATCGTACTCAGCGCCGTGCATCAGGTGAGTAGGCTGAACAACCAGGTTCTTAACGCCGTTGGCAACAGCGCGGTCCAGAGCCTGCTTCATGTTATCGATTTTCTCGCCATCGCGGGCCTGCACATGGTTGATGATGATCTGTGCGGTGAAAGCGCGGCGAACAGACCAATCCGGGTAAGCGGCCTGCAGGGCATCCTCGATGCCCTTGATATCTGCCACGCGGCTGCTGTTGAAGGAGGTGCCAAAGCTGACGACCAGCAGTTCGTTTTCGCCGATCTCATCCCCATTGCGGGAATCGTCCAGGTTGGCATCGCCGGTATTGCGGCCAAAGTAGTCGGGGTCAGCGTTCTCGCCTTCCACCAGCTCTTTCTGGGTATCGGTCAGGGTGTCCCATGCCTGCTTGGCAGCTTCGCACTGGGCGTCGGTGTCATCGGTGCGCTCCTGCACATAGATGGCATCGATCAGGTCTGCACATTTCTTTGCGGCCACTTCGTCTGCATCTCCCTCGTCTGCGCTTTCAGCGGGTGTTTCGGTGCTTACAGCCTCGCTTTCGGCGGGGGCACTGCTGGCAGCCATGCTGTCAGATGCCGCACCACAGCCTGCCAGCAGGGCGGCGGCCAGAGCCAGTGCGGTCAGCACGGCAGCGGGCTTTTTCAGGTTGTTGTGTTTCATGTGTTTTGCTTCCTTTCTCCTATGGCAAATCCATTTGTTGAAAAACAGGTACAGGAAACAAACCCCAGGCGCAGCAGCTTTGCAGACAAAACTGCCACAAAAAACGAGGGTCTTTCTGTGTGCAGAACGGCAACGCAAAAAGACCCCCGGATTTTCCATGAGCTTTTCAGGTACAACCAATTCCTCGTGATCTGGAGCAATGCTCCCGTACCAACAGCGGGCAGGTTTCCTGGCTGAAAGCTCAACGCCTGCCGCCGCCTTCCCGAGCAATGCTCAGTGACCGGTGCAAATGCACCCTGGCGGCAGGCTCCCTTATCACAGTGACGAGATCGTGCGGGATTTGCACCCGCTTCCCTTTTACCCTTTCCAGAGCGCCGGAAGGCTCAGCCGCCCGGCAAACAATGAAAGGCACCTGCTGTTTTATATTCAGTTTTCGATTCATTGTAGCACATTGCATCCAAAAGCGCAAGGTGCTGTTTGTATGTTCTGCCGAATTTTTTCGGCCTTCCTGGGCGTCCTTACAGCCGCCGGTGCAAAATCTCACACAAGCGTTTCCTATCCAGCGGCTTGGCGGCATGCTCGTTCATACCGGCGGTTTTGGCCGGCTGCACATCCTTGGCAAAGGCGTTGGCCGTCATGGCAACAATGGGCACCTGCGCGGCATCGGCTTTGGGCAAAGAACGGATGGCCGCGGGGCGCGTTTTTGTATTTTGTCGGTTTACAACTTTAAATCGCTTGCAGTTGGCATGGCAGTGTGGTAAGCTAATATGGATTTAATATGGTAGCGGTTATCTATGCTGCCGTGCGGGCCGCTGCCTTTTCCCGCGCGGCAGCACAAATAAAAATGGGAGAAAACAATATAAGTTTATGAAGAATCGTGAACGGCTCGGAAGCCGGCTTGGCTTCATCATGCTGTCAGCCGGCTGCGCCATTGGCTGCGGCAATGTGTGGAAATTCCCCTGGATGTGCGGCCAGAACGGCGGCGGCAGTTTTATGCTGCTGTACATTATTTGTCTGGTCGTGCTGGGTCTGCCCGCCATGACGATGGAATTTTCCGTTGGGCGTGCAGCGCAGGCCAGCCCTATCCACATGTACCAGAAGTTGGAACAGCCCGGCTGCAAGTGGGGCATTTTCGGCATTGCCAGCCTGATTGGCAACATTGCCCTGATGGCATTTTACACCGTGGTGACCGGGTGGATCATCTATTATTTCATCAAGTTCCTTACCGGCCAAAACGCAGATTTCGGATTTACCCAGATGATTGCGAACCCCACGGTGAATGTGGTGTTTTTGCTGGTGACCGTTGTGGTAGCATTTGCCATTTTAAGCTTTAACCTGCAGGGCGGGCTGGAGCGCATTACCAAATATATGATGCTGGCCCTGTTGGTGCTGATGCTGGTGCTGGCGGTGCACAGCCTGCCCCTGCCGGGCGCGGCAGAAGGCTTGAAATTTTACCTGGTGCCGGATTTTGGAAAGATCGATGGCAGCGTTGTGGTGGGCGCCATGAACCAGGCGTTCTTTACCCTTTCCGTTGGCATGGGCGGCATGGCGATTTTTGGCAGCTACATTGAAAAAGAACACTCCCTGATGGGGGAATCCGTCCACATTATTGTGCTGGATACTTTGGTTGCGGTGCTGGCCGGCATCATCATGTTCCCCGCCTGCTTTACCTATGGGCTGGAAGTGAACGCCGGGCCCAGCCTGCTGTTTGATACCATGGCTACTGTGTTCAACAACATGACCGGGGGCCGCTGGTGGGGCACGCTATTCTTTTTGTTCATGGTGTTTGCCGCACTTTCCACCGTGTTGGGCGTGTGCGAAAACATCCTTGCCATGGTGCGGGAGCTGACCGGGTTAAGCCGCCCCAAGGGCGCTTTGCTGTGTGGCGTGGGCATCTTTCTGTTGGCGCTGACCACCGCGCTGGGCTACAGTGTACTGCATTTCCAGCCGTTTGCCGCGGGCACGGCCTGGCTGGATCTGTGGGATTTCATTGTTTCCAATAACATTTTGCCGCTGGGTTCACTGGTATTGGCGCTGTTCTGCTGCAATTCTTTCGGTTGGGGGTGGGACGCTTTTGTTCAGGAGGCCAACACCGGCAAAGGCTTAAAAGTGCAGCCCTGGATGAAGCCGATCTTCCGCTTTGTGGTGCCCGCCGCCATTGCGTTCATTTATATTTACGGCATGGCAACTTTTACATGGAATTGATCCCCCCGCTTTTTATAAAACCTTATCTTTCCCTGCAGGCAGTGTGGCGGCGTTCCGTCATTCTGCCTGCTTCTTTTTGCCCAATTTGGCGGGAATACCAAAATCTCCGTTTAACATTGCGCTTTCGCCACCCGGATGTTAAACTGTTAACAAGAGTATACCGCAATAAACACATGTAAGGAGCACCCCCATGGACAACGTGAAAATTCTGGAAGTAAAACAGAGCATTTTTGCTTCCAATGATGAACAGGCCGCCCAGCTGCGGCAGAGCCTGAAAGAGAAAAAGATCTTTCTGCTGAATTTGATGAGCGCACCGGGCAGCGGCAAAACCACCACCCTGCGCAGCACCATTGCCGCGCTGAAAGATGAGCTGCGCATCGGTGTGATGGAAGCGGACATTGATTCCGATGTGGACGCCAAAGCCATTGCCGCTGCCGGGGCAAAAGCCATCCAGCTGCACACCGGCGGCATGTGCCACCTGGATGCCGAGATGACTCGCCAGGGGCTGGAGGGCCTTGGCCCCCAGGATGTGGACCTTGTGGTGCTGGAAAACGTGGGCAACTTGGTCTGCCCGGCAGAGTTTGACACCGGTGCGGTGAAAAACGCGATGATCCTATCCGTGCCCGAAGGGGACGATAAGCCATTGAAGTACCCCCTGATGTTTCAGGTGTGCGACGTGGTTCTTATCAACAAAATTGACGTTTTGCCGTATTTTGATTTCGATATGGACAAATGCCGGGAATATATCTCCATGCGCAACCCCAACGCAAAGGTCATCCCCATCTGCGCCAAAACCGGCGAGGGCATTGCCGAATGGACCGATTGGCTGCGGGAGCAGGTGAAAGCGTGGCAGGCATAAGGGCACAGCAAACCCGGACCGCCTGCAAAGCAATGCAAACGAAGCAGAACATGCACAGAGCAATAAAAGGAGCAAGCCATGAGCGAACCGACCGCTTTCCCACTGGACGAAAGCAAGCTGCCGTTCAAGATCCCCAAGGACACAAAGCCGCGGGAAAAAATTATGAAGCTGGGGCAGATGATCACCGACCGTGTGCCCGCCAAGCTGCGCCGCCTGACGGTGGAGGACCCCGAATATTGGGGTCTGGCCAGCATTGTGACTGACGAAATGGCCGATGTTGCCCTGAAAATGAAGGTGCGCCAGCCAATGACCCTGCCGGAACTGGAAAAAGCCACCGGCAAACCCGCCAAAGAGCTGGAGCCCCTGCTGTATCAGATGAGCTGCGTTGGCCTGTTGGAATACAACTGGGAGAACCCCCGCCGCGAAAAACAGTACATTCTGCCCATGTTTGTGCCCGGCAGCGCCGAGTTCTTTAACATGAACAAACAGCAGATTGCCGACCACCCCGAAGTGACCGCCTTTTTTGAGCGGATGACCTTTTTGCCGCTGGAACACATTACCGCCATGGTGCCCCCAGGCGGCGCAGGCATTGGCATGCACGTGATCCCGGTCGAAAAAGCCATCGAGACCGAAAACCACTCGCTGGATATCGAACACATCTCCCACTGGCTGAAAAAATATCAGGACAAATATGCAGTCGGCGCCTGTTCCTGCCGCCGTCAGCAACGCGTGCGCGGCGAAGGCTGCGGCGAAATCGAAGGAGATCTGTGCATCGGTGTCGGTGATATGGCAGATTATCTGGTAGAAACAGGAAAAGGCCATTACATCACACAGGAGGAAGTTCTAGAAATTCTGGAGCGCGCCGAGAGAAACGGATTTGTACATCAAATCACCAATATTGACGGGGAAGATAAGATCTTCGCCATCTGCAACTGTGCACCTGGTGTCTGCAATGCACTGCGTACATCTCAGTTGTTCAACACACCGAATATGTCCCGCTCTGCCTACCGTGCCCATGTGGAAGCAGGCAAATGCGTTGCCTGTGGTCAGTGTGTGGAGGTCTGTCCAGTAGGCGCTGCCAAACTTGGGCAGAAGCTGTGTACAAAACAAGGCGAGATTTCCTATCCGAAATCCCTGCTTCCGGATACGGAAAAATGGGGACCGGACAAATGGGATCCGGATTACCGGGATCATGCCAAAATCAACTGCTATGACACCGGTACATCTCCTTGTAAGACTGCCTGTCCTGCTCATCTTCCCGTACAGGGCTATATTAAGATGGCGGCTGAGGGACGCTATCTTGACGCATTAAAACTGATCAAGACCGAAAACCCGTTCCCTGCAGTCTGCGGTGCAATCTGTAACCGCCGCTGTGAGGATGCATGTACCCGAGCGACCATTGATCAGGCTGTTGCTATTGATGAGATCAAGCGGTTTATCGCAGAACAGGAGTTAAAGGAAAATACCCGCTTTGTTCCGCTTTGCGAGAATCATGAAGGAAAACAATTCACTCAGAAAATTGCCGTGATCGGTGCCGGTCCTGCCGGAATGTCCGCCGCCTACTATCTGCGTACAAAAGGATACCCGGTTACGATTTTTGAAAAAGAATCCCGTGCAGGTGGTATGCTGATGAATGGAATCCCATCCTTCCGTCTGGAAAAATCAGTAATTGAAGCAGAAATTGACATTTTAAAACAAATGGGAATTGAATTCCGTTACAACGTGGAAATCGGCAAAGATATCACGATCCCTGAACTCCGTGCACAGGGATATCAGGCGTTTTATATTGCGATCGGTGCACAGGGCGGACGAAAAACCGGAATCCCGGGGGAAGATGCGAAAGGCGTGACAACCGGTGTGGAATTTTTACGCAGTGTAAACCTGAATGAAGATTCTGTTCATCTGAATGGCCGTACTGTGGTGATCGGCGGCGGAAACGTTGCCATCGACGTTGCAAGGACCGCGCTTCGTACCGGAAGTGAGCTTGTCTCCATGTACTGTCTGGAATCCGAGGCAGAAATGCCGGCAGCCCGTGATGAAGTAGAAGAGGCAAAAGAAGAAGATATCCAGATTCAGTGCGGATGGGGACCAAAAGAAATCCTCACTGAAAACGGAGCCGTAACCGGTATTGTATTGAAAAAATGTGTCTCTGTATTTGATGAAAATCACAGATTTGCTCCGGTCTATGATGAGAATGACTGTATCACCGTGGAATGTGAACACGTACTGCTCTCCATCGGTCAGACGATCCTCTGGGGCGATCTGCTCAAAGACACAAAAGTGGAACTTCGTCCAAACCAGACCGCACAGGCAGATCCTGTGACCTACCAGACTGCAGAACCTGATATTTTTGTCGGCGGTGATGTATATACAGGACCTAGATTTGCAATAGATGCAATTGCAGCCGGAAAAGAAGGTTGTGTATCAATTCACAGATTTGTACATAAGGGTCATAGTCTCACACTTGCAAGAGATTTAAGACATTTCATTGAGCTTGATAAGAATAATCTTGACATTGAAGAGTATGATAATGCAAAGAGACAAAGACCGGGCAGAAAATCAGGCGATGCAGCATCAACATACAGGGATTTACGTGAGATATTCACAGAAGAACAGCTTAAAACAGAGGCTTCAAGATGTCTTGGATGTGGTGCTACAGTTGTAGACCCTAACAAATGTATCGGATGCGGACTTTGTACAACAAAGTGCGAATTTGATGCTATACATCTTTCAAGAGACCTGCCTGATGCAAGCCGAATGACAAAATCAGAAGATAAACTTAAAAAGATTCTTCCTTATATGATTAAGAGAGAAATCAAGATTAAGTTTAACAAAGATAAAAAATAAGCAAGCAGGATTTGTGTGCACACAAGTATAGCATGCCACGCATAAGCGTGCCGGATTGGAGAAATTTATGCATGAATTGGGAATTATAGTCCATGTTGCCAAGACATTAAAACATGTAGCATTGCAGGAAAATGTAAGTAAAATCGGCAGTGTCACACTTGAAATCGGAGAAGTGTCAGGCATAGTGGAAAGTTATCTCACAGATTGTTGGGAATACTACCGTAAAAAAGATGAACTTATTGAAGATTCAAAGTTGATAATTGAAAAAATAGAGGCGGTTACGTATTGCGATGACTGTGAAAAGACTTATCCTACAGTGCAATATGGAAGACAATGTCCATACTGTAAAGGTTATAATACGTGGCTTGCGGTAGGAAATGAGTGCAATATAAAAGAAATCGAAGCGTGCTGATAAACAAAGGAGGAGAAATCTATGTTATTTCATGTTTACGGAGGAAATGCTCTCTATCAATGGGGAGCAATGATTTTAGTCCTTGTAGGACTTATACTTTTAAATGAGGTTGCAAGACGTACAAAGCTTGGTGGCCTTATAATATTTGGTGCTGTACCGGTTGTGCTTACAATATATTTTATTGTCATTGCAGCATGTGCGGCAGCAGGACAGACATGGGCTGTTGAAAACCAGACACATGTTTATATGAACGGCTGGTTCCACTATATGAAGCTTTATGCATCACTTGCAGGTTGTATTGGTTTTATGATGATAAAGTATGGCTGGGGAATCGGTAAGACACATTGGTTTAAGGCATATCCGTTTGTAATAGTTGCAATTAATATTCTTATTGCTGTTGCAAGTGATTTTGAATCAGCAATCAACGGATGGTATAAATGGTGGCTTTCATCAGAAGATGTATGGCTTTATGGTGGATGGCACAATGTAATGAATGGTATTGCAGGTCTGATTAACATATTCTGTATGACTGGCTGGTGGGCAGTATATTCATCAAAAGATAAAAAAGATATGATATGGCCTGATATGATATTCCTCGTTCTCCTCGTCGTCTAACGCATAACCGTTCTTACGGACTTCCTCTAACA
>OGYH01000235.1_pt1 | contig 57737 bp, 41 predicted proteins | sample 1576511 | NCBI WGS metagenome assembly OGYH01 (sample SAMEA3541522, study PRJEB24748) | human gut metagenome | biome: human gut; feature: human-associated habitat; material: faeces | place: China | collected 2012
GCAAAGGTACGAATAAATGAGAAGTCTACAATGGTATAAACGCGGAGCCGCTTACAGAAAGAAGACAGTAAGGTAAAAACCGTTGAAGACCTGTGCAATCTCTACTACAAGAGTGTAGGACACAACGCTACCATGTTACTCAACTTCCCGGTAGACAAGGATGGACTCATCCACCCTATCGACTCTGCAAATGCAGTAAACTTCCACAGGAAAATCCGACAAGAATTATCTGTCAATCTACTGAAAGGCATCACACCTAAAGTAGACAGCCAGCAAGGCAAGCACATTGGCAAGAATATCACAGACGGCCAGTATGACACCTTCTGGGCTTCTAAAAAGAAAAAAGATGCCTATATCGAGTTTCAACTCGGAAAACCGAAATCTATCACACGCCTCATGCTCCAGGAATACATACCTCTGGGGCAGCGCGTAAAAGCCTTCTCAATCTATTACCGACAAGGCAAAAACTGGGTAAGGCTCGACCCTAAGGAAGAGACTACCACTATCGGCTACAAGCGAATACTTCGCTTCGATAAGATTACTACAAGTGGCATCCGCATCGTAATCGACGATGCAAAGGGATGCCCTTGTATAAACACTGTTTCAGCATTCTAATAACTAGAAAGAAGTACGAAAAATTTTATAACTAACAATAAATAATAGCCCTATGAACAAAAGAGCAAATTTGTATTTTGCAGCGCTTTTAGGTGCGATGTCACCTCTTTGCACTGTTTCTGCATTGGCTGCTCAAAGCAATTCTACCATTGCTACAGCTACCCAGCAGCAAAACTCATGTACAGGTACTGTTAAAGACGCTACCGGAGAACCTATCATCGGCGCTACCATCAGAATCGAAGGTAAGACCGGTGGAACCGTAACTGACCTGGATGGTAACTTCACCCTTAGCAACATCGAAAAGGGTGCCAAACTTACCATCACTTATGTGGGTTACAAATCACAGACCCTCACATGGAGCGGTAGTCCGCTCAACATCACTTTGCAGGATGATGCCAACATGCTTGAAGAGACCGTAGTCATCGGTTACGGTACAGTAAAGAAGGCTGACTTGGCAGGTTCTGTGGCAGTTTTGGACAGCAAGAATTTCAAGGACCAGCCTGTTGCACGTGTTGAGGATGCCCTCAACGGACGTATGTCTGGTGTGCAGGTAATGTCAAGCGGTGTTCCTGGTGGAGCCATGAAGATTCGTGTACGTGGTACCAGTTCCGTAAACAAGAGCAACGACCCTCTCTACGTAGTAGACGGTATCGTTCGCGAGACAGGTCTTGAGGGTATCAGCCCTGAAGATATCCAGAGCATTCAGGTATTGAAGGACGCATCTTCTACCGCCATCTATGGTGCCCGCGGTGCCAATGGTGTAGTTATGGTACAGACCAAGAGCGGTAAGGCCGGTGCTACCCAGGTAACATTCGATGCTTCCGTAGGTTTCTCTAACGCTTACCACATTCCAGAGGTAATGGGAACCAAAGAATATGCACAGGCTTTGATTGATTACAAGGGTGTATCTCAGGGTGCTATGCAGGATTATCTTGACGGCACCAAGCCAGGTATCGACTGGATGGACGAACTGCTCCGTACAGGTATCACTCAGAACTATAAGGTAGCAGTTTCTCAGGGTAATGAGAAAACTCAGACCTACTTCTCTGCCAACTATATGGACCAGAAGGGTGTTATCACAGATACCAGCTCTAAGCGATACGCTATCAAGGCTAACATGCACAACAAGATATTCGACTGGTTGGAAATGACCACCGATATCAACCTCGCTCAGACCGACAACTCAGGTGCTGATTTCCTTCAGAACCAATCTAACCCTATTTGGGTAGGTTTGAACTACTCTCCTACCATGGAGATGATGGATGCAAATGGCAATTATATTAAAGATACCAACAACAATATCCAGAACAACCCTTATGGTATTCTCCATGGTGGTGAATACGACCGAAAGCGCACGATGGTAACTGGTCACGTTGACTTGAAGTTCAACCTTCTCAAGGGCCTGACATTCACCACAACCAATGGTATCGACTATAATGATTACAAGTGGTACAATTTCACATCAAGCAAGGTGAATACCTCTGGTAACTCAATGGGCAACAACGATGCAACAGTTACCGCTTTGCAGTCAACCAACAACTTGACCTATAACAACAAGTGGGGTGAGCACTCTTTGACCGCAACAGGTGTATGGGAAGTTACCTCTAATGAGGTTCGCCGTATGGGTATGACTGGTACAGGTATTATCCACGAACAGGTGGGCTACTGGAACGTAGCAGATGCTACATCTAAGACTCCTACCAACGGCTATAGCAAGTGGACCATGCTCTCTGGTGTAGCTCGCGTAATGTACAACTATGCCGAGCGCTACATGTTGACAGGTACTCTCCGTGCCGATGGTTCCAGCCGTTTCACCAACAAGAAGTGGGGTTACTTCCCATCTATTGCAGGTGCTTGGACTGTTTCTAATGAAAAGTTCTGGGAGCCTATCAAGAATGCTGTAGAATACATGAAGATCCGCGCCAGCTATGGTGTCATCGGTAATCAGGACATCAATCCTTATTCTACCCTTGGATTGTTGAAAACTACAGATTTCTCATACGGTACAAACCAATCTTACACAGGTTACTGGGCAAATGGTCTTGCTACACCAGACTTGACATGGGAGAAGGTACACCAGTTCGACCTCGGTGTTGACTTCGGTTTCTTCGGCAACCGTCTGAACGTTAGCTTCGACTACTTCAACAAGACTACCAAGGATGCTCTCTTAGAGACATCATCTCCAGGTTACATAGGCGGTACTACATATTGGGTAAACGCAGGTGAAGTAAACAACAAGGGTATTGAGGCAACCATCAATGGTCAGATTATTCAGACTAAGGATTGGACATGGTCAACAACTCTGAATGTCAGCTACCTGAAGAACAAGGTAACCAAGATGACAGCTTCAGATCCTATTATTTACGGTCAGACTCCTTCTCCTGGTACTGTTGACCCATGTACTATCATTAAGGAAGGTGAGGCTATCGGTACATTCTACGGCTTCAAGTGGGCAGGTGTAGAAAAGAATGACAAGGGAGAGTATGTTGATATGTATTACACTGCAGACGGCAACAAGACAGCAGACCCAGACGCTTCTAAGGACCGCTTCATATTAGGTCATTCAAATCCAGACGTTACATTAGGCTGGAACAACACCATAACCTATAAGAACTGGGACTTCAACGTATTCTGCAATGCAGCATTCGGTGCTAAGCGATTGAACATGGTACGTTTCGCAATGAACTCAATGGTTGGTGCTTCTATGTTCGTAACTGATAAGGATTACTTCAGTAATATAGGTATCACCATGCCAACTCCAGGTGCTGAAAACAAGACCTATGGTAACTCAGACAAGTGGCTCGAGAATGCAGACTACTTCCGCTGCGAGAATATCAGTGTTGCTTACACATTCCCACGTAGCGTAACCAAGTTGGCAGACATTCGTCTCTCACTCTCAGCTCAGAACCTCTTCACCATCACAGGCTATAAGGGTATTGACCCAGCAGGTGCTTCATTCGGCGAAAAGAATATAGACCGTGATAATGGTTTGGATATGGGTGCTTATCCTAATCCTCGTACCATCACAATGGGTGTTCGTGTAACCTTCTAATTTCAACAATCTAAAAACTGTAATAATTATGAAAACTAAGAAATTATTATACATTGGTTGTCTCATGGCAGCATCCTTGGTTACTTTCTCGTCTTGTGGCGATTTCTTGGATGAGGATCCTAAGGGACAGTTAACCCCAGAGAAGTTCTTCCTTACAGAAGATGACCTTACTGCAAGTGTTAACGCTTTGTACGAAAGAATCAACCAGACACAGAGCTGGACCAACCCTATGTACCCACAGTGGCAGGGTGATGATATCACAGCCAACCCTGGTTCAAACAAGCAGGCTTGTGCGGCTCTTGATGCTTTTGCATCTGAGGGTGCCAACAAGGGTGTAACAGATGCATGGAATCTGCATTATTCTGTGATCAAGGCTGCTAACCTGATTGTAAATGGAGCAGGAAATGTGAATGGCTCACAGGAAAAGAAGAACGTAGCCTTTGGTAATGCCCACTATTGGCGTGCATATTCTTACTTCTATCTGGTACGTGTATTCGGTAAAATACCTCTCATCACAAATACAGACATTAACCAGTTGGATGCTCAGCCTGCAGAAATTGCAGAAGTTTACGAAATGATCGTTAAGGACTTGAAGGATGCCATCAACGAACTTCCTACCAAGTACGATTATGAGCCAGCTCGCTTGTTTGATGTAGATGTTTGGGTTACCAAGCAGGCTGCACAGTCAACATTGGCTGCAGTTTATATGTCTATGGCAGGCTACCCTCTCAATAAGGGCACAGAATACTACAAGCTCGCTGCAGAGCAGGCAAAAGATGTCATTGACAACAACCATACTTATGGCTTCATCTTGAACCCAGACTGGAAGGATGTTTACTCTATGGGTAACAACTACAACAAGGAGACCTTACTCGGTATCAACAATGATGCCAAGGGTTGGTGGGATCATGACTCACAGCTTTCTTCTTGCTGCCGTTTCGAAAGCCTCGGTGATGGTGGCTGGGGTGACGCCTGGGGTGAGATTGCTTTCTGGAAGAGATATCCAGAAGGACCTCGTAAGAATGCCATCTACGCAAAAAGAATTACATTCCAGGATGGTACTGTAATCACTGCAGATTGTAATTGGTGGGATATCCCTACTGCAGACCTTTGGGTTCCTATTACAATGAAGACTGATGCTAAAGAACTCGAGAAGCAGATTAAGGGTCTGGATGAAAAAATCGAAAAAGAGAAGGATAGTGAAAAGAAGACCGTCAGAAAAGTTAACGGAAAATACGAAAAGCTCTTGTTTGAGAAGGGTAAGAAGTGTGTCAAAGAATATCACCCAATGTTCACTATCTTCACTGTAAACTGTGATGAGAAAGGTGGTATGCTCAGACAACCATACAATTGTATGAAACCTAACTATAGTGGTATGGTTAATGACCGCCGTCATAACCTCATCCGCTATTCTGAGGTGCTCCTCTGGTATGCTGAGAGTGCTGCCCGTGCAGGCCTCTCTGACTTGACAGAAGCTAAGAAATGCTTGAAGCTGGTTCGCAGCCGTGCCGTAACAGATGTTGAAAATGTGACACTTGGCGACGGAACTACCGTAAAGATCGACAACATGAGCGCTGCCCAGCTTGCTGAGGCTTGCTACATCGAACACGGATGGGAAGTTGCAGGTAACTGGGTATCTATGGTTACCCGCCGTTCAGATGAGCTCCGTATGGACGAGCTCAAGAAGAACTTCGAGTATCGCGTTACCAATGCTCCTGTAGTTATCTCTAAGAAGGGTGACAAGGAATATACCGCTCAGGAAAGCGTTACAGTTACTGGTCCTTGGTCAGAGGATAGAATTTACTGTCCATATCCAACAACCGATGGTGAGAAGAACCCAAACTTGAAGAAGTAAACTTTTTAAGTAATCAATTCATAAGCTAGTCACATGACTTGTCTACTTTTCAGGTAGTATGACTCATGTTAAAACATCAAGAGGGAATGCCAAGTGAGTTGGCATCCCTCTTTTTGTTGTTTTGATAAATATTTTAAACATTATGGCTAATAATTATCTATCTTTCAACCGATCTTTGCTGGCGATGGCTGCCCTTCAAGCCTTGCCACTATCTCTCTTCGCCCAGAATACAGGCGAAAAACCAAACATCCTGTATATCATGTGCGATGACCACGCCATACAGGCTATCAGCGCCTACGGCAGTGCCATCTCCCAACTGGCGCCTACCCCAAATATCGACCGACTTGCAGAAAGGGGAATGAAATTCAACGAGGCTTTCGTTGAAAACTCGCTTTCTACACCAAGCCGTGCCTGTCTGATGACCGGCCTCTACAGTCATCAGAACGGACAGCGCATGCTGGCAGAGGGCATCGATTCCACCAAAACCTTCTTCTCTGAAATGCTGCAGAAGGCAGGCTATGAGACGGCAGTAGTGGGAAAATGGCACATGTCATGCCGCCCTAAAGGTTTCGATTTCTATCACATCCTCAACGACCAGGGACAATATTACAACCCGACCTTCGCATCAACAGATCATTACGGAGAATACAAGCAGGAAATGGGATATGCCACCGACCTCATCACAGACCATGCCATCGAATACCTCGACCAAAGAGACAGAAACAAGCCATTCTGTCTGCTGGTTCATCATAAGGCACCCCACCGTCTGTGGATGCCTAGCACCAAGTATGTTGGGAAATACGGCAAAATAAACTTCCCGCTACCTGAAACCTTCTGGGACGACTATGCGACCCGAGGCTCGGCTGCATCCACCCAGAAGATGACTATCGGTGAATATATGGAAATGGTACGCGACCTGAAAGTGCCCGAAATGTACGACCCGTCTACACCGGAAGGCAGAGACTCATATGCCGGACTCATGGGGGAGATGAACCGCATGACACCGCAGCAGCGCGAGGCTATTGATGCCTATTACATGCCGAGAAACAGAGAATTCCTGAGCAAGAATCTCACGGGTAAGGAACTGGTAGAATGGAAATACCAGAACTATATCCGCGACTATATGGCAGTGATTGCTTCGGTGGATGAGAGTGTAGGCCGACTCCTGACTTATCTCGATGAGCATCATCTCACGGATAATACCATCATCGTATACACCTCCGACCAGGGATTCTACATGGGCGAACACGGCTGGTTTGACAAGCGTTTCATGTATGAGGAATCATTCCATACACCGCTCATCATCAGCTATCCTAAGCATATCCAGCCTAAGAGCGAGTGCAACCAGATGGTACAGAACATCGACTTTGCTCCTACCTTCCTCGACCTGGCGGGCTTGAAGAAGCCTGCCTATATGCCGGGCACTTCGCTCCAACCATTGTTTGCCGGACAGCCTGTAAGAAAATGGCGTAAGAGTCTGTATTACCATTATTATGACTACCCTAATTATCATCTGGTACGCAAGCACGATGGTGTGAGAACCGAGCGCTACAAACTGATTCATTTCTACGGCAAGGGTGGTGAAAGAGCCGTTCCAGAAAACAAGTATCAGTGCCAACCGGGAACTTCAGAAAACTGGTGTTTCGAATATCTCAAATCCATCAACTACATCACCGATGATGCCGATATTGACTACTACGAGTTGTATGATATCCAGGTTGATCCGAACGAGCTGCACAACCTCTACGGCAAGCCTGGCATGCAGAAGGTAGAAAAGGAAATGAAGAAACTCCTCGCTACCTATCGCAGGAATCTGAAGGTAGATGAGTAAAGGAACCGAACAAAATAATATTGATATGAACAAGACAATATGGCTTACAGGGGTAGGTTTGGCGTGCCTTCCTACCCAGCTCTGTGCAAAACAGAACACCCCGCCCAACATTCTCTTCATACTGTGTGACGACATGGGATATGGCGATCTGGCTTGTTACGGCCAACCTTATATCCACACACCTAATATAGACCGGATGGCACAGGAGGGAATGAGATTCACCCAGGCTTATGCCGGTTCTCCCGTCTCGGCTCCGTCGAGAGCTACCCTCATGACTGGTCAGCATACGGGACATACACATGTGCGTGGAAACAAGGAATACTGGAGAGGTGTGCCAATGGTAAAATATGGCAACAACGAGGAGTATTCTGTCGTAGGACAGGAACCTTACGACCCGCAGCATAAGATTCTGCCCGAAATCATGAAGGACAAAGGATATAGAACCGGCATATTTGGGAAATGGGCTGGCGGATATGAAGGTTCAGCTTCTACTCCCGACAAGCGTGGCGTGGACGAATTCTATGGCTATATCTGCCAGTTTCAGGCTCATCTCTATTATCCTAACTTCCTGAACCGCTACAGTCGTGCAATGGGAGATACAGCGGTGGTAAGAGAGGTAATGGAACAGAACATCCAGCATCCGATGTTCGGCAAGGATTATTTCAAGCGCAAACAGTATTCTGCCCGCATCATCCACGACAAGGCACTGGAATGGATTGACAGTCAAGACAAGGAACATCCTTTCGTAGGATTCCTTACCTATACCCTGCCGCATGCCGAACTAGCCCAGCCGGAAGACTCTATTCTAGAGAATTACCAGAAACAGTTCTTTACCGATAAAACCTGGGGCGGATGGGAAGATTCGAGATACAACGCTGCGGTTCATACCCATGCACAGTTTGCCGGAATGATTACCCGACTAGACCAGTATGTGGGCGAAATCTTCGCCAAGCTGAAGGAGAAGGGACTCGACAGGAATACCGTTGTCATCTTTACTTCAGATAACGGGCCGCATGAAGAAGGTGGTGCCGACCCGGAGTTCTTCGGTCGCGACGGTAAGTTGAAAGGTCTGAAGCGCCAGTGCTACGAAGGCGGCATCCGCATACCGTTTATCGCCTGGTGGCCTGAGCATATCAAGGCAGGAGCGGTGAACGATACCCAGTTTGCCTTTTACGACCTGCTGCCTACTTTCTGCGATTTGGCTGGCATCAGAAACTTTGCCAAGCGTTATACCAACAGAAAGTTGGCTGGTGATGGTTTCGACGGAATCTCTATCGCTCCTACCCTTCTGGGCAAGGATGCAGAGCAGAAGCATCACGATTACCTGTACTGGGAATTTCACGAAACCGACCAGATTGGCGTGAGAAAGGGCGACTGGAAACTGGTGGTAGTAAAAGGCGAGCCGCGGCTCTATAATCTGGCTTCCGATATCCACGAAGACCATAATGTGGCGGCAGAACATCCTGAGATTCTTGCCGAACTCCTGGCTGCCATCAGAAAGGAGCATCGAGACAGCAAGGATTTCGAAATTACGCTGCCAAAGTTCTGATTTTCTCTCCCGGTTACAGAGAGATAGAGATTACAACTAGATTCAAGAAAAAATGATGAACGACAACATAGCAAATCCCTTTGCCAAGCCACTCTATGTAATGCTGAAGCCTGCGGGTGCCCATTGCAACCTGGCATGCAAATACTGTTATTATCTGGAGAAGAACAAGCTCTATCCCACTGCTCAGCGACATCTGATGAGCGATGAGATACTGGAACAGTTTACCCGAGAATATATAGAGGCGCAAACCATGAGCCAGGTGCTCTTCACCTGGCATGGTGGCGAGCCTCTGCTGCGCTCCATCGACTTCTACCGCAAGGCTTTATCCCTACAGCAAAAGTATGCTGGAGGCAGGCGCATCGACAACGTAATTCAGACCAACGGCACGTTGCTGACCGATGAATGGTGCGAGTTTTTTGCCCAGAATCATTGGCTCGTAGGCATCTCTATCGATGGTCCGCAGCCTTATCATGACCATTACCGGCTGACGGCTGCGGGAAAACCATCGTGGCAGAAAGTGATGCAGGGCATCAAACTGCTGAAGAAACACGGGGTGGAATGGAATGCGATGGCGGTGGTAAATGCCTATAATGTCAATCATCCACTGGAGTTCTACCGTTTCTTCAAGGAAAACGGCTGTCAGTTTCTGCAGTTCACACCTATCGTTGAGCGACAGACCCGACATGAGGATGGCCGTACCCTGGCAAGTCTTGCCGACAAGAATGAGATTCCGCTGAGCGAGGCATCGGTTGCACCGGAGCAGTGGGGCTACTTTCTCTGTGCAATTTTCGATGAATGGGTTCGGAAGGATGTGGGCAAAATCTTCGTTGAGATTTTCGACTGCACGCTGGCAAACTGGATGGGTGTTTCTCCCGGCATCTGTGCTTATTCCAAGGAATGCGGTCATGCGGGAGTGATGGAGCACAATGGCGATGTTTATTCCTGCGACCACTTCGTTTTTCCGGAGTATAAGTTGGGCAATATCCGTGACCATTCGCTCATCGACATGCTTTATGGTGAGCAGCAACAGGAGTTCAGCCGTCTGAAACACAGTTCTCTTCCCCGCCAGTGCAAGGAGTGTGACATGGAGTTTGCCTGTCATGGAGAATGCCCAAAGAACCGCTTCATGAAAGATAAGTATGGCGATTCCGGTCTCAACTATCTCTGTCTGGGTTATTACCATTATTATCAGCATGTAGCGCCCTACATGGATTACATGAAGCAGGAACTCATGTCGCAGCGCCCACCTTCGAACATCATGAAAGTTGTACAGTAAGCATGACAGATTCTAAAAAAACAGCAAAATACTTGGAAAAAAGTCAGAAATATCGTACCTTTGCAGGCAAAAAGCAATTTTACGAATATGAAAAGAATCAAAATGCCACTTTTGGCAAGAATCATCATTGCCATCCTGTTGGGTGTAATCTTCGGCAATTTCTTCAATGAAGCGGCCGTCAGAGCGTTTCTCACCTTCAACGGCATCTTCAGCCAGTTTCTGGGCTTTATGATACCGCTCATCATCATCGGTCTCGTAACACCAGCCATTGCCGACATCGGTCACGGAGCCGGGAAACTCCTCCTTGCCACTGTGGGCATCGCCTTTGCCGACACCATTCTGGCGGGTCTGCTAGCCTATGGCACAGGCTCGGCACTCTTTCCACACATGATTGCCAATTCTGCCCATGTGGCAGTAGATAAGACTGAAGAACTCAAACCCTTCTTCGAAATCAAGATACCTGCCATGGTAGATGTGATGAGCGCCCTCGTTTTCTCGTTCATTGCCGGACTGGGCATTGCCCACAAAGGCAGCCGCACCATGCAGAACGTTTTTCAGGAATTCAAGGAAATCGTTTCCGGTGTCATTGCCAAAGTCATCATTCCCCTACTGCCCCTTTATATCTTCGGCATCTTCCTGGGCATGACTTTCTCCGGCGAAGCCTACCATATTCTGCTGGTCTTCGCACAGATTATCCTCGTGATTCTCGTACTTCATATCGTCATCTTACTTTACGAATATCTGTTGGCTGGCGGCTTGTCCCACAAGAATCCGTTTAAGCTGTTGCTCAACATGTTGCCAGCCTACTTCACGGCACTTGGCACATCATCATCAGCAGCCACCATTCCGGTAACTCTGAAGCAGACCTTGAAAAACGGCGTCACCGATGGCATTGCTGGATTCACCATTCCGCTCTGTGCCACCATCCATCTCTCGGGATCAATGATGAAGATTACCTGTTGTGCGCTCACCATCTGTCTCATCAATGGTATGCCTTGCAATCTCCCCCTCTTTCTCAACTTCATCTTCGTGCTCGCCATCTGCATGGTAGCAGCTCCGGGAGTTCCGGGAGGAGCCGTCATGGCAGCGCTAGGTCCGCTAGCCTCAGTTTTAGGTTTCAATGCTGATATGCAAGCACTTATGATAGCCCTCTATATCGCGATGGACAGTTTCGGCACCGCCTGCAATGTAACCGGCGATGGCGCCATTGCTATAGTCGTGGATAAGATATTCAGAAAGGATAAATAAAAAATAAAAGAGGGTGCGTCATAAGTCTGTGACGCACCCTCATCTTTATATAAATCTCTCTCTATTTCTAAAGTGATTCACATATATATATATTATGTATATCGTATGTTCTATTCTTACTTGCTCAAGCTAACAGAATGGCTCATGTTAGTCATTTCTGGAATTGAGTTTACTACGTGTTTCAAGAACATGCCCATGCAAAGAACCATACCTGAAAACATAACTGCGGCGAAAGCCATTGTAAAAATAGTCATCATAATTATTAACCTTTTTAAAATTTATTATTTGTTATTCCTTAAACACGAGTGCAAAGTTAACACTTTTTTATCGAATAACGGCATCTTTTGCCGAGAAATATCATTGCAAAATGTTTTTCTTGATATGGGTCAACCACTTGTTTTTAGCCTTAAAAATGACATTTTGCTATCGGATATGTTGTTTTTGTGGCAATAATTTATATATATCATTTTTCTCGCTTTATTATGTGTGTAACAAGATAGGGCTTCCTGTCAGATGATAAGAAGTCAGAATCGAAGTGAAAGCCAATCATCGAACTTCACGTAAAAGAAGGATATGCCTATAACTACTTTTACCTTCTGATAAGCCGCATTAATAAGTATGGCGATTCCGGTCTCAACTATCTCTGTCCGGGTTATTACCATTATTATCAGCATGTAGCGCCCTACATGGATTATATGAAGCAGGAACTCATGGCGCAGCGCCCACCTTCGAACATCATGAAAGTTTTATAGTGAGCATGACAGATTAAAAAAAGCCGCACCATGAAGAACATCTCCAGGAATTCAAGGAAATCGTGTCTAGCGCCATCGCCATTGTCGTGGATAAAATATTCAGAAAGGATCAATAAGAGATAAAAAAAGGTGTATCATGGATTTATGACACACTTTTTTTATCTCAAAATCTTAAAGTTTTAGAACTTAATCCAGGTCAGCTTCTTCCAAATTCCCTCGAAAGGACCATGGGAGTGATACTTGAGCCAGAGGTTGGAGAAGAGGCATTGTACTACCACCATGGCAATACCCACAAAAAAGGCGTAGGTGATGCCAAGCTTTGTCTGGAGATTGAAACCATAATAGGCAAACAGTCCGCAACCGATGATAGACTGGAGGAAATAGTTGGTCAGACTCATCTTACCAAACTGGCGCAGGAACGACAATCCCTTTCTGAACCATTCCTTTCCGTACCATAACAATACGAATCCTGATACTACAAACAAGAGGATGAAGAAGTTGTAGATAGGATAAAGCCAATTGTTCCATGTTTCCATGTGGCGCACATCAGCGATGCCACCCACAATCAATACCAGGATGGAAACCGCCAGCACCTTCTTCCACAAAGCCAGGTTGTTGTTCTCATTGTAGAACCAACGCTTTCTGCCCACCAGCATTCCGAGTATGAAGAGGCAGATAGTCTGCGTATGTCTTCCCTTCATCAGGCACCAGTAATAGGTAGCCACCTGTCCGTATCGCAGGTTACCATAGGCATTCTCCAGGAAACTGCCGTGCTGATGACCATGATACATGTTTCCATACACCTCTCCCAACGACGATGCATCTACCTGCCATCCGGTAATGAGGGAGTAGATTTCTATCGGCTGGATAAAGAGAAAGGAAACCACCCACCAGAGCCATTTGGTAGGAAGATAACTCAATGGGATGAGAACCAGTCCATAGATGGCATAGGAGAAGAGGATATCGCCATCAAAGAAGGCGGTGTTCACGATACCGAGCATTGCCAGGAGGAACATTCGCCAGGCGAATCTACCCGAAAAGCAATTTCCACGCTGCTGCTGATTATCATTCATAATAAAGAAGCTCAATCCGAAGAGCAGGGCAAAGATGCCATACATCTTTCCCGACAGCAGCAAAGCCAGCACATCTGCCATCCAATCATCACACCCCAGCGTGTAAGCATGCGCTATGCTTCCATCGTACATATTGAAATGCTCCACAGAGTGATAGAGAATAATACCTGCTACGGCCAATCCTCTCAAGGCATCAGCCACGTCAATACGACTGTTTTTCAGTCCTAATGTCTTGTAAAAATTCATTTTGATATTATTTGTTAGTTATTATGAGCCCACAAAGGTATAACATTTTATTGGAAAAAGAGAATAAATCAGCCTTTTCCTTAGTTATTCGTCAGAAAAAGTGTGGGAATTTGTTGATTATTCGTTAGAAAAAGTGTGGACTTCTACAGATATTCGTCAGAAAAAGTGTGGAGTTATTGCGATTATTCATCAGAAAAATGCAAATTAACACAAAATTATTCAACGAATAAAAGCTTCGATTCTGACATTTCCGTCAGAATCGAAGTGAAAGCCAATCATCGAGCTTCACGTTCTGGAAGGTATGGATGCCCAGCTTCTCGGCAGCCTCGCAGTTTTCCTTCAGATCATCGATGAAGAGAGTTTCATCGGGATAGATGTTCGCCTGCCTGATTACCTCCTCATAGATGTGGGCATCAGGTTTTGCCAGATGCATTCGCTGAGAGAGGAAGCAATGCTCAAAATAATCCTCTACCCCATGGTTCTGATAAGGGAAGAGATGCTCCACGCAATAATCCCAATGTATATCAATGGTATTGCTCAAGAGGAAGAGGCGGTAACCAGCCTTCTTCAACTGCAGGAGTCGCTCCTTTTTCTCATCAGGAATCTCCACCAGCATCTTGTTGGCAGCATCGATGATTTCTTCATTCGTCACATCGGTCCCTGTCAACTTACGGGCTGCATCACAGAATGCTTCGGTGGTAATCATTCCCACACCCAGTTTGCTCATCAACTTCATCCCTTCACTCTGAGGATTCGGATTCGCCAGTTCCCCCATTCCTATCGCCTTGAAAGCCCCGATGCATCCTTCCGGATTGAGCTTCACCAGGACATTACCTAAATCAAATATGATATTCTTGTATTGCATAATCTATACCTTTTATCCTATTTTTATATGATTTTCTGAATAATCATCTGTGCATTGCCATAGAAAGGCACATCCGTCTTACCCAAAATTGTGGCAGGAAGGGTAGCCATTTCCTGTAGATTATCCATCGGAACCAGCACCGTCTTGGCTCCATTCTCTGATAGCAATGATACCCTATCAGAGAAATTGGTAGCCCTGACTATCGCTCCACCAATAGAAATGTTACCGATGATGCCCAGCGCAGGCTTCAGGTTTCTGCCAAATACCGATGATACGATGGCGGCAAATACTGCCGAACCGATACCGCTCACCTGCGTGGTTCCCAGCAATGCCGTCACCTGCACCGTTATATCCAGCCGCATCAGCGAATGTTTCTGCGAGAGAATACTGCTCTCGTTGGCACGGATATAGTTATAGGTATTGCGGATGTCTTCCTTCACCTCAGCAGAAGAAGTGCCGCTCACCGTCAACTTGCCATTGCCCTGCATGGTGATCACCTCAACCTTAATCAGTGATACCTTGTCGCCATCGCAGGTTGCCGTATAGCAGGTGCCTGGAGCCAAAGGTGCATCTTCTATCAGGTTGCTGCCACGTTCCTCCGGCACGGAAACAAAGGTTTCCTCCTGGGTCTCCTTGTCTATATAAGAGAAATTGGTATCCCAAAACTCCATGCCGCCGATGCGCTTCAACTGTTCCTTTACTCTTCGGCGCATCTCTATCGCCCAGCTAAGATACTTGCTGATGTCTTCCTTGGTGAAGTTGCCATCTGGGTGCATCAGCTTGATAAGGGCAGACACCGTCTTTCTCACCGGTTTGGTATCACGCTGTCTCAGCTGTGAACCCAAGGTGAAATAATCGTCCAGCGCATTGGTATAGTTGTCCTTACGCAGATGATGCAGCATCTCGCTGAAGAAATCGGTACTGAAACCGATATGGTTGGTAAAGTTGGCTGGAGCAAACTTCATGATTTCCCATCCCGGCAAGAAGAAACCGATACGGTCCAGAAAGGCTGTATCATCGCTGATCTTGTCTGAGAAAGGACTGAACAGATGGCTCGTCTGCAACACCGTCTCCACTGGCTGGTTGATGTTACCATTCAGAATGATGGAGGCATTGGCCGATTTCTCGCCACTCTTGCCGGCACGCGAGAACGATCCACTCTCCATGTAGTCTTTCATCAGCGGCACCACTTCCCTATCCTTAAACAGCTCATCGGTAGATTCATCGAAACAGACCGCATCCCATTTGCCCATGGCACCAATCTGGCCATTGCTGTTATTCACAAACAGAGAGGCAGCAGTACCCTGTCCGCCACTCACCAGCATGGAATAAGGAGACAACTCCTTAAACACAAAAGATTTACCCGAACTGCGTGGACCCAGCTCCGCCATATTGAAATTGGCCTCCACCAAAGGGATAAAGCGAGAAAGCAGAAGCATCTTCATGCGTTCCGTCATTCCCTCCGATTCCGGTTCATAGCCTCCACTTCTCAACAGCACGTTCAGCCACTCTTCGTTGGTAAATTCCCTGCGGGCTTCCACGATGCGGTCGAGGCTGAAATTAGAAAGCTGGATAGGACGAATCTTGGATACCACGAAAGGATAAATCTTGTTGCCTATCATCATGCTAGAATCATAGTCGATGTCGATGATGGCCCAGATGCCACCCATCATCATCTTCTCGTGCTGGGTAACCAGACTCTCGTCGATATTCGCCTCACGGATATTGAGGTTAGACAGTTCTGCCCAATATTTGTCTTTCGATGCATCCAGACGGACGGAAATCTTGTCAATCACCTTGTAGGAACCTTCCTCCTTGATTTTCGACTGAACCACATTCGCCTCATCCGGATTCACATAATGTTTCTGGAGCACACGTTTCACGCTCTCCACTCCCTCCCTGATTTTTTCCTCATCATCGGTACTGCAACTGTTGGCAAGCAGGTATTCCAATACGAATACAGGTACGTTGGCTCCCACCTTCACGGCACGAACGATGTCTTTTCTTACCACAAAGCCTTGGAACAAATCCAGGAGTTTTCTATCTAATTCTATCATTGTCTATCATGTTTTTTGCCTTTTTACAGGCAACGTTTTAAAACAAGTCATCCAGGTCTCTTGATGATGCCGACTTCACCTCGCAGAAATCAATCTGCTCCTTGGTGGCTGCATCTACCAGAACCACCTTTATGTTTCCTGATGATGGCATTTCAAATTCATTGTTGTCAAGCAGTTGCCCCGGTTTAATGGTAACAATCTGTGTCGATTTTTGCTGGCTTCCTTCATAGAGATGCAGTTCGATGCGGCGCTCCTGCTTGAAGACATCAGAAGATGATTCTGCCTGAATCTTCAACTTGAAGTATTGACCAGCCACATGCTGCAGTTCCTTCTTGTTGGCGATATTCACCTGCAGCGCCTCAACACCAGCATCCTTGCCAAACTCATAGATAGGAATGATGCATTCCTGCGGTGTAAAGCCACCATGTGCATAACCGTAAGCTCCCTTGGTTACAAACGGCTTGTCGGTCTGTGCATAATACTGATAGGCTGATCCGCAGAAATCATCCTGTCGGGCTATCAGATTTACGGAAGAAGGAGTCAGCTGATCGTTAGCCAGACAGAATCGCTCATCAAGTTTCTGGATGTCACCATGCGGAGCTGGAATCTTGTCAGCATCATCCAGGATACCCGTAATAACGAAGCCGTGGTCGGCTGTTACATACACCTTGGCATATCCCATATCCAGCAGGCTATCTATCTTTTCGGCTATCTCCTTCTCATAATTATTGATGTCCTTCAATGCCGCCAACTGCTTCTTCTCGCCCACCTGGTCTATATCACCATACATCAATACAAGATGCTGGGCGGTGATGCTACTGTTCAGTTTGTCTGCCTGTATCACCTCAACATCAGGCACCTGAGTCTTGAGATGGCCATAGCGGGTCTGTGCCGACAGTTCCACGCCTTCACAGCCAAACAAGGCGCTCATGCCGTTTTCCGTAACGGATGGGAGCATGGCGAAGGCATAGTCGTTAGACTTCTTCGATTTGGCTTGCTGATAGATGGTTTCGGCGATTTCCAGTCGCAGACCGTCGCATACCAGGATGGCGATTCTGCCCTTACCCAAGAGTTTTTCCTTCAGCAATCCTTGCTGCGAAGGCTGGTAATCCTTTGCCAAAGCAAACCATTTATCCAGGAGTTCCTTTTCTGCCTGCTCATAGAGATATTGGAAAGGGCGTAGCCATTTCTCATCGTGCAGCCAGGCTGCATAGAGATGGCGCACAGCCGTATCAAGTATCGCAAAATGAGCACGGTAATACTTGGCGAAATCCTGCAGGGAAGCCACCTTGTAGAGTTCACCGTTCTTGAACTCCACAATGGTCTTTACATCCTTGAGCCAGGCTGCCTTATAGCTTACAGCCTGTCTGCTCTGGATGCGGGCATCGATATACTGGGTATAGCCCGCCAGAAATTCTCCGTTTTCTATGGCATGGCTCAGGCGCTTGAACAGGGCATGGTCTAATGTCAGGAATGGATGGTCGGGATGAGCCTTCAGCGGATCAGCCTCCTTCAACCTGGTATATCGGGCGATGTAGTCTGCCATCATTGCATCCATATCATGCCTACTGGTACACCTGTAATAGATGGAGAGCAGGGAGGCTGAAATCTGATTGCTGACCAGACCATCAAAGATGGCATCCATCACGGTCTGAGCCAGCACCTCTGCAGGCTGTTCCGTCTGCGGTTTGCCTATCATGGCAAAGACTTCGGCAGTGAATATCTTCCATACATCCTTGTCCATGTTCTTGGCTGTAGATGCAGGTGCAGCCAGCAAATCCATCAGGAGCTTGTCGGTTTCCATCGGCTTGTTCAGTCCCATGGCTATGCCCTTCCACCAGTTCAGGCTCTTTCCCTTGCTCAACTTGGCAGCCACCAGCAATTCCGCCTTAGGCAACTGCGTGTTGATCTGTATGGCATCAAACAGATGCTTGCGGATGTAAGTCTCCATATCATCAAGCACGATGCAACCTTGCGTCTCGGCATATTCGAGGAGGAAAGTCAGTTCGCCCTTGCTTCTCTGGGTATAAAACACTACTTTCTCGCCAGCATGATGAGTCTCCGCCTCATACTTCGCCTTGATTTCATCCAGGTCAGAGCTGGCTACAGGCAGCAGCACAAACTGAGAAGGAAGATAATTCAAGAGGAATTTTCCTTCTTCCCTGGCATCGGTCACTACGACTCGTCCCTCTCCTGCCGCTGCCTTGTTTATATCGTCAATGAACCATTTGTCTATCATTGTTATTTATTCTTTTTAGTTTTACCAATCTGCATTGAGATATTTCTTCAGCTGTCCACTGTTGAGCACCTCGTAGCTCAGCAAGCCAGCTTTCTGCAGTGGGGCTATGTTCTTGCCCACACCGTCGTCGAGCTTCGGATCGTAGCCGCTGGCAAGGAGGGCATCTATCTTGTCGGCAAACTGATGTAGTTCCTGCAGCTGATCCTTGATTTCGGCAGCCTCTATCTTGCCGTTTGCCGTGGTTGGGTCGATGGCGGCAAGGCGGTCGGAAAGACCGCTCTCCCGGTTGGCGAGATACACGCTCTTGATGCGGAAGAGGGTGTCGCGGCTCCAAGTGTAGATGCTTATGTAGAGGTCGATGGCAGAATGACCGCTTGCCGGATCACCACTGGTAAGATGCCAGATGAATGGTGTCTTTGGCAGATACATAAAGAGGTTAAGATGGTCGCTGAGCTGCTGGAAGAACTTTTCATACAGATACTTTCTCAGACTCTTACCAGTGCCCAGGTTCATGCAGAGCAACTGCTCTATCTGCGAGATTTGCGCCCCGCTATAGCCTCGTTCCACCAGTTCCTGCTCAATGCGTACATCCAGCGGTTCCTCACCCATACGTTCACAGAGTGGGATAACGCCATCGTCATCTTTCTTCAGGATGGCACGGATCACGTCGGTTATCAGCTCAAAGCAGAGGCTTTGGGTTCGCTGAGGCGGAAGCACCCCGGCATGGCGGAACTGATACCATACTTCAATAGGGTTCATGCGATGGTTGTCGCTGTTGCAGAACTCTTCCCAGCCATAATTATTCTGATAGAGCTTTTCGAAATCAGAGATTTGTGACTGCTCGTTGTCGATGGTCAGGGAATCCAGATGCTCCCAAACTTCTGTTGAGGCTGGGAACTCGGTGTTTTCTTCCTTCAACCAAGTCTTGTATGCCTCCAGGGCTGCCTGCGAAACACTCAGGTCGCCCACAGGAATACCTTCCTTATCCAATACCATCTGGCGGTCGTGATCACTCAACTCATAGACATCGAAGACAATACGGTTGATGATTGCCTCGTTTAAGAGAATCTGAGTCAAGAGAGCATTCTCGTAACCGAAGAATCGCAAGATTTCTTCGGCAGGGTGATTTGTTGTACCAATAGGGGTATGGGTATAACCTTTCTCAATAAGACTATAGCTATTTATAGTCTTCTTAAGTGCTATATTTCGTTTAGCTAAATTAGTAACAACAAACTCTTTTTGTTCTGAAGGTATAATAAAAGGTACTCTCTGCATATCGCCAACTTGTGTATTTACTGTCGGATTTAAACAATCTGCAATATAAAAACACAAACTTGTATTCAAGAAAGCTAACAAGTAGAACCTATTATTATATTTTTCAGTCGGAAAAATACATGATCCCCCTACATCAAACAGACAATCTTTGGGAAATTCTCTAAAAGATGTCCCCTTTGAACCACTTCCCGAATAAGTAACGCCTTCCTTAAAGTAATAATCTTTATTTTGCAATCGCCCCCTTTTACTCATGTATGAAACAGAAGATTCTTCCCAGTTTATATAAAGCCATAAATTTCCAGCCCATTTATTATATGCGCCTCCCTTTGAATATGGATAATAATTTTGTGAAGAACCTTCAATTTCCCACCATAATCGACAAAATCGATTATTATTGGTGGTGGCAATACCTTGCTTAATTTTTGCAACATCATCTAACAATAGGTTGCCAAACTTCTCTCTAAACTCATCAGAAATCCAATAGATAAAAGGCCATGACTTGATAGCCTTCAACTTATCTTGTGGAAGGAGATAGACATGCTTGTTCTCATTGCATACGACGATATCAGACAACGCTTCTAAGCAATATTGCTTCTTAAACTTTTCTTGCGGAGTTCTTGTATATTGGTCAAGAGAGACAAAAAGTGAATCATTCTTTTCAGACTTATCCTTCTCTAAAACATAAAAAGCAGGATCCACCATGACGCTACCAAAGAGATTACTCAATCCATATTCTACAAAGAGATTGATATGAGTCTGGTTAAGAATAAACTTGCGTACATCCTCAAACGTTTTGATATACATAAACGTCATAGGATGAATCATTCCCACCTTACCCAAATCATCCGTCAATTCGCAGCATCTCTTAATAAAGCAAGCATAAAGGTTGATGTTGAACTTCATCGGCTTTTTATAATTAGCCTCAGCAAACTCCTTCAGTTCCGGACCGAAGTCACTGCTGTCAGTATATGGCGGGTTAGCCACGGCGACATCAAACGACGTGGTAAGGATGTCAAGGAAGGTCATGGCATCGTTGACTAATGAGAGGCTATAGGCATTGCTGCCCTCACCGCCCCACTGGTGAACCTGCTGGCGCAAGATACTCAGAGCCTGCTCACGGAAAGAGAAGAAATCTGCTATCTGGAACTCATTGAAGAGCGTCACCTCCTGACTTGGCATCAGCGCTTCTATCTTCTCCTTCAATCGAATAAGTGAGCCAAACTTATGGGCATTGCAAAGGTCATTCCAAATATCCTTCAGCACCTCTCGCTGCTTACTATTCCAATGACTGTCGCCCATATCGAAGGTAGCCTCTATCTTCTCATACTCAGGCAAGGTGAAGTGGGAAGACACCACATTGCAGTAAGTAGGCATCTTGCCACGGCGACCCTTCAACTGCATCGCCTTGATAAAGAGAGCTATCTGAGTGAGCTGCACAGCACGTTCGTCCAAATCCACACCATAGAGGTTGTTCTCTACGATGAGTTTCGGAATGTCACGGCGGCTGAAGTCGGCACCATAGTTCTCCATCTGATCTACATACATATCATAGAACACGGAGAAGGCATAAATAAGAAAGTTACCACTACCACAGGCAGGGTCGATGAGCTTGATGTCAAGGATGCCATTAGGCTTAGGCTGGCGCACACGCAGCTTTGGGGCATTGGCGATAAGATACTTCGTCTTGCCGGTTTCCTCATCAATCATAAAACGGCTGTCAGGATACATCTCCAGATATTGCTTGCCCAGAGTATTATCTACCAGGAACTTGACCACCCACTGAGGAGTATAGATCTGACTCTGGAGAAAAACCTTATCATATTCTATTTTCTCTCCACTCTCCTTGAGCTGCACCTTTTCTACGGCATTGAAGTTCTCATACATCCAGCCCAGGATATCATCCCCCTTCCAGATATCCTCGCCGCACTGCTCATTCAGTTCGATGCTGTTGAATGCCGTGATAATCTCGTCGAGTTCATCGGCAGTAGGCAGGATAGCGTAAGGATGATCTGCCTTAAAGAGCGGAATACCGAAATCATCGAAGAGTTCAGCAAACTTGTCTCTCAGGAAGTTTTTCAGTCCCATTCGTTCAGCAGCTCTCTCCTCGGGATGCTCTTCGAGCCACATCTTGTGCGAATAAGACAGATTGCCATGTTCTGCACGTCGGCGAATCACCTCAGGAAAGAGTTCTCGGTCTTCCATCACCTTCACAGCCGCCAGTCGGTTGAAGAGTGTAAAGACGCATTCCTTGATAGCCTCCTTTCGAGCCTCAGCATAATTGCCCATCGCAGCCTGGTGGGTAGCGATGATGGTATCGAGCACACGTCGTTTAGTCTGCTGCTCATCCGACAGCGTCTCCACCGGCATTGCCTCCTCCTGCAATCCCAGTCGAGAGAATCTATTGTCAATGGCCTGCTGAATGAGGCCTCTAATTTTCAGAACATGGTCTATCAGTTTCATATCTATTGTATTTTAAACTTTTCGAAATCTATTTAGTGCACAAAGATACATAAAATATGGGAAATAATTCAAAGAAAAAGCTAGAAACTTAAAAAAGTGCGCAGAAACTTTTAGTTTCCACGCACTTTCATAGAAAATATTTAAGGTCTAAACCTTACTTTTGGATCGTATGATTTCAACAAAGGACCATATTTTGAAATTTCAGCCTCTGTCATCAGACGAGCTTGGGCAGATAAAACAATATGGCCATCTTCATCAATCGTGCATACATGGACATGAACAACTCCCTTAGGAAAAACCTTTCCATCTGGATTTATATGCATATGCCCCCAATCAAAAATCAACATTTTTCGATTGCCAACATTAATAATGGCCTGCATAACCGCTCCATTTTCATCTGTAGAAAAATACATGTCAGAAGAATCAGGAAATATAGGCAGACCTGCATGTTGACCAGCAGGATCTGCATTCATTTCCATAACCCGTCCGATAATGCCATTTATATCATGAACAGCCCAAGCTGTACTATCCTCAAACAAATATGATGAAAATCTATTTGTCGAGTTATAGATTTTTTGATTTCCCATACATTCAATAATTATCAAAATTGTGATTATACTGCATCCCGTTATAATTACGCTTCCGCAACCATTGGAAAACAGTAATACTACTATCCAACAATCCCATATCCTTTAGATTGGCATTCAATGCTTGAGCAAGACTCATGAAATGAAATTTCTCAGTTTGTCCTGCTCGTCCAATTACGTACTCATCATACATACATCTATAGATATAGAGATGGTCATCATTATCATTCTCCCAAAGAAGCAAATCATTGCCTATAGTCGGGCAAGATTCTTGTTTATGACGCAACTTCTCAAAAAAGTCACGCTCCTGACTAGACAGATAGTTATCTACCATGTCATTAAACAGCTTCTTGTCTTCCTTCAGCAATACATGAATTTGTGTTTTCATTGCTTCTAAAATTTTTAGTGATATGATCAGGTATATAAGTAACAGGAAGTAATGATGAGAGATTATCTGGATATTTACCTCCATAGACAATAAGTCTTGTTGGTTGCTTTTGATCAATCAATTGTTTAACCGCATAATGCCAAAGAATATCAGCTGCCTGACAAAACGAATGTCCGATGCCACAAACAGCAATAATACTCTTTTCAGGAAGTCCCTCAAAACAGTATTTCAGAGAATTCGAATTCCCCCAACTAGCCACAGGTATAACCTGTAAACCACATTTTTGCCAATAAGCAGCAATAAAACGAGAACGATATACGTTCTGTATGTTCATCTGTTTAGAAGGCGCATCAACATACAGGGAATAATCAGGTGCAAAAACATACGCAAATTTTTGAATGTTGCTGGTTATCAACTCCAAATTATCCCAAATCTTACAAAACTTATAATCATCAAGGAAAAAGTGTAATGCTGTATCTTTACCATTACTTTGCTTACGATTAGTATAAGCACACATCTCAAAATTACAATCACCATTATAAGGTTGCAACACGGGAAACTCATTTTCCGATGTGAACTTCATACCAACAGATAGGTGCATATGATCTACTGTCAATTTACGCTGCTCAGTTTGTGATAACAGAGCAATCAACTTACTTTTCCCTCTATTTGTGTGGTCCAATTGATACTGTTCTTTCGAAGAGAACAGAGAAGAAGGATTGGACGAAATCTGCAAAAAACAATCTTTCTTCTTCATAAAATCTTATTTTTTAAAAAAATTAAATAAAAAATATTATCGATTTCCGGAAAAGGATGCTGATTTGCCAAATTATTAGTAATTTTGCAGCACTTTTTTTCGAGCATCGCATTTCCGAGCATTTTGTAAGACTAAAGGTTTTACCATCGGGAAGCTGAACCTCTATGTCCCTATGTTATCGCCAAATAACATAGGGATTTTTCGTCTTGTTATCCTTTACTTATCTTTATGCCATAGCATTCCTCCTATTTCTTTTTCGCCTTCCAACTATGAATTCGCTTATCGATTTCATCTTTTGGCAAACGAGTATTAATATTCTTGAGAGCTTCCATCCTTTCAATGGCAGTCTCACTATCAATGATATCGTGCTCTAATAACTTTTCAAACAGGTAAAGAATTCCGTGGACTTCCACTTCATCCTTCTGCACAATTTTACGGAGTTTACCATCTCCGGTTAAAAGAGAACAGCCCATATCTTTAGCCAGTTTCCACACAGAGCAATCCTGAATACTAGCATTAGAAGTTTTTGAAGCTTCCATGCGCATAGCAGCCAGCTCAACCATTTCTTTTGAAGAATGCTTTTTTACAAGCAATCTTCCTTCCTCCTCAAAGACTCTTATAGCCTCTTGCTGCTCGGCAATCAACAACTCATGAATAATCATGTCTGTTGTATGGATTTCCCAAGGCAGCTTGAAGAAGTCGGTAAGCAAATCCACGCTTATCAAGTCTATGAATATATTTGTATCACTTACGACTATCTTCTCCATTGGCTATATTACATTAACGGTGTCACGAACTGTTGTAACTGAACACTTCAGCAAAGAAGCAGCTTTAGAAGCCGTAATCAATTGCTGTGCCAGCGCACTATAGACCATTGCCTTGAAACGAGAAACCTTTTTCGTCTGCAATTCAAGGAAACGTTCTTTATCAACAACTTTCCCAAAAGTTTCTTTTTCTACATTTTTACGGATTCTGAAACTCTTATATCTCTTCTCCGTTACAATGCCCTTTTGGAAGAGTTTATACATGATAGCATCTATAGATATTCCATAGGTTTCCTGCAAAAAGATAAGTTCATTTAGAGATATCTTATTTTTGCCTTCAAGCGTTTTCGTTATGACAGATGTAGGCAACAACATTTCATTTGCGAAAGCATTGCACATATTTTCTATCTCGCGAGTACTTAATTTCTCTGAGAATTTATCATTAAACAATAAATGACCAAGCTCATGCAATGCAGTAAATCTCTTACGCTCTGCCGTACCTATTTTACTGTTTAAGACAATTACAGGAAATTCCCCATTGATCATTCCACTCACGCCATCAAACCCATCAGGTCCTTCAGTGGTAATGAACTTAACCCCATTTGCCTCTAACATATCCTGTACATTAGCGATAGGGTCTGAACCTAATTGCCACTTATTGCGAACAATTTGTGCATACTTAACCATATCTTCATAGCTCAGCAACACTTGTTCGCAAGGGATTCCTTCAAAAGAATCACCTTCATCACCCAAGATTTCTTCGATCTCAAGATAGCGTTCGATTTCATCCTGGATATTCACCTTTAATGCCTCGATATCTTTCGTTCCAACACTCGCTTTTTTGCGAAAAGAAACTTTCATTTCCTGTACATCAAATGCAAATGAACGGAAGAAATAATCTAAATCCACACGAAGTGCATCAGCCAAAGCTATGAGAATCGTGCTGGACGGCATCATCTTGGCAGCCTCGTATTTTGAGATTGCCTGCTTGGAAACTGAGCCATTTAGCAATCGGCTCAAAGCCTCCATAGAGATCTTTTCTTTTACTCTCGCCTGACGTAATCGCTTAGCGAAAGTTTCCATTTCGTTCAACATATTTCAAACTTTAACTATTCCTGTTGACAAAGGTACGAAAAATTTTCAAATGTCAACCAACTTACCATTAAAAAATGCGACTTATTAACATTATATAACTATTCATTCCTCGAAATCAACCTCGTCGTCCTTACCCATCTTACCAACAAGTATGAGTTGCTGCTGAAGCCAGCTACGATACTCAGCTACAGAGCATTTGCCATGAGGCATCTTGGAGCGCATCTTATATACCTTTGGTTGAGGTACAGGCTGAGGTGCGGGTTGTGGCGGGATACCAGGAGCAGGATTTGGCTGAGGCACCGGATTTGGTTGAGGTTTTGGAGTTGGATTCGGGTCGGTGGTGTTGATTTCCATCTCCCAAATGTCCAGGTTTTGTGCATCATTCTTTACCTGCTGCAACTTATACTCCATATCTCTGAGCTGCATATTGATATTGCGGCAGCGGATGCTCCATCCATCGCCCAGACGGGCATCAATGGCAGTAAGTTTCTGATAGCTCTGCTCTAGCCCTTTCACCTTATTATATATAGACACATTCCACTCCTCTGGATAAGCACTACATTTCTGGCGCAAAGCATCAGCCCTGTTGAGTAGCTCTACACAAGCCTCTGAAAGCTGTTCGGCACTATGCTGCATCAGGTGATAATAGAGGTCCTTGATTTCCTGGGTGGTCTGTCGCATTATCTGCGCATTGCGAACCAAGTCACTTTCACGAGCCTGACGCCAAAGGTCACGCTTCTGGTTGAAGGCGGTCATGTCACAGCCCGTCTTCTCCAGCTCATCCTTTACTTCGGCGATAAATTCTTTCTCATCCTCAAGCTCATCAAACTGGGTATCGATGAAATGCAGGTCTTTCTGCACACGCTCCAAGGCTTTGATATACTCATCGGCTTCGTCAAGGAAGTCGTTCGCCATATTGAGATAGTTGGTATCTGTCACCGTCTTGTTGAAACGGTTGAAGATGGCACGGGCCTTGACCGATGTAGGGAACAAAGCCGCCATATCCTCATCGCTCTCAATCTTGTCATAAACCATTTTTGACAAAGCCTTTGACAAGGTGCGGATGCAATCCACTATCTCGAAATCATTCTTGTTGTAATTAGGCTGATCCTCAGAAGGGAGAATCTTCTTATACTTACAGTCTTCCTTCAGAATGTCAACGATTTCCTGGCGATCCTTGTAAGAAAGCGATTGCAGTACAGCCTTGAAACTTGCCTTTTCAAAGATACGAACACTATCGAAGACCTTGCTGACACCTTCATCTGTGGCTGAATGAAAATCCTCGCCACCATACTTAACGATAATTTTGTTGCCACGAAGCAAGGCTGCAAGGGTGGTTACCACTACACCATAGGAATAACCCGTAGGAGGAGCCAGAAGGTCACGCTCCAGGTCAACACCCGTCTTGAACAACTTGCAGCGATTCAGAATTTCTGTAACCACAGCCAGATTATCACCAATAAACTTGCCTGATGTATCGAAGAACCGGAATTCTTCGGAAGGTCCGAAGAGCTTGGACAGTTTGGCAACAGGCACAGTTAATGCCTGCTTGGCAATGGCATCATCCAACGTAGCTGTTAAACGACGGGTATAGACATTGCCAGCCATTCTGCGCTCTACTCCCTCCAGTTCCTTGAGACAGTTTTCCTCAGTTAACTGGTAGGCATTATAGGCATAGACAATGGTTCCTTCCTGATAGGCACGGCGTACCAAGTCCTCCAGCTGTGTCTGCTTGTCGCCACGGGAATCAGTAATGGTACGCTGCACCTTCTTCTCCTCATCGGTAGAATAAGTCTTGGTGTCGATATAGTCTATGCGCAAGAGTTCTGCTGCCAAATCGAGAATCTGCTTGGCGTAGGTATTCGTCGGAATTATCGACATCACGCCTTTCTCGTCTTGAGTATCCTGCTTGACCTGTGCAATCACCTGTTCCCTATCCTCATAGAAAACATCATAGAGCACCACCTTCATATAGCGCTCTGTCTGGTTGGCAAAGTTCTCGCCATTGCTGGTTTCCACACAGAAGCTGTACTTCACCCCATCCAGCGTAAAGCCCTGTGCCGCCTTCACCAGACGCAACTGCTTCATGCGGCTGATAATTTCAGCCTTCTGACGATAGACTGGTATCTCGTACTTGCTCATATCGTCGATAATCTGCTGCTCTATCTGACTGGTGATGCGATACTGGTCGGCAGTCTGAAGAAGCACATTATTCTCTACCAACAGAGCTACGGCACGCTTCACCTCGTCCAGAATCTCATAATACTGTTCCGGGCGGCGGGCATACGAACTGGTGATATTCTCTACCGTGGTACGGGCATCCGACTTGGCAAGGAAATAGATGACCTGCAAGAGTTGCTTGCCTTTCACGATTTTAAAACTGCCATCAGCCTGGATATGGTCTTCAGCCTGCTTGTAACGGATGCCGAGTGACACAGGAACATTATCCATTGCCTGATTACAGAGTTCCACAGCCGATACATGGGTATAAACCTCCTCCTCGGTCATTGATTCCTTCTTCAAGACATCGAACACCGACATCAGCATACCACGGGTACCAATCTGGCTGGTCACCGTATCGCGAGAGCCAAAGAGGAAATACTGCAACATGGTAAACTGGTGCTCAAAGAAAGGATAGTAATCAGCATAAGTTTCGCCATTCTTGGTAGCACTCAGGGCGAGTCCGGAAATATTTGTAACCGCCTGAATCATACCACTGTTCTTGGTGAAATATTTCTGGAGTTCCTGCTTGCCTGCATCGGTTTTGTCGAGCAGTCGCTTGCGGATAATCTTATCGATTTCTTCGGCAGCAATAGGGATACGGGTCTTGAATCGGGCTTCTACCTTGTTGAGCAGATGCAGGTTCAACCCAGCCGCATTGAGCACATCACTGAAAGCCTGCTGGGCGATACCCACCGTCCAGACACGGTTGCCCAGGGCTGAAAGTGATTCAGAGAGACCTTCCAGGTCAAGCAGGTTGATTTTCTTCTGTGTGATGGCCTCGCTCACCTCGTCGATGAAGAAAACAATCTTTTCCTGAGGATGCTTATCCAGATAGAGGGAAAGATCCTCCTTCAGTTTATCGGCATCGTATGAACTGATACGTTCTTCCACCATGGCCTTGGTTTCCAAGAAGTTTTCATCGCCAATGATGGCACTAATCGCCTTCTTGAAAACAGGCACAGTGGTCATCATATTGCGGCGAAGATTCTGCCATTTCTTACCATTGTTCTGCTCTTCTACCTTCTGGAGGAAGGCTGCATATTGACCACCCAACAAAAGATGATATTCCATGAAACCAATCCAGTTGGCCATCAGACCAAGCGAGAGCAGGAACTGGCTCATCGCCATGTGAGCTATTCCTTGCTTGTTATCTACCTTTGCAGAGTCAAACAATACTACCTGGTATTTCGACTTGGCAAGAGAATCTATCTGATTCCTAATAAAGTCCTCATTCTTGAGTCCCACCAGCTTATGGGAAAATCTCTCCCGGAAACTGGTACCTTGAATAGACGGGTTTTCTATCAGGAAGCCCAACATCTTGGCAAAGTAAGACTTACCCGAACCATAGAAACCACTGAGCCAAACACCCGTTTCCTTCATATCAGAAGTAAACTTGTCGAGGAAATCGGACAAGTGGGTAGCAAGACTCTCGGTAAGGATAAAACCATCGAGTTCTTCCTTTACTTCATCCTCGCTCTGCAAATTGAGGTCGATTACATTCTTGATGTCATTGTCCAACTGGATGGACAGAATATCTTTGATTTTCATCTTTATTGTTAGTTTGTTATTTGATGACAATGCAACGATACTTAGAGGCAGGCTGCTTGCCGAGGAACATGATTTGGTCGCCTTCGATAGTGGCAGGATAGAACACCACGAGCGGAATGTGTGAGTCCATCACCGCCGAATGCTCCATGATGTTGATATTCGAGAAATTCATGCCATAAAGAGCACCCGTATGTACAAGTACCGGCACTTTTCCTTCAGCAAACACCTGCTTAATCTGCTCAATGAGTGCGTAAAAGAAAGTACCTTCTTCAAAATTCTGACTGAAGAATACTTCCTGGCCGAAATCCTTGTAATTGGATTCAAAGGTGTCTATGCCTGCTTCATCCAAAAACAGTCTGAAACTTTCACGCACATCAATGAAGCTATATCCATCAGTCAATTCCTCACGGGCCTTAGCCACATAGGCATCCTCGTCTCTGGGTGGATAAACAAAAAGTATGCTCTTTCCACCATTACATTTGCCTGCTATTTTCACAATGTCTTCCTTGAGCGTTGCTGTCAGCTCATTAAAAAGGCGATTGTGCTCTATATCGAAAGTCTGCATCATTGTCATATTATCATTTCACAATTGAATTCTCTGTTCTTTACTCTTTCTCCCTTACTTCTATCTTCACCTCATCTCCTATCTGGGTAATATTCCAGAAAGGCATGAACTCTATGCGCTTCAGTTTAGCGATGAGAGAAGTTTTATCATAGAAGCTAAACACCATCATCGGATTATCCAGACTGTTTTGGGCAGGATACACCGCCATTGCCATTCTTATGAAATAAGCAAACAGTTGCGAAGTCATCGGCGGATAAAGGATTTGCTTTCGGATAGCTCCATCTGCCAACCCCAGTTTCTTCAAGATGGTGAGATATTTAGACGCACATATCTTCAAAGTGGCTTCCGACCAATTGAACTCTCCCTTTTCCGTTTCCTTTATGTGATGGAGCAAGGCTAGGACATCGAGAGCCGACAATGTGGTTCGCCCCTGATAAACAGCCTGCATAAACACTTCTTCTGAAATTCTCCGGAAGAGCAGGTTGCCATATACGATTTGCCAATAAAGCACCATCAGTTTCTCCCGATAGGAGAATTCTTTTGAAGACAAAGCATCCAGGAAAAGCTGCTTATGCCTGTCGTTGGCAAAAGTCAGGATCGCCGTTTTGATGGCAGCCAGGAATCGGGTGAATGTCTTGTGGGTACGGAAAGAAAAACTTCCCTGTCCATCGGGCATACGCCCCATGTATTCGCAGATGAAATCCATCATCGACGAATAATCGGGAATACTCCCCAAGACATTTACACTTGAATCATATTTTATTGCCATTTTTATTTTCTCTTATTTGGGTGTAAAGGTACGGAAAAAATTTCATCTAAACAAATAAAATGAGAAAAACTTACGCTTTGGGGATTACGAAAGTAGATTATTCCTTGCAACTTAATAAATAGGACCCGAAAGTTAAACTATCATCAAACTTCACATTCTAAAAGAAAAGATGTAGATATTTAAGCTCTCTCATGTATAACGTTTTTCTAAAACTATTGCCACTATTGCCACGCCTCAAGTTAACCAATTGATTTTTAGCTATTTAAGCGTTGCAACAAGGGCATTTCCTATTATCACCTATTGCCACCTATTGCCACACTCGGGCGAAAAACGGGGGATTCTCAGCGAAAAAGCAGAAAAATACTTATTGTTTTCGACGAAAAACATTTAAAAAGTGGAGAAAAAGGCTTGCGGTTTCGAACATTTTTTGTATTTTTGCAACCAACAGGAAAAATTCCTGCCGATTCCACCTAGAAGCTTACGACTCCTGTGAAACCACTTTTTATATAATTTTAATTCCAAAAACCTATGACACAAGCAGATTTAGTCAGACTCTACTTCAACAAAGAAAGTGCTTACAACTCATGGGACTATTGCTTCAACCAGCAATGTCCACTGGCTCAGGAATGTGCACACTATCTGTCCGTAACCTACAAAAAACCGGAACAGACCAAAGGCTACGCCATCTATCCCGATGCCTACCACGACAACAAGTGCGAACATTTCCTGCAGCTGCAGATGATGAAAATGGCATACGGCTTTATGAATATTCTTGAAGAACTGAAGCGTAAAGACGAAGCCAGTTTCAGAGTACACATGACTTCCTACTTCGGAAGCAAGACTTCATACTATCGCTATAAATTAGGACAGACAGGACTCGTGCCTGAACAGCAGCAGTACGTGCTGAAATGGTGCCAGCAACATGGATACACCGACATGAGGTTCGACCGATATGCAGAAGAGGTCAACTATTAACAACCGCACGCCGATAAAGATTTTAACCCACGTACATGGTCACTCGTACCCGTGTACATGAGTATCCGTACCCATGTACACGGGTACGGACGACCAACACGATGAGCACGGATGACCGACACGAAGGTCACGAATGACCGGCGTAGCCGGGCACATTTGCCCAACGCCTTGGGCAAAGCTGGGCAAAACCATCGGCAATCCTAAGTATCACCCTATCAACAAATTAGCAGAAATATGAAGTTTACTATTACAAGAATCAACAAGCAGAACAAGTTGATGGTCAGTTCGAAAACCGTAGAACGGTTTCTGGAGCGCATCGCTAAAGATGATGCCAAGCTGAGTGTCACCAATTTCAGAATGAGTGTGCCGCTCATGGAGGCCGACTACCAGTACTACAAAGGCATCAAGGAATGGCAGCACGTTTATCCAGCCGCAGAATTCAACAAGGATGAAAGCGGCAATCTCGTCTTCCAAAAATCAAACGGACTGGTGATGCTCCACTTCATCAACCTCATGTCAGACCAGGAAAAAGATGCCGTCAAGAAGACGGTCAGTCTACTGCCGATGACCTTTGCTGCCTTCGAAGGAGCCGACGGCAGAAGCCTCATCGTGCTCGTAAGCATCTGCAACGAAGAAGGAAAAATCCCGACAAAAGAAGCCGACGCCGACTTACTCTACCAGTCTGCCTACGAACAGGTAAAGACGCTCTATCAGTCGCAGGTACAGGCAGCCATCAAACCCGAAAAGCCATCATTGGCATCCAACTTCATGCTTACGCTGGATGCCTCTCCTTATTATAACAGTAAGGCTGTGGCGATGCGCATCTCCCAAAATATGAAGAAGGTAGCCTCAGCCCCTAAAAATGTAGACAATCTGAAGACATACGATGACTATGAGTTTCTTTACCGCAAGGCAGCAGAAGAGACGAAGGAAGAGATGAAAAAAGCCAACATCTCATGGCAGAACGATGAAGACCGGTTCCTTGCCGGTTTCTCAGCCATCGCCATCAAGCTCTGCAACATGGGCCTCAGCGAAGAAGAAGCTTTCCTCCATATCCGCCGCAACAACTGGGGACATGTGACAGAAGAGAAACTCCGCCAGATAGTAGGCACCGCTTACGATACCCATTCCAAAGACAGGAAGACGGAGAAATCAGCCTCAGGCAGAAAAGGCCGTGCCGACATCCTGCAGATGATCAGATACCTGGAGAGCCGGTACCAGTTCCGTTACAATACCGTGATGAAATATACCGAATACCGCCCGAACAATTCATGGGTTGGCGATTTCAGACCGGTGGATGCCCGTGTGCAGAAAAGCATGACGCTGGATGTTCAGATAGCCGACATCCACGTAAGCATCAAGGATGTAAGGAATTTTCTAGAGTCAGACCGCATCAGAAACTACAGTCCAATAGAGTCCTATCTCTATGACTGTCTGGGTAAATGGGACGGCAAGGACCGCATCCGTGCCCTGGCACGAACTGTACCCACCAACAATCCTCATTGGGAAGACTGGTTTTACACCTGGTTTCTGGGAATGGTTGACCAATGGCGCGGCATGTATCGCCGTCAATATGGCAACAGTACCATGCCGCTGCTCATTTCCAAGCAAGGTTACAACAAGAGCACCTTCTGCCGCCGTCTCATCCCTACCGAATTATCGTGGGGCTTTACCGACAATATGATTCTGTCAGAAAAGCGTCAGGTATTGCAGGCGATGTCACAATTTCTGCTCATCAATCTCGATGAGTTCAATCAGATTTCACCACAGGTGCAGCAGGGATTTCTGAAGAATCTGCTGCAGTTGCCTACGGTGAAAATCAAGCCGCCATACGGAAGTCATGTACAGGAATTTCCTCGTCTAGCCTCCTTCATCGCCACGAGCAACATGACCGATATTCTTTCCGACCCATCCGGCAACCGCCGTTTCCTGGGAGTAGAACTGACGGGACCTATCGATGTGAGTGGCAGACTGAACTATGAGCAACTTTATGCGCAGGCGATGCAAGCTTTGGAGCGTGGCGAAAAATCCTATTTCGATGCCAAGGAAACCGCCATCATCATGCAATATAACAGACAATTTGAGCAGATTTCGCCAATTAAGCAATGTTTTCTGCAGGTTTTCGAGCCTGCAAGAACCCCGGAAAATGGCGAATATCTGATGGCAGCCGCCATTTTCGACATTTTGAAGCAGAAATTCGGCTCTTCTCTCCAGGTTTCGAGTATACAGAAATTGGGCAGAGAGCTTCAGAACATAGAAGGTTTGAAGAACCGGAGAACAAGATTTGATACTGAGTATCTGGTAGTTAGAAAATAACTCACTCACTTTTCATCTCATTCCCTCATAAAAAGAGTGTGGCAATACGTGGCATTAGGTGGCAACAGAAATGCCGCTTACTGCCACGCATTATTCACTTATAATCAGAGAGTTAAATGCATTGGTGATAGATGTGGCAATAAAAACAGAAAAACATTTTCGTATAGGAATCATAAAGGTAGGAGTAAACCACTTTTTGCTTTACCATTTGCATGTATTGACAATTGTGCCGAAATCATGAACTTCATTATGCGAACTCATCCACTTCATTTCACGACTTCATCCACTTCATTGAGTTGACACATACGGCTGCGGTGGCTGAAGGAGACGACTGAGTTAGCTGAATGAGTCGACTGCATTAGGTGAAGGAGACGAATGCAGTGGCTGAAGGAGACGAATGCAGTGGCTGAAGGAGACGAATGCGATAGCTGAAGGAGTCGAATGCTGTGACCGGAGGAGACGAATGCTGTGGCTGGAGGAGACACATTCTGAACACTTATAACTAGAGATTGCGGTATAATACTAAAGCTATCAGTACTTCTGAATTAATTCCATAAAGGTACGATTAGATTAGAACTTTGTTCGGAATTAACTCAATACATATTGTCTATATTTCAATTCCATAAAGGTACAATTAGAACCCAAGGGCGGTTTTGCCGACCTTGCACCAATGTTATTTCAATTCCATAAAGGTACAATTAAAACTCTTCGTCTCATCATGCTTGCGGTTCCAGTATTCCTATTTCAATTCCATAAAGGTACAATTAAAACAAATGTACAAATAAGTTTTTAACGCGACCTACTCCATTTCTATTCCATAAAGGTACAATTAAAACTTGGCATCTTGATACCACTCCCAATCGCCTATCTTAATATCAATTCCATAAAGGTACAATTAAAACACCAGCACCGCTGAGCAGGCTCAGCGTGACTACAAATTTCAATTCCATAAAGGTACAATTAAAACCTCTGATGAAGAGGATAGCGAGGAGATGAAATCTCATTTCAATTCCATAAAGGTACAATTAAAACCCGTTCTTTGATGATGCATTTGAGCGAGGTTTCCAAATTTCAATTCCATAAAGGTACAATTAAAACACTCACCTGGTTACTTTTATGCCGAAGCTGTATCATTTCAATTCCATAAAGGTACAATTAAAACCTCTTCTTCGTCTTCATCAAGAAAAAGGCTTGGAAATTTCAATTCCATAAAGGTACAATTAAAACTTGCAGTAGGTGCAACCGCCACTGCTCCCTATTAATTTCAATTCCATAAAGGTACAATTAAAACTGTTTTCGCTAAAACTAAAAAACCTGATAACTTAATTTCAATTCCATAAAGGTACAATTAAAACTTCTCTGCGGTTAAATCGCAGGTCTTATCCTCCGAATTTCAATTCCATAAAGGTACAATTAAAACTTCGGTAGATTTTACTCCTGTTCCGTTCAATGATGATTTCAATTCCATAAAGGTACAATTAAAACTTTCTCTATCCCATATACGAACTATACTCTTATTAGAATTTCAATTCCATAAAGGTACAATTAAAACACGCCTTTCGGCTTGCCCATGTTCTCGCCGCCACTATTTCAATTCCATAAAGGTACAATTAAAACTTGAAGAATCCCTCAACCTTGATAAGGGTGCTCTTTTATTTCAATTCCATAAAGGTACAATTAAAACCTTGCAACTACCCATGTGAATGTATATTGATTTAAATTTCAATTCCATAAAGGTACAATTAAAACATATAAGCGATTATTTTGCTCTAGGAAATAGCTCATTTCAATTCCATAAAGGTACAATTAAAACTATTATTTTCAGCTCATTGCCGTTTGTATGCTTCATCATTTCAATTCCATAAAGGTACAATTAAAACCCGTTAATCCTTAGGCATAGATGCTCGAAGAATCAATAGGTTTGTGGGTGCAAAGATACAAAAAATCTTCAGAAAAATGTCGATGCCTAAAGATATTTTTTCAGCGGCCTTACGACAACCTGCCTATTTATGGAGGTTTCAATAAGTCAAAGAACACTTTTGGAGGTTTTTCCGAACCTAGAAACGGCAAAACTGAACCACATCGACAACTCTTTATAAGAAATTATCGGTAGACATTCTTTCTTTTCCAAGAATCTGTTTGTTCATATTATACCCCATTTTATTGGTGAAAACAATGACACTATCCTCGGATTCATCAATGATAGCTTTCATCTTTATCTGCAATTCCCGAAGTTTAGCTTCTGATAATTCTCCTTCCAATACTGAGTTCTGAATCCAACACAAATATTGGCGGCAAAGTTTCAACATTTTGCCTACTCGCTTCTCACCAACATCATAAACTACAATCACATACATATCACCAATACATTTTAAAAGGTTTATATTCTTCTATTCCTAAAATATCTTTTAGTAGCTTATAGCATTCCAACTTTATAAGATGCTTATAGCTTACATTGCGTCCCAAAGAACGATGACGGAAAGTTTCGTCATAGCGCTCTTCCATAGCCTTTACAAAAATCTTCTTTCCCTTTTCGTTCAAAAGACATTTGTTGAGCTTCTTGTCAAAATGACTGGTGCTTAAAGCATGCTTGTTTAGCACCTTGAAAATAACTCTGTCTACGATAATAGGCTTGAATATCTCAGAAATGTCAAGACATAAAGAAAAACGCCTTTCTCCCGGAGTATGCAGAAAGCTTATCGTGGGATTGAGCTGAGTTTGATGAACAGCTCGGAGAGTTTCTGTATAGCACATCATGTTGCCAAAAGATATGAGAGCATTTACCTCGTTCTCCGGTGGTTGCTTGGTTCTTGCCCCCATGTTGAAATCATCGAGAATGATATCAAATGCAGCATAATATGCCTGTCTGATATTTCCTTCTATTCCCATAATTTCATCCACGGCCTTGGCATCTGCTAAAGTACCACTCAATCTCTTAATAGTATCGATAACGCCTTGTAAGTCTTTCCCTCTACGATTATAGTAGTTGAGGTTCATAACCATATTCCAAGCTGCTCCTTGAATGAATTTACGCGCCAATTCTACCCTTTTCTTCTTATTTTGGTACGCAGATGTTTGTGCCAACAATGCCTTGCCAGAAAGAAGACTTTCGCGAGGCATGAAGCTTCCCGTATAGTTCTCGTAATAATCAAAGAAATGTACGGGTATGCCTTTTTGTCCCAAGAAATTGAACAATGCGCTATTGGCTCTAAGACTGCCGAAGGCATACAGTTCTGCAACATCCTCAATAGGAATGTATCGAGGTTGCTGCTTAATCTCCGTATTGTCTTCGTTCACTACCACAGGCGTAAACTTCAAGGTGTTGTCTTTGCGTTCCATAATGCCTGGGTTGAACAGATAGAAACTTCTTTTCATTCTTCTTCCTCCATCTCGTTAATATAACAAAAATCAAAGTAGCTGCAATTCTTGCAGATGCCTTTCTTTGCAATTGGTGGACATATCTCTTGAGAGATTATCTTTGTGATGTCTTCCGCAATAGCCATGATTTCTTCCCTGTCTATATCTGTTAGTATCACTTCTTGCGTCTTACGTAAAAGAGGATATTCCAAGATGCCCTTCACGCCATCTATTCCATGTTGCTCGAAAACATACATGTAATATTTCAGTTGCCATTCATGAGCTTTATCCACCTTATTAGATTTTTTTATCTCATGGATGACCTTGTTCTTGGCATCATAGTAATCTACTTTGATACCATCAATCTCCACTTCCTCATACTTTGATGTACGTTGCGGATAACTTGATTCATGCACCAGCTTTCCTTCATAGACCAAGTCAGATTCTTGTTCCATGTTGATGCTATTGGCAAACAACCATAGTTCCCTATGACATACGAAATAATAGTTTATAAATGTGCCTGAAATTCTCATATAAAACTCACAAAAAATTAGTATCAGTAAACTTATCCGTATTAATGCCTTCATCGAAGGAATAAAGATCTTCCCAACTGTTAAGATAAAGAAATCCATATTTTTCGTAACCAAACGTATGAATTATATCATAATCTTTACCATAAGGATAGATACAAAATGAGAACTGACTCATTAAGCTGAGTATTTGTTTCATCTTGATTTTGTTTTTTATAAAGTCTTCATCAGGTGCAGTTACTAACTCCTCAAAGAAATCCCATACCTTACGTCCGTCAATATTATCATTGTCTAATAGCCCAAACTCATTAGCTATAGCAACCACATTTCCCAACATAGAAGAAGGTATCTGTAACGGAACAAAAACTGTTACGTTTTTTTGATCAATAAGGCAAATAGACCGATTTATTTCAGGAAAATTTAAAGACTTAATTGCTTCATAAAAATCATGGATATTCTGAATATAAGCAGATTTATTCTGCTGCTTTATCTTACTCATGATCATGTCATACAACTTGTCAAAATTCTTATTCGCAAGTATTTCTTTATATGCTGTTGAGTCTGCATTCGATTTTGTCATAATTTCATATCGCTCATCCTTACCGTAAAGTGATTTTTCGGAGTCGCAATCAAACAAATAGAGTTTACAATTGTCCTTATTGCAATTACGATTAATTCGACCAGCCAGTTGTTCTTCACTGTCAATTAGCGACTTGTCTTTAAATCCGAGATCCATGTCTATGTCCACTCCTGCTTCTACAACTTGTGTGGTGATAAGCAGCAATTTACTATTTCTATAACATCTTGACTTCAAAGAAGATATTATCATTCTACGTCTTGGTTCTAGAATTGTCCCAGATAGAATAACAATATTATCAAAAAAGCCATTTACTTCTTTTGCAAGAGAATAAAAAGTATTAGCTGTTCTTTTGGTAATAAACTCGACTATTGTAAAGACCCCATTCACATTGTCTTTGTTTTCGGTAGAATATTGATACGATTTTTCTTCCACGACATTAAAAAGTTCTTTCAAGTATGCTTCCTTTGTGTCATCATTTGGTTTTTCCTTTTCAAGAAGAGAGTAATCAAAAGATACCCTGTTGCAAAAATTGGGATTTCTAAAATATTTGTCTCTGTCTGGTACTAAATAGGTAAATGGGTCTTGCCTATCATTAGCCATCAATAATTTTCCAATTTTTGGAAGCGTGGCTGACATTAGGATAAACTTCATATTGAAATATTGAGCATACCATGAAATAAGGCAAATAATCTTATTCCACATTCTCGGTGGATACGATTGAAGCTCATCTATAATAACTACAGAATTGGCTAACCGATGAATAAGATAATTGCTTTCCTTTACATTTGTCTTTAGGACATTGAAAAATTTGATATGGGACATTAATGTTATGGGATAGTCCATAAACATCTGATCCAGATAATTAAGATACTGATCTTCATTCTCATATTTTCCATCCGAACTTTTTACTGGAGCTTTTGAATGAATCTTTGCTATTTCATCGTCTTCAAGACCAAGGGTTTCCTTAAGCGATTCATATGTTTGTGTAATCAGTGTTGTGAAAGGGAAAACATAGAAAATGTTCTTAATGGAAGAATCTGCATCCAGCAATTCTCCTAAAGCCAACATGGACACATTGGTCTTTCCTGCCCCAGTCGGTGCATCTATGTAGAAAAGCCTTTCCCCAAGGTGATGGCGTATATTTGTTACGACATCATACGCCAAATCGCACCTTAGGTTGTTAAGACTCTCGTTGCATCTCTGGTTGACATCATGCTTCGGTACTATACCTTTGTCCACATAATCAAATACTTTGTGATTGTAGACTTTGCTGTTATGAACATTATAAATAATCTTATCTCTAAGCACACTATTAATGAATCCTTTACCAGCATGAATGCCTTTCCAATTATTCATAAAGTGAGCGGTAGCAAGATAGTCTGATGCCGTCAACAAAGAGTAACAAAGTCTTACAAGTGCATAAACAGGATAATTGTGGTCTGCAAGTTTCGACAAGTCATTAAAATAATCAAATGCATCGTCTATTCCTGACAAGAAATTATTAAACTTTTCCAACTTGTCCTCTGACATATTTATATTTAGAAATGATATGTATGGACTTAGATCACTGGATTTAATATTTGTCCAAAAGTCCATATTCTCACACTCTCCCAATTCGCTACTATGGTGCTTTGCAATAGAGTAGCTCATAAACAAGGCGATATTACAAAGAAAGACAATCTCGTCATTCTCTGTAATGTTCTTATCTAACAGGTTGAAAACAGAAATGGCAAGATATAGGTAGGCACTTATAAGTGAATGGTTTGAGCCAAAATTATGAAGAACAATCTTCAGTTTTTGATTGTTCTTCATCTTGTTCTTTTGAAACTGGTCATTCAACTTCCCTAAATCATGGTAAGCTATTGCGTCCCAAAATAATTGATAAACCATTTGGTGGAGTCTAGCATCACAAGGCCCAATTGTAGATTTTTCGATAAGACCTTTTATAATGCCATCCAAACCATTTGATGCAGCAATACTTTTTGCATATTTCATCGTGAGTACGCAGTGATCAACCAATTTCTCACGAACGGATTTGTTATCATTGGATACATGTGAATAGTAAATATCCGCATTTTTGATCAAGTTGCCAAAAAAGGCCTTATCGTATAATCTACCCATCATATCATTTATATTATTTATATCATTTGTATTATCTGTGAATCACCTATATCAAAGAATGCAGCAGAGCCATCAACCGTCAATTCTTTACTGAATAAAATATTTGAATATACAAAATCTGCATAATCATATTGAAAGAGTTCTTCGTTGAAGCCTACTGGCAATTTCTCAAAATAGATGAACGTAGGTTTTTCATCACGCTTTGCGAACAAGGACAATGATGATTTTACAATATATTTACTTACCGCTTCATTCTTACGAAAAAGAGATGATATCTTAAAATCCCTGTTGAAATGGAAAGCTTTAAATTCAGAGTATTCTGTTGGATTGATCCACCAGACACCAAATTCGTTCTTACCCATATAAGGAATGTATTCGGCTCTATAAGACATTATGTTTTCATAAAGCCGCTTTTCCGTTTCATCATTTGTATTTAAAAGCAGGTAACACCTATAAGAAGGCTTGAGAAGGGTCTGCTCTTTGACTATCAGATTACCTCCAGCTTCATTACTCGCAAACCCAGTACCATTATTATAAGTGATAACCTCTTTTGTATAGTTACCATTGTCACTTGCCAATGGTTGTACGGCCACTTTCAAATCTCGGAATTTACAGTAATATTCTGGCAAGACACCTTCTTTTTCATGCCCCTTTAGGCCAACGATGGCACCAAGTATCCCCAATAATGCCGGTTTGTGCAGCATATTGTAAGTCAGATAGATGCCATCGTTGATATCAGGCTTCTTGAAGAAACCCATCTCTGCCTTCAAATCAAACGATATTAGCTTTTGATTTGAATTCATATTAAATATCGTATTGTTTGACTTCTTCGGTCAGATTCTTCAAAATGCAGGTTTGCTTATTATAGTAAACCTCCACACTCTCAACGGAGGATTTGATATCTTCGAGTTTGTTTGTTAATGCCTCAAAATCGTACACACATTTCCCTTTGTCTTTCTCATCCTCCAAGTTAATAAGTGTTGCAAAGCTGGGAAGAACCAACTTTGAACCTTCCTTGAGTTCTACCCAAACAAGCATCTCGTTCTCACATCCTGCTTTGGACGCAGAATCATACCATGTTACTCCACAGCGCATACCTACTTTCAGCTTGTCTATATCTGCGGAACTTAACTTTGCACCTTCACCTACAATTTCAGAGATATCATCCAGATTGCCTGGATTAATAGAGAAATGATGAAGGTAATGACCTTCTTCTAGTCTTGACTGTCGGCCTATCGTAGTCATACTTTTTTCGGTTTCACGATCTTTACCCTTTTTCTCATTTCTAAAAGGCGATGTAATCTGTTCGGTATAGATATTATTGTCTTTCCATATATTTACGCCATGATTTATTTGTACCGGTCCATGAACAGAAACGCTGTTATTACCACTTGTAAATGTTGCACCAAACAACTTGACATCAAGACATGATAAGAGGTTCTTGGCAACATCTTTTTTCTTCGTATCATCCTTAGGTAGTGCTCTAAACAGATACTCGTATCTTTCATCCAAAGACCTTGGATTTAGATTATCGTTAAGGGTCTTCATGTAGAAAACCTCAACATTTTCATAAGCATCCTTCAAATATTTTTTGATAGAATACTTGAAAGCTTTGTCTGTTGCATACACGATTCCGTCAGGAAGTGTGCGAGGCTGTCCTGAGAAATCTGCATTGTAATTTGAGTTGATGGCTTTCACTATTGCGCAACCATACACTCGTTTTTTGAACTCTGCCATATTATACGTATTTTATTTATTAGTTGTATTATTATTTGTCTCATATATCACGCAAGGGCTGAAACAACCAGCAAGAAAGAATTTAAGCAATGGTCTCATTTTTACTTCATTGCCGTATGCAAGTGTCTCTGATGCAAGTCTTTCAAAATTTCCTTCACGTTTGTATTTTACTTCTATATCATGCTTGTAAATAGCTATAGACTGAGCAATTTCATCCTGTAGCTGAGACGAAGTGCTTTTCTGCAAGTAAGGCTCAAGCATGGCATAAGTCTTGTTCTTAGCTTCGCTACGGTCTATAATGAATGATACAAGTTGACCAGCAGCAAAGGCAAGTTCTTCAGAACTATTGAGAGTTGCCTTGCCAGAGGCAACGTCTCTAATTTTCTCTCTTAACTCTGTTACATTTTTTTCCATATTTTTATTGTCTAAACGGTTAAACATTCCTTGAAGGCTAAACCATAAATTTATCTTTCTTTTTATATCATTATTCCACTCACATCGATTCTTTATTGTCTCTAATCTGATGTTCGTTAGAATTGAATTAAACATCATGTCATCAAACATGTTCTGGGTTATCGCCTTTAAATCAGATTTATATATATAAGCGTATACAGCTTGCCTATATTTGAGGATTAAATCAACCATAAGGCTACCTCCTTGTACATACTCAGGTTTAGGGAGATCTCCAAAATAAGAACAAGTGTAATCGTCATCTTTGATCTTGACCAAGGTATTATTAAATATCATCTTTACCACAATTCTTTCAAAATCAAATATCGTCTTGATATTGATATCGGGATCCTTGTTGAATACTTTGTCTTTTACAAATCCTGACATTGTTACATTAGACACGGTTACAGGTTGACTAAGCTCATATCTAAACATTGGAACGAAATCAAAATCATTTAAGACCATACCTGACGTTGTGTTTGAATAGTTCAGGAGATAATAATCTGAAAGATATCTTTTATTCGTACTTGTAAAGAGGCTTTCTAACAACTGTCTGTACGATAATGGCTCCTTTTTATCGTTGAATATTTTCACGATAGCCGTATTTATTTCACGTTGGTCCACCACGATAGGGAGTGGATTGGGGAGACATTTCGATTTGCGTCTAAGCAACTTGTCCAAATAGAACAAAGCCATAGCATCGTTGATTGAAAATCTTTGGCTTATTCCATTCTTAAGATAACATGTTTGATGTTTAAGAAAAGGCTTCTTATTATTGTATGCCGTAAGAAAACCAACAACTCCATATTTCTTATCAGAAAGAACCTCCCCGTTGAAAATTTCCTGCTCAATATATTCTTTATGTTTTTTTTCAATTTCTTCTATAGGAACACTTCTAAGATACAGATGAAGATAATCCTTTTCAGTTAATTGCTTATATGCCTTAAGTCTTTTCAAACAAGAAATGATTTCTTTGAAGGATGAGAAGAAACCTTCAATCTCCGCTTTATATTTATAAGTCTGACAATCGTTAGTTTCTAACATGTTCAGATTATAGACATGGATACAGTTGTCATAATAATCTTTTAGTCGGTCACTTACAACCTCAAAACGTTTCTTTCGTATTAGCTGATTATTTTCTTTTCTTTTATCGTTGTTTGTTTTGTCTGTCTTTTTAAATATCTTAATACCATGAGATTGTTTATCTTTATCACTGAAATTAAAGTTGTAAGCTATTGCGAAAGGAGAACAAGAATGGATCTTCTTTTTCGTATCGAATCTCTTAACTTTATTAATCGTAATAAATGTGGTTGCCTCTTGGTATCTTATACAATTATCCCATAGTGGGATATTTTTATTTTTTCCATCGAAATAATCATAATCTCTACCCTTCTTAAGGTCTTTGTTAATCCAAACACCATTACTGTCAATATCAATAAAGACATGAAGCCCCTTATCTGGCTGACATTTCCATTCCATAATGTCAGGAATGTCAGACATAAGGTCATTCATAAAATTGATTAATTCTCTTATCATATTGTTTCTTTCTTTATTTCAATAAATCCAAACCCCTGTGAACATTGTTCGCCTATACCTCCTTCATAAGCAATCTTCATCAACTCCAGAGGTGCTTTCATGCGGAAAGAGCAGAGATATCCACGTACTCTTGATTCGTATGGAGTATTGGCTTTTATGGTTATCAACTTCGACTTGACCTTATTGTCTGTCAATTCGAATGAAAACTCCTTGTCATTCATATCAAATGGTTGCCCATGAATACTCTCATATCTTGCCATCAATCCCTTTAATACTCCTTCAGCGAACATAGGATTGTCAGGAGATAGATATTGAGTCTTGTTGTCTTCATGAAGCTTAACACAAATAGGAGACAGAGCTACGAAAGCCATTTCTTCAGATAATTGCGGCATAGGTATAGCCTCTACTCCAACAACATCGAAAGCAACTTGATATTTCTTATTGCCAATGCTAAAGCTTTGATGAGCAAATATACCTTGAATGAATTCAAGAGTACTTTTCTCCGGTATAAAACTAATGTACCATACTGCTCTTTCACCTATGATTTTCAAACCCCCTGCTTCAGGCAAAGGTCTTACTTTCTCAAAGATGAAGGGTGAATAACAAAATAGCTTAAACCTCTTTCTTTCATGTAAGAGATAGCCATTTTCATGAAGCCATGATGAATATTGCGTATCAGCTTGCGCCAATATGCGATAAATGACAGCAGACTGCTCATACTGATAATTAAAGGGCAGCAAGTCACCATATTTTCTATCTATCTTCAAGGTTATTTTAAACTTCATAAATTCTTTGTTTTATGGACACAAAATTAATAAAAAAACTTATACGTTGTTATTTCTTTAAGAATTATTATACTAATATTTCATTTTATCCTATCGAAATGCCAGTTTAGCAAGTAAACAACAAACACCGACATTACCCTTACCTTCATGCCTTAGACTTCCCATAAAACGATAACATATTGGTTTTCAATTATTTTTCTTTCCGACATATTACCGACATGTCTCCGACATTTTCTCCGACATTTACATCGGCATTACCGCCACTATTACCGCCACATTACCGCCAAAACAATATTTACACCGACATTTACACCGACAAAACAGCATCAACCTTCAGCGTTCACAGACCAACTGCAAATTGATTACTTTCACAAAATTATCCCAAAAGGGATAAGAACAGAAGAAAAAGGATTACACATTATTATATATAGGAATTCTTAGGGAAAATGGTGGGGATAACATTATTGAATATCAGCAACTTAGACGTTTCATTGTGCAAGTTGAGGCTATTTCATTGTGCAAGTTGTGGCTATTTCATTGTGCAAGTTGAGGCATTTTCATTGTGCAAGTTGAGGATTTCTCATAAAAAAATGGTGTTTCATTCCTCAAAATGAAACACCATTGACCTAAATTTTATGCTGATAATCGAATTTCGCAATTAGTTGCTATAAGCACTCTCACCATGCTCGTAGATGTCGAGACCTTCCTCCTCTACTCGCTTGTCAACACGTACACCTACACTCTTATCTACTACCTTGAAGATAATGTAGGTAACTACAACGCTGTAGATGATGCTTACCACGGTGGCTACAACCTGAATCCAAAGCTGATGCCAGTCGCCATAAAGGGCACCCTGTACACCTTCGGATCCTGTTACATACTGAGTGGCGAAAACACCGGTGAGGATAGATCCCAGAATACCACCCATACCATGAACGCCAAAGGCATCGAGGGCATCATCATACTTGAACTTCTCCTTCACTACGGCTACCATGAAGAAGCAGACGATGGTGGAAATGATACCGATGCAGAAAGCTCCGAAAATATCGGTACTGCCGGCTGCAGGAGTGATGGCTACCAGTCCGGCAACAGCACCGGTACAAGCACCTACTGTAGTTGGCTTCTTGTTTACAATCCAGTCGATGAGCATCCAGGTGGTAGCTGCGGCAGCTGTGGCGATATGGGTTACAAGGAAGGCATTGGCTGCCACGATGAATACCGTCTGCATCAGGATGCTGAGAATATTCTTCTGGCGCACCAAACCACCATAATAATGTGTTAATACTTCTATTGATTGTCTCTTTTCGGAAACGGACCTTCATTGGTTGCTATTCAAATCAAGCCTTTCTTTTACATTATGTTCGTTTTCGGCTGCAAAGTTAATACATTTTGTCAGCATTTTAAAGAAAATAAAATCATTTCATTTCTGCTTTTTATCGAATATTTTAAATTTATCGAGGCTTATCACATTCTCCTTACAATTTGTAAGGCAGAAAGCAATTTTATGACACAAATTGTAAGATAGCGAAAAATAATCAAGTTTTCTGCATTTATTTTCTTGCATATTTCAACAAATCGTCGTACCTTTGCAACCGAAATCAAACAAATAGTCATCGAAACATTCGAAAGACTAGCAAAAAGTCAAATCTCAAAAGAGATAAGACATGAGAGATAAAAGAAGAGTATTCAAACATAAAGAACAACGCAGATGAAAGAAACAGTTCATTTTACAAAGATGCAGGGAGCGGGTAACGATTATATATATGTAGATACCCAACAATATGACATCCCTGACCCAGAGAAGGCGGCCATTGCCTGGAGTGCTTATCACACGGGCATAGGAAGCGATGGACTGGTTCTCATCGGAAAGCCGCAAGACAGCAGAAGAGCAGATTATTCGATGCGTATCTTCAACGCCGATGGTTCAGAAGCGATGATGTGCGGCAATGCAAGCCGATGCATCGGTAAGTATCTTTACGAAAAAGGATTGACCCGAAAGGACACTATCCGACTGGAAACGCTTTCGGGTATCAAGATATTGAAACTTCACCTTCAGGATAATAAAGAAGTGGTGGAATCGGTAACAGTAGACATGCTGAAACCCAAACTTGAAAATCCCGAGCAATTCTTAGGCCCTTCGGTGCTCGAAGCTGACGGCAGAAAATTTGAAGGTACCTATGTTTGCATGGGTAATCCGCATTTCGTTACCTTCGTGGATGACATCGACACCATCGACATCGCCCACTATGGTAAAATCCTGGAAAGAGACAAGGCATTTCCCCAGAGATGCAACATAGAATTTGCACAAGTAACTGACACAGACGCCATTAGAACACGAGTTTGGGAAAGGGGAAGCGGAATAACAATGGCTTGCGGAACAGGAGCCTGTGCCACAGCCGTAGCCGCAGCCCTTACCAAGCGTACTGGCAGAAAAAGCAGTATCGTGATGGATGGCGGAACGCTCCTGATAGAATATAGCGAGACTGATGATCATGTTTACATGACGGGGCCTGCAGCCTTCTCATTCGAAGGAGAAATCCAGTTGGAGTGTTGAATGTGGAATGTTGAATGTTGAATTTAGCTGCACCCACCAAGTCAACATTCAACATTCAACACTCAACATTAAAATTAGAAAGAACGCAAACTTAAATAACAAATGGTCGATAATGACCACAAATAAAAGGAGAAACAAAATATGGCATTAGTTAATGAACATTTCCTGAAGTTGGCCAACAACTACTTGTTTGCCGACATCGCAAAGAAGGTGAACGCCTACAAGATTGCACATCCAAAGCAGCGTGTAATCAGTCTGGGCATCGGTGACGTAACCCAGCCTCTCTGCCCTGCCGTCATCAAGGCGATGCACAAGGCAGTAGATGAGATGGCTGAGCAGGCTTCTTTCAGAGGCTACGGTCCGGAGCGAGGCTACGACTTCCTCCGAGAGGCAATCATCAAGAACGACTTCCTGCCACGTGGCATTCATCTCGACGCCAACGAGGTATTCGTAAACGATGGAGCCAAAAGCGATACGGGAAATATCCAGGAGATTTTGAGATGGGATAACAACATCGGCGTTACCGACCCGATTTATCCGGTTTATATAGACTCTAACGTGATGATAGGTAGAGCGGGAATCTTCGAGAACGGCAAGTGGAGCAACGTAACCTACATGCCTTGCGATGAGAGCGACGACTTCATCCCTCAGATTCCAGACCACCGTGTGGACATGATTTATCTCTGTTATCCAAACAACCCAACAGGTACGGTCATCTCGAAAGAAGAACTCAGAAAATGGGTAAACTATGCTATCAAGAACGAGAGCATCATCCTCTATGATGCAGCCTACGAGGCATATATCACCGACCCATCAATTCCTCATTCTATCTACGAGATTCGTGGAGCCAGAAAGGTAGCAATAGAATTCCACAGTTATTCGAAGACTGCCGGATTCACCGGTGTGCGTTGTGGTTACACCATCGTTCCTAAGGAATTGAAGGCAAAGACATTGGCAGGTGAGGAAGTGGCATTGAATCCAATCTGGGACCGCCGCCAGTGCACCAAGTTTAATGGTACAAGCTATATCAGCCAGCGTGCTGCCGAAGCCATCTACACCCCTGAGGGTAAGGAACAGGTGAAGGCAACCATCAACTACTATATGGAGAATGCCCACTTCATGAGAGCAGAACTCCAGAAACTCGGTTTGAGAGTATACGGCGGCGAGAATGCACCTTATCTCTGGGTGAAGACGCCAAACAACACACCTAGCTGGAAATTCTTCGAAGAGATGCTTTATGGCGCCAGCGTAGTCTGCACACCTGGTGTCGGCTTCGGTCCATCGGGCGAAGGCTACATCCGACTCACTGCCTTCGGCGAGCATGAGGACTGCAAGGAAGCCATGGAGAGAATTGCCAAATGGCTGGGAAAATAATTCAACACTTAACATTGAACATTAAACATTTAAAAATATAAGGTATGAGCAACTTAAGATTTGAAGCTGTTTCAGAGGCTTCCAAGAGAAAGCCTGTTGAGGTAACCGCTCCTAGCGAGCGACCAAGTGAATTCTTCGGAAAGAAGGTATTCAACCGACAGAAGATGTACAAGTATCTCCCTGCAGATGTCTATGAGAAACTGGTAGACGTCATCGACAACGGAGCACGTCTCGACCGTAACATCGCCAACGCCGTAGCCAAAGGCATCAAGCAGTGGGCTGACGAGAATGGCGTAACCCACTACACTCACTGGTTCCAGCCATTGACAGAAGGTACTGCCGAGAAGCACGATGCCTTCATCGAGCATGATGGCAAGGGTGGTATGATCGAGGAATTTTCAGGCAAGTTGCTCGTTCAGCAGGAGCCTGATGCATCATCTTTCCCATCTGGCGGTATCCGCTCTACCTTCGAGGCACGCGGTTATTCTGCATGGGATCCAACATCGCCTGTATTCATCATCGATGATACACTCTGTATCCCTACTGTCTTCATCTCTTATACAGGTGAGGCTCTCGACTATAAAGCTCCATTGCTCCGTTCATTGCACGCTGTAAACGTAGCAGCAACAGAGGTTTGCCACTACTTCAACCCAGATGTCAAGAAAGTTATTTCCAATCTCGGTTGGGAGCAGGAGTACTTCCTGGTAGACGAAAGTTTGTATGCAGCACGTCCAGACCTGATGCTGACAGGTCGCACCCTGATGGGTCATGATTCTGCCAAGAACCAGCAGATGGACGACCACTACTTCGGCGCCATCCCAGAGCGTGTTCAGGCATTCATGAAGGATTTGGAAATCCAGGCTCTCGAACTCGGTATTCCTTGCAAGACCCGTCACAACGAGGTAGCACCAAACCAGTTTGAGTTGGCACCTATCTTCGAGGAGACCAACCTTGCCGTTGACCACAACATGCTCTTGATGAGCTTGATGAAGAAGGTGGCTCGCCATCACGGTTTCCGCGTACTTCTCCATGAAAAACCATTCGCAGGCATCAACGGTTCCGGTAAGCACAACAACTGGAGTCTCGCTACAGATACAGGCATTCTGCTCCATGGCCCTGGCAAGACACCAGAGGATAACCTCCGTTTCGTAGTCTTCATCACAGAGACTTTGATGGGTGTATACAAGCACAACGGTTTGCTCAAGGCTTCTATCATGAGTGCTACCAATGCTCATCGTCTGGGCGCCAACGAGGCACCTCCAGCAATCATCTCTTCATTCCTCGGCAAGCAGTTGACCGACCTTCTCGAGCACATTGAGAAAGCCGACAAGAAGGATCTCTTCACCGTAGCTGGCAAGCAGGGCATGAAGTTGGATATCCCTGAGATTCCAGAGTTGATGATTGATAACACCGACCGTAACCGTACTTCTCCATTCGCCTTCACCGGTAACCGTTTCGAGTTCCGTGCTGTAGGTTCTGAGGCAAACTGTGCATCAGCAATGATTGTATTGAACACAGCTGTAGCCGAGGCTTTGACCGACTTCAAGAAGCGTGTGGATGAGTTGATTGCCAAGGGTGAGGACAAGACATCTGCCATCATCGATATCGTTCGTCAGGATTTGAAGACCTGCAAGCCAATCCGTTTCGACGGCAATGGTTACTCAGATGAATGGGTAGAGGAAGCAGCTAAGCGTGGTCTGGACTGCGAGAAGAGCTGTCCTAAGATTTTCGAGCGTTATCTCGACCCTGCATCTATCAAGATGTTCGAGGATATGGGCGTCATGAAGAAGAACGAGTTGGAAGCTCGTAACGAGGTGAAATGGGAGACCTACACCAAGAAGATTCAGATTGAGGCTCGTGTAATGGGCGACTTGAGCATGAACCACATCATCCCTGTGGCTACTCACTATCAGAGCCAGCTGGCTAAGAATGTGGAGAACATGATTGACATCTTCGGTGACGAGGAAGGCAAGAAGTTGACAGCCCGCAACATCAAGATTATCAAAAAGATTGCTGAGCGCACTCAGATTATCGAGACCGGTGTTGAGGAGTTGGTAAATGCCCGCAAGGTAGCCAACAAGATTGAGAATGAGCACGATAAGGCGATAGCTTATCATGACATGGTAGCTCCAAAGATGGAGGAAATCCGTTATCAGATTGATAAGTTGGAGTTGACAGTAGCCGATGAGCTCTGGACCTTGCCTAAGTATCGTGAGCTCTTGTTCATCAGATAAGGTCATTATCTTCAAATCGAAATAAAAAAAGCTCTAAAAGAGCTACTCTTCATCAGATATAACAAAGAACGATCAATCTATTTCTTTTATTGGTTGTTTAAGTTTGCGCGGAGTGTGGTTGTGAAATCACGCTCCGCTTTTTTATTTTCTGATTTACATAAACAAAAAACAGACCGACATGAACGCTTGTTCACATCGGTCTGTTTACTCTTTTACTTTTTTACTCTTTTACCTTTTTACCCTTTTACCTTTTTACTTTTTTACCTTTTTACCCTTTTACCTTTAAAAGATTGATTGTCTGTGTTTTTCCCGTGATACCTGTTACGATGGCGATTCCATTGTCACGAATCTCCACCTTCTCATATTTGGCATCAACAATCACTTTTCCTTTCAATGTCATAATGCCCCAATGTCTGGGAATCTCTTCAAAGGCGCAATAGGCACCAACAGGTTGCGCTATACTGCAGTAGAGGGGTGGCACGATAACTTTGCCATCTACCTTCACGCCCCATTTCTTTCCTGCTTGATACAATTCCACATGTCCTGCTTCTGACTTCTCATGCAAAAGAATCATCTCGTTTGCTTCCATTTCCTTCTTTTGCAACATCGCCTCATGATAGTATTTCTTGCCAAGGCGAGGCATCACAAAATTCAAATCTTCATTTTCATTCTTTGGATGATTGCATCCTATATAAGTCTTCTTCAAATTTGAATCCACCAGGTAGTAGTCCTCTTTGCTGTCCATGACAACGATACGTTCACCATACAGAACTGCACATAACCAATACACATGTTCGTAATCATTACGCAGGAAACATACATTCCTGCTCTCTTCATTGCTCATGCGCATCTTCCCTTCATCACCCTCACAATAGTACCATACCTGACAACCGGGAGCAGAAGGTCTGAATCTGAATATCATATAGTACCCATAATTCAGAAAATCATATTGTGAAGGATGATAAGGCAGAGAAAAATCTTCTTGGGTTCGAGACATGAAGATGTCGTTATATTCTATAAACTCCCATCCTTTTATGTTGACAACATGGGGAGCTTCTGCTACGTTAGTGCCATCGTCGATGACAGCTTTTGCCAACAGGTCATAATAGCATTTCGCCTTTCTGCGAGGTCGGTAGAACAGGATGTTGCCATCCAACAGCTTCATGTCATAGTAATCGCCTGGCTCCAAGACCTGTTCTCCTTGTCGGTTCACTACCGTCATCTTTCCATCAGGCAGTTTGATGATGGCAAACTCCCCTTTGCTATCTACAAACTCACGATACTGTAGTGTTTGGAGCAATTCTTCATGGCTCATCACCATCATCATTTCCGAATCTGGTTGAATCTGAATATCGTCTTGCTTCTCGTTCATCAGGAAAAACTCTCTATCCTTCGGAGTCTCCTTTCTCTTGCCAACTTTCAGCTTTCCCTCGAACATAGCATTCCAGTTCCATACTTGCGAAGGCAACCCGAACACCCGATATAGTCCCACATTATCTATAATTACGCAGTTCTTCTTTCCCTTAGCCACTCGTAATCCACGTCCCAACATCTGCAGATACTTGGCAAGTGACAACGTTGGTCGTGCCAACTGTACAAACTCCACATCCGGGCAGTCAAATCCCTCCGAGAATATGTCCACATTCACCAATACTTGGATAGGAGCAAGTCCATCAGCAGGTCGCAAGCAAGTAGCACCCAGGCTATCGCCAACATTATCAGCAGCCCGCAAGCAAGTAGCACCCAGGCGATCCCATCCCGCACAATCTGGCGAGACCTTTGATGCTCCACTCATCCCCAAGCGGTCCCCAAGTCCCTCTGCAGCCCGCAAGCAAGTAGCACCCAGGCGGTCCCATCCCGCACAATCTGGCGAGGGCTTTGATGCCCCGCCAACCTTAGAGCGTAGCGGTTCCGAGCACCGAGTAGGGCGGTTTCCTCCCTCGCTCCTGAGGAGAGAGGGCAGGGGGTGAGAGGTGGAGCCTTCTTTAATGGTAAAGAAGGACGGGATGATTTTAGAACTTCTTATTAAAGAACAAAAATTAAAACAAAAACAATGAATATAATCAAAACAGAAATAGAAGGCGTCCTCATTATAGAGCCACGCCTCTTCCGTGATGCTCGAGGCTACTTCTTCGAGAGCTTCAGCGAGCGAGAGTTTGACGAGAAGGTTGCCCCTATCCTGGGACACAGTGTTCACTTCTGCCAAGACAACGAGTCAATGAGCAGTTATGGCGTAATGCGAGGCTTGCATTTCCAGCGCCCACCATATACTCAGAGTAAGTTGGTACGCTGTGTAAAGGGTAGAGTACTTGATGTAGCAGTGGATATTCGCAAAGGCTCCCCTACTTATGGCAAGCATGTAGCTGTAGAATTGACAGAAGACAATCATGTCCAGTTCTTCATCCCAAAGGGCTTTGCTCATGGTTTCGCTGTTCTCTCAGAAACAGCAGTCTTCCAATACAAGTGTGATAACTTCTATCATCCAGAGGCAGATGGTGGTATCAGTATCCTCGATGATACTCTCGGTATCGATTGGAAAATTCCAACAGAGCATGCTAATCTCTCAGAGAAAGATACGAAGCATGCAATGCTTAAAGACTTTGATTCTCCATTCGACATTAATGTAAATTTATACAAGTAAACAAGATACTAATCATTTAACATTAAGATAATGAAAGGAATAGTATTAGCAGGTGGAAGCGGTACCCGCTTGTACCCTATCACAAAGGGTATCAGCAAGCAGCTGATTCCAATCTTTGATAAACCAATGATATATTATCCTATATCGGTTTTGATGTTGGCAGGTATCCGTGAGATACTCATAATCTCAACCCCATTTGACTTGCCAGGTTTCAAACGCCTTTTAGGCGATGGAAGCCAGTTAGGTGTCAAGTTCGAGTATGCAGAGCAGCCATCACCAGATGGCTTAGCCCAAGCCTTCATTATCGGAGAGAAATTTATTGGCGATGAGGCTGCTTGCCTCATATTAGGCGATAACATTTTCAATGGTGCAGGATTGAACCAGATGTTGCATCAGGCAGTAGTAGATGCAGAGCAGAACGACAAGGCAACCGTCTTCGGTTATCGTGTCGGCGATCCTGAGCGATATGGTGTAGCAGAGTTCGATGAGCAAGGCAATTGCCTCAGCATTGAGGAGAAGCCTGAGCATCCAAAGAGCAACTATGCTGTAGTAGGTTTATACTTCTATCCTAACAAGGTTGTGGAAGTAGCCAAGCATATCAAACCATCTGCTCGTGGTGAGTTGGAAATTACAACAGTAAACCAGGAGTTCCTGAAGGATAAGGAGTTGAAGGTGCAGACTATGGCAAGAGGATTTGCCTGGCTTGATACCGGAACTCATGATTCCCTTTCAGAGGCATCTACCTTTATCGAAGTCTTGGAGAAACGCCAGGGCTTGAAGGTGGCTTGTCTGGAAGGAATTGCATACCGCCAAGGTTGGATTACTGCAGAACAGTTGAGAGAGAATGCACAGCCTATGTTGAAGAACGACTATGGCAAGTATCTGCTTTCAATCCTCAGCGAAACAGACGAAACATTAAGAAAGAATTTAGAATTTTAAGCAGGAAATAATTATGGCAGGTGAAATGCTTGGAGCTTATTTTATTAAGCTACTTTTCGGCTCTTGGTATGGAGCCTGCCTTTCTTAAATTAAGAAACGGAAAAATAATATAAAACTGATATTGATATAGTTGTTTCATTTGTTGAATGTTTAGAATGAAATAATTTGTGAGAATAACGGAAAAATATGTCTTTAAAATAAATATTGAAGAATAATAAATGTCTAATCAAACGTCAGATAATAATAAAAGAATAGCGAAGAATACTATATTCCTATACATCCGAATGATCTTTATGATGGCTGTGACGCTTTATACATCACGAGTCATTCTTAATGCTTTGGGTGTAGAGGATTATGGTATATATAATGTGGTAGGTGGATTTGTGGCGATGTTCGCAGTGTTAAGCGGCTCGCTTTCAAGTGCCATTAGTAGGTTTATAACTTTTGAATTAGGAAAGGGAGATATACAGCGGTTAAGAACAGTATTTTCTACAGGCGTTAATATTCAGATAGCTATGTCTATCTTTATAATCTTGATAGCGGAAGGATTGGGCATTTGGTTCTTGAATACTCAGATGAATATTCCTGAGGGTCGAATGCCTGCTGCTAATTGGGTCTTCCAATGTGCAATACTAACATTTGTAATCAATTTGTTAAGTGTTCCATATAATGCTGCGATTATAGCCCATGAAAAAATGTCAGCTTTTGCCTATATTGGCATATTGGAGGTCATCTTGAAATTGGGTATTGTCTTCCTGTTATTGGTTTCTCCATTTGATAGACTAGTATCTTATGCAGTTTTGTTGGTGCAAGTTGGTCTACTTATTAGAATTATTTATGGAATATATTGTAAGAGGCATTTCGAAGAATGTACTTATCATTTTATCATAGACAAGGGATATTTGAAGGAAATGACAGGATTTGCAGGATGGAATTTTTTGGGTAATTGTGCTTGGTTGCTAAATACCCAAGGTGTAAACATTCTGATGAACTTGTATTTTGGTGTAGCTGTAAATGCTGCTCGTGGTATTGCAACGCAGGTTGATGCAGCATTAAGACAGTTTGTTAATAACTTTACGACAGCAGTCAATCCGCAGATTACTAAGTCTTATGCCCAAGGTGATTTGACTTATATGCATAAGCTTATGATAAAGAGTTCTAAGTTTTCTGCTTTTTTGATGCTTTTCTTTGCTATTCCTATCATATTAGAGGGGCAGACCATCTTGTTTATATGGTTAAAGACTGTTCCTGCACATGCTGTTCCATTTGTTAGCTGGGTGGCAATATCTATGTTTGCAGAACCTGTTTTCTCCAACTCCTATGTCGCAGCAATGTTGGCAACTGGAAAGATAAAAAAATATCAAATAATTATAACTACTACAGGCTGTTTGGTGTTTCCTTTTTCCTGGTTAGCTTTTGAATTCGGTTTTGCACCAGAGTCAAGCTATCTTATCTATTTCTTAGTTTATACAATGCTTCTTTTCGTGCGACTCGTGCTTCTTAGGGAAATGGTGAAAATTCCTATTATGATGTTTTTCAGAGATGTGCTTGTAAAAGTTTTACCTGTAATGGCTATTGGATTTATATTGCCGGCATTGGTTTCTTTTAGCCTGGATGCAGGATGGCTTAGATTGATATTAGTATGCGTTGTTAGTACAGTATCTGTTGCTTTTTCTACTTACAGAATAGGATTATCTGTTGGTGAGAGAAAGTTTGTATTGGAAAAAGTTAAAACTATTTATTTAAAATTGCGCAAATAAGTATGAAAATTAAAGAAAAATTAAAACATTTTTTGTCATTTTTGTTGCATGGCGAACGTCCCCCAATTTATGCTAGAATCAATGTTCTGAAACCTGATAAACGCTTATGGGGGGGGCAAAATCATAGTTACTGGTGGTAGTCGAGGTATAGGTTTTGCAATGGCAAAGAAATTCGTTGATGAAGGGGCTGATGTTCTTATAACAGGGAGAAATGAGGAAAGCTTACAAAAAAGTGCAGAACAAATTAAATGTAAATATCTGGTTCTTGATGTACAAGATATAAATTCATTCCAATCTTTCATTCAGCATGCAGATGAAATACTAGGTGGTATTACCTGCTTGGTTAACAATGCTGGTGTCTCTCTGCATGAGCAGGATTTCTTCCATGTTACACAAGATACCTTTGATAAGCAGATAAATACGAATCTAAGGAGTGCAGTTTTCTTGGCTCAGGAATTTATTCATTATGCTATAGGGAAAAGTCAAAAGGCAAATTTACTTTTTATCTCATCTGAGGTTGGAGAATTGGCCGATAACAGACCTTACGGATGGACGAAAGCTTCCATTAATAGTATGGTGAAAGGATTAGCTTCTAATTTTGCGAGCCATGGAATTCGTGTAAACGCTATTTCTCCAGGTATCACATGCTCTAGTATGACAGGTGTGAAGGCTGATGGTGATTTATTTATTTCGACTAATGCAACTCAGCGAGCTTATTTACCTGAGGAAATTGCAGAGGTCGCCACTTTCATGTTGTCC